>Ga0187894_10007255_pt1 | contig 10535 bp, 6 predicted proteins | sample GBC1701081metaG_FD_136650 | JGI IMG/M metagenome (GOLD analysis project Ga0187894, IMG submission 136650) | White microbial mat communities from a lava cave in the Kipuka Kanohina Cave System on the Island of Hawaii, USA - GBC170108-1 metaG ... | reverse complement strand
GGCGACATTCTGCTGGTGGGCCATCAGCTTCTGCGAGTCACCGTGGTCCCCGCTTAACTCATACACCAACAGTTAACTTGCCATAGGAAAAACATTGCGCCATACTCCGCCGTCGCTGTCCTGTGGAGGCACTTTGAAAACCGCAATCAAACTTTTTGGGGTGGCGGTACTCGTCTTTCTGACGCCGGTCACCGCGCCCCTTGCCGCGCAGGAAGCAGCGCAAGCGTGGACCGCCGTTTCCGAAGCTGCACTCGACCCCGGCAAGGTTACCGGCGTTGAAAATATGACGCTGGTCCGCGATCGCCTGAAGATTACCCTGGCGTCCGGCACCCTGCAATTCTCACCGGCGGTGAATGGCCGCGTCTTCGGAGCGGCCTTTCGCGGAAAGGGCCATTTTCAGGTCGAGCCACCGAACCCTGCGGAAGGGATGCAATTGTTTCGTTTCACCGGAGCGCCCAAGCTGGACATGGAATTCAGCGAGGCGACCTTTTCCTTTGCCGACGACACATATGAAGAGCTCTCCAAGCAGGCCAAGTGGGTCAGCGGCAGCGGCGACTTGACCTCCATTTACCGGGAGCGTCAGAAGACCCGGGAAGATTGCGGAATGGAAATCGTGCCGCAGGTCTTCACGCGGCTCTATTCGGGTGACCGTGTCCACTCCCGCTATTTCGCGGCGGATTTCAAAACGAGTGAGAACGGCTGGATCCATGCGCGTTTCGATGCCAGGACGCCGGAGGAGATTCTGGTGGGCAAGCTCAACAGTTGGGGCGCGGTCACCCGGCTGGATACGTGGCTGAGTTTTCCGGCGAACGATCGCAGCTCCGACGAGGCCTACCGTGACCCGCTGGCCAGGGAGGAGTACCTGCTCCGCAACTACCAGATTGACGCCACCGTGGCCGCGAATGCCGACTTGAAGGCCATCGCGCGGGTTACGCTGGAGCCGCGCGTGGAGGGCGAGCGCGCATTCAATTTCTTTCTGGATTCGAATCTTCGCGTGGAATCGGTGAAAGACGCCAAGGGCGAATCCATGCCGTTCTTCCAGGCGCGCGAACAGAAGGATCGCAATCAATCCTACGGCGACTACCTCGTCGTGATGCTGAACGAGCCGGCCAAGGCCGGCCAGCCGCTGACGCTGCAATTCACCTACGCCGGCAAGCGCGTGATCCGCAACCTCGGCGGGGGAAACTACTTCTGCCAGAGCTTCGGCTGGTATCCAACACGGCGGAATGCTTTCGCCGCGCGAGCTGACTTCGAATTGACGTTTCGCAGCCCCAAGCATTTCACGCTGGTGGCCACCGGCGACAAAGTGAGCGAAAAGGAGGAAGGAGGCACGCGGGTGACCGTGTGGAAGAACTCCGCGCCTCTCACCGTAGCCGGCTTCGCCTTCGGCGACTACAAGACGTACACCGCCAAGGCCAACACCGTGGACGTGACGGCCTACGGGAACCGCCAATCGGACGAAAACATGCGCGCCATAGAATTGGAGGCCAGCAGCGCCATGCCCTCGCAGGGTTTGAATCGAGGCGGGGCGCCGGTTGGCTCCCTGGTTGCCGCGAATCTGGTGCAGCAAATCGGCGAGGAGGTGGCCAACACCATCCGCATCTTCGAGAAATATTACGGGCCATACCCGTACAGCCATCTTTCCGTGAGCAATATCCCGTACAGCTACGGGCAGGGCTGGCCGTCGCTGCTGTACATCTCCGTGCTCTCCTTCCTGGATTCCACGCAGCGCCAGCAGCTCGGCATCAAGGAGCACGTGTTGCTGACAGATTTCTTTCGCGCCCACGAGGCCTCGCACCAATGGTGGGGCCATCGCGTGAGCTGGAAAGGCTATCGCGATCAATGGCTCTCGGAGGGGTTTGCGCAGTTTTCCGGCAACCTCTATGTGCAGTACCGCCAAAATGACGGCGAATATCGAACCCGCCTGAAAAAAGACCGGGAGGAGCTTTTCTACGGCGACCTGAAAAACCGCCGCGTGGAATCGCTCGGCCCGATCACGATGGGAAGACGGCTGGACTCCAGCAATTCTCTCGGCGCCTACGGGATCGTGGTGTACAACAAGGGCGGTTACGTGCTGAATATGCTGCGCGGCATGCTGGCCAATGCGCGCGCCGCCGAGCCGGATGAGCGGTTCATGCGCATGATGCAGGACTTCACAGCCACGCATAACAACAAGGCCGCGTCCACTGAGGACTTCAAGGCCATCGTCGAAAAGCACATGATTCCCACCATGGATCTGGAGAACAACAAGAAGATGGACTGGTTCTTCCGCCAGTACGTGTATGGCACCGGCATTCCCACCTACGAATTCAAGTACCAACTGGCCGACGCCGGCAATGGCCAGACGAAACTCACAGGCACCATCACGCAAAGCGGCGTGCGCCCCGGCTGGATGGATACTCTGCCGTTCTATGTGCAAAGCGGCGGACGCACTCTCCGCGTGGGCATGCTGAAGTGCACCGAACCGGTGACCCAGGTGGAGGTCACGCTTCCGCTGAAAATCGAAAAGGTCATCCTCAATTACAATGAAGAAATGCTCGCCGAAATCAAGCAGTAGCGGCAACAGATGGCTTGCCGGCAGAAGCGCGGCGCGGGACGCTTCCGCCTCGCCGTCCCAGCGGGCGGGGAATCTGCAGGGTCCATTCTGGCGTTGCGCAGCGACTTCGCTGATTCTGGCTTTGCTGTACGCCCGAGGCGTCCCAGCTCAGCAGACGGCACTCGATGCCAGGGCCGTCTGGCAAGCCTTGGCGCAACCCATGCTCGGCGCGGGAAAGTCAGCCAGTGTCGAGAAGCTCCTGATCGAAAGAGATCGCATTCACCTCAGTTTGGAATCGGGAACGATCCACTTCCTTGAGCCGGTCAACGGCGTGGTTTACGGAGCAGAGTTCCATGGGCGAGGCCGCGCCCGCGTGGAGCCGCCGAATGCGATCGAGGCGCAACAGCTTCGGCTTCGGGCAGGCAAGGACGTCCTTGACCTGGAGTTTTCCGATGCGGTTCTGCTTTTCACCGATGGCACGTATGAAGAGGCTGCCAAGGGCCTGCACTTCTCGCCCTCCGGCGCGCCCGGCCCCGCGCCACTCGCCCAGCGACGAATGCAGGAGCGCGAAGCGGTGGGAGCCGAATTCCAGCCGCGCCTTTTCAAGGGGATTACGTCATCGGACCGGCAGCGAACCTCCGTCTTCTTCGCGGACTTGAACACGCCGGACAAGGGGTGGGTCACTGTCCGCTTCGATGCGCTGGATCCCGAGGAGGTGCTGGCGGGCCGCTGGGTGAAATGGACAAGACTCACTCAGTTTGAAAGCTGGACTCACTTCCCGGCACGTGAAATCGCCGTGGAAGATGCCTTCCGTGATCCGCTGGCTCGCGAGGATTTCTACATTCGTTCTTACAACATCGAGAGCACCATTACGGAAGCCCAGGAGCTCGCCTCTACGGCGCGCGTCGCAATCGAAAGCAAGACCTCCGGTGAGCGCGTTTATCTCTTCGAGCTGGATTCCAACCTTCGGGTCGAATCGGTCACCGATTCGCAGGGCCGGGAGCTGGCGTACTTTCAGCCGGCGGACCCGAAGAACCGCGATCAATCCCACGGAGACTACGTCGCCGTTGTCCTGGCCGAACCAAACCGCGCCGATCAGGCCGAGAAACTCACATTTCGTTATCGCGGAAAACACCTGGTAGAGCGCGTCGGCAGCGGCAATTACTACTGCCAGTCCTACGGCTGGTATCCTTCCCGCCCCACAAGCTTTGCGGCGCGAGCGGATTTCGATTTGAAATTTCGCGTGCCCAGGAAATTCACGCTGGTGGCCACAGGGAGCAAGGTTGGCGAATCGGTAGAGGAGCCCTACAGCGTAACCACATGGAAGAGCGATATCCCATTGGCCGTAGCGGGATTTGCGTTCGGCGATTTCAAAGTATTGAGTGAGAAGGCGGGAGACGTTGACGTGGAGATTTACGCGAATCGCAATCCCGACGACGTCCTGGCCAGCGTGCAGGCAACCTACCACGTTTACAACATGGGAACGCTCAGCCCGGCGGCGGTCGCGAAAACGATGTCCATCGAAATGAAGAACACGCTGCAGTTGTTCGAGCAGTACTTTGGGCCCTATCCTTATCGCCGGCTGGTTGTCACCAACATCGCAGCTTCCTACGGGCAGGGCTGGCCCGGCTTGATCTATCTCTCCGCGCTGTCTTTCCTCGATAAGACGCAGCGGGAAAGATTGGGTTTGGGAAAGTACAACATTGAACTTGGCGACTTCTTTCGAGCTCATGAGTCTTCGCACCAGTGGTGGGGACATCGCGTGGGCTGGAAGAGCTATCACGACCAGTGGCTGTCCGAGGGCTTTGCGCAGTTCTCCGGCAATCTGTACGTGTTTTACCGTCAGGGCGGGCCGAAAGAGTATTTGAACTGCCTGAGACGCGACAGAAGAGACATGCTGCTGACCGACAAGCGCAACCGCCCGTTGGAATCGCTCGGTCCGGTCTGGATGGGAGTGCGGCTGGCCACGGAGGATGCGCCACAAGCCTACCAAAGCGTGGTCTACGGGAAGGGTGGCTACCTGCTGCATTCTCTGCGCATGATGCTGTTTGACCCAAGCGGCAAGTCAGAGAATCCAGACCGCCGCTTCATCGCCATGATGCAGGACTTTACGCGGACCTACGACAACAAGCCAGCATCCACGGCGGACTTTCAAGCCATTGCCGAGAAACATATGTTGCCCTTCATGGATCTGGATGGAAACCGCAAACTCGACTGGCTCTTCCGACAGTACATCTATGGCACGGGAATTCCGAAGTATGAGCTTGCCTATTCCGCGCAGAACACCCCCGACGGAAAAGTGAAGGTAACGGGAACCATCCGGCAAAGCGGCGTACCGGATGGATGGAGGGACGTCCTACCGGTGTACATGCACCAGGCATCGGAACCGCGACTTCTCGGATGGATTCGAACGACCGGCAAAGAAACACGCGTTGACTTCACGCTACCGTTCAATCCCGGACGGCTGTCGCTGAACGATTATGAGGACATCCTGGCGGACATCAAGCAATAACACTACGCGAGCGAGGGCGCCGCAGTGCCGCGCCCTCGAGAACCAGCACATGAAATTCGTGAGCGGGCCCGTTCAGTTGAGCGGCGGAGCAGGAACCAGCGGCGGGCGGCGTGGCTCGCCGCGGGCGCCGCGAACTTCCACATCTTCCAGCAGCAGTGACGGCGCGACGATTGAGCTGGCCAGGCCGCCTTGCACCGAGCCAAACGCGCCGAGCGATGTCCCTCCCAATCCCTGTGCCGTATTCTGGAAGTAGGAAAAGACCGCGGCGTCGTTGCCGATGCCGGCAATCTTGCGCAGCGAACGCAAGTTGAGCGCGCTCAAGCGCGAGCCGCGCATCAGTTCCTCGCGGCCGTCAGCGACGTACACCTTATAGACCAGCAGCGGCACGCGGTCCCCGGCGCCTCCGCCGGCCACGCTGGCCACCACTTCTGAAAAATCAGACTGGCTTTGTGAGCCGATGGCCGGGTTATCCATCTGCTTCACGACCACGCACCATTCGTGCCCATCGTCTTTGCACAGCGCCAGAAACTTCTTGCGGATCTCGGCGGTGGATTGTCCGTCCTTCGATTCGAAGAACAGATTGCTCAGCGCCGGGTGGGGATCATCCAGAAAGGCGGAGCGGCCGTGCCCATTCGAGCCGGCAAAATCTGCGCCCGGGCGGCGCGACATCAGCAGGCTCTTGAGCTGGCCGTCGTCAATTACCGTCACCGGCTGGGCCTTCACGCCTTCCGCATCCACGCTGTATGTGCCAAGCAGCCTCTGGCCCTTGAATTCAGCGGCGGCGGGGTCATCGCGAAGCGTGACTCCCGCGGGAAGCACGCGCGTTCCCACGCGGCCGGTCCACTCGCTGCGGCCTCCGAGCCGCTCCATCATCTGGTCAAACATCGGCAACATGGAAAGCGGCGGACGCGCGCCGGAGATGGATGGCGGCAGTATCTGCGCCAGCAGCGAAGCGGCGGCGGGGGCTTCAAAGAGCACCGGCCCGGCGTAATCCGGCGCCGGCTGGCTGGCGCGCAGCGCCATCAACTCGGTGCCGATGCGTTGCAGGCCTTTTTTCACTTGATCCACCGAAGGCAAATCCTTCGGCGCGCCGGCATACGCGGTGTAGTAGTGATGCAGGCGCATCCCGTCCACGTCATTCTGGGTATCGGCGCTGGCTTCGATGGCTGCCAGGCTCTTGGACGTGCGGATCTGCGTGCCCTCGCTGTTCATCAGATAGTGGGTGGTGTAAATCAGGTAGTACACCGTTCGGGAGTTATAGAGCGCCGGGAACGCGCGGAACACGCCACTGGACTGCTTGGCCTCATCCTCCCAATTGCGCGAAGTCCAATCGGGTTCGAGCCGCGCATCCACCTTCACCAGCGGCTGCTCCTTGGAGAAATCAGGAATGTTCGGCTGGCGAGCCAGGCTGGCGATGTACGCGCGCTTCTGCGAAAGGTTCAGGAGCGCTTCTTTGTAGGCCTGATCGGTAGCCAGCCACAGATCCTGGCGCAGCGAATCGTAGTCGCGATCAATGCCCACCTGGCCGGTCGAGCCGATGAAGCCGCGAAAGTCGTCGCTGCTCACGAAATTAGAGCTGTCAATGGCGTAGTCGCCCACGCGCACATCCACGGACATGAAGCGCTGCTTGTTCTGGGTGGTGTTCACCAGCGCGCCAAACGAAGCAGTGACCGCCTTAATCTCCACGTCCAGCAGCCGGTACTCGATGTAAAACGGCCGTTCCTGACCCTGCATTACCAGCCGTGCGCGCGACCGCTCCATCTCATCCTTCATGGCACGAAGCGTCTGGTCGTTGTCCCCGGCAGGCTGCTGCTTTGCGGCGACGCGGGGAGCACCGGCCGCCAGGGCGACGCAGCCAAAAAAGGAAAGCAGAGCCGAACTTGCGAGAAGTCTGCGAATCACTGGCGGCCTCCGATCCCGGTGCCGCTGGCGGTGCTGCTTGCCTGCTGCTTGTCGTGGCTGGGATGCGGCAGGATGGGCGGCTTATCCGTACTGGTTTCTTTCTTCTGGATCTCCATTTCTGTAATCAGAATGGGAGGCGCCACGGCGCTCACCGGCACCGAGCCGGACTCGGCGCCGCAATAGCCGTTGAAGACCTCCGGCGTATCGCCGGTGGCAATGATCTTGGTGAGGGAAAGCAACGGAGTGCCGACGATGTCCACGCCGCGCACCAATTCGTCCGGCCTGCCGTCAGGAAATACCTTGTACACCACCAGCGGCAGGACCTGGAAGGCCTGCGGCAGACCTCGACCGGTGAATGTGAATCCGCCGGCGATATCGTCAATCAACAGGCCGAATGGCTTGTTCTGTTTCTTGATCTGCTCGACCAGCAGGGCCTTGAGTTGCGCGTTGGTCACGCGCCTTGCGGGATCGGTGTTCTCGACGATCAGGTTGCTTTGGCGTGAGACCGGCTCCAAGCCAATTTGACGCCGGCCGTGACCGTTCGAGTGAGGGAAGCCGATGAGGGGCGAGCGCGACATCAGGAAGTTCTTGAGCACGCCCTTATCCACCAGCACCACGCGCTGCGCTTTCACGCCCTCGTCATCGAACGGATAGAAACCGAGCAATTCGGTGGGGCCCACCTTCTTCATCGTCGGATCGCTGATCACGCTGATGAAGCTGGGCATAATGGACTCATTCACTTTGCGTGCGAAGGTCTGCCCTTCGTTCAGTTCCTTCTGGCGGTGTCCCTCAGCGCGATGCCCGAACACTTCATGAAAAAACACTGCGGCGGCGCGGCCGGTGAGCATGGCTGGACCGGCGTACGGATCCACCAGCGGTGCGGTGCGCAGCGCTTCAGCTTCCTTGATGAGCTGCTGCACCTGGGCCATCACCGCCTTCTCCTCCGGCGCCGGAGACTTGTCGGTCCAGTCGAAGTTCGCGTAGCGCTCGATGTTCATGCCGTCTTCGGCCTTGGTCTGCACAAAGAGCTCGAGACGGTAACTGACGTGGCCGAATTGCAGCCGCGTGCCTTCGCTGTTCACCTGGTATTCGGTTTCGGCCAGAGCGGAAAACGTGGCGATGGAATTCAGAACGGCGGCCGAATCACGGAAGGCCTTGGTGTAGGCGCGAACGCGCGCTTCCCACGGCGCCCGGTCCACGCGGTACGAGGCGCGCGGCTCGGAATAAACCTGCGGCGGCTCCTTGGAGAAATCCGGCGCGCTGCCTTCCTGGGACTGCACCTTCACTTCGCGCCCGGTCTTGATCTGCAGGAGTGCTTCGGCGGCTTCGCGATAGCGGCGGTCGGTCTGCAGCCAGATGGCGCGCCGAATCACGTTCGTGTCGTCTTCGATGGGCACGGAAATCGCGCCGCCGAAGTTGTCGCGGCGGTCGCCGACTTTTCGGGTGTTATCTTCCTGATAGTCGCCGACGCGCACTTCCACCTGCAGGTAGCGTGCGCGGACTTCATTGCTATCGAGCAGCGCGCCGTTGGAGCCCTGGACCTCGGTGCGCTGGTGGTCGTTGATGGTGTAATCGACGTAGTAGGCCTTGGGGTCCACTGCGCCCAGCGTTTTCATGGAGCGATCGAGTTCCAGCTCCATGGCGGTCATCACCGCTGACTTCGGCGGGGCCTGTGGCACGGGGCCTGCCTCTGCCCTGCCCGCCGCGGCCTTACCGGCCGCCAGCGACCACGTAGCACAGGAGATCATCAATGCAGCGAGCAGCGCTGCCATCCGGTATGACTTGCGGTTCATCAGTATGCCTTTCCACAACGAGCTCAAACCTTTAGTCTATCATGCGGCCCGCCGCGCGGAACGACGGCCGGTGCTGGCTTAGACGCGCCGGAATGGAGAATAAGATGCGCGCGATGGTGGTGACGAAATACGGGGCACCCGAGGTTCTTGCGTATCGGGAATGGCCGGACCCAGCGCAGAAACCGGGCGACGTGATGATTCGCGTGGCCGCCATCGGTATCAACTTTGCCGACATTCTCGCGCGCATGGGCTACTACGGTGGCACGCCCAGGGCGCCGTTCGTGCCCGGCCTCGAAGTGAGCGGAACAGTGGAAGGGGTAGCGCCCGCGGCGTCAACCAGTGCGGACTCCCCGGCTGCGCTTCCCCTTCTTCGAGTGGGCCACCGGGTATGTGCACTCACCATGTTCGGAGGGTATGCGGAGCGCGTGGCGGTTCCCGCGGCGCAGGTCTTTCGTGTGCCCGATGATGTGACTCTGGAAGAAGCGGCAGCCATGCCTGTGAACTATCTGACGGCGTACCACTCTATGTTCCACATGGGCAATTTGCAGCCGGGCGACCGCATCCTGATTCACAGTGCGGCAGGCGGCGTGGGCGTGGCCGCCGTACAACTGGCCAGGGCACGCAAACTGGTTACCTTCGGAACGGCCAGCACATCGAAGCAGCAGTACCTGCGGCAAATCGGCGTGGACCATCCCATTGACTACACCGCCGCGGACTTCGAACGGGAAGTGCGGCGTGTGGCGCCGGATGGAATCGAACTGGCCCTCGATGCCGTGGGCGGAGAATCGTTCACCAAATCGCGGCGCTGCCTGGGGCCCACCGGGCGCCTGGTGGTGTACGGCTTTTCCGTGGCCGTCGGAGCGGATGGAAAGCGCAGCCTGTGGCGCGGCGCGCGCGCACTGCTGAAGACCGAGCGTTATCACCCGCTGAAAATGATTGATCGCAACCTGGCCGTGATTGGCGTGCACATCGGCAGGATGCGCGGGCGCGAAGCGCTCCTGCGCCGGCAAATGGAGCAGATCTTCGCTATGCGCGCAGCGGGCGAAGTGAGACCGGTGATCGGCAAAGTTTTTCCGTTGCGGGAGGCCGCCGGCGCGCACCGCTACATTCACGCCCGCAGAAACATCGGGAAAGTCCTGCTCATCCCGTAGCGTCCTGCCGCGATGGACTTTCATCACACCGGAGAGGCGGCTGTGCTAACATTCGCCGCGCACAATGCGGAACCCGATATTCCGGAGGCAATCATGGCCAACAATCCCTACGAAAAACCCGCCGTCGCCGTGGGCACGGCCATCGGCAAGACAGAGGCCGCCGCGCGCAGCGCCGCCACCATCACCAGCGACGCCGCCACTTCGGTAGCGGAAGCGGCGGAAGACGCCGCGAAAACCATCAAGAAGAAGGCCAAAACCCTGGCCAAGAACCTGAAGAGCGCCAAGAAGAAAGCGGCGAAGGCGATGAAGAAGTATCGCCGCTAGGAAGCGCCGTTGGCCGCTCCGCAGCAGTCCGCGCCGCGCTTGCGCGCGGCCTATTGGGTCACTTTCGGATTCTTCCTTCTGTACATCGCGCTCGCGCTGTTGTGCCTGCGGCAATGGAGTTCGCCGCGGCCGTGGCAGCACGTGGACGCCATCGTCGCCGCGTTTTTCGTCATCAGTTTTGCCTGGATGCTGCAATCCCTCGACTTCCACAAAGTGGTGTTCCACTCCAAGGAAATGATGCAGGAAGCATCCGGCGCCGGTTACGACCCGTGGATGTTGCGCGCCTTTTCTTCTCTTCCGCTGCTGGACCTGCTGGT
>Ga0187894_10007254_pt1 | contig 10536 bp, 12 predicted proteins | sample GBC1701081metaG_FD_136650 | JGI IMG/M metagenome (GOLD analysis project Ga0187894, IMG submission 136650) | White microbial mat communities from a lava cave in the Kipuka Kanohina Cave System on the Island of Hawaii, USA - GBC170108-1 metaG ... | reverse complement strand
GCCATCAGGCTCTTCCGCAGCATGATCGCCTTCGCCGGCCGCTATGAAGTCGATGGCGACACGCTCATCTACCATCCCGAAGCCTCATGGAACGAGGCCTGGAACGGCACGACGCAGACACGGCTGCTGGAGATCACGCAGGATCGTCTCCATGTCAGATCAGTGCCGGTTCTGAGCGCAGTGACGGGCACGACCATCGTGTTCTCCCTCAAGTGGGACCGGGCCAGGTCCGGCTAAGCGGGTCGCGCCGCATCGCCATCAAAGCCCTATGTCGGTTGCGCCCGCCGCCGGCCAATTGCCCACCCTCAAGATCGGTTCCATAGTCCGCGCCTGCTCGAGGGGCGTCTCATGGCTCGCGTCTGGATGGGTGTCGTCAGTGCGCTGATCGTCATGGTGTCCAGTTCGGTCGGCGCACAGCCGACCCCATGGCCGTGGTTTCAACCGGCGCTCGGGCCTGCCCTGTCTGAGAGCAAGGTGATGGCCGAGCTTCCGCCCGACATCGCGCCGCCGGTCGCCGCGCCGGACGCGCCGCCGGCGCTGGCTGCGCTGCCGGGCACGTGGACGGGCTGGATGTGCCGTGACGCCGCCTGCTCGGCGCGGCTCGCGATCGAGTCGGTCACGGCGAGCGGCGCCCGACTCGTTTTTGCCTTCGCGCGTGACGGCGTACCCGGCACATGGTCCCGGCTCGATGCGGCGTGGCAGGATGGCGAGCTGGCCGGCGTCGTGCGTGACGGCAGCCGCATCAACCTGCGGCCGCGGGCTGACGGGTATCTCGACGTCCTATGGCGCGGGGAGTCCGGGACGCCAGGGGAGTCCGGCTTGCTCTACCGCGACGACGGTCCGGTGGGCCGTGCCCTCGCGCGGCGCGAGAATGCATTGGTGCCGCTGCGCATTGCCGGTGAGCCGTATCGCCTGGAGCTCACGACCTATCGTCCATCGCGACCGGGCCGCCTCCCGCTCGTCGTCTTCAACCATGGCTCGACCGGCGGCAATCCGGCGATGACCAAGGTGACCTTCGATAGTCTCGGCATGGCGGCCTTCCTGGTGGAGCGGGGGTGGGCGGTCGTCTTTCCCATGCGGCGCGGCCGCGGCCGGTCCGACGGCGCCTATGAGGAGCACTATAGTTGCGAACCAGGCGCGCTGTCGTCAGGTCTCGAACGCGCGCTCACCGATCTTGAGGCGATCATCGACCACGTCAGGGGACTCGATTGGGTCGATCCGGAGCGTATCATGGTGGGGGGCACATCGCGCGGCGGCATCCTCTCGCTCGCCTACGCGGCGCGGCGGCCCGAGCGCACGAAGGCGGTGCTGAACTTCGTCGGCGGTTGGACATCAGAGTTCAGTGGCTGCCACGACTTCAACCGATCCGTGATGGCGGAAGCCGGGGCCCGCTACAAAGGGCCGACGCTGTGGATCTACGGCGAGGACGATCGCTTCTACTCGATCGCCCACAGCCGGGCGAATTTCGACGCGTTTCGCGGCGCCGGGGGCAATGGCCGTTTCCTCGTTCTGCAACCGCTGGCGCCGGCGCGGGGACACTACCTCTTCGCCCATCTCGGCTGGCGAGCGGCCGCCGATACGTTGCTGGGAGAGATCACAGCCCCACGCTGAGCTTGGACCCCGGACCACGTCCCGAGCGCGGCGAGGATCTAGGCAGCCCCTGGATCCGTCGCCGGCCGCCGAATGAACCCTGCCAGCACGACTCCAGTATCGATCGAGGTGGGCGGCGCCCCAAGCGGCGTCAGAGCGCTACAGCGTGTCAGGTCCCTGTACCGTGGAGACTGATCTACGTCGGTCAAGCGGCGCTGACTGGCGAAGGACAGGCAGGTCTCTCGGACCAACAACCAAAAGCTGGCCATGCCACAGTCAATCAGATGTTCCAGTTTATCTGACTGACGGGAAGATGCTCGCCGTATGGCGGTTGAATGCGGCATGCCAATCGGCCGGAATCCGAAGGCAGGCGTCCGCTTTGGTGATGACGGTGTCGCCGACGAAACCCAGGTAGTTGTGGTTGGTTATCATCGTCCGGCGCAGTTCCAGTAGCCGCTAGCCTTCTCACGCCAGCGAGGTGCTCGCCCGCGTAGCGCGACTAGGATGATTGGTGAGTTACGCTGAGTGGCGACAACCCGCGCAGCATTTTGAATCTTTGTGGTGCTGATAGCGGCCACCGCCAAGCTCACGTCTCGATTTCCTGAGCTCTGCATCTGAACAACCGCAGCAGTCATAGGTGAAACTTGTAAATTTAGCATAAGAGTGCATTGACACGTATAAGTGGATTCCTTCCAATGCTCATCTCAACTGGGCCGAATTCTCCGATTGTCATATCTCGTGAGAGAAAGTGGGCCCAATTGAAAGGAAATGAACCACCGGACACGCGTAAGAGTCCTTTCCACCGCTTCCATAAATGCTTTGATTCGGGGGCGAAATTCACCTGCTCCCACTCGAAGTGAGGCCGCTCTAGGACGCACACGGCCAGGAAATTTGACAAAGTCAGATTTTTACATAATAATTCTGACATTGAGGGTGGCGATGAGCGACGGTCCCTATCGAAGTTTGCCCATGCGCCAGGGGTGGCGCGATCTTGCTGAGCGCGGCGACAGAGCCGCCTTCGACTGCGAGCAGATTGCGGATGCCGTGCCTGGGGCTTTGCGCGACGACTGGAGTGAGGAGCGATGCGACAAGCTGGCGGAAGACCTGCGCCGTATCCTCGGTGACTCGCAGCAAGGGTCGCTATTCGGACGCACGAAGGACGATCTGCTTGACGCGATCAAGAAGTTGTCCGGGGCCGGGTTCCAGATGCAACGGTTGCTCATTGATGCGGTGACGCAAGCCGTTGATGACGGCTTTTCCGGATCTGATGCAATGGTGGAGGGTACTGCTAATGCCCTTGCGATCCGTTGTGCTGCCGGCGTTCGCCAGGTCGAGGAGCATTACTTGCGCTCACGAGCGGCGCATCGCGCTGCGTACATGCGCGGCAGATTGGAGGATGGGGCTCAGCGCCATTCGGATTTTAGGGCGATGGCACGTGGCGTTCTGAAGATGGACAACGGCTCTAACGCACCACCAAAGAATGACGGTCTGGATGACGGTGTGAGGCTCTGATGATTGAAAACGAACTGCCAATCGCCCGAGTCAACGTCATTGAGACGGGGCAGTCGCCGCGCCGCGACTGGATAACCTGCGAAATTGGCACACACCTCAAGTTTTCGACCCATTCTCTGGCATCGTACTTGTTCGCGAAATGGGAGCCGATCGTCTTTGACGCGCTTCTGGTCGCTGCAGCTGTCGAATTCTGTGACAAGGTTAAGCGGCGCCCCAAGTTTGGATGGGGGCGAGAATTAGAGTTGAGGGTGCCTGTTCATGATCTCGCATGCTGGCAGAGCATGAATGTAAGCGATGCCCTTCACGAGGCTCTGAACTTTCTAACTGGCGATCGCTGGCACGTCACGTTCGTCCAGCGAAGGAAGGACCTTCTGCCTGTGGCCCAGGGACTCTTTGAGTTGCCTAGCCAAAATTCCCAGGCTGTGATTCCCTTCAGCGAGGGGCTGGACTCGCGTGCGGTTGCAGGGCTTCTGGCAGCAGAAATGGGCGACGGCCTTGTCAGGTTGCGACTCGGGAGAAAAACGAAGGATCGACCGAAGAAGGCCTCGGGCCGCAACTACCCCTTCACGGCTATTCCATACGACGTAGCGCGGGGTGCGCTCTCGTTTCCGGAAGCGTCGGCGCGGTCACGGGGTTTCAAGTTCGCAATGCTCAGCGGCCTGGGTGCGTATCTCGCTCGGGCCCAGCGAGTCATCGTGCCGGAGAGTGGTCAGGGAGCACTCGGACCAGCATTGGTGCCGGTCGGTCAGGCATATGAAGATTACCGCAATCACCCGCTTTTCACGAACCGCATGAGCGCGCTGCTCAGCGCGTTGCTAGGTCAACCGTTCCGGTTTGAATTTCCACGGCTCTGGTACACCAAAGGCGAAACGCTCAAAGCCTACGCGCAGCTACCCCAACAGCACGATTGGGCCAAGACGCGCTCTTGCTGGCAAGACAACCGGCACGCTTCGGTGGAGGGTCGCCGCCGACAATGCGGAATCTGTGCAGCGTGCATGTTACGCCGCCTAAGTATCCACGCCGCTGGCCTCTCAGAAGGGCGTGGCACGTACGTGTGGGAGAACCTGAATGCGCAAACCTTTGAGGAAGGTATAACGGAGGGGGCCAAGAAGATTGAGAAAGTGCAACACGATTATGCTATTGCCGGTACGTTACATCTCGATCACTTGGCACAGCTCAGAAGTTCGCCTCTCAATGCAAGCAGCCTCAGATTTAACGTGCGACAACTAGCTGGCGTCCTCGGAATGCCGCCGGCGGACGCAGATGTGAGGATGACTCGACTGCTCGACCAGCACAGCAAGGAGTGGAAAATTTTCACGCAAGCCCTGGCGCCGGATTCCTTTCTTAGGAGTTGGATTGGTTCGTCGCAATGAGCACGGCCTTCGACCTTCTTTCAGATGTTGAGCTCGGTGAGCGGCTCCGCAAGGCGCGGGATAATGCGAAACTCAAGCAGGCTGAGGTGGCTCTCCGGGTCGATGTCGCCCGCACGACCCTGGTCGCTATAGAACAGGGTGTACGACGAGCTCGATTCGCCGAGATCCGTCAACTGGCGAAACTGTACGGCGTGTCTCTCAACACGCTCCTGCGTCGGGATGCGATCCATATGGATCTTGCCCCCATGTTCCGTAAGCGTGTCGGTAAGGACGATGCGGGAGCGGAGAATGCGGCACGCCTGCTATCGGATCTCGTGCAGGCTGAAGTGGAACTGGAAAACCTGCTCGGTATCACGTCCACGCGCAACTATCCGCCTGAGCGGCCGATCTTACCAGGAGACGTGCGCGCTCAGGCTGAACACGATGCAATGGAGCTTCGGCAGTGGTTGGGTCTGGGACTTTCCCCTGTCACTGATATCGTGACCTTAATGGAGATGGAACTAGGGGTGCGTGTTTATATCCGGCGCTTCGATGGCCGCATCTCTGGTCTGTTCGCTTATAACGATGCGGTGGGGGCCTGCATTCTGCTCAACGCTAATCATCCCCGTGAACGGCGCAAGCAGACCACCGCGCATGAGCTTGGGCACTTCATTTCGTCACGCCGTCAGGTGGAAGTTCTTGAAGACGAAAAGACTGAGAACTCGCGGGAGGAGCGCTACGCGGCTGCGTTCGCGGCGGCATTCCTGACGCCTGCTCGGGCCGTGATGCAGAAGTTCAAGGAAGTGACGGTTGGCACGGCGAAACTTACGCGCCGTCACGTGATCGTTCTTGCGCATGCTTTCGGTGTGTCGCGAGAGGCCATGGTGCGCCGTCTGGAGGACCTGCATCTCACCAAGGAGGGCACCTGGGACTGGTTTGAGACCTATGGTGGTATCACCGATGAACAGGCAAGGCAGGTTCTAGGCGACTTGGGTGGACATGATCCGCACAAGGCGGAAGCAGATCGACCCACCACGTTGCGGTTGGCGCTATTAGCGGAAGAAGCAACTCGGCAAGAGCTACTCAGCGAGGGCCAGCTTGCCCGCATGTTACGCTTGGACCGCGTTGAACTGCGTAAGATGTTCGACGGTCTGCAGGTCGAAGGGAGCGAAGCCGATGAGGCTCTCTTGCCTGACTGACCCGAAAGTTGACATTGTCATCGACGCAAGCACCGCTATTAATCTCAATGCTAGCGGGTACGCGCGCGAAATTCTTGCAGCGATGCCCAACGCAGTACTGGTCACCGACGTGGTGCTTGGTGAACTTCATGAGGATTCGCGCAGCGGCAGACAGGATGCCAAACTTCTCTCCGCTCTAGTTGATGAAGGACTAGTCCGCCTCGTCCGGATCAGTGATCTCGAGTATGGAATATTTGAGCGTCTTGTGGCGGGTCGAAGTGTTGATACGCTCGATGATGGGGAGGCCGCGACAATCGCCTATGCCGTTGAGACCGGGGCACTGGCAGTAGTCGATGAGCGTAAAGCGAACAAGATATGCCGTATTGCCTACCCGGAACTCGCCGTTGGCTGTACCATTGATCTATTCTGCCATGAACGGGTTCGAAGCGTGCTGGCTGATGTGGTGTTGGGAGATGCGATCTTTAATACCCTGCGAGGAGCCCGGATGCGCGTTCTGCCACGGCATTTGGCTTGGGTAGTCGACATTATCGGTCTCGAACGCGCTTCTCTGTGCGAGAGTCTCCCCCGCGCCGCAAAGATCTCTCGAGTTACGACTAAGGCATAGGCGAGACCTCGAGTGTGACATATGGCGCTGTGATGTCCGTGGATGTCATGTCCGAACCGCATGCGAGCGAGCATCGGCCTGTCGTGCATGTTGTCGTAAGCTGGTCCACCCCCAAGAAGTTTTGAGCAACGAACATGATGTTCGATGATCAGTGGAGAATTATCTCAAATCGCATTCGCGGAGTCGTGAAGGCAGGAGAGCTTCATGCTCGTTTCTCGGCCGTGCGGACAGACAGTTATGGCCGGCCTCGGCGCTTGCGCGAGCACTGTGAAGAAATCCTGCAGGCACTGAGAAAATTCGCGGAAGATAACGAGGGTAATCTCCCAACTGCAGCGATTGAAGCGATTCGTGATTTCATAACGAAGAATGCCACACTAATCACGGACACCAGTGGCACGTCGGAGTTACAAGATGACCGGGTGGCAGCGGCATTAGTTTTTCTGTCGGCCTTTGAAGCGAATCTTACGTTCATTTTGTCTGATGTTCAGGAGCGGATAAGACTGCATTCCGAGCGAGCTTTTTCCCATTTGCAACGTTCAATCGTCGCTGATCCTGATATGCGCAAAAAATGGAACAAGGCCCTCAATAGCGGCGAGATCGAATGTGAAAAACTCGGCGGAGTCCATCTGCTTTCTCATGGAATTTATGGCTTCAAGGTATCTGGAGCCGGTGAGCGGACTGACCTCGTATTTCAGGATTTGGTTTCATCGCTTGCCGGTGAGCATCGATTTGCTGACGGTCTCATATTAACTGAATGGAAGATTGCCAGTTCAGAGAGCGACGCTACGAACAAGTATATGCAAGCAAAAGCTCAAGCGAAACTTTATGTGCAAGGTGTACTAAGCGGGGTCGAATTGCACGCTTATAAATATCTTGTTGTAGTTTCGAATAGACAGGTCAGGGTTCCATCAGATGACATAGAGGCAGGTACCACATTTCGGCACATCAACATTGGAGTGAATCCGATGCCGCCATCTAAGGCGGCCAAGCAATGAACGTACTAAGATCTTGGAAGGAAAAGAGGGACCATAACTATCTAGTTGACGACGTTTCTGCAAATCAAGAGCCTGCACGCCTCGATGTCGGCCGATTTGGCCTTCAGGGGCTTGTGAGTTCATTCTGGATGCGGGTCCTCATATCTGTTGGAAGTCCACAGGCATCTATCATGTAATCACTCGCCGCCATGATAAACTGCCGTGCCCGCTTGTTTATAGACAGCATTAGTGCAAGGCGCTTCTCTTGGCTCTCTAGTCTTCCGGATAGCGCTCGCAATGACATCTCGCGACAGATATTGACGCATCCGAACAGTTCGTGAGGCCCTGCCACTACTAAGCCCGCGAACGAGAGTAGCTTCTCCCATGAAGGAAAATCTTGAGTTGCACCTGTCTGCGCAGTCTTTTGCCGAATCTCTTGCCGAATTTGGTATGACTCTTTTCCTCCCCAGATGTAGTAGCGCAGCGCCTTTTCAAAATCATTCTTAGTCATCTTAGGGCTGTAAAAACGTCGAACATCTCGACCGATCGATGACCAAAGGACGAAAATTGCAGCCATTACATCCAGAAAAATAGCCAAATGGCCATCCTTCACTGGATCAAGATGACCTCGTGCACTTCTAAACTCTGCCACCAGTCGTCTGAAAATGCGCCATGGCTGCAAACTGAGCGGAACTGCATTATGACCGGTGAGAAACAGAGATTCAGACCATGGATTCTTGCAATAGACATCGAAAAGGGTATTCCATCTATCAATAGACGATTGGTAGTTGTTGTCTGCATTAAAACCGATATCACGGGAATTGCCTAGATCCTCAAATGAGGCTTCATCATGCAAGTCGACGCCAATGGTCAGAGCAGACAATCGATGATTGTAGACGGCATTGTTTTTGAGAATGACGAATGCTTCATCACAACCTGAATACGCTAGAATGCCAGCGGCCCAGAATGCCCGATTTATGGGGCTCATTTTGTTGGTTGTCTTGCAATCGAAGATAATTCGGCGGAACCCTCCGTCTGCAAGAAACTCCAGTCCGAGGACATCTATGTCAGTCAGGACCTCTGAGGTATCGCTCAGATCGGAAGCGCTTGCGACGACAACCTCAAGGCACGGTGACATGCCTTGTGCAAGGCAGTATCGAATTGCCAGCTCTTTCTGATGGCGATCTTTGTCATACTTTCCCATCAGCTTCAGTCCAACTTCAGAATAAGTTGCTCGAATTCGTGGAGTGCCTGTTTGTCTGTTAGTTGCTTTGCCCGCTTTCTCATCTCGGCAGAAGATATAAGAGATTGGATGTATTCTTCATCCTTCGATAGAGCGAGCCTAGCCTCTTTGTCCACCTCCATATTCGACATCGTGCCAGTCCTTAGTAGCTCAATGGCGAGGTTCAACGCGGCCTCGTTTTCGGGCGTTCTGTTGAGGTGAAGCTCCCATCTACCAGGAACCGTTTGTTTGAGGTGAGCGACGCGCAGGACAACTAGGTTCTGATACTGATTGCGTGCTTCGGAATTGGAGCGGAGGAAGCCGGTGTCGCGGAGCGACTCGAGTATACGCACTGGAGACCGAATACGATATGCGTCTGGAAGAAGCTGTCCTTTTCGAACAGCTGAGATCAGGGCCATCGCACGCTCGTAGACCTCTCTGTTTGCAGCGTTGAGTCGCGTCGATCCGGGCTTCGGAGTGAAGACGAACGACTCCGTTTTAGCTCCGAATTTAATAGTCGGAGGCCTGATGATTCCTTCGGTCGCGAGCTTTTGAACCAACTGCGCTTCAGTTACCGAGAGTTTGACGCCGCCAATCTCTTGCGTCTTAGTCACTAGTGATAGAGGCCAACCTTGGTTTTCCTTAACTTTCTTAAGGGTGGACTGCAACGCCGATGTCCCACTTCCGGCAACCATGTCCGCGAGACCGTCGAGATTGTCTGCGAAATAGAAAGGACTGATCAGGATGTTTTTCCCACGCGCAGTGTGCTCGGTCACAATACCACTCTTTGAGCCGAGGTCGATGCAACGGTCGAATACTTTCCGATCCATTCCAAGCTTTGAGTAGAGCGAATCCCTGTTCCGCGGTGCGTCGTACAGTGAGGCGAGAATAGAGACCGTGGCCTCTTCATATTCGTTAAGGTTGACGTCCTCTACGTAGTTGCCCAGCCCTTCGTATACATTCTCAAAGACTGGAATGTTAGGGGTTATTTTCTCTATTGTCTTGCCGCTGCTGAATATTCTTATGAACTCAACTTCGGCCAGTACTTCAAGGACCGGTCTGAGAGCGTAGGATGGAATAGACATGAAGTGGTCCGATACTTTGCGAAGGACCTCATAGTCAATGTCGCCAAGTCCCTTTATATGAATAGCCAAGGTGGCTGCCATGCCAATGATCTGAAGCTGATCAAATTCGGAAACCTGCAGCGTCGAAAGACCCGCATGCAAGTCGTAGGCGAATTCGGCCGTCTCCTTCGACATGGTCGCTCATCTTTTCGCTGTGCGATTGGTAAGATCACTTACGATCACGGCTCTTTCTGATCGCTGTTCAATCAGCCGTCCATGTCGTGCTGCCACAGTGCTAGCCACATGAATTTATAGTACAATGAATAAGCAGTAGAATGCAACCTTGGAGGGTGCCGCGGGCGATAAGTGGTGGTGAGGAGCGGCTGATAATTAGAATAATGACTTAGACTGCATTGCAGGATCAAGCCGCCTGCACAAAGCTATCCAGGACCTTCTTCGGCCCCGCCTTCTCGAACTCGATGTCGAGCTTGTTGCCGTCGATCGCCACGATCTTGCCGTAGCCGAACTTCTGGTGGAACACGCGCTGGCCCACCGCCAGTGCGTCGGCCGGGCGTTGGCCGGCGGCGCGGCGGTCGTCGTAGGTCTCCTCGCCGCCGAAGCGGCCGCGCCGGCCACCACCGCTACCGAACCCGCCGCCACCGCCACCACCAAACCGCCCGCCGCCGCGCTCGCCCAGGCTGTAGACGCTGGTGCTGCCCGGGCGTGTGCCGGCGCCCAGCTTGCGGGCGCGATTCCAGTCGGGACCCCAATCCGCGTCGTTGCCGGCGGCATCGACATCGACGTCGCTCAGCCCGCCGCGGCCGCCGCTGCCGGCCACCGAGATGGTGCGGCCCGCCATGCCGCCGCGGCCCATGCTGCCGTAGTGGCCCATCGAGGCCGTGCCGTAGAGGCCGGCGTCGCTGCTGGCCTCGAGGTGCGCCTCGGGCAGCTCGCCGATGAAGCGCGAGGGGATGGCGGCCTGCCACTGGTTGAAGACGCGGCGGTTGGCGGCGAAGGAG
>Ga0187894_10007253_pt1 | contig 10537 bp, 12 predicted proteins | sample GBC1701081metaG_FD_136650 | JGI IMG/M metagenome (GOLD analysis project Ga0187894, IMG submission 136650) | White microbial mat communities from a lava cave in the Kipuka Kanohina Cave System on the Island of Hawaii, USA - GBC170108-1 metaG ... | reverse complement strand
TGCTCAAGTAATCTTAAAACGAGCCGTCGGGCGGACGGTTAAAGACGTAACGTATGTGGCTACACAAAGCGTGTCTTTAGAATCTACATCTATAACCGCTTAGGTTTAGATGGAGAGCGTCAACTCCTTTATTGTTGGTTCACCAAACCTAATTCGGAAAGCCTGAATTAACAAACCCGAAACCTGAATCATTCCTTTTAATTTGACCCGATTATAACCCTGTTGAGAAACGCAGTTGTAAAAAGTTGTCAAATTCTGCGACGTAAATTTGCAGTAAAGTAGAAATTCAAGGTGTATTTCGTTATTCCCATGCCTTGACACACTTTTGCCACGTCCTTATCATGCTGAATTTCGGCTTTGCCCGAATTTCTTGACTGTAAGTGATGTTCGAGTCTTTATCCGACAAATTAAAACGCACGTTGAAGAACTTGCGCGGCGAAGGGAAATTAACGCCTGAGCATATTGACGCGGCGTTAAAAGAAATTCGTGTAGCTCTATTGGAAGCTGACGTAAATTTCAAGGTCGTCAAAGATTTCACAGCAAAGGTCAAAGAAAAAGCCGAAGGGCAAGAAGTCTGGCAGGAATTAAATCCATCCCAGCAGGTCGTAAAAATTGTTCATGACGAACTTGTTGATTTGCTTGGCGGTCAATCGTCGCGGCTTGTCTTTACAAAACAGATTCCGAACGTCGTGATGATTGTCGGTCTTCAAGGTTCGGGTAAGACAACTTCGACCGGAAAAATTTCTAAGTGGCTTGCCGATAACCAAGAACGCAAACCGCTTCTGCTCTCGGTTGACGTTTATCGTCCTGCGGCGCGTGAGCAGTTGAAAGTTATTGCGAAAGCAACGGGAACGGCGATATTTGAAAATGCGGAAACGAACGACCCGCTGACGCTTGTGCGCGAAGCTTACAAACACGCGCAACAGACGGGATTCGATACGTTGATGATTGACACGGCGGGGCGGCTTCACATTGACGAAGAGTTGATGGTTGAGCTTGAGCAAATCAAAGCTGAAACAAAACCTGTCGAGATTTTGTTTGTCGCAGACGCGATGACAGGTCAAGACGCCGTGCGTTCGGCAGAAGAGTTTCATCGTCGTATAGGAATCACGGGCGTTGTTTTGACAAAGATGGACGGTGACGCACGCGGCGGTGCGGCTCTCTCAATCAAACAAGTTACGGGTCAACCCGTTAAATTTGTGGGTGTCGGCGAAAAATATGATGCGATTGAGCAATTCTATCCTGAACGAATAGCGCAGAGAATTTTGGGAATGGGCGATGTACTTTCGCTCATTGAAAATGTTCAGAACAAAATTGACCAAACGGAAGCTGAAGCCCAACTGCTGAAAATGCAGAAGAATCAGTTTACGCTTGAAGATTTTCGCAATCAGCTCGGTCAGGTCAAAAAGCTGGGTTCGTTTGGAAAGTTGATGAAGATGTTGCCTGACCAGATGCTCGGCGGTCTCGGAATGGGCGACATCACAGAAGAACAACAAGAGCAGATTGAACGCGAAATGAAGCGCACCGAAGCAATCATTGATTCAATGACAAAGCAGGAGCGCAATCAGTACAAAATTATTGATGCAAGCCGAAAACGTCGTATTGCTCTTGGTTCCGGAACAACCGTCGCAGAAGTCAATCAGCTTCTGAAACAGTATGAAGGGATGCGTCAGATGATGCGTCAGCTTTCGGGTTCAGGAATTTTCGGCGGCGGTGGATTAAAAAACAAGATGATGAATCGCTTTGGCAAAATGTTGGGGATGCCCGACATGAGCGGCATGATGGGCGGCGGCGATTTTGATGAAGATTCTGGCGGAGGCGGCGCAATGCCGCGTCTTCAGATGGGCGGTGGTAATCCGTCTGGCAAAAAATTTAAGAAAAAGAAAAAGAAACGTAGAAAATAAGTACTGAGTTCTAAGTTCTGAGTTCTAAGTTAGAATTCCATTTAGAACTTAGAACTTAGAACTTAGAACTTAGAACTTAGAACTTGGAGAAGAAATGGTATCAATCAGTTTGATGAGAATGGGTGCAAAGAAAAGACCCTTCTATCGTGTAGTTGTAAAAGAGAAACGCTCAAAGCGCGATGGTGCTTATATTGAAAAAGTGGGCACATACAATCCTATGACCGAGCCTTCGGAAATTATCATGGATTTAGGGCGCGTTGATTATTGGATTAGTGTGGGCGCACAGCCGACCGACACAGTTCGTCAGCTAATCAAGAGAGCAAGAAAAGCGCAAGCCGCTGTAGCAACACCGGAAGTTTAGTTATGAAAGAAGCCGTCGAACTTATCGTAAAAGCATTGGTTAGCGAGCCTTCGGCGGTTAACGTGCGCGAAGTTGAAAGTCGTAATACTGTAAAAATCGAAGTCCGTGTCGCACAAAAAGATATGGGTAAGATTATAGGCAAAGGCGGGCGCACGGTTCGCTCTATTCGTTCACTGCTTCACGCAATCAGCATAAAGCACGAACGCCGTTTTATCTTGGAACTCATAGAGGAATGAGCCAAGACGAAAAAGAGCAAGACGGACTTATCGCCGTTGCCTGCATTGTCAAAACGCGAGGCATAAAAGGCGAAGTTGTTGCAGATTTATTGACAGATTTTCCCGAACGCTTTGACGGGCTTGAACAGTTGATTGCAGTTTACGCGGGCGGCAAGCGCGAAACTTTGAATATAGAAAGGTTTTGGTTTCACCAAGACAGAATCGTTTTCAAGTTTGCAGATTATGACACGCCTGAAAAGGCGCAAGAGTTGGTTAAGTGCGAACTCGCCGTGCCGGAAGACGAAGCGATAGAACTCGAAGAAGGCGAGTTTTTTGATTACGAACTTGAAGGCTGTCGGATTGAAACAGTAGCGGGCGAACAGCTTGGAACGGTACGAGAGGTAATGCACGCAAACGGCAACGAACTTCTTGTTGTTGACAGTGATAATAAAGAATCAAAGCGCGATTATTTGATTCCGTTCGCAAACGCTATCTGTGTAGAGGTTGATATTGAAAACAAGTTGATTCGCATTGACCCGCCCGAAGGCTTATTGGAATTTTAGATTTGCGATTTTGGATTTTGGATTTAGCTCTTAAAAATCCGCAATCCGCAATCCACAATCCGCAATGTTAAAGATTGATGTATTAACCATATTTCCGAACTTCTTTGAGGAAGTTTTTGATTTTGGAATTATACGCAGGGCGCGTCTTGCGGGGATTGTTGAAATTGAAGCGCATGATTTACGCCAATGGGCACCGGATAGGCACCGTATGGTTGATGACCGTCCGTTTGGCGGCGGCGACGGAATGGTTTTGAAACCGGAACCGATTTTCGCCGCTATAGAAGAATTGGTTGGCACAAGCCAACGTGATATTTACCAACAAGGGATAAGAGTCGTTCTTTTATCGCCGCAGGGAAAAGTTTTCAATCAAGCGATGGCAAAAGAGCTTGCTGAAAACGCTTCGCAGATTGTTATCATTTGCGGACGCTACGAAGGCGTTGATGAGCGTGTTAATGATGTGCTTGTTACGGACGAAATCTCAATCGGAGATTACGTTCTTTCGGGCGGCGAACCTGCGGCAATAGTTATTGTTGACGCAATTGTTCGCTTATTGCCCGAAGCTTTGGGAAGCGAAACATCTGCCTCAAACGATTCTTTTTCAAACGAAGACGGGCTATTGGATTGCCCGCATTACACGCGCCCGCACGAATTTCGCGGAATGAGCGTTCCGGATGTTTTACTCGGCGGAAATCACAAAGAGATTGAACGCTGGCGAAAAGAAAAAGCCTTAGAGAAGACGAAACGAAATCGTCCAGATATTTTGAAATAAGTTTTGTCCTTCGTCTGTTGTCTGCTGTTTATTGCAAACTTAATTATAAAGAGCAATTGATCACTGACCGCTGATTAGTGACAAATTGGAGTTATAAAAAATGAACCGTTTAGATTCTATTGAACAAGCACAATTAAAAAAGAACATCCCGAGTTTTCAGCCGGGCGACACAGTTCGTGTCCATGTAAAAATCAAAGAAGGCGATAAGTTTCGCCTGCAGGCTTTCGAGGGTGTCGTAATCGCACGCAAACATGGCGGCGTCAGAGAAACAATCACCGTCCGCAAAATCAGTTCAGGCGTAGGCGTCGAAAGAATCTTTCCGCTTCATGCAACTGTTATTGACCACATTGACGTTGTGAAATATGGTCGCGTTCGCCGCGCTAAACTTTATTACCTTCGTAAACTTCGCGGTAAAGCGGCACGCATACGTGAGCGTGATGTCCGTACAAAGAAGGCATCTCAAACAAATAGCTAATGTCAGATTTCGGAGAAAGGGAGAAAGAGAGAAAGAGAGATGGGGAGATATTTTTTTCATCTCCCCATCTCTCTTTCTCCCCATCTACTTTTCTTTCTTCAAAGGTCAGTCTTCACTTTGAAGAAACAGCACGCTCTGATGGCTATCAATTTATCGCCGGACTTGATGAAGTCGGACGCGGTTGTCTTGCCGGTCCTGTCGTAGCCGCCGCAGTAATTCTCAATCCGAAATCAACGCTTCCCGTCGGTCTCAACGATTCAAAAAAACTCTCAGCCAAACAACGTAACCGCATATCGGAAGAGATAAAATCTACTGCAATCGCATATGCAATCGCACAGGTCGAAGCTGATGAAATTGACCGTATCAACATTCTTCAGGCTACAAAACGCGCAATGATTCTGGCTCTTGAAAAGCTGAAACCGTGTGCCGATTTTTTGTTAATTGACGCAGTTCAACTAAAAGAAATTTCCCTGCCCCAACGCGCAATTATTCGTGGCGATTCCACATCTGCATCAATTGCTTCGGCAAGCATTATCGCAAAAACTTATCGTGATGCTCTTATGTGTGAATACGATAAAACCTATCCGCAGTACGGTTTTGCAAAGCATGTCGGATACGGCACAAAAGCACACTTTGAAGCATTGCGTGAACATGGACATTGCGCGATTCACAGAAAAAGTTTTCGGGGGGTCATTGAATTGCCGATTGCTGATTGATGATTACCGATTTGAAATTTATAAGTATTTTCGCCCAGCAAAACATTTAACAATCAAAATCGGCAATCATCAATCGGCAATCACTTTATCTCTTTCGGATTTGTGGGTTTTGTAAAGAGGCTTTCGGGAATCTCTTTGTTAAATTCGATTGATTGAAAATTGACGCGGGCTGTTTGTTTGCCGTTGCGGAATGTATCAATTACGTTTGGCGTTTTTACGCCGTTAATTTCTAAGAATTGTCCGAAACGGATTTCTTCTTTCACACTGCTTTCTTCGTCTGTCTTTTCGCCTTCGCCTGATTCGACTTTTCGTTTGTAAATCACCTTTGCAGGAAACCAATCCATTTGGCTTACGGATAAACCTTTTGCACTGAATTCAAATTCGACACTGAAACCGTCTTCGTAAACAAGGCGGACGACTTCGTTTCTCTTTCCTAATCCCGCTTCGCGCTTGCCTACATACTCAAGTTTCGCATTGTCCTTCTTCCAAAACCCGCGCAGTAAGTATTCAACGCTTGTTCGCAAAGTATAATTGCGAAAATCATTAACCTGTTCCGCCCCCATGTCTTTTATAGCCAGTGATGCACCGTCAAAAGTCCATCCGGTGTTTCCTACGTTTGTCTGAATATAGCGAAGTTTGTTTGTCTTAAACTCCGTGCGCTCTTTGTCGGGATATACTATGTAATCAACAAAGGTACTCACCTGCACGGCTTGCCCGTCCTTGAATTGCGAATAGAGACCTTTGCTAATTGCTGTGCGAGCATTCAAATAGTTTGTGCCGCCAAGTTTCTCAATGGCAAACCCGATTATCTGTTCGGCTTTGTTGTCGTTGTTTGCCGTGAACTTTTGTTCGTTGCCTTGCGCGTTGACGCTAACAAAACAGAAAAAAAGAAAGAAAAATGCAGAACCGGTTCTTAAAATGTTTTGGGGAACTTTTGAAATGTGACTTAATTTCATATTGCCAAGAAAAGTTTTTGAATTTCAAAACTGCAAGCCGCAAGATAATACATCAGACGAAAAGATTGAAGAAAGTCTTTAGCCCCTTTCCTTAAATCTACAAAAGTTGTGAAAGAGGAGTTGTTTTCAAACCAAACACAGACGGGTTTTCGCCAACAATTGCAGAGGCAAAAAATTTCGGAACGTAGTGTCGGCTCTCCTGACGGAATGATTCATCGAGTTTGTCTGCATTTTCAAACATAACCCAGAAGCTTCGTTCTTTTATTCCCAGGGAACGAAGCAGACGCAAATCCTCGCGCACACGCTGGCCGCCGCGATTGTAGCTCAATAAAACCAAGGTCATGCTTTTTGCATCCGTTCCTAAATCTGCGGACTCGTCTTCAATCATTTTTGCGGCGGCAGGCGCGACTTTTTCAATATTACAAATGTCTTCCCAAGCCACGTTGTAACGCTCTGCCGTTACTTTCAAAAACTGAAATGCTCCACGCGCCCCAAACGAACTTTCTTCGCACTGATTATATTCAGATTCAATCATCGCAATATAAAGACCGACAATCGAAGGAATACTGCTGGTTTTGAATGCACGATTTATTACGGGGGCGTTTTGTGCAGCCCGTTCGTAAACTGCGTTTATATTTTCCCTGAAAATTTTTGTTGATGTGTTATCCGCACGCGAAGCGTAAACGTCCAAATGCTGTTTAATGGTTGTTACGGCATTATCGCTGAGTTCGTTTGGATGTTCGCCCATTAAATCCGAAATACGAAAAGCCTGCTCTTTGATAAAAGCTTTCTTTTCCGTTTCGCTCATTTGTGAATATGGTTTTTGTATGCCCGTCACAACAACCATATTCGGATTTAAAGACAAAACTTTGCCGCGTCGCATGAAGGCGATTGAAATGCCTGTAAGGGCAATCAACAACAGACAAACAGCCAAGAACGATGCTTTGTTATAAAGGGCAGTTCGCGTTTTTTCCGTTACGTGATGCAAACTTTGCGTTGTCTTGTTTGTTATTGAAAATGATTCGCCTCCACCTTTTTTTAATTCCTGCACATCGGATAAAAACTCAAACACTGTTTGATAGCGTTCGCTCTTATCTTTCCTTAAAGCCTTTGTAATAATGTTGTGCAAACCAATTGATATCTCATTAAACACGGGTTCACGTTCAAGAATTGCAACTAAAGAATCTGCCCTTGTCGGTCCGATGAACGGCTGTTTGCCTGTCGCCAATTCATAAAGGACTACACCCAGACTCCAAACGTCTGCACGTTCATCAACTGCAAGCCCACGCGCTTGTTCCGGCGACATATAACTGATTGTTCCAACCACCATTCCGGGCGTCGTGTTTATCAAAACGCGAGTCACAGCTTCGGGGTCTGTTGTGTTTGCAAGTTCATCTTTCTCCGCAAGTTTCGCTAATCCGAAATCCAAAACTTTTACAAAGCCGTCTTCGCGTCTCAGCATCACGTTTTCGGGTTTGATGTCACGATGTATAAAACCTATTGAATGCGCGGCGATAAGAGCGTTGGCTATTTGTTCGACGATTGTCAAAGCCTCTTTAATTGAAATAGGCTCGGACAAACGATGACGCAAAGTTTCGCCTTCAATATATTCGGCTGAGATGAACGGACGCGAATCGTCATAGCCAAATTCGTAAACGGTCAGGATATTAGGATGGTTTAGCGCGGAAATAACACGAGCCTCTTGTTGAAAACGGCGAACTTGTTCTTGTTGCGTGGCAATATGTACGGGCAATAGTTTCAGCGCGACTTTTCGACCGAGTTTTGTATCTTCCGCCAAGTAAACTTCGCCCATGCCGCCCGCGCCTAAGAGTTCAATCAAGCGATAAGAGCCAATGATTTTTCCAAGTTCCTCTTGTGCAGGAAGTTCGACAGCCGGTTTGTCAAAAAAACTCCCAGCCTGCTCATGTGCGTTTAGCATTGCCTCAATCTGTCGGCGCAGTGATTTATCCGAACAGGTTCTATCCAAAAACAGACCACGAGCATCAATCGGCTGGTCTAATGCCGACTTGAATAACGCACTTATTTGTTGCCATTTTTCAGGAGACATAAAAGAGCAATCATGAAAGATGAAACCTATTCTGTGGATTCATTATTCATAATTCATCCTTCATAATTGAGAAGAGCCACGCCTTTGCGAAATTCCAATCTCGCACGACTGTGCCGACCGAAATCTCTAAAACTTCTGCTGTTTCCTCGACGCTCAAACCGCTGAAGAAACGTAATTCAACAACGCTTGCCTTTCGTTTGTCCAATTTTTCCAACTCTTTCAAAGCTTCGTCCAATGCTAAAATATCGGGCGAATGTTTTGCGTCAGCGACAAATTCTGCTTCTTGCAAAGATACGCGTACAACGTCACCACCACGTTTTTCAAAGGCGCGTGCACGTGCATAATCAACCATGATTCGCCGCATCATCTGAGCCGCGATTGCAAAAAAGTGTGCCCTGTTTTTCCATTCGACTTGTGTTTGGTCAATTAATCTTATGTAGGCTTCGTGTACGAGTGCAGTTGTTTGCAAAGTGTGATTATTGCGTTCACGGCGAAGATGAAATTGTGCCAGACGATGGAGTTCCTGATACACGACGGGCATCAGCCGCTCCAACGCTTCTTTATCGCCGCGACCCCAATCAATCAAAAATTCCGTTAATTCGTTCATGTCGCCCTCTTTTACAGAAAAAGTTTATCGCCAGATGTAAATTTTCGGGAAACTTTCTCGCGTATAAAATTGAGGGCGAAATTATGCAACAATTTCCGCTTATCTTTTTAACCCAATAAACAACAAAGATACAAGTGGCAACAACACGAGCCTTTTGCGAGTGGGATGCCTCAAGAAAGGAAAACCAACCATGAGATATTTTCTCTTAACAGCAATTCTATTTTTAAGCGTAACGACAACGACTGCTCAAAAAACCTATCAACAGATGACGGGCGAAGAGCAAAAGGCTTTTGTTTCGGAACAGAGCGCGAGAATTGCCAAGCTGATTTCAAACCGTGATTACGCTTTTACGGCAGAATACCAATGGATGATAAAACAATATGTTGATTCATATGTGAGAAGAATCAACAACGGCAAAAATGAAGCAGGGCGTGGCGACGTAAAATTAGTTTTGGAGCGCGGAATACAACACGCGCCCACCTTTGCAAAAATCTTTGAGGCAAACGGCTTATCGCCAATCATAGGAATTTATCTTCCTATGATTGAATCCGAATACCGCAATGATTTAACAAGCCCGTCGGGTGCAACGGGAATGTTTCAGTTTATACCTTCAACCGCCAAGAAATACGGACTCGCGCCTGAAGATAAAACCAACGCGGAAAAAGAAGCGACAGCAGCCGCACGTTTTATGTCCGAATTGCAGAACAAATTTGTCAACGATTCAATGAAAGAAGCACTTGCATTGACAGCTTATAATCAAGGCGAGAGAACAGTTCAGGAAAGTTTATCGCTTGTCGTCAACGAAAAGAACAAAGATTGCAGCCTCTGTGCTCTTGCTGAAAATAAAACTCAACTGAAACAGAATATGCAAACGGAAGGCTTGAGTTATGTGCCTCTGTTTTTCGCCGCCGCAATTTTAGGGGAAAACCCGGAAAGTTTCGGCATTGCGTTAAAGCCTCTTTCAAACTACTCACAAAAGTAAGACAGATTAAAACTCAAAAATGTTAAGAGCGGACAGACACGTGGATTTGAAATCCATCAGTATCTGTCCGCTTTTGTTTTTTATCTAAAAAATCTCTCACGTCTTGAAATGCTTTACTACTTTTTCCCATTAGCTGATGAAAGTTAGTTTTATCAACGTAAATGCACAAGAAACATACAAAAATTGTGAAAAGGCCGAGCTTTTTTGATAGTCTTGGCGGCAGCGTTTTTATGCAGTCAAATTGATATTTGCGGAGAAACAAATTCTATGAACAGAAAAAATAAAAAAGGGTCTTGTCAAAAGCAGTTTGTGTTGCCCGTTGTCGGATTGATTTTGCTTGGAGTAATTCTGGCGTGCAGTTCGTCAAAGATGAATTGTACAGGAGAAGTAACCTATCAAGGAAAAACCTTTAGCGGCAAAGGCAAAGACGCAGAAGAAGCACAAAGAAACGGTTGCAATCTTTACTGTCTGGAGGCGGACGAGGAAGTCGAGGCGCGTTATCAAATCTGGTTGGATTCTCCAAAAGGTAAAGCCTCGCCAAATACTTCAAAGAAAGACCTGATGTACAAAGATGCGTCCTTCTTGGATTTTGTAACAAAGACCTGCATGAACAAGTGTCTGTCGAAAATCAAAGACGGTAGTTTGAAAGGACAAACCAGGTGTCAGTAAACAAAAGAGGAAAGTAACTGATTAGGTCAGGTGATAATAATTCAAAAACTTTAATCAGGAATCGGTTTTAGCTGTCGAAGACAGCGATATATTCTTAGCCCATAGTGCAGCTATGGGAAAATTAAACAAAGATTTTGAGCCGTTGAAAATGGCGACATAAAAATCAAACTGAAAATTCATAAAAATCAAACTGAAAAAGTATGTCGTTATCTTCGATAACTCCGATGCCGCGAATCATCAGTCTCACGATTA
>Ga0187894_10007252_pt1 | contig 10537 bp, 8 predicted proteins | sample GBC1701081metaG_FD_136650 | JGI IMG/M metagenome (GOLD analysis project Ga0187894, IMG submission 136650) | White microbial mat communities from a lava cave in the Kipuka Kanohina Cave System on the Island of Hawaii, USA - GBC170108-1 metaG ... | reverse complement strand
TCATTCTCGGCACGATCAGACGGCGGAAGGGCGGGGATTCCGGCGGCCCGTCCCCATCACTCGCTGCGGCGCTCTTTCCCGCCGTGACGCTGGTCGCGTTTCTCGTCGTATATATGGGGTCGGCGCAGCTTCCGGTGCGCGACCTGCCGCGATACGTTGCGGCGATTCTTCCGGCGGCCATGATCTACACCGTCGAACGGGTCTCGGTCGCCCTGCGTCCGGTTCGCGGTGCAGCGAACGCGGCGGGCGCGGGCCGCGCCGCGACGTCCGCGAGCCGTTAAGATCGGGCGGGAGTCGCCGTTCGTGCCGAACTGGAAGCACCACGACATTCGCATCGCCTACGTCATCCCCGCTTTCAACGAGGGAGACGTGATCGCGTCGGTGATCGAGGGACTGCGTCGCGATGGTCCCCCCGGCGATGTCGTACTGATTGACGATTCGAGCAATGATTCCACCTCGGCCGCGGCCCGCGCCGCCGGCGCAATCGTGCTCCGCCATCCGATCAACCGGGGGCAGGGGGCCGCGCTGCAGACCGGCTTTGATGCGGCGCTGCGGCTCGGCGCGGAAGTGATCGTCACTTTCGACGCCGACGGGCAGCACAATCCCGCCGACCTGTTCCATTTCATCGAGACACTGCTGACGAGCAACGTGGACGTCGTCCTCGGTTCGCGTTTCGTGGAAGGCAGCGCGGACATTCCCGCCGCGCGGCGCGTGCTGCTGCGGGCGGCTCTGCTCTTCACCCGGTTGACCTCTCGCGTCAACATCACCGACACCCACAACGGACTGCGGGCCTTCCGGGCCGACGCGCTGCGCCGCATCCGGCTGACTGAGGATCGAATGGCTCACGCCTCCGAACTGCTGGACCTGATCGCATCGGCGAAATTGCGGTACGTCGAGGTTCCCTGCCACATCCGTTACACCGACTACAGCATGGGCAAGGGGCAGCGCTGGTCCGCCGCGCCGCGGATCGCCTTTGACTTTCTGCTCGGAAAGATGATGCGATGAGTCACCTTTTGACGGCCCCCCACCGCTGGATGCTGGCTGCCGCAGGCCCGGATTCGGGCGGGATCAAGGTATTTCAGGTGGTGGCGCTGGCGGTGCTGGCCCCGCTGGCGCTGCTCAGCGTGCATGCGCTGATCTTCGGCCGCCGTCGTCGGATGATTATTCCGGCCGCGGTACTGGTGGCAGCCTGCTTTGTGACGGCCGCTCCGGCGTTGACGCAGCGCGGCGCGGAGCTGCTGGGTATCGGTCGCGGCGCTGACCTGGTCGCCTATCTGACGACCTTCGCGGTGATCGGCTGCTATTTCCTGGTCCTCTACAGTCACCGGCGTCTGCGGCTCCAGATTACGGAACTGACGCGCCAGCTCGCGCTGGCCCAGCTGGATTCGCAGCGGCCCCGTTCCGGCGGCTGATATCGGTCGGCCCGTTCCGATCCAGAGTCATCCGGCGTCCGCCGCGCGGAAAGTCCGCGAATCTCTGAACACTCGCGCCGCGCCGATCGTCACACGGAAGGAGTCCTCGACGTTGAAAAATGTCGATGTTCTGGTAGATTCCACCGGCAGCGTCCGCGGAGCGACACGCCGTAACCTCTGGAAAAGAAGTCAGCCATGCGACGATCAGTGCTTTACGAACGGATGATCAAGGTTCCGCCGGCTCAATTGAACGTGCGGCGCGCCTCGCGCTGGTTCAACGGAAGCGCGCGTCCGGAGGCCGGCGCTTCCCCCGAGCGCTCTGCGGCGCGGCCGGAAGGCCCCGCGAGTTCCGAGCCGGACTCGATCGATTCGGCCGGCAGCGAATTCCGCATCCGCGAAGGGCACATTCACATTTCGCTCAGTCCGGTCGGCTGCATCGTGGCGGCGTTTGTTCTCTGCTCGGTCTTTCTGGTCGCCTATTCCATCGGCAAGCGGGCTGTTGCGGGCGGTCTGCCCAATACGCCGCCGACCATCACCGCAGTTCAGGAACAGGGTCAGCCCGAGGAAACGGCCGCCGGCACGACAACGGAAGCAACCGCTCCGGCAGCCGGCGAAACAGCCTCCAACGATTCCGCCTTGAACCGGCTGCTCAGCCCGCCGGGGGGCGAATCGACTATCCGGACGGTTTCGGAAACGAGCACGCCAGTGACCCCGGGTGCAAACCTTAAGTACCTGTGGATTCAGTCGATACGGGCGGATTCGGCCGCGGAACTGGCCGCCGCGCGGGCGGAAGCCGCGGAAATTGTGGCCTTCCTTCAGCGAGAAGGGGTTCCGGCCCAGATTACGTCCGTTCGAAATGGCATTATCATCTGCGGCAAGGAAGGGTTCCCGAACGCAGCCACGGCCGATCGCGCGTCGTTTCAGCAGCGCATCGAGCGGCTGGGGAAGCTCTACCGCAAGCAGGGTGGCCGCTACTCGTTCAACGGCCCGGTTTGGAAATAGATGCGGCATCCCGCCCTTGGCGTCGGGATGCAGGGTTGGGGTGATTTCGCATGTCCATGGATCGTTCACTGAAGACCAAGGCCGGCCTGTCGCGGCATCGCAACGTCTTGTCGCGCGCGGAGCGCCTGGCCGTGCTGACCGCGGCGGAGCGCTGGAGCGATTCCAAGTCCGTCTTCGGGCTTCCCAAAGTTTCGCATCGCAAATCGACGCTGGGCACCAAGAAGAAAGAGAAGAAGGCTGTCGAGGGTGAAGAAGGAGCCGCTGCCGCTGCCGCGCCCGGCGCCGCGGCGCCAGCAGTCGGAGCCAAGGGAGCCGCGCCTGCCGCCGGCGCGAAGCCAGGCGCCAAGGCCGGCGCAGTGCCCGCCAAGGATGCCAAGGGCGCCAAGAAGTAATCCCCACTCACGCCGCCGCGCCGGTTGTGCCGCCGGACCCTGGTCCGGAGCGACCGGCCTCCGCGGGAGCGTCGCATTGGAATACGCCGCGTTCCTATCCGAACGATGCCGCGCCGTCGAAAGTTCCGGCATTCGTCGTTTCTTCGATCGCGCCGCGCGGGCGGTCAATCCCGTTGATCTCTCCATTGGCCAGCCGGACTACGACGCGGATGACGCCGTGCGCGACGCTGCGATCGACGCGCTGCGCGAAGGATTGAACCGCTACACCCCCTCGGCCGGAATTCCGCAACTGCGCCAGGCGGTCGCCCGGCAGGTGAGCGCGGAATATCCCGGCTGGGACCCGTCGGTGCTGATCACGTCGGGCGTATCGGGCGGGCTGGTGCTGGCGCTGATGGCGACGATCAATCCCGGCGACGAAGTGATCTTTCTCGATCCCTACTTCGTGTCTTACGTGCAGCTCGTTCGCATGATCGGCGGCGTGCCCAGGCCGGTTTCCGCCTATCCCGATTTCGCCTTTCCGGCGGAGGCGGTGGAGCGCGCCATCACGCGCCGCACGCGCGTGCTGCTGCTGAATTCTCCCGCCAATCCGACCGGCCGCGTGATGACGCCGGCGGAGATGAAGGCGGCCTGCGACCTGGCGAAGCGGCACAACCTGCTGATCGTGGCCGACGAAATCTACAAGCGGCTCACCTTCGACGGCATCAATCCCTGTCCCGCCACGCACGCGCCGGAACGCACCATCGTGCTGGGGGGATTCGGCAAGACCTACGGCGTGACCGGCTGGCGCATGGCCTACGTCGCCGCGCCGGAGCCGCTGATCGATTCGATGATCAAGCTGCAGCAGTACACGTTCGTCTGCGCGCCGACCCCTTTCCAGCACGCGATCCTGCGGTCGCTCGAGGTGGACGTGTCGCACCACTGCCGCGACTACGCGGCGAAGCGCGACCTGGCCTACCAGGCGCTGAAGGATGCGTTTCAGGTCACGCGGCCAGGCGGAGGGTTCTACCTCTTTCCGAAGATTCCGGCGCGGTTCAAAAACGCCTCCGACTTTTGCGAAGCGGCCGCCGACAAGGAAGTCTTCGTGATACCCGGCTGCATCTTCTCCGGGCAGGACACCCACTTCCGGGTCAGCTTCGCCACGTCTGATGAGAATCTCCGCCGCGGCTGCGCCATTTTGAGCAGCCTCGCCGGCGGTGCGTGAGTCGCGGCGTCATCCTCCGCGGATCCCATATCGAATCGCCTGATACACCGCCCGCGCGTGCCACCTCCACGCCGGCAGATTGACGCTCACCCGGGGCACCGCCCGGTTGCTTTCAGCCTGCGCGTAACTGGAATGGGGCGCGGGGCGGTATTCGTGCGTTCCCCTGTCAGTCCGAAGGGAGGCGCCGCATGGGGTTGCGGGTCAATCCGCTCCAGCGGGTAATCACCCTTCGGCGTCCGATCTGCGACAAGCGTTCGATGAAATAAAGGCCGCTCGCGGGATGGAGCTTTGCCATCGGCACGACGGTGAGAGGCGGATAAAATGCGGCCGCGCGGCGCCGACGAAACACCGCGACGATACTCAAGGGGATTTCCGATGACCACCCGTGCCGATTCGCCCAATCTTGACGCCCTCGCGCCGCAGCCGGTCTGGCGGATTTTTCGCGATCTCGCCGCCGTTCCGCGCCCCTCGAAGCGGGAGGAGAAAATCCGTGCCCACGTCCGGACCTTCGCCGAATCGCGCCGCCTGCCGGTGCGTGAGGATGGCGTCGGCAATCTTCTCGTCGAGGCGCCGGCCACCGCCGGTCGCGAACGCGCCGCGGTGACCGTCCTTCAGGGCCACCTCGACATGGTCTGCGAAAAGAACTCGGGCACCACGCATGACTTCGATCGCGATCCGATCCGGCTGCTGCTCGACAAGAACAGCGACGGGCGGCAGATCGTCCGCGCCGACGGGACGACGCTCGGAGCGGACAACGGCATCGGCGTCGCGCTGGCGCTGGCCGCCGCAACCGATCCGGCCGCGGTTCACGGCCCGCTCGAGATCCTCTGCACCATCGACGAAGAGGCGGGCATGACCGGAGCGAAAGCCGTCGCTCCCGGCCTCTTCAAGGGCCGCCGCATGCTCAATCTCGACTCTGAGGAGGATGACGCGATCTACATCGGCTGCGCGGGCGGGACCGATACGACGCTGGTCTGGTCGCTCGCGCTATCGCCGGCGCCGCGCGACGCCGAGGTGCTGCGCGTCGACGTCGGCGGGTTGAAGGGAGGCCACTCCGGCTGCGACATTCACCTGAACCGCGGCAGCGCGATCGCTCTGCTCGCGCAGGTTCTTGCCGCCGCGGGGGAGGGGGGTATCCAGCTCGCGGCGCTCTCCGGCGGCAGCAAGCGAAACGCCATCCCGCGCGAAGCCTCCGCCACGATCTGCTGCCCGCGTGCGACGGGCGCGAAAATCCGCGAAGCAGCCCGCGCGGCGCAGGCGGAGGCAGTCGCCAACGGCGAACCGCAATGTTCCATCACCGTTGAAAGCGCGGCCGCATCCTCCGCGGCGTCCGTCGCCGACTCGCGCCGCGTGATCGACGCGCTCGCGGCGCTGCCGCATGGCGTTCAGTCCGTCGTGCCGGAGATCCCGGGGCTGGTGCAGACGTCGAACGGGACGACCACGATTCAGAGCAGTGTTGATGGCTCCATGCTGCGGGTCGAAGTGGGCTGCCTGTCGCGGAGTTCCAGCGAATCTGACATGCGAACGACGCTGCGGCGTATTGCCGCCATCGCGCGGATTGCCGGCGCGAAGGCGGAGCAGGCGAATGACTATCCGGGCTGGTCGCCGAACCTTCAATCGCCGACGCTGGCGGCCTGCCGCGGCGCGTATGAGCGTGTCTTCGGCCGCGCGCCGCGGATCGCGTCGATTCATGCCGGGCTGGAGTGCGGCATCATCGGCGAGCGGGTGGGGGGGATGGACATGGTCTCGTTCGGCCCGAACATCCAGGGGGCGCACAGCCCGGATGAGCGTGTGGAAGTGGCAAGCGTCGAGCGGATGTACAAGTATCTTCTGGCGGTACTGGATGATCTCTCGTCAGACCGCGCCCGATAGGATTCGAACCTACGACCTGCGGTTTAGGAAACCGCTGCTCTATCCAGCTGAGCTACGGGCGCATTTGGCCAATTCGCATAAATGCAGTCCGGGCCGATGGCTGCGTATGACCAATTATGACAGTTGGTGACAGCGAGTGCCAGTAAACGCCCCTGACAGCCGACACTGGGCGCGGCACGCGGACCGGCATTGAAACGGCACGCCTGCCTGTCGCGCGACCGCTCCGCTGTTGTCTCGCAACGCTCGCGGAGTGCCACCGCTTCAGTCCGTGACACCCATCACTCATCCGGCAAGCCCCAGCATCTCTTGTCATTAATCAATCTAAATCTCCATCCCGACTGCATTAATTCTTCCGTTGCGGCGTTACTCGCTTTCGGACCGGGGGGGCGGAGTCCAAACGGGAGATTGGTCATGTCGTGCCGAACCTCGACGCTTCGTCCGCGCGCCGCCGCAATCCTGACCTGTTGCCTTGCCGCCGGAAGCCTCGCCGCGAAAGGACAGACGTCGTTCGTCAACTGGGAGACGCCCCAAGTCAGCCCCCTGGCGCTGACCCCTTCCGGCGCCCTTCTGCTCGCCGTCAATACGGCCGACAACCGGCTTGAGGTTTTTGATCTGCCGTCGGGCGTGCCGACCCGGCTGCTCTCCATCCCAGTCGGCCTGGACCCCGTTTCGGTCCGCGCCCGAACGGAGAGCGAAGTGTGGGTCGTCAATCACGTCTCCGACAGCATCAGCATCATCGACCTGCCGACCGGCCGCGTCACTCGCACGCTTCTGACCGGCGATGAGCCGACCGACGTGGTCTTCGCGGGCACGCCGCAGAGAGCGTTCGTCACCCTGTCGCAGCTCAATCAGGTGCGGGTCTGGGATCCGGCAAACCTCGGCACCGCGCCGACGGTGATCAACATCGAAGGAGAGGACCCGCGCAGCCTGGCAGTCAGCCCCGACGGAAGCCGGGTCTATGCGGCCATCTTCGAATCGGGCAATCCGACGACCATCGTCCGACAGCAGGATGTCACACTGCCCGCCGGGCCCTATGGAGGCGTCAACCCGCCTCCCAACTCCGGGAACGCATTCAATCCGCCCATGACGGTCGGCCTCCCGCCCGGTCCGCCCGTGGCGCAGATCGTTCGGCGTGACGCGGCGGGACGCTGGCGCGACGACAACAATCGCGACTGGACGCAGTTCATTCCATGGAACCTGCATGATCACGACGTGGCGATCATCGACGCCAACAGCCTCGCGGTGACCTATGCCAGCAGCATGCTCACGACGGTGATGGGGCTTGCCGTGCGGCCGGACGGCGCGGTGACGGTCGTCGGCACCGAAGCCGGCAACGAGCGCCGCTTTGAGTCCAACCTGCGCGGCACCTTCCTGCGCGTCCGCCTGGGCTCCTTTTCACCAGCCACGCCCGCGACGACGCAGACGCTCGATCTGAATCCGCACCTGAACTATACGACCGCGAGTATTCCCGAGGCGCAGCGGCAGCTTTCGGTCGGCGATCCGCGGGCCGTCGTGTGGCGCCCGGCAGGCGGGACGGGTTTCATCGCGGGAATGGGATCGAACAACATCGTCGCGATCGATTCGGCGGGAACGCGCCTGGCGACGATTCCGGTGGGGCAGGGGCCGACCGGGCTGGCGCTCAATCCAGTCGGCACGGTGCTCTACGCGCTGAACCGCTTCGACGCAACGATTTCGGTCATCGACCCGGTCACCTTCGCCGAGCTGACGCGCGTGCCATTCTTCGACCCCACGCCCGACACGATCCGGCAGGGGCGGCCGCTCCTGTATGACACGCACGCGACATCGGGGCTGGGACACATCAGTTGCGCCAGTTGCCACGTCGACGGACGAACCGATTTTCTCGCATGGGACCTCGGCAATCCCGCAGGCTCGATCAAGCCCTTCAACCAGGATTGTCGCCAGCCGGTCTGCGCGGACTGGCATCCGATGAAGGGACCGATGGTGACGCAGACTCTCATCGGAATCGTCGGCGTCGAACCGCTCCACTGGCGCGGCGATCGCGAGGATGTCGCCGCCTTCGCCCCCGCGTTCACCGATCTGCAGGCCGCCGACGCGCAGCCTTCGGCAGGCGAGATGCAGCTCATGACAGGCTTTCTCGCCACCACGCGCTATGCGCCCAATCCGAACCGCAATATCGACAACTCATTTCCGGCGGCGCTGCCCACCTCGGGCGGGGGCAACGGAAATCCGGTCGCCGGCCTGAACATCTACAACACGCTCCCGACCGTCGGCGGCGCGCCCTGCGTCTCGTGCCACGGGCCGGTGAACGGCAGCGGATCAAACCAGACGATTGATTTTCCGAACCTGCCGCTCTTCCCGCAGCCCCTGAAGATCGCGCAGTTGCGAAACATGCATGAGAAGACCGGCTTCAACAAGGCAAGCCAGTCCTCCAATCGCGGCTTCGGCTTCAACCATCACAGCGAGTTCGACACGATGAACGCGCTCTTCCAGGCGGGCTTCGCCTTTGCGCCGGGGGCCCCCGGCGCGCAGCAGCGGCGCGACGTAGAGGCGCTGATGCTCGCATTCTCCAATCACACTCACGCCGGCGTCGGCCAGCAGATCGGATTTACCGGTCCCAACAACAATGATCCCAACGCGGTCGCCCGGTTGAACACCTTCGTCGCGCAGGCTGATCTCAATGCGGTGGGGCTGGTGGCGAGCGGCCGGATCGGCGGCGTGGTGCGCGGATACGTCTACGTCGGCGCGGGGGTGATGCAGTCGGATCGCGCGGGGGAGACGACCACCATCACCGCGCTGCGGACCGGCGCGGCGGCAGGCGCGGAAGTCACCTTTACCATGGCGGCGGCGGGGACGCAGATGCGCGTCGGCATTGACCGCGACGCCGACGGCTCCTTCGACCGGGACGAGCTGGAGAATTGCGGCGATCCCGCGAACGGCGCGATCCTGGCCGTGGCGCGGGGCGACGTGAACATCGACGGCGCGCGCAATGCGGCCGATCTGGGCGTGTTCGTGTCGATTCTGCTGAGTCCCGACGGCGCGACCGCGCAGCAGCGCTGCGCCGCCGACACGAACCGCGACGGGACGCTGGACGGCCTCGACATCGAGCCTTTTATCGACTGCGTCCTCGCGGGCCTCTGCACCTGACCGGCGGGCGGCGATTTGATCCTCGGCTGCGATCCTCATAGGCTGCCCGGCCGGGCAGAAACGTGAGGATTTCGTGACCGACACCGCAACTGAACCATTACGCGCGTCGTTTTCGTCCGGCGGCGGCTTGAGCGAACGAATGACGCCAGCCGGCGGATTCGGCCGCGGCCTGTTGATCCTGCTTTGCGGTGCGTTGACCGCCACGGCGTGCCGGGATTCATCGTCGAAGCTGAGTCCCACACACAAGCACGTCGGCGTGACGCTGCTCACGATGCAGCACCCCTTTTACCAGGAGCTGCGGGCGGGAATGGAGGACGCGGCGCCCACACGGGACATCGAGCTGCTGATCACGACGGCCGAATTCGACTCGTCGCGCCAAGCCAACCAGATCGACGAATTCATCGTCCAGAAGGTTGACGCGCTGGTGGTCTGTCCCTGCGATTCGCAGAGCGTGGGGGCCGGAATCGCCGCAGCCAACCAGGCCGGGATTCCGGTCTTCACGGCCGACATCGCCAACACGTCGCCGCGCGGCACGGTCATCTCTCACATCGCGTCGGACAACGTCAAGGGAGGGCGGCAGGCGGCACAGTTGATGGCGCAGGCGCTGGGCGATCGCGGAAAGGTGGCCATCCTTTCCCATCCCGAAGTGGCCAGCGTCGCCGATCGTGTGCGCGGATTTCGCGAAGGACTGGCCGCCCATCCGGACATAGAGGTCGTGGCGGAGCTTTCTGCCGAAGGCAAGCGCGACCGCGCGGCCAAGGTCATGGAGGATTTACTCCAGTCCCACGCCGATCTCGCGGGCGTCTTCGGCATCAATGACGATTGCGTGCTCGGCGCGCTGGCGGCGATCGAGGCCGCCGGTAAACGCGGGAAGATTCAGCTCGTCGGTTACGACGCCACCGCCGAGGCCCGCGCCCGCATCGCGGAGGGAGCGATCTTCGGCGACGTGGTCCAGGATCCGCGGCGGATCGGCGCGGCCGCCATCGACGCCATCGCCGACCATTTCGCGGGCCGCAAGCCGCTGCCCGTGATTCCGATCGACGTCGGCGCGTGGACGCGCGAATCGGCGACGAAGAAATGACCGCCGCCGCGCCGCGAGTCCGGTTCGACGGAATTGCCAAGTCCTATGCGGGAGTGCAGGCGCTGCGCGGCGTCAGCTTCGACGTGCCGCCGGGCTGCGTCCACGCGCTGGTCGGCGAGAACGGAGCGGGCAAGAGCACACTGATGAAGGTGCTGGCGGGCGCGGTTTCGCCCGATTGCGGCCGCATCGAACTGGACGGCCGCCTGGTGCGATTCGCCGATCCGCGCGCCGCGCGCGAGGCGGGCATCGCGATGGTCTATCAGGAATTCAGTCTGATCCCCGATCTGAGTGTCAGCGAAAACATTTTCCTCGGGCGATGGCCGCGCAGCCGCGCGGGGTTGATCGACTATCCATTGCTGCACGCGCAGGCCGGGGCGCTCTGCCGCACGCTGGATTTGAATGTTCCGATTCGCGGGCCGGTCGCGGGACTGAGCGTGGCACAGCAGCAGGG
>Ga0187894_10007251_pt1 | contig 10538 bp, 9 predicted proteins | sample GBC1701081metaG_FD_136650 | JGI IMG/M metagenome (GOLD analysis project Ga0187894, IMG submission 136650) | White microbial mat communities from a lava cave in the Kipuka Kanohina Cave System on the Island of Hawaii, USA - GBC170108-1 metaG ... | reverse complement strand
TACATAGCCTATATCCCTCTTCAAGTCAAGTAAATACATGACTACACGATTCGGACTAAACCCGCGCCTTTCTCCGCCAATCCGCCTACTTACCTGTTAGGGCCGGGGGGAACTTCCGTCTAGAGGGGCGGACGCGAAAAGCCCAGGGCCCGGAAGCGCAAGGGTCAGGCGGAATCAGGAATCCGGGGAAGCGGCCGGGTCACGGGCAGTGAAGCCGGCGGTGGCACTGTCGGCGCGCCTTCGGGCGAGACCACGTCCTTCAGTCGCGCAGACGCAAGCTTGAGCACACCGGCGCCGATCATCGCTATGTAGTAAGGTAGCTCGAGTCCCTCGGCGCTGACGAACTGTACGCTCACTGCAAACGCGGCCAAGGAAGCGATCACCATCCGGGCCATATGCCCGGACCACGGGTCACGACTGCCCAGCCGTGCTCGGGCGAGCGGGAGGAGCCGGCCCACGCAGAGGCCGTAGAAGAGGATCAGGAGCAGGAGCCCTGGGAACCCCAGTTCGGCGCCGGTCTGCAGCCACAAGGAGTGCGCTTCCTTGCCAGCATTCCAGCCGTACTCGTGCACCACCAGCGGAAAGTGATCGGGGCCGACCCCGAGCAGGGGGTGTCTGAGCATCAGGTCCCAGCAGGCGCCCCACAGTTCAACTCGGCTCTGCGCAGAGAAGTCTCTCTCACCCTCCGACACGAACGCGGTCGAGAATCGTTCGCGAACCTCCGGCCCGGCTAGGCGAAGCGCCAGAAGTACGGCCGCTGTGAACACCAGAAAGTGGGTCGGGCGCTTGGGAAGAATGAGGAAAGCGGTCAGCCCCAGCACCCCCAGGGCCAGCATCCCGCCGCGACTGAATGAGAAGAAGACGACGTGCATCGTCAGCAGAGATGCAAGCAGCGCGAGGGCCTTCTGCCACCAACGGTCGGCTCCGATGGCAAGGAAAAAGGCCAGCCCCGTTCCAGTGACCATGGCGATGGCCACGGTGTTGTTGTCGCCGAAGAAGCCCAGTTCGTGGACTAGGTTGAAGCCTTGATAGTAGCTCGAGTTGAACTCCAGCGCGAGATAGCCCTGGGATAGCACCAAGGCCCACGTGAGCGCCTTCAGCTTCTGGGCGGTATCGATGAGGGTAATGCCCGCCAGAAACGGCAGTAGAATCTTGGCCATCCCTTCGACAAAGTTCCAGGCAACCTCCTGATTCGGAGCGAGGCTCGCACTCACGACCGACCAAAGCCAAAGGCCCAGGAACGCGAAGACGATCCCGCGCGCCCTGCCGAAGCTCCACCGACCGAAGCCCTTGAACGCCCAGCCGACCAGTAGCGCGATCGCGACGATCCGGCTGAAGTTCCCGCCACCGGGGAGAGCCCATGACCAGAGCGTCTCGGGCTTCAAGACCGCAAAGGAGACATAGATCAGCAGACCGACAAAGGGGTTGAACAGGGACACTGCGGCGCCGCCATAGGCGAGCAAGTACGTGAAGATCGCGCCCTTCATCGGCAACCGCCCCCCCCGGTGGGGATGGTCTTCGTATGTCCGCGCTGGGTCGAGACGGTCATTGCGTGGGCACCGCCCGACCTCGCGCGCGGACCAATCGATCGTAGAGATAGAATCCGTCGCGCACGAACTCGTCCGGGTTGTCCAGGACTGCCTTCACGTGGGGCCCTTCGTAGGTGGAGAGGTAGGGCAGGAACTGCGGGTCCTTCCAGGGATGGGGCAACCAGTCGAACAGAGCCGAGGGGACGTTGAACCAGTGTCTCTTTGGCCCGCGGTGAGTGTTGCCGAACACATTTCGGGATTTCTCTCGGAATCGCGCCGGATGCCGCACAGCGCCGAAGTGATGGGCAGAGAACGTGACGCTCCTGGTGCTCCAGTCCGGCCGCGTGTTTCGAAGTCTGACATTGGAGCCGTCACCCCAGATCTCTATCTCCGCAAGATTTCGATGGACGAGCATCTTCCTGGCGGGCCAGCCAAATTTCTCCGGGAAGGCATTGAAGACTTTGTAGTTGCCATAGAAGTGGATCATGGTCAACGGAATCATGATCTCTTTTGTGTGCTCGAGGTACTGCCGAAGTGGCCCGAACTCCCACTCGGGAACGAATTCGTCACAGTCCAGCAGTACGCACCAGTCGCCCTGACATCGCTCGCGGGCGGCATTCTTGAATCGGGCGAACCATTCGTGACCATTCGGTTTGCCCCAGTCTGATCGGAAGACTTTGATTTTGGAGTCGATGGCCGATATCGCTTCGTATGTGCCGTCGGTCGAGTATCCTTCGTTGACGATGATTTCATCTGCGAGCGGCAGATGATGCCTGAGCATGTCGACGACGTGATAGTCGTAGTGAAGCCCGTCCCGGACGAAAGTGTAGAGGGAAAGCATCATGACGGATAACTCAAGGCAGGCACGTCAAGCCCGCCGAATAGCACGGGAGGTCGCGAGGATCGCATGAATCGCGATCGCGCAGATGACGCGACCGTGCGGGACAGGCTTGCGGACCGAGCGCAGACGCTCGGGGGCATAGACGTCGGTCCCTCAGACAACCGTATCGTGCTTTGGTTCGAAGTCCCTGTCTAGGACGCCGGCGAACCTGACACGGGGCTTGTTGAAGAGGGATGTCGCGGATGCCTTGAGCAACTGCTTCATGCTGGGAGCCAGCTGCATGGAAGCGCGATTGTGTTCGCTGTCGAATTGCGGCAGGCGGCAGCTGTGGCAGATGCTGTCGGACTTGACGTTGACGGTTGCTCGCAGTCGGCGGTATGCCCAGCCGTTCCACACCGACTGAAATCCGTCCTTGCGGATGTTCCCCATCGGCTTCCAGTACACGCAGCAGGGTCTGACATCGCCAAGTTCGTTCACGGCGCACGATTGCCAGGGGCGGTAGCAATTGACCATCTCCAGGTCGGCATGGTCGAGGGTCTGCGCCTCACCGGCGCTGAGAGCGGAGGTTGGGTCGGCCGCAGCGGCGCTCCCGAGTGGACGGATCTGAAGCGGCGACGTGTGGCGGAAGGCGCCAGTATTGAAGCTCGGAGGGATGTTGATGTCGAAATTGAGTTCGGTGGCCACCGCCCGTCCTGCGGCGAAGTACTGGTTCGCCAGGGAGCGGTGGTATGTCAGCGCCTTATACTTCTGGGACTCGACATAGGGGACGAGGTTCATCACCTGGATGCGGTCCACGCCGACACTCTTGGCGAGCCGGATCATCTCCGGGAGCTGATGGATGCTGTCGGCGTGGGCGCAGTAGCGCCACTCGACACGGAAAGTCTTGCTGCGATCTGCGCGTCCCTGGCACACCTTTTCGACGTTCTTGAGAAAGTGCCGCCAGCGAAAGCCGCGAACCTTCTCGAACTCCTCGTGGATTCCCTCCATGGAGAAGCCGATGACCTCGAGGGTATCGAGGAGATCCTCGAACCAGGCGTCGAGCATGCGGGTTCCGTTGGTCGTGAGGTTGATGCGGACGCCGAAGCGCTTGGCATCGAGTAGGAAGCGCTGGAAGTGCTTCCCGATGGTCATTTCACCCCAGTTGGTGCCGCCTAGGTTGCAGATGTAGGCGGTCGGCATGAGCTCGGAGATGACCTCGGAATAGACACGTTCGGAGACCTGCTCGAGGGAGGTCCGGCCGAAGACCTGAAAGCCGCAATGTGCGCATTTGAGATTGCACGGACCACAGATCTCGAACCAGAAGAAGAGGGGTTTCGACTTGATCCGAACCTCACCCGCCAGGGCCTCTTGGTAGTTGAGGGTCTTGTTCTGTGCCTTGAGCGCTGCGTAGTCCATGGGGCCTCCTTAGTGGCGGGGGTCCGGCCGCCCGGCCAGTCGTGGTGATTGAGTGGGAACGGTCAAGCCGACGGAAGCCGAGGGGCGTAGGAGCGCGTATTCATGGGCGCCGAGGTCGGGAGCATGATCACGGGCGTGGTGCTCGATGTCGAAAGGGACATCGGTCCTGAGATCTTGACCCCGATCGATCGCGTGGACGGCAGTGGGAGCGAGGCGAAGGTCTTTTCCCGCTGCGTCGACAAACGTGCTTGGAGCCGCCGAGTCGAGGTTGCTGACGCGGGTGGGTCGGCCGCCGTCACGGACGGTCATCGGGATGGTCGCCAGATTGTTCGCGACGAGGGGGTTCGAGTTGGGGAAGCGGACGTCGATCGAGGAGAAGCCTCCGGTGGCATAGATGGTGTTGTGGTACACCTTGACGCCATAGGCCTGCTCGAGACCGATCCCCGTATCGAAAGACCGGGCGAGACTGCTCCAGACCATGTTGTTGCGGATCATTCCGCCGAGATGACCGACCGGGCCCGATACCCCCGCCAGGGGCGAATCGCCGTACTGCCGCTCGGGACCATCCGGGCCAAGGCCGAAGCCGATTCCCCTGGCGCAGTCGAAGATGCGATTCCGCTCGACGAGGATGTCACGGCTGGTCTTCCAGAAATGTACTGCGTGCTGGGCCAGCCCGCGGTTGCAATAGATATCGCGGAAGGTGTTGTCGCGGACCACCCAGCCTTGGGCCTTGTGGGCGACGATGCCTCCAGTGTAGCAACGGAATCCTGGCGTTGGATTCGCCTCGATGTAGAGGCGGCCGGAGTCGGTTAGCTCGAGCAGCGAGCATGTAAGGAGGCCGTGATCGTTCATGCGGCCGGTCGTGTCAGGATTCACTTTGATGAACTGCTGTCGACCATCGACGATGTGAAGGTTGTGGAGGATGACATGGTCGCCGCCGCCGCTCACGTGAATCGGATGGAGGTAGACCTGCTGGATGGTGAGGTCGGCGATCGTGACATGACTGGCCTGGACGCTGATCATGGTGTGTGTGGTGTAGTTGTCGCCGTCGAGGATGACGGTTTCGCGTGTGCCGGATTTCGAACGGAGGGAGACGTTGGGCTGGCGGAACAGGAGTTGTTGTCTGCCGATTCGGTAGACGCCGTCCTCGAGGAGGATCGTCGTGCCGCGGCGAGCATTCGCGACGATGTCCGGCAGGCGCGCGGCATCGGTGGTACGGGCCACGAGGACCATCCCGCCATTCGGCATCGTGAGCGGTTGGCAGCCTGACGCCATCGCCAACGAGGTCGTCATGCGAATCGCGGCGACGGAATGATCAAGCGTCACGAGCGCGCTCATCGCCAGAGCGAGAAAGAAGGGTGCCCTCAAGCGCGCCCGTCTGCTACCCACGGACGAAAGCCGAGGTGCCATTGTCTATTGCTGCTTGGCCTGACCGAGGGTCCACAGCGGACTTGTCGTCGACGGCGCCACGTTGAACCATGAGTACAGCGTTGGGATGTGCGTGAACATGAGGGTGACGAACATGATGGTCGTGATCAGAAGGTAGGCGAAGAAGCCCCGCTGGCGGTAGAGCTTCTCCGGGTTCTGCACCGGGCTGTTGGGGCGCATGCCGATGTTCAGGTAGTAGGCGAACACGCCGGCGGCCAGCGGGACGCACAGGATGAGCTCGAGATGGTACCGGACGATGAAGATGCCGGCGAACAGCGCGCAGGCGGTAGCGTAGAAGATGATGCTGACGAGCAGGCGGTCCTGCGTGTAGTAGCTGAACGACCGCCGGTACCCTGCGGCGACGGACGGATCGCCGATCTGCCGGTGCTCGGCAAAGCGCTTGGTGGCCATGAAGAAGGCGCCCAGCATCCAGTAGGACAGGGTCAGCGACAGGGGTGGCACCGCCGTGGTGACGAGCGCGAACCAGCCGAGGAAGAGGCGGATCGCGTTGTTCGCGGATTCGCTCAGGACGTCGAGGTACGGCCACTCCTTGGTGCGGAGCGGCGGAACGTTGTAGGCGATCCCCATTACCCAGAGGGCGAGGGCGGATGCGGCGAAGTACCTGTTGATCGTCAGGGACAGGGCAAGGCCTGCGGCTCCGAGCAGAAGCCATTCGACGTAGGCGATCGGGAGGCGAACCCGGCCCATGGGGACCGGCCGAAGGCGCCGGGTCGGGTGCAGGCGGTCGGTGGGCCCGTCGAGGATCTCGTTCAGGACATAGTTGCTCGAGGCCACGAGGCAGGTTGCGAGCAGGGCCAGGAGGAACGGCTGCAGGCTCGTCCAGGCGAAGAGATGCGGCTCGTAGAACAGGGCCAGGACCGTGCCCAGGATCATGAACGCGTTCTTGAACCAGTGATCGACGCGCGCGATCTGGACGTAGGGCCAGACGTCGCCCCGGAGCCCGGCCTCAGAGAGCGAGTGCGCGCTGGAGGTCGGCGAGAGAGCCACTGGCGACGCCGCCGGAGCGGCGTGTGAGGATGAAGCAGCGTATGCCGGCGGCGGCGGCGCCAGCACCGTCGATCTCGGGTCGGTCCCCGACATAGAGCACCTCCTTGGGGGCAACGCCCCACATGTCGCAGGCGTGCCAGAACCCTTTCGGGTGAGGCTTGAACGCGTTGATGGATGGATCGGCGGTGGAGAGCGAGAGTGAAAAGCGCGCCTCGATCTGCATCGCCTGGAGCTTTGTAGTGGCCGGATAGTCGGACAGCACGCCGAGGTGGACGTGACGACTCGCGAGCGCGTCGAGAAGCGCCGTTAGGCGGGCGGGAACCAGGCGACGCAGGTGCTTGAGGGGCCGCTGCATCACCCACTCCTCGACAACGCGACGGACCTCCGCCTCCGGGACGCCAAGCCGGTCGCCCGTGCGCGTGTACTGAAGCTGCTCGAGCCACTCCCCTCGCGGCTCCCCCGCGCTCCGCAGCTCCTCGCGGACGGTGCGGAACGTGGCCAGGATGCGCGCGAGCCGTGAGGCCTTGGCAACGGAACCGGTGCGGAGTCCCTGGAGGGCGAGCTCCGCGGCCATCAGCAGTCGGAGCGGCGTTTGCGGGTACAGCGTCCCGTCCATGTCGAAGAGCACCGCCCGCAGGGTGAAGGGATCGAGTGCTGCGGGTGCGCTGCTCGTCGTGAGTGCCCGGGAGATCATCTCAGCAGCTCGAGGAGCGCGCGGATCCGGTCGGCGTCCCGGAACAGCAGCTCACGGCTCCAGACCCCGATGAAGAGGACGCACGCGAAGGTCACGCCCGCGGCGACGCGGGGACTCGCCAGGAGTCGCCGGGCGGGCGCCGCCGCGAACCCCGCCGCCGCGTAGATGGACAGGAAGGGGATGAGCGGCAGGTGATAGCGTGAATGGCCGAACACCACCGAGTGAACGCCCGTGACCAGGACCACGATCGCCAGGACCAGGAGATGGGTTCCAGCCACCGAGGGCACCGCGCGAGCGAAGCCGGCGAGCCCCGCGAGGAGAACCAGCGGATAGGCGATGGCTGTCGCCACCACGGCGATCAAGGCGAACCAGAGCGGCGGCGCATATAGCCCCTGCCGGAAGCCGCCTACCAGTTCCCGCTCGAGGCCCCAGAAGTCGAGGAACTTCAGCATCGAGCGCCTGGCGGTGGTTGCGGGGTGCGAGAGCATGTAGGCGACCGCCTCGCGCTGGGCCCATTTCTCCCTCTGCCCTTCGGTCCAGCGCCTGGCCTCCGGGTGGGACTGGACCAGCGCGTACGACCAGCTCTTGTCGCCGGTGAGGGACACGGCGTCCCACATGCGGTCCTCGGGCGTGTGCTCGTAGTTCCCCATGCGGAGGTTCATCCCGCCCATCGTGTCGACGATGGTGAGGGTCCCCTGCAGTAGGGTGTTCCGCGCGGCCCACGGCCCGACCACGGCGAGGTAGCCGGCGACGAGGCAGAAGGCCAGATAGGCTCGGCGCCTCCGCGATTCGTGCAGCGAGAGGAAGAGGAGGGGGACGAGGAAAATCGGGAACGGCCAGAGAACGCTCCTCGTGAGGGCGGCCAGGCCGACCGTGGCGCCAGCCAGGGCTGCCCACCCCGGTGCCGGCCGGTCCATGAGCGCTTGGTACTCGAGCGCGAGCAGGACGACGAGCAGCGTGAAGAGCACCTCGGTCAGGAGCAGCACCCCGGAGAAGAGAAAGGACGGATAGAAGCAGACGATGGCCGCGGCGAGAACAGCCGTCCGCCGATCGAACAGCTTCTCGGCCAGCGCGTAGACCGCGACGACCGTGACGAGAGCCAGGAGGATGTTGACGGCCCGGGCGGCCTGGAGGCTCTCTGAGCCGGTGAGACGCCATACGCCGGCGAGGAGGACGGGGTAGAGCGGGGGACGCATCGAAGTGAGCGCGCCGGACTTCCCGGCGAAGCCGTAGCTGTGGAGGAGATTGCTCGCCAGCTCTGCGTAGTGCTGCTCGTCCACGATCTGCAGCGGCAGTGACCCAGTGTTCGCGAGGAGAACCAGGCGTAGCGTCACCCCGAGAATGAGAATCACGAGGAGATGGCGATGAGATCGGACGGGGTCCACGAGGCGGCTGCGTATGCGCGCGCGTTCGGTCGCGAGCGGCCCAGCGGTGTCCAGACGATCCGATGCCCGCAGCACGCGGCCGTCCCCTACGTCTCGTGTCCCGAGAGGGCCTCGCCGTCGCAGAACAGGCGAAACCAGATCTCGAGATTGACGATGAGATTGAGAAGGCGCGACATCGAGGCATCGCCCCGCGAGCGGTCGACCAGTTGCGTGAGATACCCGCGATCGTAGAGGCCGCGCGACAAGGTGCGCTCGTCCAGCAGGATCGCGCGCACCTGCTCGGCGAGGAAGTTCTTGATCCACTGCTCCATGTAGTGGTAGTGGCGAAAGCCTGGCAGCTGGAGGCGGCGCATCAGGCTGTTGAACTTGTCGGTGAGCGCCAGGCGCAACGGGGAGGCGTCGAGCGGCGCGCCGGTGTTGGAGTTGGGCACCTTCATGAGCGCCGGAGCGGTGCGCCGGATGATGGCGTGGTGGATCGCGGCGCCGCACCGCTCCCGGGCGTCCGTCGCCAGGACGAGCGACATGAAGGTGTAGTCGAGATAGGGGAGACCCATCTCAGCGTGGCCGCGCAACCCGGCCCGGGTGGCAGGGGGGCCGATGGCGTCGTTCTGAGTGAGGTAGAGCGCGTTCATCGTCTCGGCGGCGGTGAGGCCCGGGGGATAGGCCGCCAGCAACTCGGAAAGGGATGCGCTGGCTCGCTCTTCGGAGGGCTTCGTGCCTCCGGCGGGAAAGAGCCGTTGCCAGTCCACCTGCCGGGGCATCGTCCGCAGCTCGGTCTGAAGGAAGCCTCCGAGGTCGCGGCGCCCGCCCATCTCGAGGACGTTCCGGGTCGCCTGGAACGGCCAGGCCTCGGCGAGACGGGCGTTCTCGCCCCCGTGGCCGCGCAGCAGCATCTCGATCCGGTGCTCGTCGCAGAACAGCTGGGTCAGGCCCGCCGGGAAGCCACCGACCAGCACCATGCCGTCGGTCAGTAGAATCGCCTTCCGGAGCGCCGCCAGGTAGCCCCGGATCATCTGCTGAGTCAGCGGGTAGAAGGTGTGGGAGGTCCCGGACAGGCGGGCGAGCCTCCGGGCCAGGCGCTGATCGGAGCATCCCTCGATGCCCGTCGTGCAGGTCGAGGCAGCGCGCCGATCCCCGGCGATGACCGAGACGATGGCGCGCGAGTCGAGGCCGGCCGACAGCGAGACCCCAACTCGACGGGGGCCGGCGGTGCGCAGCCGGACGGCACGACAAAATGCCTCGGCGATCGCCTCCAGCCGCCCGGGAGAGAGCGGCAGCCGTTGATGCAGGTCGTCGTCCGGCTGCCAGTAGGCATGCTGCTTGACGCTCCGGGAGGCGATGTCGAACTCGAGCACCGTCGCGGGAGCGAGTCGGCGCACCGCCTCCAGGAGCGTGCGCTCGCCGAGCGTCCGGTTGAAGGCGAAGCACTCAGAGAGAGTCTGGACGTCGATCGTCCGGGAGAGGGACGGCGCGGCGAGCAACGCCTTGAGCTCGCTCGCGAAGAGCAGAGCGCCGCCTGCCTGGGCCCAGTAGAACGTCCGGGTGGAGAAGCGGTCGGTGGCGAGGATGAGCGTCTGCCGGCGCTCGTCGTACAGTGCGACGCAGAACGAGCCGTCGAGATGCGAGGGAAAGTCGCTTCCGAAGCGCTCGTAGAGCGAGGGGATCGCCTCCGCGAAGCGCTCCGGAGCGTCGTCTGGCTCGAGCGGGCGCAGGCCGGTGCGCGCCGCCGCGCTCAACCCGTAAATCTCGCCGTCGAGCAGCCAGACGCCCGACTGGCCCTTGGCGTCGCCGAACCTGGCCAGGCGGCCGACCTCGCGCGTGAACAGACGGCCGAGGCCCACGCCCTTCACGGTGTCCGCCCACAGCTCGGCCGGCGCCTGGTTGGGGCGCTGTTGCACCCACCCCATGGTCTTGATCAGGTGCGCGACTCTGCTCGGAGCGCGTGAATCGACGACACCGAAGATCTGAGACATGGGGCTCAGGGCGCCTCCGAGTGTCCGGTCATTCCCTGAGCTCCGCCGCCGAGAGGTGCCCGCCAACAGGATCCTCGTCGCCGCGAATATCGGGGCCGTGGACCCGCACCCCGCTCGCCGGCGCCCGCGGGAGTGCGCCTGCGACGAGGGCGGCGGCTCGCGCTGTGGCGTAGGCGAGGTACAGGATGAATAGACCCGGAACCGATCGGAGTCTCCGGGTCTTGAGCGAGGTGTTGAAGGCGAGGAGCAGCGCCGGGAGGAGGAGCATGGAAGCGGCGACAAACG
>Ga0187894_10007250_pt1 | contig 10538 bp, 6 predicted proteins | sample GBC1701081metaG_FD_136650 | JGI IMG/M metagenome (GOLD analysis project Ga0187894, IMG submission 136650) | White microbial mat communities from a lava cave in the Kipuka Kanohina Cave System on the Island of Hawaii, USA - GBC170108-1 metaG ... | reverse complement strand
CCTGCAGGATGATCCCCTTGCGGACGAGCTTCGCGAAGCCCTGGGAAGTGACACGTAATTCGTAGGATCCCGGGATCAGTTGCGTTAGCAGGTAATGGCCCGATCCATCCGTGGTGAAAGCGCGGGACTCCCCTGTTGAGAGATTCACGATCTCGACACGCGCCCCCGGAACCGCCGCGCCGCTTTCGTCGGTAACCACGCCCCGGATTTCGGCAGTGCTTGCCTGCGAGAAGAGCAGGCCGGCCGACGATATGAGGATGAAAAGAAATCTGGGTAGTGTCATCGCTGCACCTCTTACTGTCCCCGGAAGCAAAGGCTCTCCTTCGACGCTCACACTATATCCGAGCAGCGCAAGAATGCAAATTCGTAAGCTATGACGAGCGATTCACGGAACGTGAAATGCCGTTCGGCTTGGCGGGGCCTAGCGAACATTCTCAAGTTGCTCTATTTCCCGCCGGAAGTAGTAGAACCGCGCGCTCGGAACGATCGGCGGCCCTCAAGGACCAGCACCGACAAGGACATCCAATCTGGGCGCTCAATTCCAGCGGAGCTGTGCCCACTCCATGCATAGAAGCGTTGCGAGCGATTGTTACGGACCTTCTGTATCCTCGCTCCTAACCATCCTGCTCCCATCAACATGTAAGGATGAGTCGCGATCGGTCTCAGTCCCGCTACCCGTTGATTTTTCCCAGCATCACGATTCGTAATCAGCAGGTCGCCGGTTCGATCCCGGCGGGTGGCTCCAGTTAAGTTCTTTTCGGCACAATCACTTCCGAACAGTAGCGTTTGGCCGCATTCAGGTCCGCATGGCCGGCGAGAACGTGCAGCGTAAACGGGTCCATGTGTATGGCCCAAACGGGTCAGGCAGGTGTGCCGCAGGGTGTAAAGAACGAACGCCTGCACGCCCGAGGCGTTGACCGCGGAGGCATGCTGCTTCTTGAGGCTCGACGCCTCGATGTGGCCGCTTTCGGTGGGCGCCGGAAAGATCCATTCTGAAGCTGTCAGTCCCTTGCGCATCTCGAGTATTCCCTGAACTCGTTGACTGGCGGGAATGCGGCGCCGAGAGCCTTTGCCCTTGCCTTTGTGGATGTCGATGAGCCCGTCCCGCCCGGATTCCATGGAGGGCCGAGCGGTATGTATGTTCGATCCGATGGCCAATATCAGCTGCAGCATTTAGGTAAGCCATTTCCTCTTCGAGGGAAAGGACCCGCTCGCGATGATTCTCTCCGGGCAGCAGCCGGATCCGTGGCAGCAACTTTGAAACAACTTCCCATTCAGCGGCGAGATGGAAAATTCGACGCAATGTTGCCAGGTCACGGTTCACGGTTGCAATTTGAACACCGCTGCCTTGGCGATGAGCCACGTACCCCGCGACTATCTCGGATGTGATGGAGTCGAGCGGCAAAGATGAGATCTTTGAGTGCGCTGCCAGATTCGCTACGCTGTTTTCGTAGAAGCGATCAGTATTTGGTTTTGCCGGGGACGTGGAGCGAACGAACGGTAGAAATTGATCGTTCGCAAAGGCCACAAGTGTGGGCACCAGCTTGTGCTCGCGGATACCCACCTCACCTCGGGCAAGCGATGCCCGGTGGACCGCCTCCATTTGTTCAGCAACTCGCTTGTTCGTCTGCTTCGTGCTTTCTCTCACGAGCTCGCCGTTCCAAACGAACTTGTACCACCAGTTTTTGGAACCTTTCTGCTTGTAAATGGCCATATCGCAGTTCTCGTCGCCGCCTGGATGCCCCTCCGCCTCCCAGCATACGGGCTCTACCTAACCGAAACAACAGGCAGTTGCCTAGCACCCACTGAGCCGCCGGAGGGTTGAGCGTTGAGCCGCGCTTCAACGTCCTCTGATCGATAGCGGACGAGTGCCCCGACTTTGATAAACTGCGGCCCGCGTCTCTCCAGACGCCAGCGTCGCAAGCACGCAAGACTTACTTGGAGCTTGCCGAACAATTGAGACTCAGTGAGAAGCACGTCCATGTCAACGGGTTGTTGTGCGACAGGCATCCACTAAGTACGAGATTTGGCGGCGGTGGAATCTGACTTGGCAATACGGAGGCAGCCACGAGGCCGTAGCTCACTATTGGCCGATCCCCGAGGTCCCGATAGACGTGCGTTGAGAAGGAGTTGTTCTCTACGACTTCCTTGGCGGTTCCTGTCGTTCGATTAAAGTCTCACGATTAGTTTGGGCGGATGCGGACACGGAGGTCCGTCACCGGCGGAGGCGCTCACGCTTTCCAAGCTCCTCCTCGGTTTGACGCTTCCCGGCTGAGGGTGCTAATGTCGCGACAGATGAATCGGCTCAAAATGTAGGGCCAATCGCGTCCTTTTGGAAGTGCGAGCCATGAAAGTCACTGGACAAGGCCTGCTTCTCTTGCTCGTGAGCGCTGGCCTTCCGAAAATTGCGACGGCCGTCGAGTTTGAACGCGGCGACGTATTCGCATCGCTGTCTAATGGCAAGGTCGCACACTACTCGCCTGCCGGAGTCCTAAAGTCCCTCTACGATGTCGCGGGTGGAGACGTTCCTCCGCCCGGCGGAGAGATTGCCGCGGGTATGGCATTCGATTCCCAGGGCAATCTGTACGTAGCCAGGTACTCGGCCTTCAAGCTCGCGAAGTTCGACCAAAAAGGAAATCTGTTGAACTCTAACCTCACGAGCGGCCTGTATGCGCCTCAATCGGTGGCGCTCGACCGGGGTGGCAACATCTACGTGGGAAATCTTTATGTGGGACTGCGCAAATACAACGCCTCGGGGATGTTTGTCGGGACAATCACTCACGACCGGATCGAGTTCTTCGACATCTCTCAGGATGAAAGCACCATCTATTACGGCGATGGCTCAGACGTGCGACGCGTCCTCAATTCAGTGCCTGGGGCTCCCGGAGCGGACTACGCGTCTGGCCTCTTTCCTCGGACATTTGCGATGCGGGTGAGAGCCAATGGCGAGTGGCTCATCGCCAATCAGAATGACATCAAGCGCCTTAGCCCCAGCGGCAACGTCATTACCACTTATGACGTTCCTACTGAGAATCAGTGGTTCGCCTTGAATCTCGATCCGGACGGCGTGACATTTTGGGCGGCAAGCTACAACGGTTCTATGATCTATAGGTTCGACATCGAGACGGGCCGGACGGTGACGGCTATTGGTACAGGTGACACCAAAGTCGGCGGGCTGGCGATCTGCTCTGCCAGTCGCGCCGTAGCGAGTCCTGCTCCGTCGATATCGAGCGCTCAAGTTCGGAATGCAGCGAGCTTTCATTCTGGTATTTCGCCGGGTACCATCGTTACGATATTTGGTGCTAATCTCGGCGCGCGGCCGGGCGAAGTGCTCTTAGCTGAAAATGCGCCGTGGCCAAAGCAAATCGGTAATACTACGGTAACTATGGACGGGTCGGATGTTCCCATTTACCGTGTTCTTAGCCTCAACGGACAGGAGCAGATTACCGTCTTGGCGCCATTCTCACTAACTGGAAAGACCTCAGTGCCAGTTTCAGTTACAACGTTAGCGGGAACCAGCGCCCCCATCACTGTAGCCGTCAAGGAGATTCAGCCGGGCGTGTTCATTATTGACAGTGCGGGAAACGGTGCTACGCGCCATGGCGCAGACAGCAGCGTTGTTTTGCCCTCCAACCCCGCTGTTCGTGGCGAAGACGTTGTCACTTATGTGACCGGACTAGGTCCAGTGGACAATCCGCCTCCGCCGGGAGCGGCGGCGTCCTCGAGCACTCTTGCGACGACAGTTTTCCCGCCGCGGGTGCTGATTGCAGGACTAGAGGCGGATGTTGCGTTTTCTGGCCTGGCTCCTGGCTCTGTAGGGATATACCAGATCAACTTTAAGGTCCCGATCACGGCAACTTCTGGCACTTTCGATTTGATAATCGAAGTTCGCGGAGCGCAAAGCAATGTGGCGAGACTCGCTATCCGCTAAAGCGTTCTGAATGGGAGCGCCATTGGGAGCCAATTATCGCTGCCGCCTCGCCTCATCCCATGTGTACAGGGTTGGACGGCAGTCTCAATCGAAACGTGCTTCCCCGGCCAACGACACTCTCCGCCTCGATTTGTCCCTGGTGTGACCGAGCGATTTGTTGAGCAATTGCCAGCCCAAGACCATATCCCCCTGTTTGCCGGTCGCGTGATGAGTCCACCCGGTAGAAGCGGTCAAAGATACGAGCGAGCGATTCCTGAGGAATTCCGGCGCCCGAATCTACTACCGTGAGCTCGAGTCCATCAACCGCCTTGTCGATCGACACCGATACGCTCCCCCCAGGAGATGAGTATTTCAAAGCATTGTCCAAAAGGGCTGCGAGCAGGCGGCGGAGACCATTTGGATCCGCTTGGATGGGAATCGGTTTCGGCGGCAATATGACTTCGAAGTGCAGGTCCCTGTCATCGAACAGCGGTCGCATTTCGGCAGCCACGCCGCGAACCAGCGAGGCGAGATCGACCTTTTCCATGCGCTGCGGCGTAGGCGCTTGCTCGCCGCGGGCAATCGACAAAAGACCCTCCGCCAACTGGCTCATCCGTTCCGAGATCGCACCCACTTGGGCCAGCGCGTCTCGATATTCCTGCGGGTCTCGCTCCCGCCTTAATGAAAGATCGGCGGTGGTTCTCAGGGCGGCAAGTGGCGTGCGGAGTTCGTGCGCCGCATCCGCCGTGAAGTGTTGCATTCTCACAAACGATTCTTCCAACCTGCCGAGCATCTCGTTCCACGCCTCCGCCAACCGGCTGAGTTCGTCCCGCGCGGGCGGCACCGCCAACCGGCCGCTCAGATTATTCGCTCCAATCGATCGAGCGGCCTGCGTCATTTCATCGACCGGTCTTAACGAGCGGCTGCTGATCCAGTACCCGGTCAACGCGATGAAAGCGAGCAGCACCGGCAACGACGCCAAAAGCAGCATCCCAATTTCCTGGAGGGAATCGTTGATCGGCACCTGGGATGCCGATGCCCTTGTGCGATAAGACTTCCCGTAAATCGAGAATGAGCGCTCGCGGCTGCGCGCCGGAGGGAGCAGCGGTTCGCCTTTCAGCAAAACGCGTCCCTGCTCGTCTTGCACTTCTATGTAGTGTCCTTCCGGTTGAGTAGAAGCATATTCTTCCAACTCAAGTGGGATCATGTGCGCGGTGGCCGCCGTGGTTTCGCGAATCAAAAAGTTCTCGACTCCCTGCAGTCTTCGGTCGAGCGCGGCGTCCATGTGAGCGATCAGACGGTATCGAAGCAGTGTTACGACAGCCGTGCCGGCGAACGCCAGCGCGAGGAAGAGGAGCCCGCTATAGACGAACGTCAACCGCGTGCGCAGAGGCGGCATTCTGATCATCGGGATCTCTCCCGTAATGCGTATCCCACGCCGCGAATTGTCTGAATCAGCTTAGGCTCTTCCGGAGGGTCGACCTTTCTGCGAAGAAGATGGACGAACGTATCGACAGTGCTGTTCTCAACCTCCGCTCCAAAGCCCCATACCGTCTCAATCAGTTGCTCTCTGGGGACGATGCGGCCCGCATTACGGATCAGAAGCTCCAACATGCTGTACTCGGTCCGGGTAAGCTCCAGCATCCGCTTTCCTCGCGTCACTTCTCTCGTGGCCGTGTTGAGGATCAAGTCGGCCGCCGTGATCACAAGTGTCAGGGGTGCCGCGCCCCTTCGCGCAACCGCCCGCAAGCGGGCAATGAAGACATCGAGGTCGAAGGGCTTCGTTAGGTAATCGTCGGCGCCCACGTTGAGGCCATGGATTACGTCTCGATTGGTGTCGCGGGCGGTCAGCATCAGAACGGGTGTCTGGCACTCGCGCCGGCGAAGCCGTTGCACCACCCCAAAGCCATCCAGTCCAGGCAGCATCACGTCGAGGACTATGGCATCGAATGTGCTAGCTTGTGCGATCTCGACTGCCGCAAGACCGTTCCTCTCCACGACAACCGCTTCGCCTTCCTCGCGGAGAGCTCGTTCCAGGAGGGCGGACATAGTTTCGTCGTCTTCAACCACAAGCACGCGCATCGGATTCCCCATTGTTTCGCAGCCATCTTTAAATTGCCTGAACCGCGATTACAGAGAATTTTCAGGAACGCATGATCTCCTGAGGGGGCATGGGCATGCGTCTTGGCGGCCGACGGCCGGCGATCCTCTACCTGGCGCCGCTGCTCGCCTTCGGGCTGTCAGGATGCATGGGACCGAAGTTGCCCGCGGGCTCAGCCGTCACCGCCCGCGGCATTGCGAGCCGGACGGGGCTTCCCGCACCCCCCGAACCGGGCCCCCGGGGGCAGATATCCCTTCCGCCGGGTGTAACTTTGGAGCGGCCGTTATCCGCCGATGACGCTGCTGCAATTGCGCTCTGGAAGAACCCGCAACTGCAAGTGGATCTGACTGCGTTAGGACTGGCCCGGGGCGATGTCATTGATGCCGGGTTGCTACGCAATCCCCGGCTGGACATGCTGTTCCCCGTTGGCCTCAAGCCCTTTGAGCTGCTCCTCAATTTTCCGGTGGATGCGTTCTGGTCGCGCCCCCGGCGCGTCGAAGCGTCGCAAGCGGCCTACGATCAACTGGCGGAGAGCCTCGTCCAGAACGGCCTGAACACAGTCCGCGATGCGCGCCAAGCCCATGCCGACCTCGTGCTGGCGCGCGCCCGGGAGAGTGCCGCCGGAGGCATCCTTGCGCTCCGCGCACGCATTGCGGAATTGACGAATGCAAGGCTGCGTGCGGGAGACATCAGTGAGTTGGAAGCAATGGCCGCACGGACGGAAGCCGCCGCCGCGGGTGAACAAGTAGTTCGCCTCGGCCATGACGTGGAGTTGGCGGCAGAACGGCTCCGAATTCTATTGGGGCTATCCCTGGATCATTCCCGACTCGACGTAACTGCAACTCCAGTCGACGCGACACCGCCCCCGGAGGCGAGCGACCTACTGGAAAAGGCTCTGGCGGCAAGGCCGGACCTGCGGGCCGCCGAACTTGCCATTACCGCGGCAGCGAAACGGGCGCGGTGGGAACGATCCCGATACTTCGTAGTCGCAGGGCAATTGAGTTCGAAAGGTATCGGATCGAACGGAATTCTCACGGGACCGGGGCTCGGCGCCGAGTTGCCCCTCTTCAACCGGAATCAAGGCTTGATTGCGCGCGCGGATGCCGATGTGGAAGTGGCTTCGCGCCAGTATCTGAATCTCAAGCAGCGCGTGGCGTTTGAAGTCTACGAGGCGCGGCGGCTCTTAATTCAGGCGCAGGACGTTCTTGTCCGCCTGCGGGAACAAGTGCTCCCACCGCTCCAACAAACTGCGGCCCTCGCAGAGCGGCAATACCAGAAGGGAGATGTGGCCTACCTCTTTGTTCTGGAGCAATCGCGAGGGTTGGTGGACGTGGAACTGCGCATTGCGGATGCCGAGGCAGCCGTCCGGCGGAGCCGGGCACAACTGGAACGGAGTGTAGGGGCGAAATGGTGAGCTACGAAATACGCGGAACAATGCTGACAGTCGTCGCCGTTCTGCTCAGCGGCTGTGGCGCTTCCTCGACCGGACCGCCCAAGGCAGGCGCCGTGCCGCCCGCCAAGGTTGAGAACCGCGTAAAGGAAAGCGATCTGACGCGCGTGACGCTGACGCCCGAAGCCGAAAAGCGTCTTGGCATTGAGGCAGCGCCGGTGACCGAGCGAACCGCGTCCAACCAAATTCGCATTGCGGGCGATGTCCTGGCGATTCCCGGCACGTCGCTCATCGTCTCCGCACCGGCCTCCGGCAAAGTCGCATTGGTACGGAAAGAGATTGCCGTCGGACAGCCTGTTCGGAAGGGCCAGCCGCTGTTCCGGCTCACGCCCATGCTCGCGCCGCAACGCGATCTCAAGACCACCTACGAAGCCGATTTGCAAGCGGCCAAGGCGAGATTCGACACAGCGAAACAACAGTTGGAACGCGCGCAACAATTGCTACGCGACATGGCCGGGAGCAAGCGCAACGTGGAACTTGCGGACCAGGAATTCGGACAGGCCAAAGCCGCCTACGAGGCGGCGCAGGTGCGGCTGAAGCGGCTGGAGACCCATCCCCTCGACGCTGACGTGGACATGACCGTCGTTGCTCCATCGGATGGAATTCTACGCCAAATTCTTGCTGCCGAAGGGCAGAACGTGAATGCCGGTACTCCTCTTATCGAGGTGGCGGACTTCAAGAGGGTCTGGCTGCGAGTTCCCGTCTACTCGGGAGACATCAAGGAAATCGGGCCCGCTCAAACCGTTTCCGTTCGGGAGATCGATGGAAGCGGACCTGTGCTGGAGGGCCGCCGCGTGAACGCTCCTCCCACGGCCGATCCGTTGGCAGTTACCTCGGATCTTTATTATGAGATCGACAATACCGATCTGCAGTTGCGGCCGGGGCAGCGCATGTCCGCAACACTGCCGCTGCGGAGTCTCTTACGCAAGGGTCTTGCCGTCCCTGTGTCGGCGGTGCTGTACGACATCAACGGGGGAACGTGGGTCTACGTGATCGACTCGCCCCGCGTTTACCGGCGGCAGCGGGTGGAACTTGTGGAAACGGCGGGCGGAACGGCCTTCCTGTCGCGCGGCGTGAGTGCTGGAACTAACGTGGTTGCGCAAGGCGCGACGGAATTGTACGGCACTGAATTCGGAGCGGGACATTGAGAACCCTGGTTTCCGCGGCACTCTCTTTGCGGTGGGTTGTCGTCGCACTCTCCGTACTCCTTCTGGTCGCCGGATGGCAGGTCATCAAGACTACCCCGCTCGACGTATTTCCGGAGTTCTCACCGATTCTGGTGGAGATTCAAACCGAGGCGCCAGGTCTCTCCACAACCGAAGTCGAGGCACTGATCACCACGCCGATTGAGAACGCACTGAATGGCGTGAAGGGCATGAAGACGATGCGGTCCAAGTCGGTCCTGGGGCTCTCCTCGGTCGTCTTGATCTTCGCGGACGGTACGGAACTGATGGCGGACCGCCAGTTGGTTCAGGAGCGGCTGCTCACGCTCACCGGTCAGCTTCCCGCACTGGCCAGGACGCCGGTGATTTTGTCTCCACTCTCCTCCACAAGCCGTGTGCTCAAGATCGGTGTCTGGTCCGACAAGTTGTCGCAAACGGAGATGACTACCCTCGTGCGTTGGTCCGTGCGTCCGCGGCTGATGTCGATTCCGGGTGTCGCGAATGTCGCCATCTGGGGACAACGGGACCGCCAGGTGCAAGTGCTGGTCGATCCGGACCGGCTGCGGGACTATCGGCTGACGCTCGCCGAAGTGATCCGTGTCACGCAAGACGCCACCATGCCCGCCGCGGGCGGCTTTGTCGAAACTCCGAATCAGCGGCTTCCGGTGACTCATATACCTGCGGTTCGCAACGCCGAAGACTTAAGGACTGTGCCGGTGGCTTTTCGGAATGGGGCACCCCTGCGGTTGGAGAACGTAGCGGAAGTCACCGAAGGGCATCAGGCGCCAATTGGCGATGCAGTGATCAACGACCGGCCCGGACTGCTGCTGATCGTCGAGAAGCAACTTGGCGCAAATACGCTGGAAGTCACCCGCAACGTCGAGAGAGCGATCGGGCAATTGCGTCCCGGCTTGAGGGACATGCAACTCGACACGACGATCTTTCGCCCGGCGACCTTCATCGAGATGTCTCTCGGCAATCTCCGTCAAGCCTTGATCTGGGGATGCGTGCTCGTGGCGATCATTCTGATCCTGTTTCTATTCGAGTGGCGAACGGCCCTGATCAGCCTTACGGCCATTCCACTTTCGCTCATTGTGGCGGCGCTGGTGCTCCACTGGCGGGGAACCTCACTGAATACGATGGTGATCGCGGGACTGGCGATCGCACTCGGAGAGGTTGTCGACGACGCCATCATCGACGTCGAGAACGTCCTGCGCCGGTTGCGGCTGAACCGCGCGTCACGAGAGCCCAAGGCAGCTTGGCGCGTTGTGTTGGAGGCGTCGCTTGAAGTTCGGAGCGCCGTGGTGTACGCCACAATCATCGTCGTCCTCGTCTTCTTGCCAGTGTTCTTTCTCGATGGTCTTGCCGGCACGTTTTTCCGGCCTCTGGCGCTTTCCTACATCCTCGCGGTGACGGCGTCGCTGGGTGTGGCACTCATCGTCACCCCCGCGCTATGCCTAATTCTGTTACCCCAATCGGGCCGCTCACCCGCGCACGGCGACACATCGCTCGTACAGCGCCTCAAGAGTGCCTACCGCCGCATCCTCCCTCCGTTATTGGCGCGTCCGCGAACGGTCTCGGCGGCGCTGGCGGGAATCTTTGTCCTCACGGGTCTGGCCGTCACGCGCCTTGGCGAAGAGTTTCTTCCGCACTTTCAGGAATACGACTTCCTGATGCACTGGGTCGAGAAGCCCGGCACTTCGCTGCAAGCCATGCAGCGCATTACCGCGCGGGCAAGCCGTGAGTTGAGAGCGATTCCGGGCGTGCGAAATTTTGGATCGCACATCGGCCGCGCGGAGGTAGCCGACGAAGTGGTCGGCCCGAACTTCACCGAACTCTGGATCAGTCTCGATCCCAACGTGGCCTACTCACCAACGGTCGCTAAAATCCAGGAGGTCGTGGATGGCTACCCGG
>Ga0187894_10007249_pt1 | contig 10539 bp, 8 predicted proteins | sample GBC1701081metaG_FD_136650 | JGI IMG/M metagenome (GOLD analysis project Ga0187894, IMG submission 136650) | White microbial mat communities from a lava cave in the Kipuka Kanohina Cave System on the Island of Hawaii, USA - GBC170108-1 metaG ... | reverse complement strand
CACCGCGTGCGTTCGTATTTCAACGACCCGCATCTGTACGACGCCAAGACCGGTTCGCTGGTGCGCGAAATTGCGGACGTGGAATTTATCGTCGTGGATAACGAGCGGGAAGCCCTGGCGCTGGAAAACAACCTCATCAAGCAGCACCACCCGCGGTTCAACGTCCTGCTCCGCGACGACAAGACGTATCCCTACATCAAATACACGGCGTACGAACAGCACCCGCGCGTGTACGTTACCCGCAGGCTGAAGAAGGACGGCTCGATCTACTTCGGCCCGTACTTCCCGGCCAACCTGGCCCATCGCATTGTGGACTTGATTCACAAGCGATTTCGCGTCCCCTCGTGCACGGTGGACCTGACCCGGCCGCACCCGAGGCCGTGTTTGCAGTACTTCATCAAACGCTGCCTGGGACCCTGTGTGCCGGAACTGGTCACCGGCGAGCGCTATGCGGAAGCCGCGCGCGACGTGAAGCTCTTTCTGGAAGGGCGCCGCCGCGACCTGGCCGACAGTCTTTCCGAGCGCATGGAGCGCGCCGCGACCGAAGAGCGATTCGAGGAGGCGGCGAAGTATCGCGACCTGATTCGTACTGTGCGGGAAATCGAAGAGCGCCAGAAGATCGCGGCGGCCGAAGGCGACGATACGGACATCATCGCGTTCTATGCCGAGCCACCCCAGGCGGCCCTCAACCTTTTTCACGTGCGCGGCGGCCGCGTGGTGGACCGTCGCGATTTTTACTGGGAGGAATTGCAGGACTTCCGCCCGGCGGAGTTCCTTTCCGCATTCCTGAAGCAGGCGTATCTGGACGCGGCGTACCTGCCGCGCTTCATCCATGTGCCGCAGGACTTCGAGGACCGCAGGCTGCTGGAGGAAATCCTGGCCGAGCGGGCGTCGCGCAGAATCGAAATCCGCATTCCGCAGCGCGGAACCAAACATGCCCTGCTCGAGCTGGTGGAGAGGAACGCGCGGCACTCGTTCGAGCAGCGTTTTCGCGTGCTCAAGCCAAATTCGAAGGCCATCACCGGCGCGCTCGAATCCGCGCTGGGGCTCCCGGAGCCGCCCAGGCGAATCGAGTGCTTTGACATTTCCCACATCCAGGGCGCCGACACCGTGGCCAGCATGGTGGTGTGGGAGAACGGCCGGATGAAGAAGTCCGATTACCGCAAATTCATCATCCGGCATGGGCTGGGCAACGATGATTTTGCCAGCGTGGGCGAGGCCGTCGAGCGCCGCTACCGGCGGATTCTGGAAGAGAAAAAACAGCTCCCCGGCCTGATTCTCATTGACGGCGGAATCGGCCAGCTCCACGCGGCGGCTCAGGCCCTCGAGCGGTTGGAGGTCATCAACCAGCCGCTGGCCAGCATCGCCAAACAGGAGGAGCTCATCTACGTGCTGGGGCAGGAGCAGGAGCCGGTGCGGCTGGAGCGCAGTTCGCCCATTTTGCACCTGGTGCAGCAGATTCGCGATGAGGCCCATCGCTTCGCGGTGAGTTTCCACCGCCAGAAGCGGGCGGCAAGGACCACCACCACTGGATTGCTGGAAATTCCAGGCGTCGGCCAGCGCACCGCGCAGAAGCTGCTGCGCAGGTTCGGGAGCATCGCGGCCCTGAACCGCGCAGGGGACGAAGAGCTTGCCGCCGTGGTGCCGCGGGCGATTGCACAGCGCGTGCGCGACTACCTGCGCGGGCAGGCGGATTCCTGAACGCGTTGGGGCGCGCATTGCCTGGCTGCGGTGATGTTGCGCGATGGTAAGGCGTGTGTTAGCGTTTTCGGCAGGAGGCACGCAATGGCCGACAACACGGGTTCCAAAGTGAGTTACTTTCTTGTAGGAATGGGCATTGGCGCCATTCTGGGCATCTTGTTCGCGCCGAAATCAGGGGAAGAGACGCGCGAGTACCTGCTGGATAAGGCCGAAGAAGGCCGGGATTTCGCCAAGAAACGCGCGCGCGAACTGCGTGAGCGCGCCGAAGACGTGTACGAGCGCGGCAAAGACGTGGTCACCAGCCAACGCGATCAACTGTCCTCGGCGCTGGAAGCCGGTAAGGATGCTTACGTTCGGGAGAAGTCCAAAGCTCTTTAGAAGGTAGAAGAAGGAAGTGGATGGATACCTGGCTCAAGCTCTTCATCGCACTCGCGTGCGTTTCCATGATCGCGCAAGGTGGCGCGCTCGTGGCCATGTACCTGCAAATGAAGCGCACCAGCGAGAAGCTGGAACGCACGACGGATGAGTTGCGCTCCCGCGCGGAGCCCATCCTGACCCGCGCGCAGATGATCCTGGACGACGTCCAGCCCCGGCTGGCCAGCGCCGGCGATGACGTCGCTGAAATCGCCCGCATCGGAAGGATTCAGGCGGAGCGGATGGATCGTGTTTTCGCCGAAGCGATGGACCGGCTGCGCATGCAGGTGGTCAAGGCCGACCAGATGATTTCCGGCACGCTCGAGCAGATTGAGGAAACCGGCGCCGATATTCGCCGAACTTTGCTGGGCCCGGTGCGGGAAGCCTCCGCGCTGGTGAAAGGAATCAACGCCGGCATTGAATTCCTGCGGGGCGGCAATCGCCGCCGCGCCTCCGGCAAGGTTCGCGAGACCGAAGACGAAGAGTTGTTTATCTGAAACGAATCCGGAAACGGTCCGGCATCTTCCTTCCCCGCCCTATCGAATCCAGCCGCCGCCTACCACCAGATCTCCGGAATAGAAGACCGCTGCCTGTCCGGGAGTGACGGCGCGCTGCGCTGCGTGGAAGCGCACCCGAGCGGCGTGGGCGCCGGTGGGCGCAAGGGTGGCGGCCGCCGGCACATGGCGGTGACGAATCCGCACGGCCACTTCCATCGGCTCATCGAGGCGCTCAAACGGAATCCAGTTCACATCGGCCACTTCGCACGTCTCCCGCCGCAACTGGCGTTCGTCGCCCACCACCACCCTGTTCTTTTCCGAGTCCAACTCGATGACGTAGAGGGGAGAGCCGGCGGCCAGGCCCAATCCGCGCCGCTGTCCGACCGTGTAATGGTGCACGCCGCGATGCCGGCCCATCACGCGCCCTTCCGCGGAAACCATTTCGCCTTCACTTGAGGGAGCCTCTCCGCCCTGCTCGTTCAGATAAGCCTCGATGAACTTCGCGTAGTCACCGGACGGCACGAAGCAGATTTCCTGGCTGTCCGGCTTTTCCGCCACCGGCAACGAGCTCCGCCGGGCAATCTCCCGCACCTCGGCCTTGGTCAAATCGCCCAGGGGAAAGCTGGTGCGCTCCATCTGCGGCTGGGTCAGCGCGAATAGAAAGTAGGACTGATCCTTGCCGTCATCCACGGCGCGGAGCAGCTCAAAACGCTTCGAAGATTCGTTGAATCGAATCCGGGCATAGTGGCCGGTGGCCAGCCGGTCTGCGCCGACTGACGCAGCCATGCGCAAAAGCTCATCGAACTTCACTTCGCTGTTGCACTGGCTGCAGGGAATCGGGGTGCGTCCGGCCAGGTAGTCGTTCACAAATGGACGGATGACGCTCTCTTCAAACTGGCGCTCGAAGTTCACAACATAATGCGCGAAGCCCAGGTGCTCCGCCACCCGCTTGGCATCGTAGACGTCGTCAATCGAGCAGCAGCGCGCGTGCACCGGCCCTTCCGGAGCAAGCTGCGGCAGGCGCCGCTGATTCCAGAGCTGCATGGTCAGGCCGAGAACGTTCCTGCCTTGCTCACGCAGCAGCGCCGCGGCGGCGGAACTGTCCACTCCGCCGGACATGGCTACGGCAATCAGCGAATTGGAATTGACGGTCATTCTTGAAACGTCGAACTTGCGGTCCTTAGACCGCGACGGGCTTTTTGTAGAGTGGTGAGAGCTCGCGAAGCTGTTCAGCCACGCCGGGAATCAAGCGGAGCGCGAAATCCACGTCTTCTGACGTGGTGAACTTGCCCAGGCTGAAGCGCAGGGTGGCGCGGGCCTCCGCCGGTTGCATGCCGATAGCCGTCAGCACCGGCGACGGGGCGACTGCGCCCGAGGAACAGGCGGCGCCGGTCGAGCACGAAAGGCCGCGCAGGTCGAGCGCGATGACCATCGCTTCGCCCTCGATAAATGGAATGGTGATGTTGGCGGTGTTCGGTGTGCGCGGGGCGTTCTGCCCGTTCACGCGGGCGTGCGGCACCGCCGCCACGATTCCCTGCTCGAACCTGTTGCGAAGCGCGCTGAGCCGTTCTGATTCGGCTTCCAGTTTCGTCCGGGCCATCTCGCACGCGTGGCCGAGCGCTACAATTCCGGCAACGTTTTCCGTGCCGGGTCTGCGGTCGCGCTCGTGGTGACCGCCGAACAGGATGGGCTGGGTGCGCGTGCCCTTGCGCAGATACAGCGCGCCCACTCCCTTCGGAGCGTAGATCTTGTGCCCGGAGATGGCCAGGGAGTCGCAGCCGATCTTCTCGACGTCCACCGGTATCTTTCCGGCGGACTGCACAGCGTCGGTGTGGAACCACACGTCAGCCTCGGCAGCAATACGGCCGATTTCCTCCACCGGCTGCACGGTCCCCAGTTCGTTGTTGGCGTGCATGATGCAAATCAGCACGGTTTCCGGACGAAGCGCGTTGCGCACATCGTCCGGATTGATCACGCCATCGCCGCCACTGGGAACGAACGTGACGTCCACGCCGCGCTCGGCCAGCGCTTCACACGTGTTGCGCACGGCGCTGTGCTCGATCTTTGCGGCAATGACGTGCTTCTTTTCGCCTTCGGCCGCCGCCACAATTCCCTGGATGGCCAGATTGTCCGATTCGGTCCCGCCGCTGGTGAAGGTGACTTCGTTTGCCCTGGCGCCCAGCAGCGCCGCCACCTGTTCCCGCGCCTTCTCCACGCCGGAGCGGGCCTTCTGTCCGGTGGAGTGAATCGAGCTGGCGTTTCCGTAGATCTCGCAGAAGTACGGGAGCATGGCCTGCAGGACTTCGGGATCCACCGGAGTGGTTGCGTTGTTGTCAAAGTAGACGCGCTTCATGGCCGGATGCCATTCTAACATACGAAACGCAGGTCCAGCGCGGGCCCATGTAACGGCGGGTGGTTCATTTCTTGACAAGGAAGAATGCATCCGATAGCTTGCAGTGGCCTCGCAACCGGAGCGCCAGACGGAGCCAAACGTGTCACGCCCCATCATTACCCTGACGACCGACTACGGCACCGGTGACCACCTGGTGGCGGCCATGAAGGGTGTAATCCTGAAGGTAAACCCGGAAGCGCAGATCGTGGATCTGTGCCACGCGGTGATGCCCTTTGACATTCTCGACGGCGCGCTGACCATCGGACAGGCATACAAGTACTACCCGCCGAAAACGATTCACGTGGTGGTGGTGGATCCGGGCGTGGGCAGCACCCGCCGCCCGATTCTGGTCAGTGGCGACCAGCACTACTTCGTGGCGCCGGACAACGGCGTGCTCTCCATGGTGTACGAACGCGAGGAGAAGGTCACGGTCCGGCACGTCACTGCCGAGCACTATTTCCAAAGCCCGGTCAGCAATACGTTTCACGGGCGCGACATCTTTGCGCCGGTGGCCGCCTGGCTCGCCAAAAACGGGCAATCGCAGAGCTTTGGCGACGAAATCGCCGATTACGTGCGTTTTGCGCTGCCGAAACCAAAAGTGAACGGAAGCCAGATCAAGGGAATCGTTCTGAAGGTGGACAATTTCGGCAACCTGATCTCCAACCTTACGCCCGACGACGTCCCGCAGGTGGTGAGCGGCGGCGCGGCCTTCAAAATCATTGCCGGCTCCCGCGAGATTACTTCCCTTTCCTCCAACTATTCGCAGGGGGCGCCGGGCGAAGTCCTGGCGGTGATTGGTTCCAGCGGATTCCTGGAAGTTTCTGTGAACAAGGGGCACGCCGCCCGCACGCTTTCCCTGCAGCGCGGCGGCGAAATCACCGTTCAACTCGGATAGCGGTCAGGCCTGCTCATCGGGATTCCCGGCGGCGATGGGTGAGTCTTGCGCCTCACCACGGCCGGCTGGCGCCGGCTCGACACTGCCGGCGGCCGGCCCCCGAATGCGCTGCACCTTCACGCGGGCGATGCGACGGCGATCCATCTCCACCACGGTGAACCGGAAGGATTCAAAGTCGAAACTTTCGCCGCCGCGAGGGATGAATCCGAGCTTGCTGAGCACAAAGCCGCCGATGGTTTCATAGGCGGGGTCTTCCGGCAGCGTGATGCCATACTGCGACTCCAGGTCGCGCACGCTCAACGAAGCGTCAAAGATCATCGCGCCGTCGGCCAGCGCCAGGGGCCGTTCCACCACGTCGAATTCGTCGTGTATCTCGCCGACCAGTTGTTCGAGGATGTCCTCCAGCGTCACCAGCCCCAGAATTGTCCCGAATTCGTCCACCACCATGGCCAGGCTCAGCGAGCGGGAGCGGAACTCCAGCAGCAATTCGCCGGCCGGCTTTGATTCCGGCACAATCAGTATTTCCCGCAGCAGGCGGCTCAGGTGAAATGGGGGCGCCGGCTGTCCTTCTTCCGCGCGCCGCTCGCGGTCCAGCAGAATCCACAGCACATCTTTGATGTGCACGAAGCCCAGGATGTGATCCGGCGAACCCTGATAGACCGGGATGCGTGAGCGCTGCGTTGTGGCGAACATCGTCAGCACTTCTTCGACACTCGCTGCCAGCGGCAGCAGGTGCATGTCCGGGCGCGGAACCATGATTTCGCGGACCTGCAGCTTGCCGATCTCAATTGCGCTCTGCAGTATTTTCTCTTCGCCTTCGTCCAGCAGACCCTTCTCGTGCACCTGCTGAATCAGGATCTGCAGCTCTTCGGGGGAATGGACCAGCGTATGGCTCTGCGGCGATTCCACTCCCAGGATGCGAACGAACCGCTGCGAAGCGCTGTCCAGCAGGACGATTGCCCAGCGGAAGATCCGCAGGAAAAGCAGCAAGGGCCGTGCGGTCAGCAGGGCCATGGTCTCCGTGCGCTGCAGGCTCAAGCTCTTGGGAACAAGCTCGCCCAGCACCACGTGGAGAAAGGTGAGCGCGCCAAAGGCCAGGGACAGGGAGACCAGATGCACGGCAATCTCCGCGCGCGGTCCCTGCACCCACTGCATCAGCGGGCGCAGCAGCGAGGCAATGGCGTCTTCGCCGACAAATCCCAATCCGAGGCTGGCAATCGTGATGCCCACCTGCACGCCGCTCAGGACGCGGTCCAGGTCCTGCAACAGCTCCCGCACCAGCCTGGCGCGAGGCTCGCCTTCCTCGATCAACTGGCGGACGCGGGAAGCGCGCATGGCTACCAGCGCGAATTCGGCGGCCACAAAAAACGCGTTCAGCCCAACCAGGAAGGCTACCAAGATGAGTTGCAGGATGAGCATGGGCAGTCAGGCAGCGCTTGCCAGGCGCTGAGCGCTCCCCGGCTTGCGTTGCCGCAACCGGGGCATCAGGTGCGAGGTTATCTTAGCAAGTTCCCGGGCGAAGCACATGCCAGTGCTTTGCCGCTGCCCGGCAGGTCGGCTATACTGCGCGTTCTTTGAACGAAGACCACCCTGTGAAGTCCCGAATCCACATCCTGCGTTTCGTTCTGGGTGCAGTGCTGGTCGTGGCCAGCTCGCTGCTGCTCGCAGGCTGGTGGCTGGCCAGGCAGGCTCTCCCGCAGTTGGATGGCGAAATCACCATTCCCGAACTGGCCGCCGCGGTGAATGTGACGCGCGACCGGTGGGGCGTGCCGCGCATCCGGGCGGCGTCCCTGGAAGACCTGGTCACCGCGCAGGGCTACGTTGCTGCCCAGGATCGTCTGTGGCAGATGGACGTGTTGCGTCGCGCAGCAGCCGGGGAACTGTCGGAAATTTTCGGCGAGGCCACGCTGGAAGTGGATCGCGAGAACCGAACGCTGGGTCTGGGTGTTGCGGCTGAGAAACAAGCAGACAGCCTCGATGAGGAAGGCCGGAAGATTCTGGATGCCTATGCCCGCGGCGTGAACCGCTACATCGCAGACCGGCGCAGCCGCCTGCCCATCGAGTTTCAGATCCTGCGTTATCAACCCAAGCCGTGGTCGCCGCGGGACACCGTTCTGGTCGGCGCCTACATGTACAAGCTGCTCACCGAAACGTGGAAGATGGAACTCAAGCGGGGGAAGGTGACGGCGCGGCTCGGCCCGGAGCTGGCCCGCCAGCTTTACGTTGTGGATTCACCTCTCGATCACTTTGTGGTCGGAGAGCGGAGCGACCGCGGCGGTTCCCCGCGCGGCAATACCCGGGCCAAGAAGGCCCTGATGCGGGCGGTGGCGATTTCGCCGGTGGAACGCCTGAGCCAGGCCGGCGCCGCCGATGAGCTGCTCGCTCGTTTTCGGGAGGAAACAGAATATGTTGCCGGCAGCAACAACTGGGTCATCAGCGGCGCTCATACCATCAGTGGCAAGCCGCTGCTGGCCAACGACACCCATCTTCCTCTTGCCGTTCCGTGCCTCTGGAGCATCATGCACCTTACTGCACCGGGATGGAACGTGAAGGGATTCGTGCTTCCGGGAACACCCCTGGTCATCATTGGGCACAACGAACGCATTGCGTGGGGATTCACCAACAACGGCGCAGACGTGCAGGACCTGTACATCGAGACGCTGAACCCGGCAAATCCAAGACAGTATCGGGTAAACGGCGAGTGGCGTGACGCTGAAATCCGCCGCGAGACCATCCGCGTTCGCGGCGGCTCGGATGTGGCCCTGGAAGTGACGAGCACGCGTCACGGCCCGGTGGTTCACCGCGAGGGTGGACGCGCGTTTGCGCTGCGCTGGACGGCCACTGAGCCCGGCGGGATGACGCTGGGCTATTCGTGGCTTGGCCGCGCTCAGAATTGGACGGAATTTCGGCAGAACCTCAGACGTGTGACCGGCCCGGCGCAGAACATCGTGTACGCCGACGTCGAGGGAAACATCGGCTTCAGCGTAGCCGCCAGAGTTCCCGTGCGGAAGCGCGGCTTCGGCGAAGTGCCGGTTCCAGGCGATACGGACGATTACGAGTGGAATGGCTACATCCCGTTCGAAGACCTGCCCTCCGCATACAACCCGGCCAATGGAATCATCGCCACCGCCAACGCTCGTGTGGCGGGGCCGGAGTTTCGTCCGTACCTCACCGATCACTGGGTGGCGCCGTATCGGACCAACCGGATTTACGCGCTGCTGAGCGAGGCGAAGAAGTTCCGCGCTGCGGATTTCCTGGCCATCCAGACCGACGTGGTCAGCGCGCCGCACCGTTTGCTGGCTGAGCACCTGTTGAATGCGGCCCGGAGCGCGCAGCCAACCGACGCCCGGGCCAGGGAATTGCTCCGCAGAATCCCCGCATGGGATGGCCAGGCTTCCGCCAGTTCTCCGGTGATGGCGTTCCTGGAGTACACGCGGCGCTCGCTGCGCAAGCGAATCCTGGAAACGCAGCTTGGCGATGACGCAACGCTCTATGACTGGTTCCGCAGCGAGGTGTTCCTGCAGAATGTGCTGCGCGAGCGGCCCGGGGAATGGCTGCCCCGGGAGTTTGCCGGCGCGACGCAAGGCGCATCGCAAGGGTACGACGCGCTGCTCATCCGCTGCATGGATGACGCTGTGGCAGGGCTCTCCCGGGAGGCCGGGAGCAACAAGCTGGAGGACTGGCGGTGGGGCCGTTACATCTCGTTGATGATCCTCCACCCCATGGCCCGAAGCGGATTTCTCAGGCGGCACTGGAGCATCGGCCCGATTCCTCAGAGTGGCGCCAGCCACACGGTCAAACAGACCGGGCGCACCTTCGGCCCGGCGATGCGATTCGTCGCGGACCTTTCCAACTTCGATGGCTCGCTGATGAACGTGACCCTGGGGGAATCCGGACAATATCTGAGCGCGCACTACCGGGATCAGTTTCCGTACTGGTATGAGGGCCGCGGCATCTATTCTTCCTTTTCCGAGCCGGCGGCGGAGAAAGCCGCGGTGCATCACCTGCGGATGGTCCCCCGCTGAGAATTTTGTGCTGTTCTCGTCGTGCGTTAGAATGACTGCCGCGAAAACCATGTCTTCCGTCACCAAGCGAAATGAGCCGGCGCAGACCTTTGAGACCTCCCTCGCGCGACTCGAGTCGCTCGTGCAAAAGCTGGAGTCCCCAAACCTGGCGCTGGACGATGCCATGAAGCTCTTTGAAGAAGGCGTCCAGCTTGCCCGCGAGTGCCAGAAGCAGCTCACCGCGGCCGAAGCTCGCGTGGAAATCCTGCTGAAGAAAGCCGATGGCAAGCTGAGCGCCGAGCCATTCGCCACCGGGGATGACGCGGACGGAAACGGCTGATCCTGCATGGCTGAACTTCCACGCTGCGCCACGCCGCACCGCGGCCCACGATGAACACTCCCGACTTTTTCGAAGAAGACCGCGCGGCTGTTGACTCCTCTCTGGACAGGCTTCTTCCCTCCGCAGAAACGCCGCCGGAGACCATCCATCGCGCCATGCGTTACAGCGTCTTTGCCGGCGGCAAGCGCATCCGCCCGATTCTGTGCATCGAAGCGGCGCGGGCGTTTGCCGCTGATGGGTTTGAGCCCGGCGCAGTCCTGCATCCGGCGTGCGCTCTGGAGTGCATACACACCTAT
>Ga0187894_10007248_pt1 | contig 10541 bp, 19 predicted proteins | sample GBC1701081metaG_FD_136650 | JGI IMG/M metagenome (GOLD analysis project Ga0187894, IMG submission 136650) | White microbial mat communities from a lava cave in the Kipuka Kanohina Cave System on the Island of Hawaii, USA - GBC170108-1 metaG ... | reverse complement strand
GCGTCCTCGACCACGCCGGGGATGGGCGAAAACTCATGCAGCACGCCTTCCACGCGGACGGCGGTGATGGCGGCTCCTTCAATCGAGCTGAGCAGCGCGCGACGGATGGCGTTGCCGACCGTGGTTCCCCAGCCGCGTTCGAACGGCTGCGCGGAGAAACGGCCGAACTTGTCGGTCAGTGATTCCAGTTCAGCGGCCAGACGCTTCGGTTTCTGAAAGCCTTTCCACATCTTGGTTATTCCCTTCTCCCCTGCCGGGCAGGGGATGCAGACCAGAAGTGCAGATTCGAAATTACAAATTCAAGATCGCCGCGCCGGGTTCGAAGAAACCTACTTCGAATAGAGCTCGACGATGAGCTGTTCGTTGATGGGAGGCGTGGTGACGTCTTCGCGCTTGGGCAAAGCCACCACGCGCGCCTTGAAGTTTTCGCGCTCCACCTGCAGCCACGGCAGGGTGTTCTGGCCCTGGGCCACGTTGCGCGCTTCCAGCACCATGGCGTTCTGGTGCATCTTCGCATGCAGCGCGATCTCCTCGCCGACGCTCACCAGGTAGGAAGGAATGTTCACCTTCCTGCCGTTCACCTTCACGTGGCCGTGCAGCACAAACTGCCGCGCCTGCGCGCGCGAGGAAGCAAAACCCAGCCGGTACAGCACCGAGTCCAGGCGCCGCTCCAGCATCACCAGCAGGTTTTCGCCGGTGGGGCCCTTGGCGCGCTCGGCCTTGTGGAAGTAGCTGCGGAACTGGCGCTCCAGCAGCCCGTAGGTGCGCTTGGCTTTCTGTTTCTCGCGCAACTGCAGGCCGTAGCCGGCCAGCTTCTTCACGCGGCGCGACTGGCCGTGCTGTCCCGGCACGAAATTGCGCTTTTCGATCGCGCACTTTTCGGTAAAGCACCGTACTCCCTTCAGGAAGAGCTTCATCCCTTCCCGGCGGCAGAGACGGCAAACTGCATCACGATGACGAGCCAATGTAGCTTCTCCTTCAACTGGCAGGCATTTCAGAAATGACTGCCGGAAACCTTGCACTGCCCCAGGCGAGCGGAAGCTCGCCGCTGCCGCTACACGCGGCGGCGCTTCGGCGGGCGGCAGCCGTTGTGCGGAATCGGCGTCACATCTTTGATGCTGTTGATGTGCAAGCCGGCCGAGGCCAGCGCGCGTACTGCCGATTCACGCCCCGAGCCCGGGCCCTGCACGCGCACGGAAATCTGCTTCATGCCGTACTGGTCGCGCGCGATACCGGCGGCAGCCCCCGCGGCCTGCTGCGCGGCGTAGGGAGTTCCCTTGCGCGAGCCTTTGAAGCCGATCTGGCCGGCCGAAGACCAGCACACCGCGCGGCCATTCGGGTCGGTGATGGTGATCAGCGTGTTGTTGAACGACGCCTGGATATACACCACCCCCGCCGGCACGACGCGCTTCTCGCGCTTGCGCTTGAATTCCTTCTTGCGCTTGGAGGTTGGTTTTGCCGGGGCCGCTCCCGCGGCTGCCGGTGCTGCACCTTCTTTTTGCTCTTTAGCCAATGGATTGCTCCGGTCTTGAGAACTGGCGACTGACCACCAGGAACTCACTAGCCCTTCTTGCCCACAACCTTCTTCTTCATGGCCACGGCGCCCTTGCGCGGACCCTTGCGCGTGCGCGCGTTGGTATGGGTGCGCTGCCCGCGTACCGGCAGGTTGCGGCGATGCCGCAGCCCGCGATAGGCCTGAATTTCGATCAGGCGGCGGATGTTCATCTGAATCTCCTTGCGGAGATCGCCTTCGATGCCGCCCTGCGATTCAATCACCTGGCGAAGGCGCGCCACTTCATCTTCGGTCAGGTCCTTCACTTTCTTGGTCTCTTCCACCTTGGCCAGGCCGCACAGCAGGCGGGCACGCGGCTGCCCGATGCCGTAGATGGACGTCAGCCCGACGAAAAGCCGCTTCTGCGGCGGAAGATCTACACCTGCGATACGTGCCATTTGATTCCTCTTTCCACCGGGCGCCACGCGGATTGCCGGCGCGCCTGAGAATCCGGATGGCGAGCGGAAGCTCGCCGCTGCACAACCTAACCCTGCCGCTGCTTGTGCTTCTGGTTCGGGCAGATGACCCGCACCACGCCGCGGCGATGAACGACCTTGCACTTGTCACAGATCTTTTTGACCGACGAACGTACTTTCATTTTCCCCTCGACACCGGGCCGGGTCCGCCACCGGCGGACGCCCCTGCTTACTTGTACCGATATACGATGCGGCCGCGTGTCAGGTCGTACGGCGAGAGCTCGACGGCCACTTTGTCACCGGCCAGGATGCGGATGAAGTTCTTGCGCATCTTTCCGGAAATGTGAGCCAGCACCTGATGCTTGTTCTCCAGCTCGACCCGGAACATGGCGTTGGGAAGCGGCTCAATCACCGTGGCCATCACTTCAATGGCGTCTTCCTTGCCGCTTTCCTCGCCGGGCTTTCTGGGCTCTCTCTCGTATCGCTTTCGGGCCATAACCTCTCGTATGTCTGGCGAGCCGAGCCCGCCGCTACGAATCCCTCACCAGGACGTGCCGGAGACTTCCTTAGGGCGCGTCAGAATCCACGGGCCGTTGTCGGTCACCGCGACGGTGTGCTCAAAGTGGGCCGAGCAGCTCCCGTCCACGGTCACCGCGGTCCAGTTGTCCCGCAGCATCCGGGCATCCGGCCCGCCGGCATTCACCATCGGCTCAATGGCCAGCGTCAGGCCGGGCTGCAGGCGCGGGCCCTGCCCGGGAGGACCGTAGTTCGGCAACTGCAGGTCCTCATGCATCTTGGTGCCGATGCCGTGCCCCACGAATTCGCGCACCACCGAAAAGCCGTTCTCTTCCACCCAGGACTGCACGGCGTGAGAGATGTCACTGAGCCGGTTTCCCGCGCGGGCCTGGGCGATGGCCCGGTCCAGCGATTCACGCGTCACGCGGAGCAGCTTTTCCAGCTCCGCTCCGATCTTCCCCACCGGCACGGTAACGGCCGCGTCCGCGTAGTACCCGCCGATTTCCGCGCCGTAGTCGAGGGAAATGATGTCACCCTCGTTCAAGCGACGCGCTGCGCTGGGTATACCGTGCACAATCTCGTTGTTGATCGAGGCGCACAGCACGCAGGGATAACCGCGGTATCCCTTGAACGCCGGACGCGCATGCAATTCCTCGCCGCGCTTGACCGCCGCTTTTTCCAGATCGAGCGTGCTGACCCCGGCCTTCACCATGTCCCGCAGGCGATTGAGCACATCCCACACGGCGAGCCCGGCGCAGTGCATCTTTTCCAGTTCCGAGTTCGACTTCAGGATGATGTTCATCGCTCTACGACGGTTTCTGCTCCAGCGCGGCGAGCAGCGCCCGCGTCACGTCCGCCAGCGGCCGCGCGCCGTCAACATCCACCAGCGCACCCTGCCTCCGGTAGTACTCGGCCAGCGGCCGGGTCTTGCGTTCGTACTCCGCCAGGCGTTCGCGAATCACTTCCTCGCGGTCGTCCGGGCGGTGAATCAACTCTCCGCCGTCCACATCGCACCTTCCCGGCACTTTCGGAGGGTGCTCGTCAATGTGATATATCTCTCCGCCGATGCTGCATACGCGCCGCCCGGTCAGGCGCCGCAGCAGCAGCCCCTCCGGCACCACGATATGCAGCACGGCCGGCTTGCCGAATCCGCGACGCTCCAGCAGCTCATTCAGGCGCTCGGCCTGGTTCAGGGTGCGCGGAAACCCGTCAAAAACGAAACCGTTGGCCGCATCCGGCTGGGCGATACGCTGTTCGACCATTCCCAGCGTGATGTCGTCCGGGACCAGCTCGCCGCGTTCCAGCAGCGGCTTGGCGGCCAGGCCCAGCGGGGTTCGCCGGGCGATGTTCTCCCGGAACATGTCGCCGGTGGAGAGGTGCGGCACACGCAACACCTTCACCAGCTCCTTGGACTGCGTTCCCTTGCCCGAACCCGGCGGCCCCAGAAAAATCACGGCCCGGCGTACCGGCGCGGCATTTGAGCTGGGCGGCGATTGCATGGCCATGCGTCTGATCGATCAGGCGGCGGCCGAACACCCGGATGGCCGCCAGATTCAATTTACCCGCGGCGGCTGCGCAGCCGGCCCTTTTTCACAAAGCCTTCGTAATGCCGCATCACCAACTGTGATTCCAGCTGCTGCACGGTATCCATGGCCACACCGACCACGATCAGCAGCGACGTTCCACCGAAATAAAAATTCACGTTCAAGCCCTGCAGAATCCAGCGCGGGAAATTGGCGTCAAACCACGGCCCTACCGCGCCCGGAAGGTGATGCAGGTGAATGCCGGTAATCATGAATTCCGGGATGACGCAAACCAGCGCCAGGTACACGCCGCCCACAAAGGTCAGCCGGGTGAGCACCTTGTTGATGTACTCGGAGGTATTCCGTCCCGGCCGGATGCCCGGAATGAACCCGCCGTACTTGCGCATATTGTCGGCAAGCTCGGTGGGATTGAACACGATGCCCACGTAAAAGAAAGCGAAGAAGATGATCATCGTCACGTAGAGCAGCGTGTACAGCGGCTCTCCGAAGGCGATGTGCTTGGCAAAGCCGTCAAACCACGCGGACTTGCCCTTGAATGCCAGGGCCACGGTCTGCGGCAGCGCCAGCAACGAGCTGGCAAAAATCGGCGGAATCACGCCGCCGGCATTCACGCGCAGCGGCAGATAGGTCATCTGCCCGCCCATCACGCGACGGCCCACCACGCGCTTGGCGTACTGCACTTGAATGCGGCGCTGGCCGCCTTCGACAAAGACAATGAACGCCACCACGGCGACCATGGCCGCCAGCATCAGGATGATGCCCAGGGTGGTCAGCGGGCCATACTCACCCGTTTCGATCTTGCTCCACAGGTCGCTAACGGCGTGCGGCAGACCCACCACGATGCCCGCGAAAATAATCAGCGACATCCCGTTGCCGATGCCGCGATCGGAAATCTGCTCGCCCAGCCACATGATGAACGCGGTGCCCGTGGTCAGCGTGAGCATGGTCATCAGGATGAAACCCGCGCCGGGGTTGTACACCAGGGACCCGCCGCTGCTGTCGGTGGTGCGCATCAGCGTGACGGCGATGGAAAACGACTGGATGCCGGCCAGCACGATGGTCAGGTAGCGCGTGTACTGCGTGATCTTCTTGCGGCCCAGCTCGCCTTCCTTCTGCAGCCGTTCCAGGTACGGGATGAGCACGGTCATGAGCTGCAGGATGATGGACGAGGTGATGTACGGCATGATACCCAGCGCGAAAATCGTCAGGCGCCGGAAGTTGCCGCCGCTGAACAGGTCAATGATTCCCAGCACCGAGCCGCGGCCCTGCTCGAACATCTGCTGCAGCAGCTCCACGTTGATGCCCGGCGTAGGCACAAACGAGCCCAGCCGGTACACGGCCAGCAGCGCCAGCGTGAAAAACACGCGCTTGCGCAGGTCCGGTATGCGGAAAATGTTCAGAAATGCTTCGACCAGTCTCATCCCAGCGATTCCCTTTTACTGCAACACTTCAAACTTGCCGCCGGCGGCAGCAATTTTTTCCTGCGCCGACTTGGAAAATGCGTGCGCGCGGACGGTAAGCGCCACCTTGAGCTCGCCGTCACCCAGAATCTTCACGCCCACGGTGCCGCTTTGCGCGGCAACCAGCCCGCTGGCCAGCAGCTCGAGCGGCGTCACCACCTGTCCCTTGGGAAAGGCGTTGAGCGATTCGACGTTCACGATGGCGTAGTCCGCGCCAAACGGATTGTGAAAGCCGCGCTTGGGGATGCGCCGATGCAACGGCATCTGGCCGCCTTCAAAGCCGCGGCGGCGCGAGTAGCCCTTGCGCGACTTCTGCCCCTTGTTCCCGGAGCCGGCGGTCTTGCCGAGCTTCGAGCCCATGCCGCGGCCGACGCGAACCTTCTTCTTGCGCGAGCCGCGCGGGGGTTTCAGATTGCTCAGTGTGACAGACATTTTTTCCTCAAATCGTTCCTGCTACTGCTGCACTTCCACCAGATGGCGGACTTTGTGGATCATCCCGCGCACGGCAGGGGTATCCTGGCGCTCGACCACCTGGTTCATCTTGCGGAAGCCGAGCCCGCGGATGGTCTCGCGCATGTCATCGGTGCAGCCGATGAAGCTGCGCACCCACTTGATCTTGACCGTTGCCGACTGTTTCTTTGCCATCGTCCGTTCCTGAAGCGCCGCTCTTCGAGCGGCACGAGAATGGCGGCCGCAAGCCGCGATTACGCCTTGGCCGCGCCCACCAGTTCTTCCTTCTGCTTGCCGCGCAACTCGGCCACTTTGTTGGCGTCCTTGAGGCGCAACAGCGCGTCGAACGTCGCCTTGATCACGTTGTGCGGATTCGACGTGCCGATGGACTTGGTCAGCACGTTGTGCACGCCCGCCACCTCCATCACCGCGCGCACCGGACCGCCGGCGATAATGCCGGTGCCTTCCGGAGCCGGCTTGAGCAGCACCTGCCCGGAACCGTAGAAGCCCACCACCTGATGCGGAATCGAGCTGCCCTTCAGGTTGAGCTTGATCATGTTCTTCTTGGCCTGCTCGATGCCCTTGCGGATGGCCATGGGAACTTCCCGGGCCTTGCCCATGCCAAACCCGGCGTGCCCGGCCTGATCGCCCACCACTACCAGCGCGGAAAAGCTGAGGTTCTTGCCGCCCTTGACCACCTTGGTGACGCGGTTGATGGCCACCACGTGATCCTTCAGGCTGGCCTGATTGGCTTCAATCGGCCGGCGAACCGCAAGCGTTTCCTTTAGAATTTTTTTTGCCATAGGCTTAGAATTTCAACCCCGCTTCCCGCGCGGCATCGGCCAAGGCCTTGACGCGCCCGTGATACCGGTAGCCGCCGCGGTCAAAAACCACCTGCTTGATTCCCTTGGCAATGGCCCGCTCGGCCACGGCCTTGCCCACAACCTTCGCCGCCGCGATGTTGCCGCCGCCCTTGATCGTCTTGCGCGTTTCGCCGTCGTTGGACGCCGCCGATACCAGCGTGCGCCCGGCCAGGTCATCCACCACCTGGGCGGAGATGTTGTTCAGCGAACGATACACGCTCAGGCGCGGGCGTTCCGCCGTTCCGGAGACACGCGTGCGAACACGCAAGTGAATGCGACGGCGGTGCTCGGTGCGAGAAATCCTGCTGACTGGTGTCTGTGCCATTCCACTCTTCCTCGAATGACGGGAGGCCGCTCACCGGCTCCCGCTTAACTTCTTACGCTCCCGGCTTGGTTGCCGCTCCGGCCTTGCCGGCCTTCTTCTTCAGGCGCTGGCCGCTGATACGCACGCCCTTCTGCTTGTACGGGTCCGGCGGGCGCAGCGACCTGAGGTTGGCGGCGATCTGGCCGACCTGACCCTTGTCCGCGCCCATCACGCTCAGGCGCGTCTGCTTTTCCACGGTGATCTGAATCCCTTCCGGGATGGCAAACTCAATCGGGTGCGAGTAGCCCAGGCTGAACACCACGTTCTTGCCCTTGACTTCCGCGCGGTAGCCCACGCCGACGATATCCAGGTCCTTCTTGAATCCCTGGGTCACGCCGTGAACGGCATTCGCTACCAGCGCGCGCGCCAGGCCGTGCACGGCCTTGAACGAGTCGTCCGGGCGAATGGCATGGAGTTCTTTGTCCTTCTGCTCGAACTTGATGCCGCGCGGCAGCGGCACGCTGAGCTTGCCCTTCGGACCTTGCACGTCCACCGCGGCGTCGCGCAACTGCACCTTCACGCCGTCAGGCACCGGAATCGGTTTTCTTCCAATTCGTGACATGGTGTTTCCCTCAATCCTGCCCGCCGAGCGGCGCCGCAATGGCACGCGCCGGCGCCACCGCGACTACCAGACCTCCAGCAGTATTTCCCCGCCGACACCGGCTTTGCGCGCCGCCTTGCCGGTCATCACGCCCTTGGGCGTGGTGATGATCGAAGTGCCCAGGCCGCCGACCACCGGGCGAATTTCGCTCTTGCCCACATACACGCGGCACCCGGGCCGCGAGACGCGGCGAAAATCGGTGATGATGCTGCGCTTATCCGGCGTGTACTTGATGAACACGCGCAACAGCTTGCGCGTCTTCGATTCATCCACCACTTTATAGGTGGAGATGTAGCCTTCTTCCTTCAAGATGCGGGCCACGTCAATCTTCAGCCGCGACGCCGGCATTTCCGCGCGCTGGTGCCGCGCCTTGGCGGCATTGCGAATGCGCGCCAGCATGTCTGCAATCGGATCAGTGATCATCGTTGTCCCTTACCAACTCGCCTTGGTTACGCCCGGGATTTGCCCCTCGAGCGACAATTGCCGGAAACACAGGCGGCACAGGTTGAACTTGCGGATATACCCCCGCGGGCGCCCGCACAGGCGGCAGCGGTTGCGGTGCCGCACGGCAAATTTGGGCTTGCTCCGTGACTTGTGCTCCTGAGACGTTGTGGCCATCGTTCCCTTTCCTCGCTGGCGGGCGGCGGCCCGCCGTTACCCATCTATGCGCGCAGCGGAACACCCATCAGCTTCAGCAGCTCGCGGCCCTCTTCATCATTGCGGGCGCTGGTGGTGATGGTGATATTCATGCCCTTGATCTTGTCCACGCGGGTGTAGTCAATCTCCGGAAACACCAACTGGTCCTTCAGACCCAGCGTGAAATTGCCGCGCCCGTCAAACGAATTGCCGTTCAGCCCTTTGAAGTCGCGGACACGCGGCAGCACCACGTTGCACAGCCGGTCCAGGAACTCGTACATCTTGGCGCCGCGCAGCGTCACCGCGCAGCCGATGGGCATGCCCTTGCGAATCTTGAAATTCGCAATGGACTTCTTGGCGCGGGTGATGACCGGCTTCTGCCCGGTAATCTGGCCCAGCTCGATTGCCGCCACGTCCAGCAGCTTCACGTTCTGGCTGGCTTCGCCGAGGCCGATGTTCACGGTGACCTTCTTCACCTTGGGCACGGCCATGGGGTTCGACCAGCTGAAGCGCTTCATCAGCGCCGGTACCACGTCCTTGCGATAGCGTTCTTCCAGTCTCACTAACATTGCTTTGTCCTTCGTCCACGGCTGCCATCCCGGCGGCCGCGCTTGCAGCCGTCGCTACTTATCCAGCGTTACACCGTCCGGCCGGCTGACCCGCACCTTGCTTCCGTCAGGCAGCACCTGATGGCCAACGCGCACCGGCTTGCTGGTGGCCGGCGAAACGATCATCACGTTGGAGATATGAATCGCGCCTTCACGCTCCACGATTCCGCCCTTGATGTTCTTGTTCGGGTTGGCCTTGGTGTGCCGCTTGAGCATGTTGGCATGCTCGACGGTGCAGCGCATGCGCACCGCATCCACGCTCAGCACACGGCCGGTCTTGCCCTTGTCGCGCCCGGCGATCACCTTGACGATGTCACCCTTGCGAATACTCACGCTGTGCCGGATTCTCGGCTGCCGCAGACGCATTACCAGACCTCCGGCGCGAGCGAGACAATCTTGGTGAACTTCTTCTCGCGCAATTCGCGCGCCACCGGGCCGAACACGCGCGTTCCCACCGGCTCATTGGCGTCGTTAATCAGCACCGCAGCGTTGTCATCGAAACGGATGTAGGTGCCGTCCTTGCGGCGGTGTTCCTTGCGCGTGCGCACGATGACGCATTTCACCACTTTTCCCTGCTTGACCTGGCTTTCCGGTGAGGCTTCCTTCACCGATGCGGTGACCACGTCACCCAGGCCGGCCTTCAGCCCGGCGTCGCCGCCGATGGGAAGAATGCACATCAGGCGGCGCGCGCCGCTGTTGTCGGCTACCGTCAGCCAGGTTCTCATTTGAACCATTGCAATGCTCCAGATTCCCGAGAGTGGCGACGCCCGGTCGCCCTTGCCGGGCGGCGGGCCGCAGCTCGCCGCTCCGATTTATGCCGCGCTGGTCGAGCGCGAAATCACTTCAGCCAGCCGCCAGCGCTTGAGCCTGGACAGCGGGCGCGTCTCCACGATGCGCACCGTATCACCCGCGCGGGCTTCGCCGTTTTCGTCGTGCGCGTAGAATTTCTTGCTGACGCTCATCACGCGCTTGTACTGTCCATGCTGAACGCGACGGGTGACCTTGACCACAATGGTCTTGGCCATGCGGTTGCTGGTCACCACGCCGATCTTCGCCTGTCGCGGGTGACGCTGGTCCGCGGCCGCTGCTGCTGTCTGCTCTGCCATGGCTTACTTCCCTTTCCCGGCGGCTTGCTTCCCCGCGGCCATCTCGTTTTCCCGAAGCAGCGTCTTCACCCGCGCCAGATCCTTGCGCGTCTCCCGCAGCTTCTTCAGGCCTTCGGCCTGGCCGCTGGACATCTGAAACCGCAGGCGAAACATCTGTTCGGCCAGCTCGTGCTCATGCGCCTGCAGTTCAGCGGGCTTCAGTTCGCGGAGTTTTTCAACGCGGCGCGCCATTACAGTCCTCCCTCGCGAGAGACGAACTTGGTGGGAATGGGCAGCTTGTGCGCGGCCAGGGACATCGCTTCCTGCGCCGTGGCCAGGTCCACGCCGGCCATCTCGAACAGCACGCGGCCCGGCTTCACCGGCGCCACCCAGAATTCCGGCGCGCCCTTGCCCTTGCCCATGCGGGTTTCCGCGGGCTTCTTGGT
>Ga0187894_10007247_pt1 | contig 10541 bp, 9 predicted proteins | sample GBC1701081metaG_FD_136650 | JGI IMG/M metagenome (GOLD analysis project Ga0187894, IMG submission 136650) | White microbial mat communities from a lava cave in the Kipuka Kanohina Cave System on the Island of Hawaii, USA - GBC170108-1 metaG ... | reverse complement strand
TCGTTGTCGAAGTGGCCGATGTTGCCGACGATCGCCTTGTCCTTCATCCGCGCCATGTGCTCGGCGGTGATGATGCGGAGGTTGCCGGTGGCGGTGACGAAGATGTCGGCGGTCTCGATGACGTCCTCGATCGTCTTCACCTCGTAGCCCTGCATCGCCGCCTGGAGCGCACAGATTGGATCGATCTCGGTGACGATGACGCGACAGCCCTGCCCGCGCAGCGACTCGGCGCAGCCCTTGCCGACTTCGCCGAAACCGCAAACGACGGCCACCTTGCCGCCGAGCATCACGTCGGTGGCGCGGTTGAGGCCGTCGACCAGCGAGTGGCGACAACCGTAGATGTTGTCGAACTTGCTCTTGGTGACCGAGTCGTTGACGTTGATCGCCGGAAAGAGCAACTGGCCCGCCTTCGCCATCTGATAGAGGCGATGCACGCCGGTCGTGGTCTCCTCGCTGACGCCGCGGATACTGGCGGCGATGCGCTGCCAACGGCCGGGCTCTTCCTTCTGCAGGCGGCGCAGCAGATCGAGAATGACACCCCACTCTTCCGGATCCTTGTTCGGGTCGAAGTCGGGCACGCGGCCCGCCTTCTCGAACTCGAGGCCCTTGTGGATGAGCAGGGTCGCGTCGCCGCCGTCATCGACGATGACGTCCGGCCCGGAACCGTCCGGCCAGGTGAGAGCCTCGTTGGTGCACCACCAGTATTCCTCGAGGGTCTCGCCCTTCCAGGCGTAGACGCGCGCGCCCTTGGGCTCGCGCTCGGAGCCGTCGCGACCGACCGCGACCGCGGCGGCCGCCGTGTCCTGTGTGCTGAAGATGTTGCACGAGCACCAGCGCACGTCGGCACCGAGATCCATCAGGGTCTCGATCAGCACCGCGGTCTGCACCGTCATGTGTAGCGAGCCGACGATCTTCGCGCCGGCGAGCGGCTTCTGTTTGCCGTGGCGCTGCCGCAGCGCCATGAGGCCGGGCATCTCTTGCTCGGCGAGGCGAATCTCCTTGCGGCCGAGCTCGGCCGAGGCGAGATCGCAGACCTTGAACGGCACTCGCCCGCTCGTCACATCTTTCAACTTCGCGATGTTGCTCATACGCTCCTCCTCTGCATTCTAGCTTGGCGCCTTCGCGCCTTTGCGTGAGTTCTGTCCCCCGTTGCCGTTGCCGTTGCCGGCGCGGCGTCCGGTCGCCGCGAACAGTGCCGGGCCCTTGGCGTCGGTCTCCGCCGGCAGCGCCTGTACCCGCACCCGCTCGAAACCCGCGTCCGCCAGCCAATCCGAGACCTGCGCCGCCTCGAAGCCGAGCCACACATGCCCCATCTGCTGCTGGTACTCGACGTGATCGTGGCGGAACATGTCGATCAGCAGCACGCGCCCGCCCGGCCGCACCGCCCGCGCGGCCTCGCGCAGTACCGCCGCCGGCTCGGGGACGTGATGCAGCACCAGGCAGATGATCGCGGCGTCTAGCTCGCGGTCATCCAGCGGCAGCGACTCGAGCTGGCCGTGGCGGAGCTCGACGTTGTCGACGCCGCCGAGGCGACGGCGCGCCGCCGCCAGCATCGCGCGCGAGCTCTCGATGGCGATCACGCGGCGGACGAACGGGGCCAAGGTTTCGGCGATCTGCCCGGTGCCGCAGCCGAGATCACCGGCGACCCAGTCCTCGTCCATCAAGCCGCCGAGGGCGACGAGGTCGAAGCGCTGGCCGAACATCTCGCGGCGCACGCGATCCCACTGCCCCGCCACCGAGCTGAAGAACGCCTGCGACTGCGTCTGCCGCTCGGCGAGAACGCTGGTTAGGCGCTGATCGTCGCGCGCTGCCGCCGGCATCCGCGCCGTCTGCTCGCGCAGCAACGCCCAAAGTCGGCGCGCGGCCGGATCGAGGCGCTCGCCCGACATGCGATACAGGCGACTCGTCGCTTCCGAACGGGCGGTGACCCAGCCGTCGTCGGCGAGGACCTTGAGATGGCGGCTCACCGTCGACTGGGGCAGCTGGAGCACGGTGCAGAGCTCGGCGACGGCGAGTTCGTGCCGCTCCACCAGGCGCAGGGTGCGCGCCCGCGTCGCGTCGCCGAGCGACGTCATCGAAGCCAGCATCGGGGGGTTGGTCGCCATCCGTCTCAATCCGTCAAGCCGGATGAATGGATATACTAGCTGTCGGCCCGAGGCAAGTGGGTTCTTGCTGCCGGCGGTCGGGGGGTCTGGCGGGAACCTTCCCCCTATCCGTGTTCATCCGTGTTCATCTATGGTTTGCCGTTCTTCGTGCCGATCAGCACCGACCCGACCCGCTTGCGCGCGATTCTCGAGACCGATCGCGCCTGGGGCCTGTATCTCCTCGGCGATCTGGAGCCGCACCTGTGGCCGCACTGCCAGTGGTGGTGCGACCACGACGCGGTCGTACTGCTCTACCGCCGCTTCGAAACGCCCGTGCTCGCCACTTTCGGCCCGCTCGAGTCGCTGCGGCCGCTGCTCGCCGAGCTGCCGCCTGAGCCCCGACTCGTGCTGCATGTGCGGCGCGACGTCCTGCCGCTGCTCGCGCCCTATCGGGTCGCGACGCTGACGCCGATGGTTCGCATGAGCCTCGACCCCGACGCCTATCGACCGGCAGCCTCAGACGGTTTGACACGCCTGTCGCCCGCCGACCGCGCAGCCATCGAAGCGCTCTATCGCGACGGCGACTCAATCGGCGAGATGCCCGACTTCTTCGTCCCCGAGATGCTGGACGACGGCTACTTTCACGGACAGCGCGACGGCGGCGCCCTGGTCGCGGTTGCGGGGACACACCTGGTGGCGCCGAACATCGGCGTCGCCGCCGTCGGCAACGTCTACACCCGCCGCGATCGGCGCGGGCACGGCCTCGCCTCGATGACGACGAGCGCCGTCGTCTCGGCCCTGCTCGCAGCCGGACTGGACACGGTCGCGCTCAGCGTGAACGAGAAGAACGCCGCGGCGATCCGCGTCTACCAGCGCCTCGGCTTCCACGAACACTGCGGCTTCTACGAGGGCTTGCTGCAAATGTCGTAGACGAAGTCGCGCCAAGCTCGGCAGGTCTTCACAGCTTCACGCCGAAATAGTCCGCGAAGCGCTGGTTGTACTCCTGGTCGCTCAGATCGTCGCCCATCGACACCCAGTCCTCGTCGCTGATCTTCGGGCGGCCGGCGTGGAACCCATGCGCGTCTTTGCCGACCGGCCAGCGCAGGCGATACTCGGGCGAGGTGATCGACTCGAGGATCGCCGCGGCGACCTCCTCCGGCTGCGCCGGGTCGCGGAAGCCGGCGGCGAAGAGCTTGCCGTTGCGGCGCATGACCGGCTGGTAGGGCGACGTCTTGTCGTAGCGCGTCGCCGTCGCCGAGTTGTCGAAGATAGCCGTCATCACCACGCCGGGCTCGATATTGACGACGCGGATGCCGAAGCGGCGGACTTCGTGGGCGAGAGCTTCACCAGCGCACTCGAGCGCCCACTTCGACGCCGAGTAGGGAATCTGGTTCGGCGTCGCCACCAGTCCGGCCACCGAGCTGACGTTCACGATCGCGCCGCTGCGGCGCTCACGCATGCCGGGCAGCACCGCCTGGATGCACGCGATCGCACCGAAATAGTTGGTCTCGAACATAGCGCGATGCTCTTCCATCGGCGTCAGCTCGAGCGGCGTGGCACCGCCGATGCCGGCGTTGTTCACCAGCACGTCGACGGGCGCGATGCGCGCGAACGCCGCCGCGACCGACTGTGGCGAGGTGACGTCGAGCTCGATCACTTCGATCGGCAGCTTCTCCGCCTGCGCCCCCTGGCGGAGCGCATCGGCCTTGGCGAGATTGCGCATGCCGGCGAAGACTCGATAGCCGTGGCGCGCGAGGTGGAGGCTGGTGGCGAGGCCGATGCCGGTACTGGTGCCGGTGATGACCGCGTTTTGCATCGGCGGATTTCAGCAGGATCGGCGCCGCATCGCAACGCGCGCGCGGGCTTGCGTCCGCCGCGCCGTCGAGGTTAGCAGAGCGACAGCTCCCATGAGCGACCCGCGCCAACTCCGCTACGAGGTCGAGGAACTCTACCACGACTACGTCGAGTGCCTCGACGAAGGCGAGCTCGAGCGTTGGGCCGAGTTCTTCACCGACGAGTGCGTCTACAAGGTCATCCCACGTGAGAACTGGGAGCGCGGCCTGCCGCTCGCGCTGATGTACTGCGAGAGCAAGGGCATGCTGCTCGATCGCGTCGAGGCCCTGCGCCGCACCAGCGTCTACGCCCCGCGCGCCCTGCGCCACCTGCTCAGCAACGTGCGCATCAAGGAAGTCGCCGGCGACGAGATCCGCGTGCAGGCAAACTACGCCGTGCTGCAGACGTTGAGCGGCGAAGAGACCAAGGTCTTCAACGCCGGCAAGTACGTCGACCGCGTCGTGCGCCAGGGTGAGCGGCTCCTCTTTCGCGAGAAGCTCTGCGTATTCGACTCGGTGCTCGTGCCGGGCTCGTTGATCTACCCGCTCTGAGCCTCACTCGCGCGGATAAACGCCGCGGCGCGGCTCGTCGGTGTAGCGCGGCGGCCGCTTCTCGTCGAAAGCGGTGATCGCCTCGGGAAGATTGTCGGTCATGCCGAGCATGATCTGGTTGCGGTCCTCGATCTCGATCGCCGCGTCGAGGCTGCCGGTCTCCAGGTTCGCCCAGAGAACCTGTTTCGTCATCTCGACTCCGTAGGGGCTGTAGGCGACGATGGCCGCGGCCATCTCGAAGGCGGTCTCGAGGATGTCGGCTTCGGCGACGACGCGCGACACGAGCCCGATGCGCAGCGCTTCGGCGGCATCGACGCGGCGGCCGGTCAGGAGGATGTCGCTCGAGTGCGCCGCGCCGACGAGGCGCGGCAGCAGCCAGCTCGCGCCGAGCTCGGTGCTGGTGAGGCCGTTGACGATACCGGTGGCGTTGAAGACGGCGGACTCCGAGGCGATGCGGATGTCCGCCGCCAGGCTGAGACACATGCCGCCGCCGTAGGCGGCGCCGTTCACCGCCGCGATGATCGGCTGCGGCAGATGCCGCATCACCGGGATGATCGACGAGTAGATGCGGATGGCGCGCGGGCCGATGCGCGGGATCGTCAGGCCATCGACGTTGGGGATCACCGAGTGATCCTTCAGGTCGAGCCCCGAGCAGAAGGCGCGTCCGGCGCCGGTGAGGACGACGACGCGGCAGTCGTTGTCGCGGCTCGCCTGCTCGAGCGCCTGCTTGAGCTCGAGACAGAGATCGATCGACATCGCGTTGAGCCGCTCGGGGCGGTTCAAGCGGACGACCGTGACGTGGTCACGGCTTTTCTCGGCGGTGACGTTGGGCATGGGACCTTCAAGCCGCGGCGAGGCGCAGAGGCAAGCTCGTCACGCCGCGAAAGACGATGCTCGGATGGAGCGGCAGCGGACCCGAAGAAGCGCGCTTGAATGAGCGGGTCTTGGCCAGCAGAGTCGACATCGCCACCTGTGTTTCCATGCGCGCCAGGCTCGCGCCCAGGCAATAGTGCGGGCCGAAGCCGAAGGCGAGGTGATGGTTTTCCTCGCGGGCGATGTCGAAGCGGTTGGGCTCGGGGAAGAAGTCCTCGTCGCGATTGGCGGAGCCGATCCAGCTGACCACGATCTGCCCCGGCTTGATCACCTCGCCGCGCACTTCGACGTCGCGCGTGGCGACACGCGGGTCGAGCTGCACGGGCGAGGAGAAGCGCAGCACCTCGTCCACCGCCGACGCCATCAGGTCCGGGTGCGCGCGCAGATGCGAGAGAGAATCCGGGTGATCGAGCAAGGTCAATACGGTGTTGCCGATCAACGTCGTCGTGGTCTCGTTGCCGGCGACGAGGAGCAACACGAGCATGCGCAGCATCTCGTCGTGCGTCATGCGCGAGCCCTCGAACTGCGCCTGCACCAGTCCGGTGAGCAGGTCCTCGCGCGGTTCGCGCTGCCGCTCTTCCGCAAGCGCGGCGAAGTACTCGCCCATCTGATCGAAGAGGCCGCGGATCTCGCGGAACTGTTCCTCGGTTGGCGGCGTGAAGAGCCCGTTGCCGAGATTCGCCACCAGGCGATCCGACCACTTCTTGAAGCGCTCGCGGTCGTCGGCGGGAACGCCGATGATCTCGGCGATCACCGTGACCGGCAACGGATAGGTGAGCGCTTGCACCAGATCGACCTCGCCCTGCTTCACTGCCGCGTCGATCAGGCTCTCGGCGATTTCGCGCATGCGCGGCTCGAGCCGGCGCACGATGCGCGGGGTGAAGGCCTGGTTCACCAGGCCGCGCAGACGAGTGTGCTGCGGCGGATCCTGCCCGATCATGCTGGGCTCCGGCATGGTCGCGGGGTCGAAGCCCGGCGGTGGCGGGAAGTGGCTCGACCAGGTGGCGGGATCCTTGAGGATCGACTGCACGTCTTCGTAGCGGAACACCGAAACGATCGGCAGGCCCGGATGAGCGTACACCGGCGCCTCGCGCCGGGCGCGCTCGTAGAGGGCGAATGGTTCACGCCGCGTCGCCTCGTCGAAGGGGTTGAAATCGAGCTCGGGGGCCATGCCTGCGTGCATAGCTGGCGGGCGCGTTTCAGTCACGCGGAAGAGCGCTCTCTTCTGTCCGCTCAGAGCAATTGCGCTCGCCCCAGCACCCCGTCCAGCTTTTCCTCCAGCGCGGGGGCGGCGGGGACCATGGGGAGGCGGTGCTCGTTCATCTCCAGCAGACCGAGGCGCTTCATCATGTATTTGAGCGGCACCGGATTGGTGTCGAAGAAGATCGCCTGGTTGAGCTCGAGCAGGCGATAGTGCAGCGCCCGCGCCGCGCTCAGATCGCCCCGCGCCATGGCCTCGTACAAATCGGCGACTGCGCGCGGCGCGAGGTTGCCGACAGCGTTCATCATGCCGCCCGCGCCCAGGGCGAGGAGCGGGAAGCTGAGCTCCTCGAGCCCGACGAACAGGCGGAAGTCGAAGCCGAGGCGGCGCAGCAGCTCGCTGGCGAAGCCCAAGTCGTTCACCGCGTGTTTGATGCCGACCAATTCCGGCGAGCGCTCGGCGATGCGCTCGACGGTCTCGACCTCGACGGCGACCGCGGCGCGTCCCGGAATGTTGTAGATCATCCACGGCAGCTCGGCGCGCTCGGCGAGATCGAGATAGTACTCGACCAGCCCGCGCTGCGACGGCCGGATGTAGTACGGCGTGACGATCAGCAGAGCATCCGCGCCGGCGGCTTCGGCAGCGGCGCTCAGCGCCACCGTCTCCGCGTGCGACTGCGAGCCGGTCGCGGCGACCACGGGCACGCGCTTGGCCGCGACCTCGACCGCCGTCCGCACCAGGCGGTTGCGTTCCTCGATACTCAGGCTGCTGGGCTCGGCGGTCGTGCCGCACACCAGGATGCCGTGCGAGCCGCCGCCGATCTGATGCTCGACCAGGCGCGCGAACGCGTCGAAGTCGACGTTGCCGTCGCGGAAGGGCGTCACCAGCGGCGGATACGAGCCGCGCAGAAACGACGCGTCGAGGCGTATCACCGATTGGTCTCGAAGCCGCGCTGCGAGCCGAGCACCGCCGGCGGCGCCTTGAGGTTCTCCTGCCAGAGCAGCGACTCCATCGCGATGTTGAGCGGGCTGTCCTGCACCGTCAGCTCGTAGACCGGCTCGTCGTGCGAGGCGTGATTGTGCACGCCCCACCCGGGCGCGGAGAACATCAGATCGCCGGCGGCCCATTCGTAGCGCCGGCCTTCGACCGTGCTGCGGCCGCTGCCGGAGAAGTAGTAGTTGATCGCGGCGGAGGTGTGGCGGTGCGGGCGGTCGACGATTCCCGGCGGCCGGATCGTCATCGTCGCGAAGAAGCTGTGCGTGGTGCCGTTCGTCCGACCCGTCGCCGGATTGAAGAGCAGATAGAGGCGGCGCCCGATGTAAGAGCGGCCGAGCGCCTCGAGCTTGTCGAGGTGCTCCTTCACCAGTCGCCAGGGCCAGTGCAGGGGCTTCGACGCCACCACGTCCGGATTGATCAACTGCTCGTACGGCATCAGGTACGCCCCCGCATCGGTGAGTCGGAACGTGCCGAACGGATTTCGCCGGGTCGGATCGTCAGCCACCTCTTCCTCGCGCGGGACGAAGCTCTCCTCCGGCGGGTCGTCCTCGACGACGTGCACGTTCATCTTCTCGAGCAGCGCCGCGTTGCTGTAGACGAGGCGCACGCATGGCTCGTCGCCCTCGTTGGCATGCCAGTACGTGTGCATCGACGGGATGTTGGCCACGTCGTAGCGCTCGATATCGAAACGCTCGCCGCCGATGACGGACACGCCGCGGCCGCGGATGCAGAAGCTCACCACCGTCGAGTTGTGCCGGATCGGGCGCGTGCGCTCACCCGGGCGGAGCACTTCGAGCGTCACCCGGATGCCGGGCGCGAGACCGAGCCCCGGCTCGCGTGCGCTCGGATGCACGATCAGCGATTGCCTCCGTCCATCGGCCGGAGGCGCCAAACCGGCGAGGCGCTCGACTTCGGCCTCGATCGCGGCGCGCGGGATCACGAGCGCCGGCCAGAGGCCGATCGGTTTGGCGGGGGCGCCGGTCTGATCGACGAAACGAGCGGCGGGCTGGGTCATGACGATTACGCTAGCGCAGTGGAGACGATTCCGAAACAACCGCAGATTGCGCAGCTCAACGCCGGACTTCGGATCCGCGTTCATCTGCGAAATCTGCGGCTCAAATCTCCCGCCCGACTGCACGCTCACGCGCACGGCGATACACCTCGAGCCCGAGGGAGAGGTCGGAGATACCCATCCCCATCGCCTTGAACAGGGTGATGTCGCCGTCCTTCGGTCGCTCTGGTCCGCGGTCGACGATCGCAGCCAGCGGCAACACTTCGTCCCAGCCGCCGCGGCTGTCGTAGTGCGCGCGGAACTCGCGCGACAACGCTCGGACCGCTTCGACACTGTCGGCGACGACCGAGCGGCAACGCGACAGCAATTGCGGCGCGAACTCGGCGCGGTTGAGGGTGATGGCCCCAACGGCGTTCACGTGCGCGCCGGCCGCGACCATTTCGACCTCGAGAAAAGGCTCCGTGGCACGCGTCACCAGGGTCACGATCGGCGCACCGGCGACAGCGGCCGGAACGGAGGTCGCCGCCTCGACCTCGAGGCCGAGCTCGCGGCGCACCTCGTCGGCGAATGCCTCGCGGTGCGCCGCAGTGGGGCTGAACACGCGCACGCGTCGCAGCCGTCGCACGGCGGCGACGGCGCGCACCTGCATCAGTGCCTGTTTGCCGCTGCCGATCACCGCCAGCTCGTCTGCGCTCTCGGCCGCGAGCCAGCGCGTCGCCACCGCGGAGATGCCGCCGGTGCGCAGCTGCCCGAGCGAGAACGCCTCGATCATGGCCAGCAGCGCCCCATCGTTCGCATCGAAGAGCGCGAACACCGGGCCGGCACCGTTTTCGGTATGTGCCCAAGTCTTGGTGCCCGCGACCCCTTCTGCGGGAAACACGGCGCCGATCGCGTGCAGGGTGTTGCCCCTGCCCCACGTCGCGTGCGTCTTCGCCATGTTGTGCGCCGTGGCGCGCGCTTCGCGGCGCAGACCGTTCTCCAGCGCGCCGATCGCGTCGTCGAAACCGAGCAACGCGCGCACTTCGTGCTCCGCGATCCAGAGCGCGCGAGCCTTCTTCGCCGACTTGGTCTCGGTGAAGATCGACGACACCGGCGGCGCGAGGCCGAGGGCGTTGACGACGAGCGAGTGCGTCACGTAGCGGCCGATCAAGAGCAGCACCGCGACGGCCTGCGCGGTTCCGACCGCGTCGAGCAGCTCCTCGAAGACGGGCTCCACGCCGCGCCCGCGGCGGGCCAGCACCGCGAGGGTCAGCCGCTGCGCCGCGCGCTGCGCCGGCGTGAGCTCGCCCGCGGCGTCCGGCGCGAGCGCTTCGACCTCGCGCACCCACGCCTCGGAGAAGCCGAGCTTGCGGCAGAGACGCTCGTGCTGGTGGCGCTCGTAGTCGTTGTCGTAGGAGGTCGCCACGGTGAGCGCGACGGCCTCGGTGACGTCGTCGGGCAGCGCCTGCTTCAGGTCGTCGGTGAACTGCATGAACGACCGCAGTGCCGCCGGCTGCTGCGCGGCGCATTTGAAGAACTCGCCGAGGTAGCCGAGGCGTTCGACCCGCGGCTTCAGCGCCGCGGCGAGATCGGCGGGCAGCTGATCGAGCTCGAGCCGCGGGATGCGCTTGGACATCAGGCGCGCACGGCTGGCGCTACTTCCGCCACGGGGCTTCCCGTTCCATCGCCTCTTCCCAGTGCCGGCCGTCGAAGGGCTCGATGCGAAGCGCGGCGATGTCGACGGCCTCGAGGCAGCGCGCGTTCACGTCGACTTTGTCGGGATCGGAGCGCGGTGTGTAGAAGGGATGGATGCCGCAGGTGCGGCAGAAGGTGTGCTTCGCGACGCCGGTGTTGAAGGTGTAGGTGCTGAGCTCTTCCTCGCCCTGAAGAAGCTCGAACTGCTCCGGCGGGACGATCAGATGGAGGAAACCCTTGCGCGTGCACATCGAGCAGTTGCAGTCGGTGACGCGCCCGAGGTCGGCGCGGACGCGGAAGCGAATCCTGCCGCAGTG
>Ga0187894_10007246_pt1 | contig 10541 bp, 6 predicted proteins | sample GBC1701081metaG_FD_136650 | JGI IMG/M metagenome (GOLD analysis project Ga0187894, IMG submission 136650) | White microbial mat communities from a lava cave in the Kipuka Kanohina Cave System on the Island of Hawaii, USA - GBC170108-1 metaG ... | reverse complement strand
CGCAGCGGCGAGGCCGCAAGGCGTATCTTGACGATACGTTGAGTGGCCGAGCCGCGAGGACGCCCGGCATGGCGAGCAGATCCGCGGTCGCAGCAGGAGCTTCATGAATTGTCCGGGCTAGCCGCGCTGGCAGGAACACTTCGCCACGACGGGACCCCTTCGTGACGGCCAAGACGATCCGCCCGCGGACCTGCCTCCAGTCCGGTGACACGTCGCCCACGTTGAGGCCCAGCAGCTCGCTCAGGCGCAGGCCGGTGCCAAGCGCCATCGAGTAGAGGACGTGATCCCGAGGGCCTCAGCAGTCGCGGCCAGCAGCGCCGCTTGCTCGGCAGCCGTCATCGTCTCGGGCGCGCGGAATCGGGGGAACATGATGCTGATACGAGGGCGCAGGTAGCGCAGGAAGTCAAGTGCGTATCACACTCCACTTCCACGACTTCACTGCTGCATGCGCATATCCTCGTTTGGGACTATTCTGGAACTGCGCCGCCGCTCTCCTCGCCCGCTACCGCCGCATCGACTTCGATCCGTCCCCGCGGGCCTACCGGATGTCGCCGAGCATCCCTTTCGCCGGGAAGACCTGCGTCCGGTAAACCGGCCTGCATCTTTACGGCAACCTCACCCTCAGCAGCCTGATTCCCGCCTCCTTCGCGGCCAGCTTCAGGTGCTCGTCGTAGTCTCCAGTCAGGATGCATCCGAACACATCTTGCCCGTCCTTGGCGACATTTGCGCGCACATGCCCCATGTACCTGAGAACTTGTCCGACCACTTCATCTGAGGACCGTCCGCGTTTCAGTTCCAGAATGACGAGATTCCCGTTCGCGTCCTCGCAGATGAGGTCGCTTCTTCCCACGCCGACCCCCATCGAGAACTGCTGCCGGATGCCCTCGCTCGCGAATTTGAGGCCCAGCTGCGACAGGTTTGGTTTGATCGCCTCCTCGAGTCCCTTCTCCAGGATGACTACCTGCCCATCGGCGGAACCGAACCCGAGGCGTTCGTACACCCGCTGAGCTGCCTCGATCCTGAGCGCATCCTCTGCGGTGATTCGGATGAGCCTGCTGCGGACATCCTTGTTCGATAGGTCACGGCTGATGAGCGGTTGCGGGAGCTCCTGCTTCCACTGTACGACATGTTTCATGCCGAAGTGGCCGATCTTCAGCTTCTTGCCGTTCTTCTCGGTCCACACCTCCCCGCCGTGCCAGTCGCCGACCTCGAACTGGCCGATGTACCCGGCGCCGAACGTCCTCATGATGACCGCGTCGCCGGACTTGACCTTGGCCCGGTTTGGTTCGTCCTCCTTGAAGTAGCACCGCTTCGTCTTCATGGTGGACGAGTGGTCCCAGATGCTGCCGTCATAGCTGCCCGCCGGCTTGTTAGAGAAAACCCAGTGGTTCGTCTCGTGCTTCGGCATGACCGCTCCTTAAGCGCCACGGTACATTACACCGAGTAGCCGCGAGGCGAAAGATCCATCATCGGCCGATCCATCTGGAGTATGATCCCGTCCCATTTGGAGGCTGACGTGATACTCCCCGAACTGCTTCGTACCCGCCGAGTGAGCGCTGGCCTGAGCCAGACCGAAGTTGCCAAGAGGGTACACGTCACCCAGGCGACTGTTTCCAACTGGGAACTCGGGAAGAGTCAACCCTCCGAGGCGCAACTCTACGATCTGGAGGGATTCCTCGGTAGCCTCAGATCATTGGTCCTTGGAGAGGCTCAGGGTTCCCAGATGGCGGACGTTTCGCCCTTCGGCGTGTGGGTCAACTCTGTCAGAACGCGTCGCGGACTTACGGCCGTTGAGCTTGCGGGAAGGGCCGGCGTGAGTGCGATGACCATCTACAACATAGAGTCAGGTCGGAGCGACAACCCGCAGAAGCGAACCCGCGAAAGCATCAGCGAGGCCCTCGGTGAACGCCCACCAGCTGAGACAGTAGAAGCTACCGAAGCCGCCAGCGCGATCGAAGGGCTGGGTAGCCTGGAGGATTTCGATCCGTACGCCGAGGACCGCTTACCCCAAGGATCGGGAGTCTACGTTTTCTACGACATCAGCGATCGCCCCATCTACGTTGGAGAAAGCGGTGACGTACGGGCTCGTATCCGAAGTCATTCCCCGATGTTCTGGTTCAAGCGGCCGATCGTCGAGTACGGGTCGTTCATCTCGATAAAGGACACAGAGCTGCGCCGTCAGGTGGAACGCATTCTGATCCGGTTCCTGAAGTCCAACGCGGTCCTCAACAAGCAGCACGTCGAGCGTGAGGAAACACCACCTGGCGGGCGCAGGTTGCGGTAGCTCCGCCTACCCCGCCACCCTCCTGGCCGCAGCAATTGCCGCCCTGACGCCCTTCTCGGCCCGCACTCGCTTCACCGCAGCTGCCTGCCGAGGCCTCAGCCCACGGAGCAGGCCCATGTAGCGTCCCTGGAGCTTGAGGGCGGCGCGGTGCCTCGCGGACAGCTGTGGCCGACTGCGCTTCCCGACGATCACCACGTCCTGGTGCTCGCCCAGTAGCGGCGCCAGCCGGCCGAGATGGCGCGCCAGGACCTTCAGCGACTTCGTGATAGCGCGGATGTCGGCGTGCATTCGCATAGAGTGGGCAGACATGACGGTTCCTCTCGCGAGTGGCCAGTTTGAGCCGCGAGTCTATCATTGCTTCAGGCGGCGAAGATTTGCCTCAGCCTCGGCCATTCCCGGCTCCAACTCAAGCGCCTTCAGCCAATCTTCTCGCGCGCCTTCGATATCTCCGAGCTTCATCTTGGCGAGACCGCGGTTGTTGTGGGCCTGAGCGTCCGAAGGGTAGAGCTCCAGTGCACGATCGAAGGATTCCAAAGCCTTCTGAGGTCTTCCCGCGGCCATCAGGTCAATTCCCTGGTTGTACCAGGCCGCCACGAGCTTGGGATTCAGTTTCAGCGCGCGGTCGTATCGTTTGAGGGCGTCCTTGACCCGGCCCTGTTTCGAGAGTGCCACCGCTTGGTTCGACAGCAGGTGTGCGATGAGCTCGTCATCGGAGAGCTTCTGCATGAAAGCGCCTGAGGCAATGCTGGCCTCGTCGATTCGATAGCGTCGCCGATAGCTTTCATCGTCGATCTCTAGGCCGTCCTCGGTGAGTTCGACGTTGTGCACCGCGTTGCCCACGTGGAGACGGACGAAGACATGGACGGGAGTGGCCACGGCGTGAGCGTCCAGGCCTACCCGCCGCACCAGCGCCAGGTAGGCAATTGCGAGCCCCACGCAGGTGCCGCGGCGGTTTTCCAGCATGACCGCAACCGAGGTGTTCTCTGGACCAGCCATGTCAGAGACGACGGTGAATCCATCCGGACCGAAGAAGTGGTTATTAGCGGCGCTCAGCCGTTGCTGGATGGAGGCCGACTCGCCCGCCGCCGAAGCGATTGCGGCTGCTTCCACGTCCACCTTAGTAAGGATTCCCCATCTTGCCTGGCGGGGCACAGGACAAAACTCTTGTCGGAGAGCGGCGTTCAGAACGTCGGAGGACCTGGGGCCCGACGAGAAAAGGGGACTGACCGCGACACTCCAGATGAGAAGCGCCGGCAAAAGATGTCCCAAAATGGGACAGTCTCGGAAGTTCACGGGCAGCCACCGTCACTGGAGTGCAGGAGAGTAAACGCCACAGTAATCCCTCTTGACATGGCTCTTGTCATCGGAGTATAAGCGGTCAGTCTCGTTGGTGCGGCCGCTGGCAGCCAGTGACGCCGCTGTTTGAGCCTCTCGTTTGATCAATCGCTGCTCTGCCCAGGGTAGTTCGGGCCCCCTGCTGGCCCTCAGGAGGAATGCGCGATGCCGGCCCCGCTGCGTTTTTCTCACTCCGTACGACTGCTGAATCAGACACCGTCACTCAAACTCAAGGCGGTCGCAGCAGCCCTGCTGCTGTTGCTTCCGCTTGACGCTGATGCTCCTAGGGCTATCGACGAGAATCTTACCAAGGGAGCAACAAACCACCACGTATTCGAGTCTGGGGTGTGGGGCGAGAACATCGACCTCCTCAACGGAGGCCTGAGCCTAACCGTTCCCATAGGCCCCACGTACCATGTCTCCGGTGATGTTTCCTACCAACTCAAGCTCTCGTACTCGAGCAAGCTCTGGCACATCGAGGACTGTAGTGAAGGCAACAGCAACACCTGCTGGGGTGGAAACGAGCATCATCGGGCGCGATCTCGCCTGCAAGGGCGCGGCCAGGCAGGTCTTGGCTTCATGCTCCAGTTGGGTCGTTACTTCACCCAGGCGAACTCAGCGGACTGCGCGTGGTCTTCCCCCTATTGGGTTCCAGCGCAAAGTAAGGTCGAGCAGTGGGTATTCGAGGATTCAACGGGCGCAGTGCATCCCGCACAGGAGGGAACGAGAGGCTCCATCGACGGGAGTTTGCTCAAGATTGACCATACCAAGGTTATGATGCCCGACGGAACCAGATACGTCCTCGGAGACGAAGTTGATGATCTCCTAGAGGACCTAGGCCAAGCGGGGACGACGGCGTGGCCGCGCTGTTCTTGGCAACATCCAGCGGGTGCCAATGATCCCAACGCAGGTTACGACATTTACACCAACGACTATCGCGGTCGCTACGTCATCAAGATCGAGGGCAAAGATCGTCTTGTCTCCGGCCAAGCTCTCAATTACGCAGTAGTTGAGTACGAAGATGCTCCCGGTATGAAGCACTTGATGAAGAGGATCACTAACTACCGAAACGGGACACCCGATACGGCGCGGTCCATCACCTTCGTGAACAGCAACGTTCATCCCAGCAATCCAGCGGTTACGTTGCCGATGGGCTATGTCAAGTCCATCACGTTGCCGGTTTTTGGTGACGATCCGAGCGTCGTCGAAACGGGGACATACACCTTCAACTACGTAGTTGAAGATATCTATGACGCATGGGTCAATCCTAATAATCCGACCCATCCGCTGCGAGCGCAGGACAATACCACCGATATGCTCGCTGGCGTTCTACTCCTCGAGAGCATCACGTTTCCTGAAGGCTACACGATGACGTTTGGATACACAGGAAATGGATGGGATGGGCGAAACGTCGGCTACTTGCAGTGGAGGGAACTGCCTACAGACGCGAGGATTGAGTACGACTATCAGACGTATTCATTCAGTCGCATGATGTGCGGCCCAGGGCCGACGGGTCCCTGCCCGCCCATAGGACTGTGCCCGGCACCCGCATCGGTATACACATGTCAAGCAGATGCTGAACCCGAGGGTAGCACGGCAGGAGTCGCGGTCAAGCGGGTGATCCCAGATCCATATGGCAATCCGTCGGCGAGCTACATCTGGTCATATGATAGGCATACCTTCGCTCAAAACCGGCCCACTCCATCCGCAGTGGTCGTCACGGACCCGTTCTTGAACGACACCGTCTCCTATTTCCACTCCGATTTGGAGGATGGCGCCTATGAGATGCCGTGCGTGGCGGGTGGGTGCTCATACTGGCACTACAACGATTGGTGGAAGAATGGGCTCTCCTACAAGACGGAGTACTATCGAGGTTCCTACCTTGATCCGGGCAACCTGCTGCGCACGGAGTACCAGAAGTGGGAAGATGACATTCATATCTCTGACCCTACTAACCCGATGCTGTGGGCCCATACAGGTAACTACAAGCGTGTCGTTGAGTCAGGGACGATCTACCATGACGACGGGGGGAAAACCCGGCGCACCGTTCACGATCCGAATAGCTACGACGGCTACGGCAATTTCCGCAAGTCGATCGAGTACGGATTCGATGGGTTGCCTTACCGCATCCAGATGACGGATTACAACAACGTCACAGGCGCGCCGGCATGTCCTGGCCTGAGTGCCGTCCACTGCACGAACTGGATCGTGGGAACGCACTCGTATTCGCAGTCGTTGGATCCAGCGGGTGTGTTGTTGCAACGCTCCGAGTATTTCTACGACGCACTGGGCCGTCTGAGGACCAAGAAGGATGTGCTCACGTTGCCTACCGCAGCAGGCGCCGGACTTGCCGCAGGCAATCCGGCATCGGGCACCGAAGGCGACATCAGAACGGAATACAAGTACGAAGGCGACACCACGTGCCCCGCAGGAGCAGCCAGCTATCCGACCGGGAACCTCTGCGAAAAGAGCCGCACCGTTTTCGGCGCCACACCAGGGACATTCACCGAAGCTTACACCTACCAAAGTGTTCCTGTGGGTGGACAGACTCACGTGCTGCCGTTTCTGGCCACACGCAAGCTCGGGACCATGGGCTGGAAGGCCGAGGATCGTGAGGTCGACGCCAGCACGGGATTAACGCGAGTTTCCAGGGACACAGCGGGCGTGAGGAGCACGTTTGACTACGACAAGCTGGGAAGGCTGGTCTCTGTGAGCCCAGACACGATCACCGATCCTGGTAGCACTTCTACGGAGCTGCCTGCGGTGTTGAGCTATCCAGACATCTGGACGACGCGATTGGAGCAGGCCATCAGTGGCTCGGACAAGATCTACTCGCAGTTTTCCTTCGATCGGCTGGGCCGATTGATACAAGTGGATAAGCGGCAGTGGGATGGCTCACTGACGACACAGAAGACCCAGTTCGACATAGCCGGGCGAGTGACATGGCAGGGCGAATGGGGCGACCCGAACGTAGTCACGGGAGATCCGACCCGCGGGACCACCTTTGACCATACGAGCCTCTTGCCGGGATTCTCCACGGCGGTGACCGATCCGTTTGGTAGAGTTCAGAAAACGATCACGGCTGATGGAAAAGTGACGCGATACACCTATGCGGGCGCGTCGTCAACTACATCGGTTGAGGGTATCCAGACTGATTTCTCGCCTTCACCCTCGTTCATCACGGCGACAACGTTCTTCGAGAAAGATGCCTTCGGAAGATTGACGCGAGTCTTGGCCCCGCGCACCTACAACCCGAGTCCCAGTGTGTGCTCGTATCTCGCCTCTGGTGCCGACGCGTACTACACGTACGACGCCCTAGATCGGCTCGTGTCGGTCAGGCTTGAATCACAAACCAATCCTAACAATCCAGCCTGCCCCACCAGTTCACAGCATCGCAGCTTCACCTACGATGCCTTGGGCCGTCAGACCACGGCCAGCAATCCTGAGAATGGCACCGTCGTGAATCTGAAATTCGACGCCGTCGGCAACCTGCTCCAGCGGCAGGATGCGGTTACCAACGTCTTCACCTACGAGTACGATGGCGCTGCCCGGATGTTGAAGGGCTGGTTGGACAAGGCGGGTCCTGATCCGAATCGGCTGATCATTGAGAATATGTATGACCAGAACACACCGGCGACGTTTGGCCTGGGACTGGGCAAACTGACCACGGCGAAGTCCTTTGATGACTCAGGCCAGGAGGTTCTACGCGAGGAGCTGCGTTACAGGGGCATGAACGGCCGGCTATCCCAGGTTGCGCGTAAATACGGCAGGTGGGATTCGGCGATCAGCAACATCCTATCCCAAACAGAGATCCTCACGAGCTACCGGTATAACCGCCTTGGACTACTCGATAGGATCAGCTACCCAGAGAGGCAAGGAGTCGCAGGTTTTGAGCGCACTGTTCTGAGCCCGCAACTGACGTATGCCAATGGCTACCTGACTGCGGTTTCGGATCCCAACCGCGGCATACTTGTCGAATCGATGTCCTACAACCCAGCTGGCGGTGTGGGCAAGATCAAGACGAGAGGAGGCGTGGAGACTGATCTTGTGCCTGACTCGCGCAACAGGCCAGCCTCGATCACGGTCACAAAACTTGGGAGCCCCTCGGTCACACATTTTGACAGCGGGGCATACACCTATGACGGAGCGGGAAATATCGCCTCCATCGGCGTGGACAAGTTCGGCTACGACGCCGTGGGCCGGCTCATTCACGGCTTTCTGATTGATCCGGTCGTTGCTGGCAAGACCGAAACGATGGATTGGAGCTACGACCCGCTCGGCAACATGACCCTGCAAATCCGTGCAACCTTCGCATCCGGCATGCAAAACTCAGTGGTTACAACCAAGCAGTTCAACATGAACTCGAAGAACCAGATTCAGAGCACCGTCCAAAACCCGCCGCCGGATGATCCCAACTTCGTCTATGACGGCAATGGGAATCTGGTGCGCGATCCGGGATTCGAGTATGTTTTTGATGCCCGAAACCGGCTAATAGAGATGCACGAGGCTTTGAGTGGCGAGCTTGTGTCCCGATACACCTACGATGGCTCGGGCTATCGCATCAGCAAGTATGACGCCGCAACCCAGATGACCACTTTCCATATGAGAGATGCCTCTGGGCAGACCTTGTCGGAGTTTCGCCGGTCGAATCGACCCGGAACTCCGTCATGGTTCAAAGACTACGTCTACGCAGCTGGCCGTCATGTCGCGATGGTCGAAAACGATGTCCCGGCGGCACCTGGCGGCCTTATGGTGCATGACGTGAGCGATCCGGGCCAGCCGCCTGCTGTCACGCTAACGTGGGAGGCAAACTCCGAGCTCGACATCTCCTATTACCGGCTGAAGCGAACCTGTTGCCAGATGTGGCAGGAGCCTCCTGGACCCTTGAACGTTGATCTTTGGTCTACAGGCTATGTCGACACGGACATTCATCTTGAAGAGAACATCGAGTACACGTACTCGATTGTTGCGATTGACTCAGCAGGACTGGCCAGCGCGCCGTCCGAAGCAGTGGTCGCACGCCCGGGCGACCAGTGGGCCCCGACAGCACCCAACGGCGCGACAGCTGTTCCAGGCGACGCGCGTGTCAGGCTCAGTTGGAATGGGCCTCAGAACGTCAACGATCTCTGGGGCTACAGAATCTATCGGAAGCTAGAACTTGGAGGCACATACGAACTGATCGAGTCGATGGTGCGGCAGCCTCAGAGTGTATATGAGGACATCACAGTCGACAACGACGCGAACTACGGTTACCAGATAAGGTCAGTGGACACGGCAGGTCTTGAGTCCGGCCCGGCAGCGACGAGCATGGTCAAGCCAACTGACACGACGCCACCAGCTGCGCCCTTCGGACTCTACGCAATTCCGGGCGCAGGTCGCATTGACGTCTACTGGTCGGACATAGACTCCTTCGATGTGTCGGGATATGAAGTCTACAGGTCTACGTCCCCGATCAGTACGAGCCCATCTGGGAGTGCTCACGCGGCGGTGGTGGATGCAACTCTGCCTGACACCACGAGCGTCGCCCCGAACATGCGCTACTACTTCCGCGTTCGGGCGAGGGACTCCGCAGGTACTCCCAACTGGTCGGCGCTCTCAGAACAACTCGAGGTCGTCACGCCTGAATCCACACAAACGCTCCCTGCCCCTACCGTATCCAGTAGCCAAGCGCAGCAGTGGGTTTGGACCCATTGCAGGCTGAATTTCGATGTCACCGGGATCGCGAACTGGGGCGGATGTTACCTACCCGCGGTCCAGCTGACCGGCCCCTGCTACTGGGAAGATCCACCGGGTCCAGGAACAGCGCCGATCCACGAGCTTGAATGCGGTCAGTTCACACACGAAAACAGCCGCAACTCGGTGTTCTCGTGGTCTCCAGCGGGCACTGAGGACTTGATTGGCTTCAGGATCTATGGCCGCCAAAACTCTCAAGGGGCGTGGAAGCTCAAGGCAGAATACCCCGAAGAGCATCTCAGATACATGAGAACGGAACGAACGGGGGCCCCCGCCCCGATGTACGACCACTATCCCATAGCAGTAGATGAGAGCGCATCCACCGGGTTGTATCGCTACCAAGATTATGGAGTGGACCCCGAAGATCAATGCCATAACATGACCTACAGAGTTAGCGCCGTGGCGACCATAGGGTCAAACGTAAGAGAGTCAGTGCTCTCGACGGACATGGTCACGGTGCCGAAGCCTGTCCCAATTCCAGAGAACCTCTCAGTAGGTGCCGAGCCAATCGACCCCGAGACCTGCACCGGATGCAACCGGCTCAACCCACAACACTATGGACTCACGCTGAGCTGGTCGGCCGGGGGCTCGTCGTGCGGGTCCATGTTGGCAGGCTACCACGTCTACCGGAGCCGCTATCTTCCGGATGCCACCGGCTACGGGGTAACGCCGATCAGAATCACGCGCGAGCCGATCCAGGAGCCCGTGTTGCGGGTGGACTATCTGCCACTATACGGCCCCACAGCCGAGGTAGATCATTACGGAGACCCTAATGACGTCTTTGATGGACCAATGGGTAGTGGTTTCTACTTTGATGGTGAGAGGTGCACCAGGCAGTATGCCGTCAGGGCAGTGGATCACACAGGTCAGATGAGCGGGTTATCCAATCAGGTCTTTGCACATACGGATGCCCAGCATCCGACGAACAACCAGCGTGTCGGCTACCCGTGTTTCGCTGGTCAGGCATCGATTCCACTCCTAAACACTGAGAACGCACTCGGTGCGGACTACTTGAGTGTGCCAGCCCCTTCAGCCCTTCTCCCTCCAGGTGCGGTGACTAGCCCATCCTCATACGTTAGTGTTTAAGCTTGCATTCCAACATAATCGAGTCCGAACCGCATTCTCCCTTTGGCGCGATCGCGTTCAGGATGTGCGCGCTGTGCGTTGTCCCAGAGGTAGCGAAGGATCT
>Ga0187894_10007245_pt1 | contig 10543 bp, 12 predicted proteins | sample GBC1701081metaG_FD_136650 | JGI IMG/M metagenome (GOLD analysis project Ga0187894, IMG submission 136650) | White microbial mat communities from a lava cave in the Kipuka Kanohina Cave System on the Island of Hawaii, USA - GBC170108-1 metaG ... | reverse complement strand
GACAGCGCGCCAGACGCTTTCGTGGTCTCTGCACACATCAAGCAACGGAGACTTTCGATGGCCAAAAAGACCTGCGCGGCATGCGATTGCGATCTCGATGACAAGCCGATCAAGGTGAAGATTGGCGGCAAGACGGTTGAGGTCTGCTGTGACGATTGCGCCAAAAAGCTCAAGGAAGCCGACGCTTCCGTGAAGCGCGGCTAACGACACTCAATCGATCCGGTCCGGCGTCTCCGTTGCGGAGACGCGAACGTCGGCGACTGACCACAATTTAAACCGAAGGAGACGCGGCCATGACAAGCGGCGCGCGCAGAGCCAATGTGCAAACTAGGTCCGGCGAGATCGCCTATGCCGAGCAGGGCGAAGGGCCGGTCGCGCTCTTCGTCCATGGGGTGCTCTTGAACAAGCACCTCTGGCGCAAGCAGCTCGCGGCGCTAGGCGACATCCGCCGCTGCATCGCGCCCGACTTGCTGGCGCATGGCGATACGGAAATCGGGCCCGACCAGGACGTCTCGGTGACGGCGAACGCGCATATGCTGTGCGAGTTCCTGGACGCGCTCGGGATCGACAAGGCCGACATCGTCGCCAACGATAGCGGCGGCGGCATCGCGCAGATTTTCGCGGCGCACTACCCCGAACGGGTCCGCACGCTAACGCTGACCAATTGCGACGCGCACGACAATTGGCCACCCGAGGCGTTCAGGCCGTTCCTGGCGATGGCGGCGGCCGGGGGATTGAAAGACACCTTCACCGCTATGCTGGCGGACAAGGCGGTGTTTCGCTCGCCAGAGACGCTGGGGCCTTGTTACGAAAACCCAAGCAGCATCAGCGACGACAGCATCGAGATGTACCTGAACCCGTTCCTGCGCACGCCGCAGCGGCTCAAGGATTTCGAGCGGTTCCTCGCCGCGTTCGACAACAGCCACACGACTCGCATCGAGCCCAAGTTACGGACGCTGAAAGCGCCGACCCAGGTGATCTGGGGAACGGATGATATCTATTTTCCCGTCGAGTGGGCCGATTGGCTGAGCGATGCGATACCGGGCGTTACACGGCAGGTGCGGCTGAAGAATGCGCGCATCTTCTTCCCCGAAGAACGCGCCGAAGCGTTCAACCGCGAACTGCGTACGCATTGGAGCGCAAGCAGCTAAGCGCAGTGTGCTCACGCGCAAACTAGAGGCCGCTCCGAAGGAGCGGCCTTCTTTTCAGCTACGCGCCTTTCCCATCCTGCAGAAACGTTTCGCTATGCGCGTGGCATTCCCAGCCGTCGTTGCCGCGGATCCAGGTTGAGCTATCGGCGGCGCGCAATTCCTGCTGCTTGCCGTCCATCGTGACCTTCTGCTTCACCGTGTAGGCGATAATAGCGACATCCGGCGCGGGCGTGATGACTTCGACATCGCCGAATTCGTAGGCCTCGAGCGTCCAATGACCGTCCTCGGTCATCTCGCCCATTTTCTGCTTCGCAATGCTGGTGACGCCGCGCGCGCCCGTGGCGAGCGCGACTTTGCGGAAAGTTGCGACGTTCGCTTGCCGTCCTTGCGCTTCATCGCCTCCCAATAATCTTTTTCAAGGGCGATGATCTCGTCCTTGGTCGGTGCGTGGGGCATGGTTCGGCTCCTGCTCGATCCTGAGATCAGCCCGCAAAGATCAACGGCTCAGATTTGTGAGGGTTCCGGGAACAACGGACACACAAGTTTTGCGATGCACGGTGTTTCACAAGCGCCGTGTTTACGGCTATGGCTCACATGACATTCAGTTGGGGGCCACATGATCCGCGCTTCGTTCGTCATTCTCGCGCTTACCGTCGCCACACCGGCGTTCGCGCAACAGGCGCCGGCGCCAATCTTCGACGGCCCCGCGCTCGCTGGCCCGCCGCCGGCGGAAGGCACGCCGCGCGCCGCAGCGGACCGGCTGTCGATGCGGCCGCTGGTGAGCGAAGCGCGCATGGCGCAGGCGGTCGCCGATCTCGAGTTCAATCCGTTCCGCATGTTCCATCCGGTGCTTGGCGCGGAATTCACGCGCGAGCGCTTTCCGCGCACGGCGGAATTGCTGACGGCCACGGTGCAAGGCGTGAGCCCAGCAGTGAACGCCGCCAAGCGCGCGCATCCGCGCACGCGGCCCTACATGGAAGACCGCACGCTGCTGCGTTGCGACAATCCGGAAAACCCGTCGAGCAACGATTCCTACCCGACCGGCCACGGGGCGGGCGGCTGGGCGTTGGCTTTGGCGCTGGCGGAAGTCGTGCCCGCGCGCGCCGACGCGCTGCTGCAACGCGGGCGCGATTTCGGCGAAAGCCGCATCATCTGCGGCTATCATTTCCCCAGCGATGTCGATTCCGCGCGCCTGATCGCCGCCGCCGGCGTTGCGCGCTTGCACGGCGACGCGAGCTATCGCCGCCTGCTGGACGCCGCACGGCGGGAGCTGGCGCGGGCTTATCCAGAATAGTCAGCCCGAGCCTGGCATGACTGGCCGCACCTCGATCGCGCCGGTTTTCGCGGTTGGGCATTGTTCGGCCCAGCCGAGCGCGGCGTCGAGATTGTCGACGTCGATGAGATAGATGCCGCCCAGGGCTTCCTTGGTGTCGCTGTACGGGCCGTCGAGCACTTGGCGTGAGCCGCCGCGGAGGCGCAGCGTCGTCGCCGCATGCGGCGCGACGAGGCCGGCGCCGCCCACGACCGAAGCGACGGCGACGTGCGCGTGCTTCAGCCGGTCGAGATATGCTGAATGCGCGGCACGGTAGGCCGATTGGCGCCGGGCATCGTCGCGGGTGGCGAAATCGTCGGGCGTTTCGTAGCAGAGAAGCGCGTATTTCATTTAGACTTGGCTCCATGGACTGGGCGGCAAAGGCGCCGCTTCATCCTTTCGACGGACGGGCCGCCGCACGTTCGACCGTCAGCGCAACGCGGCGCTGCGATTTCTTAGGAAGGCGATCACGGCGGGGTCGGTCTCGCGCGCGATCGCTTCGGCGAATGCGGCGCGCGCCTCGTCGGATTTGCCGGCGCGGGCGCAGAGATCGGCCTTGAGCGCCCAGAAGGGCTGGTAGTTCAGCAGCACGGCGTGTTCGGTCGCGAGCGCATCGAGCGCAGCAAGCCCCTGCTCCAGTTTTCCATCCACGCGCGTCAACGCAGCGACATGGTTGAGCTTGGCGACGGGCGAGCCGGTCAGCTCCGCCAGCGCGCCGTAAAGCACCTGGATCGCCGGCCAATCCGCCTCGCCGTGGAAGGCGCGCAGCGCATGCGCGGATTGGATGGCGGCTTCGTATTGGTAGCGGCCGGCCTGCCCTTGAGCGGAAGCGGCGGTCAGCACGCGCTCGGCGTCGTCGATCAGATCGCGGCGCCAGAGCTTGGTGTCTTGCTCCTCCAGTGGCACGAAGCGGCCATCGACGCGGCGCGCCGGGCGGCGAGCGTCGAGATGCAGCATGAGCGCGAGCAGACCCAGCGCTTCCGGTTCGCGCGGCGTTTGCGAGACGAGCACGCGGCCGAGCCAGATCGCTTCTTCAGCAAGCCCGCGCCGCTCCGGATCAGCGCCAAGCGGATCGGTCCAGCCAACGCCGTACGCCGCGTAGATCGCATCGAGCACAGCGGCGAGGCGTTCGGGCCATTCGGTGGGTTTGGGTACGTCGAACGGAATGCCGGCGTCCTTGATCTTCTTCTTCGCGCGCACGAGGCGCTGACCCATCGCCGCGGGCTCGACCAGGAACGCGCTGGCGATCCGCTCGGCTGAGAAGCCGAGCACGGTTTGCAGCATCAAAGGCGTGCGCACGCTGGGTTCGATCGCCGGGTGCGCGCAAGCGAAGAGCAAGCCGAGGCGGCGATCGGGCGCGTCGTCGCGGCCCATCTCTTCGAGCTCTTCTATGGTGAGGATAAGCGCGTCTTCGGCCGCACTCGCGGTTAGCGCGCGGCGGGCGGCGTCAATCAGTTTGCGGCGCGCGGCGGCGAAGAGCCAGGCTTCCGGCTTTTCCGGCACGCCCCCGCGCGGCCAAGCGGACAGAGCGGCGGCGAACGCATCGGCGAGTGCATCCTCGGCGGCGGCCACGTTGCGCGTGCGCGCGGCGAGCATGGCGAGCAAGCGCCCGTAACTCTCGCGCGCAACGCGCTCGGCGGTTTGCGCCGGGCTCAATCGTCAGCGCATGACGACGGGCCGCACCTCGATGCGGCCGTAACGTGCGCCCGGGCATTTGGCGGCCCATTGAAGCGCTTCTTCGATGTTCTCCGCTTCGATGAGATAGTAGCCGCCGAGCGCTTCCTTGGTTTCAGCGAACGGGCCGTCAGCGATGGTCTGCTTGCCGCCCATCAGCGAGATGGTCTTGGCCGTTGAAACCGGATGAAGCTCATCGCCGGCTTTCATCTTGCCGGCCTTCGCCAGTTCCTGGCTGTAGGCGAAATAGGCGCTCATCTCTTCGGACAGTTTCTCCGGCGACATCGCCGCCCACATCGATTCCTCGCCATAGATCAGCAGCATGTATTGTTGCATTTCACATCTCCTTTGGCGCACCCCCTCGCGCGCCCTCGGCTCAGTGACGCGCGTGCCTTGGCGATTTCGACATCGCCCTCAGGCCGCCTTCAATAATTTCAGCGCCAGCATGCTTTCGGCCGTGGCGACGACGGACTCCTCGGCGCTGCGCGGCGCCCAGCCGAGCAGCGTCTTGGCTTTTTCGTTGGACGAGTGCTTGATCTTGTCGAGTTCCGGCAGCATTTGCGCGACGGCTGGATCGCCAAGAGCGGCGATCCGCACCAGCCAGTTCGGTAAAAGCCGCGTCGGCACGCGTGCGGCAGGGGGGCCCATGCGCCGCTTCAGGATCGCGGCTATGTCAGCGATCCAGAGCGAGGGGCCGGCGACAGCCAAGAAGCGCTCGCCTTTCGCGGCGGGGTTGGTCATCGCGCGCACGTGCAGGTCGGCCACGTCGCGCACGTCCACCAGGCCGAAACCAAAGCGCGGACAGCCCGGCATGGCGCCGTCCATCAAACGCTGCACGAGCAGGATGGAGGTTGAGTAATCGGCCGCGAGCACGGGCCCGAGAATGCCGACCGGATTGATCACGGACAGCTCAAGCGCGCCGCCCTCGCGGGCGATGAAGTCCCACGCGGCCCGTTCGGCCAAGGTTTTGGATTTCACGTACGCGCGCACGTCAGCGCCGTTCGGATCGGTCCAGTCCTTCTCGGTGAAGGCTTCCGCGCGGGGTTTCTGGCCGTAGCCGACCGCCGCGAACGATGACGTCATCACCACGCGCTTCACACCGGCCTCACGCGCGGCGCGCAGCACGCGCAAGGCGCCGTCGCGCGCGGGGATGATGATGTCGTTTTCGTCTTTCGGGATCGCCGGCGGGAACGGCGAGGCGACGTGCAGCACGTAGGCGCAATCTTTCACCGCGTCAGCCCAGCCGGCGTCACTGGTTAGATCGGCAGCGACGAAGGAGAGCTTGTCGCCCGGTTCTGCGCCGCCCTGCTTCAACATCGCCCGCACCTCGCCTTCGCGCGACAGCGAGCGCACGCTGGTGCGGACGCGATAGCCGGCGGCGAGCGCTTGCAAGATGCAATGCGCGCCGACAAAGCCCGAGCCGCCGGTGACGAGGATGGTTTCACCGGTCATGCTGAAATTCCTTGTTTTGGGTTACGCGGTCGCCCGCTGCGGGACGCGTTGGAGCAAATCGTCGAACGCCGCCCAGAACTGGGCGCGGATGTCATCACGCTCCATCAGGATCTCGTGTTTGGCGCCGGCGATGGTGACGTGCGTGCAGTCCGGCAGGAGCGCGGCGACCGTATCGTGGCTGGCGTTGTCGACCAGCAATTCCTGTTGCGCGGTGAGCACTAGGATCGGGACGCGCAGATGCGCGAAGCCGGCGGGCTGTAAGAAGCCTTCGCAGCAATCGGCGGCGGCGGCGACCCAGCCGATAGTTGGGCCCGTGAGTGCAAGGCGCGGTTCTTCGGCGATCAAGCCTTGGCCGCGGGCGTGGCGTTCTTTGTCATGCGTGACCGGATTGCGCTTGAATTGCTCGCGCTTCCACTTCTGCTCGACGCCCGGCGCAAAGCTCATGCCAAGGCCGAGCGAATTCATGAAGCGGATGTATTTCTTGCCGAGATCGCCGAGGTTGGCGATGCCCCACATCGGCGCGGTGAACGCGGCGGCGTCGAGATCGACGCGGCGCGTTTGCATCGCGCGTAGTAGAATTGCGCCACCCATCGAGTGCGCGAGGCCGATATGCGGGCGCAGCAGCTTGTGCGCGAGCAGCTTCAGCGCAGTCGCGAGGTCGTTCACCGGATCGTCGAAGCTGGCGAAATGGCCCTTGAGCGGGTTCGGCGCTTCGCGGCCCGAGAGGCCCTGCCCGCGCCAATCGATGCAGAACACGGCATAGCCACGGCCCTGCAGCTCGCGCAGCACCTCGAAATATTTTTCGATGAACTCGGTGCGCCCAGGCGCGACGATGATCGAGCCGCGCGGAGGGCCATTTGTCGAAGGCGCGGTCAGCAGGCGAATTTTGATGCCGCCGCGGCCTTCGAACCAATGCTCTTCCGCGCCCTCTGGCATGTCATTGCCGGGGACGCGCACAAACGCCATGGAACTAGCCGCGCAGCTTCGCCATCACGCTTTGCAACTGCATGGCGACGCCCATGTCGCCGTCGATGCGTAGCTTGCCCTGCATGAACGCGGCGGTTGGGTCGAGACGGCCTTCCGCCATGTCGATGAAGTCTGCGAGTTTGAGCTTCAGCGTGGTGTCGGCGGCGGCGTCGTCCTTGCTGACGGTGTTGGACGTGCCGTCGAGGAAGATTTTGCCGTCATCGCCGAAATCGAACTTCACCTTCTTGCCGGTCACGGTGACGCCCGAGCCCGAGAAGCGGCTGTAGATTTCATCGAACGTCATGGGCAGTCCTCCGGGTAGAAATTGGTCGCCCCGTTACACACCAGCCGCGCCCCGCCCGCAAGAGTGACGGCGGCGTCACCTCACGTCAGCCCCCCGGCCCGAGCGGCGCAGCGGCGCCACCGGGGCGGGTGGGTTTGCGGAATTTGAGCGTCATGCGGTCGCTCTCGCCGATTTCCTCGTAGGGCGCAGTGTCGAAATTCGGATCGGCGGGCTGGCCGAGCGGCGAGGTGCGCAAGGACGGCGGCAGCGTCCAGACGCCGAACGGATGCTCGCGCGTGTCGCGCGGATTGGCGTTGATGTCGTTCGCGGCGACAAAGCTGAAGCCGGCTTCTTGCGCGAGCTTCTTCACGTAAGCTTCCTGCACGTAGCCAGTCGCGGCGATCGGATCGGGCTCGCCGGTGGACGACGCGCGGTGCTGCTCGATGCCGAACACACCGCCATATTTGAGCGCGGTATAGACATCATCGAACGCGCGCTCAGCGGCGCCTTCGGCCATGAGTGTGTGCGTGTTGTTGGCGAGGATTGCGAGATCGACGCTGATCTGGCGCGCCATCGGCGGATCGCCTTCGTTTGTGGGCACGACGACGCGCTGAATATTTCCGTAGCGGCGCTGATCGCGCATGAAGCGCGCTTCAAACGCAGCGACCGTCTCGCGTTGCGCGAGCGTTCCGTTCACAGGGTCGAAGCTCGCGACGATCAAGCGGCCGCCGCCCGCGGCGAGGTACGGCGCAAGGATCGCGCTGTACCAGCCAAGGCCCGGGAGAATTTCGAGCACCGTCATGTTGGGCTCGATGCCCCAAAAGCGCAGCGTCTCGATCGGATGGCGCCAATGGTCGCGTTCTGGATCGATGCGCCACTCGCCGGCTGCCGCCCATTCGAGCGTGCCACGCTCTGGCGCTGTGGCGTTTTCCGACTGACGCCGGCCGCAGCCCAGCAATGGTGCGGCGGCGAACAGAGCAGCGGCGCGACGGCGGGTGAGGACGGGCATGAGAAGGCGCTAACCGGTCGGCGTTGATTTTGTCAAAACATCGGCGAACTGGGCCGTTAACAAAGCGGTCAGAAAAGCTGGATTGCCGCACTTGAAGCGGCCCTTGCCCTTCCCAAGTTATCGTTGTGCGGCGCTCGACAGAGGCCGCGCAAGGATGGCGGAACCGCCTTCGGGGGTTTCACGGCATCCGCGCTCCCTCCCGCTTCGGGAGAGGACGTGTCGCTTAAAGGAAGGACATGGAGCCCATGAGCAACAACGATTTGAACCCTCTCTACCGCACTTTGGTCGGCTTCGACCGGATCGCGAATTTGATGGACCAGGCCGCGCGTTTGGACGCTGCGCCGGGCTATCCGCCCTTCAACATCGAGCAGGTTGGCGAAGACGCCTTCCGCATCGAACTGGCGGTGGCGGGGTTTGGTGAAGACGATCTGACGATCGAATTCAAGCAGAACACTTTGACCGTCACCGGCGCGCGTAAGCCGGCGGAAGGCGCCCGCCAATTCCTGCATCGCGGCATCGCTGAGCGGAATTTTGAGCGCCGCTTCGGCCTCGCGGATCATGTCCGCGTCGCCGGCGCCAAGCTGGAGAACGGCCTACTGACAGTCGAACTTGTGCGTGAGCTTCCCGAGATCATGAAGCCGCGCAAGATCCATATCGGAACGGGCCAACCGAAGAAGACGGCGAAGGTCGTCGAAGCGGTGGCCAACGACGAAACAGAAGCGGCGTAGTTCATCACCCGCTTCAGGCTCGCCGCGCGGCTATCACCCCCCTCCCCCGCGCCGCGCGGCGAGTCCCCCTACCAAGCCCTGAACTGAGCGGCGCACGACCTCCCCCGTGCGCCGCTTTTGTTGTGCGTTTCATTCGCGCTTAACCACACCACCAAGGTCGATCTTAACGCCTCGTCAGTAGTGTGATGGCGTGAGAAGCCGCGTCCTGAGACGCGGACCACGAAGGGTATTGGCGCGGGATCATGGGGATCACGCATAAAGCGATTGCGGCGTTGGCTGCTGCGTTCCTGGCGTTGTTCGCCGGCGCGGCTGTCATTCTCGACCGCGCAGTGACGCCCGGCTTCGAGCAGCTCGAAGCCGAAGCGCATGCGCGCGACCGCACGCGCGTGTTGGCCAATCTTGAATCCCTGCGAGACGATCTGCGCCAGCGCGTCATCGACTACGCCTACTGGGACGACACCTACCAATTCGCGGCCGGCCGCTACCCAGCGTACACCCACGATTACAGCGACGATTGGTTTGCCGATTACGGTGTCGACCTCATGGTCGTCGGCGATACACGGGGCCAAGTGTTCTGGGCGCTGGGCGGGGCGGCGCGCGGCGGGGCGGCGGTACAACGCGGCGCGGATGAGGCGCTTGTCGAACTGACGCACAATGTCGGAACGTCTCGGCAGCCGGTGACGGGCGTCACCTGGCTCGATGGCTTCGGCTTCGCTGTTTACGCCGCCGCGCCGATCACCATGAGCGACGGCAGCGGCGCCCCGCGTGGCGTGTTCGTCATCGCCAAACGCCTCTCCGACATGGCGCTTAGCACCCAGGTTCAAATGGACATCAGCCTCGCCCGCATCGGCGAGGACAGCGCCGCCCATATGGCTGCGCTCGAAACAGAAGACACCGTCACCTGGACGGGCCGCGACGCACTGCTCTCGCTCATCGCCTTGCGCGATTCCAACGGCGAATTGGTCGGCGCGGCCAGCGCGCGGCAGCCACGCGACATCGCCGCGCTCGGCGACCGCGCCGTTGCAGTGGCGCTGATGTTGTTCGCCGGCATGTCGGCGTTGTTTGCCCTCGTGTTGTGGGCGCTGCTGCGTTTGGGCGTCTTGCGACGGCTGGAGCGGATGGAAGCGCACTTCAACGCACAGGGGGAAGACCCCACGCCAATGCCGAACGGCGGCGCCGTGCATGACGAGATCACGCGCCTGATCGACGCCTACAATGCGCTGGTGCATCGTTCCGGCGAATCCGTGCGTCACGCGCGCGATGCGCAACGTCAACGCGATGCCGAAATCACCGCCAACCGAATGAAGTCGGACTTCCTCGCCAATATCAGCCACGAGCTGCGCACGCCGCTCAATCACGTGATCGGCTATGCTGAGCTGATTGGCGAAGATCTGGAGGAAGGCCGCATCGCGTCGTGCCCGGCTGACTTGCAACGCATCACCAATGCCGCGCGCCACTTGCTCACGCTGGTGAACGACATTCTCGATCTATCGAAGATCGAAGCCGGGACGCTGCAATTGCGGCCACAAGCCTTCGACGTCGCCGAGATGGTGCGCGAAGCGGTGAGCGTGACCTCCGCGGTGGCGCGCGAGCGCAATTGCAGGATCAGCGTCGACATTCAGGGCGGTATTGGCGTCGCCTACTCGGATCAAACGCGCCTCCGCCAGTCCCTGATTAGCGCGCTGGCGCACGCCTGCTCCTCCAGCGAAGGCGCGCCGGTGCGGCTCGCGGCGCGGCGCATGCCGTGCGCGAAGGCCACAGACGAGCTTGAGTTCTCTGTGCATTGCCCGAGCGCCGTGCTGAACGCGGAAGAACTCGAACGGCTGTTCGAGCCCTATGCCGACGCCGACGCGGTTGGCGGTCACGGCGGCGCCGGCCTCGGCCTTTCGGTAACCCGGCGCGTGCTCGGCCTGCTTGGCGGCTCGATCGACGCGTTCGTCGACAACGGCGTCACCTTTGTCCTGAAGG
>Ga0187894_10007244_pt1 | contig 10546 bp, 8 predicted proteins | sample GBC1701081metaG_FD_136650 | JGI IMG/M metagenome (GOLD analysis project Ga0187894, IMG submission 136650) | White microbial mat communities from a lava cave in the Kipuka Kanohina Cave System on the Island of Hawaii, USA - GBC170108-1 metaG ... | reverse complement strand
CGACGCCAGGCGGTCGTTGCCTTGCAAGGTTCGCGCGCCCCAAACCACGCGGCCCGCGGCCGGCATTGCCCTCAGACAATTGACGCCGAGCGGATTCAACTGGCCGTTTTCCGCGTCAGTAAGAGGCACACTCAGTTGGGGTACTCCGACCAGAGTCGCATCCAACCCTGCCGGAGCTTTCCACACGCCGCGCTGCGCATCCGTGCGCGCAAAAATTCCGGCCACGGCTCCGCATGGGACGAAGTCCTCGATCTGGTTGTCACGAAGCGGATTTGGCTGTCTGAGCCGTGGAAAGAAGAAGGCCGCGTTTTTGCTGTTAGTGCCGACCGCGGCGATTCCAGTCGGCGGATTGGCCGTCGGATCGCCAATCACTTCCTCCACGGTATCCCACCTGCTTCGCGTATCCACCAAGAGCATCGCTCGCCGCCTCTCGCAATATGCCGCGGCGGAAGAGACCAATGCCGGGTCAACGTCACGATTGGGTATGCCGTCAGTGGCCAGGTATGGCGGGATGCATAGCAGGTTGAAGAGGTCGGCCTGCTCCAACGCGAACAGTCCCTTCTTGTCTTTTTCCGCGTTGTTCGGAAGGAAGTCGTCAGTGGTTGTAAGGTCGCTCCCGTTCGATCCCCCGACGTTATTTTGGGCGGTCGTTAAAGCGGTCTTCGCAGCGTCCAGCGCGGCCTGGGCCGCGTCAATCTCCGCCTGGTTAGGCGGTTGCTTTTTCTTGGCATCGTCAAGAACCTTCTGTTTATCGGCCACATCCTTTTCAGCAGTCGTGACGCCATCAGCGCCGGCGGTCACGGCTGACGGAAGATTTCCTTTGGCACTCACCAACCGCGATTCCTCTTTCAAGACGCGATCAACTCTGCGAGCGCTCTCTTTGACCGAGACGTTCAGGAAGACTTCGGAACTGATGACCTGTCCGTCGCTGGAGACCTCTCTCACTGTCAGATTGAAGAGATCGCTTTTAGCCAATCCCAGACGCTTCGCCACCTCTTCGGAGACATTTGTGTCGGTTACCGCGCGCAGGTTCTTTCCCCAGGCGCCCTCGTATAGCGCTTCGAGATTCAGCCCGCCAGCGGTCAGGCTCGCCTTCGAGGAAGTAGCGCCCTGGCCGCTCTCCGGGCGGAATAGTCTGACGACTACGGCCTGGGTTCCGCCATTGAGGAAGAAATCACGAACCGCGTAACCGAGACTGCTGTCCACCCACAGTCCGCCGAATACGCGCTCGAAGTCGCCGAAGCTGTTTATTGTTCTCGCTTTGTTTACCGGGCCGCGTAAAGCCCGACCGATGAACGCCGTAATCGAGGTCGCGACGCCGGTGATGGTTCGCACCCCGCTTGGAATTTCTTCGATGTAAACACCTGGATAGGTTAGTGCAGATGCCATATTCAACCTCCGAAGTGAAATTACCGTTTGACGAATTTCTGATTCAACCAAGCCCAAAACGTTCGGCGTCCTCCGGCCTCGCCCCCTATCGCTTCCAGGTATGGAGAGATGAAATCAAGGATGTCGTCGAGGCTCCGGACGTAGCGCCTTTCGCCGCTCGGGACGTGAGTGATGTGGCCGCGCCACACCGCTCGTCGCTCTCCTTCCGTGGCTTCTTCAAGCCAGAACTTGATGATGAAGGACTGAGGGGCCGACGATGTTGTGACTGGCTCTTCTTCGCTCATAAACGATTCCCCGAGCTAGTGACATTCGGCTGAAAGCTCTATTCAGTTTTCCATGCCTGGCAGTTTTGCACATCGGCGTCTACCCGACCGTCTTCAGAGCGTCTCAACGAGCGTCTCTTCAAAAGTTTTTTTTTGGCCAGCGTTTATTTCTGTTCGCCATGTTCAGGCAGGATTTGTTCGATGGTTTGAATGTCTTGTTGGATCTGAAGCTGCATTTGGCTCAATGCGGCTTGAAACTGCTTCAGGCGGCCGAGTATGTCATCCAATGAATTCGGATGGGTAGCGGATTTGGGCGGCGAATCCGCAATATGATTTGCGACGGCGAACGAGGCAATAAGATGATCGGCGCGGATCTGATCGAGCAAATCCATGGTCGATCTGGTGGGGGCGACGCCGAGTTCTTCTTTCAAAACCTTCCTGCATCGCTCGAACTGCTGAAGCGCCGCCGTCCGATCACCCGACAGGTAATGCAGCTTCATTACCTGTGTTTGCGCCCGTTCGGAGACGGGGTTGTGATGAAGAATCGTCTCGCCATATTGCAATCCTTCCTTGTATTCGCCGTTTTCGAGGCAATAGCAGATGAGTTTGTCGAGCGTGGCCAGAAACATATTCTGCAAACGCTCGCGCTCGTATAGGAGCCAGTCCTGGTAATAGCCTTCGAGAAAATCGCCGCGATAAAGCTCGACGGCCTGGCGCGCGGATTGAGCCGCTTCGGAATCAAACCCACTCAGTCTTTTCAGACGCGCGCAGATTCGCTCGAACTCTTCGACGTCAATCCACCAGTCAATTTCAGGATTCAACCGCACCTGTTCGCCATCAACCACTATCAGGCGTTTGGCGCCGGCGGCGTTCGATGACGAGTGACAGGAATGCGCTCGCCAGAGCGTCTGGCGCAGATGTTTTTTGGACTGTTCCCTGGACTCCTCGCCCCAGAAAAAGCTGGCCAAGGATTCGCGCGTTTGAGCGGATTGACGATGGCTGATCAGATAACAGAACAGTTCCTGGACTTTGCTCCCTTCCGCTCCATTCCATCTCTGATTTCCGCATTGAATGGAGAAACGTCCGAGCAAATAAACTTTGATGGTTTCTCTCGTGTCCATACTTCGCAGCCAACGCTGATCATACCTGGACTTTGATCGTAAGAGCGTCTGGATAATCGAACATATAGAAGATTAGCCGAGGTTCGACACGATCCGTATTGTTGATTTAGATGGCGATAACCGCCTACCTTTTGTAGGACGACGCTGGAGAAAATCAGTTAACAGGAAAACATCGCTGAGACGGCGGGTATGATACAACCGTGAAAGTAATGAGTCAATTCGACTGTCGCTGCTTTCGCGCCGCAGCGGGTACGCGACGTAGCGCGGGACTGAATTGTTCTTCCTCCTATTGCCTCCCCATATGAATTGTGTAATATTCCTATGCCCAACCAATATGAAGGGAAAATGGGAGGCCACAAAGAAATAAACTGGCGCGAGGTCGCGATATGATCCGCGCGAAATTTCTATTCGTAACCAAGATGAGTGATAAAACCGACGTCTGGCAGGGCACACTCGCCCTGATGGCGCTGAAGACCCTCGAAGTAATGGGCCCGCTGCACGGCTATGGCATCGCCCGCCGGATCGAGCAAACCAGCGGCGGCCTGCTCTCCATCAACTACGGTACGCTCTACCCGGCCTTGCTCAAGCTGGAGCAGGAGGGCTACATCTCGTCCGAGTGGGGCGTCTCCGACAACAACCGCAAGGCGAAGTATTACAAACTGACCCGCGCCGGCCGCAAGCGGCTTGCCAAGGAAGCTCGCGAGTGGGAGAAGACCACCGCCATCCTGGCGCGGTTCTTCGCGCCTGAACAGGAGTCCTGATGGGCATTCGACAATTACGCGGCTGGCTCGCGCGCCTGGCCGGCTTGTTCAACCAGGAGAAGCGAAACCGGGAGTTCGCGGAGGAATTAGAAAGCCACCTCCAGATGCACACCGAAGATAACCTACGCGCCGGACTGACTCCGGAGGAGGCGCGGCGGCAGGCGATCATCAAGCTCGGCGGCGTCGAGCCGGCGAAAGAAAAATACCGCAGGCAAAGGGGGCTTCCATTGATCGAGATGCTCGTTCAAGACCTGCGCTACGGCCTGCGGATGCTGATCAAGCGTCCGAGTTTCACTGTAATCGCAGTGATCTCGCTGGCGCTGGGTATCGGGGCGAACACGGCCATCTTCAGCCTGGTTAATACCATGGTACTGCGTCCGTTGCCGGTCGAGCGGCCGGAACAACTCGTGGCGCTCCAGAACGAGGCCGGACTCAAAGTATCCATGGCGTTCTCTTATCCGAACTACAAAGACTTTCGCGACCGCAACGATGTCTTTGCCGGTCTCATTGGCTACCGCTTCGCGCCGTTGAGCGTGAGCCACGACGGCGTTAACGAGAAGCTGTGGGGCTATATCGTGACCGGCAATTACTTCGACTTGCTGGGCGTGAAAGCGGCGCTGGGGCGGGTGATTTCACCGGACGATGATCGGCTCCCCGGGGCTCATCCTGTTACTGTCCTGAGCTACAAATGCTGGCTGCAGCGGTTCGGCGCTGACCCGGGGATAATCGGCAAGAGCCTGATCGCGAATGGTCGCAGCTTTACCATTATCGGCGTGGCGCCGCGGGGCTTTTTCGGGACCGAATTTATCGCTGCGCCCGAGTTGTGGTTCCCGATGGCGATGCAGGGAGAAATCGAAATGGGCGCCCCCTGGTTGGACAGACGGGGGGTGGAGCAAACCTATGTGCAAGGACGGCTCAAATCAGGCGTCAGCGCCGCTCAAGCGCAAGCGGCGCTCAATTCGATTGCCTTACAACTCGAGAGTGAATACCCGGACGTCAACCAAGGCAAGCGGGTCGTCGTTTCGCCGCCCGGGTTAATGAGCGGCATGCTGCGAGGACAGGCGCTGGGCTTCGTCGGGATATTGATGGCCGTGGTCGCGTTCGCGTTATTACTGGCCTGCGCCAATCTGGCGAACCTGCTGCTTGCGCGGGCGGTCGAACGGCGAAAAGAAATTGCGGTCCGCCTCTCTTTGGGCGCAAGCCGGCGCAGGGTCGTTTGGCAATTGCTGACCGAAAGCATGCTGCTGGCGCTTGGCGGTGGGGCGTTCGGATTACTGCTGGCCTACTGGTTGGTGAACCTGGCGGTCGGGGCCAAGCTGCCGATAGACTTTCCTATTTTGATTGATTTGCACATTGATTATCGTGTGCTCGTTTTCACCTTCCTGATGTCCTTCGTAACGGGTGTGCTGTTCGGCTTGCTGCCTGCGTTGCAAACAACGAAGGTCGAGTTGCTGACCGCGTTGAAGGACGAGCCTTCATTCGGCGGCGCCCATCGCTCGTGGTGGAAAAGCTGTCTGATTGTTTTGCAAGTCGCGCTGTCGCTCATGATCCTGGTCAGCGGTGGCCTGATGTTGCGCGCCCTTCAACGAGCGCAAACGATCAATCTCGGTTTTACTCCGCGGAACGCCATCGAAGTGTCATTCGATCTACGCTTGCAAGGCTACGACAACGCGCGCGGCCGGGAGTTTCAGAAACGTTTGCTGGAGCGCGTGCGGGCATTGCCCGGCGCGCAGTCCGCCGGGATCGTTGATCTCGCCCCCGTTGACCTGCATTTCACCGGGGCTCTCGTTTTCATTGAAGGGCAAACGCCGGAACGCATTGCGAACGCGCCGCGGGCAATGGCCAGCCGCATCAGCCCCGGTTATCTCCGGGCGATGAACACTCGTCTTAGGCAAGGGCGCGATTTCACCGAGCGAGACGACGAGCGCGCGCCGCGGGTGGCCATCATCAACGAAACGTTCGCCCGCCGCTTCTGGCCAGGCCAAAATCCGCTCGGCAAGCGTTTCAGTCAAGGCAGCCCACAGTCGCCGATGATGCAGGTCATTGGCGTGGTGGAGGACGGTAAGTACAACTGGCTGAGCGCGGAGCCTCAGCCATACGTCTGTCGTCCGCTGTCACAAGCATACTCCGGAGCGACCACCGTCATCGTCCGCGCCGCCACCGATCCGCAGAAACTGCTCGCTGTAGTCCGCAATGAAGTCCAGCGGCTTGACCCGCACATGCCGATCACCAGCAGACTGCTGGTTGAGAAGATGGCGCTGCCGCTCTTACCGGCGCGCCTTGCGGCGGCGGTCCTGGGCGGCTTCGGGCTGCTGGCGCTGGCGCTGGCGGCGATTGGGATCTACGGCGTGATGTCTCATGCCGTGTCAAGACGCACACACGAGATAGGAGTTCGGATGGCGATGGGAGCGCAAGCCTCGGATATTTTGCGACTCACTTTAGGGCAAGGAATAACGCTGGCGTTGATTGGAGTGGCGATTGGTTTATCGGTAGCGTTGGCGCTGACGAGGTTAATGAAGACCTTGCTGTTCGGCGTGAGCGCGACCGACCCATTGACTTACTCCGGTGTGACCGCGCTGCTGATCGGCGTGGCGCTGGCAGCCTGTTACATCCCGGCCCGCCGGGCAACGAAGATCGACCCGATAGTGGCGCTACGTTATGAATAGGCGCGCCATCAAATCTGTCGCCTTGATTTCAAGCGTCGTTGTAAGGATTCAAACCTCGGGTCTGATCTCAGAGGATCCAGCTTGGGATTACGCCGAAGAGTGAAGCGGCTTAAAAGCCCCGAATCGGCGGCTCGGTTCAGCCACTCAAACGCCTTATCGTTCTGTCCAAGAGCAACGTGGGCCAAGGCAATGCTGAACATCGCCTGCGGTTTGGCTTTCCCCTCCTGAAGCGCTGTTTGAGTCTCCGCGAACAGCTTCATAGCTTCGTCACGGCGCCCCATCACCACATAGAGATAAATCAGTCTATACTTACCGAAGAGGCTTAATCTTTCCTCTTCGGCGATCTTCCGGTATTCCGCCGCGGCCTCCTGGTACATTCCCTTGGTCTCATAAGCCTCACCTTGATAGAAACGCGCCCGCCAGTAATTCGGATCGACCTCAAGCGCCATGCGGGCATATTTGAGCGCCTCGTCCGGTCGGCGCATTGCAAGGCTCAGCACGCTCATATGGGCATGGATGACGGGCGAGAGCGGATCGAGTTCGAGCGCGCGCCGCATGTGCTTGGCGCCTTCTTCGAGTCTATCCATCTCTAAGAGGAGAATCGCATATAGCAGATAAACGGTCCCGAGGCTGGGATTCAAATCGATGGCTCGCCGATACATCTGTTCGGCTTCCTCAAAGGCGCCATCGAACTGCGCTTTCACCAATCCGACAGCGGCGATGGCTTCCGGTAACGAACCGTCAAGTTCCAGCGCCTTAGCGGCTGAGGCTTGAGTCTTTTCGCGCGCTTCGTCGCGCGTCATGAAATCGTAAGCGTTGGCGGCGATCAGAGCGTAGGTATCGGCTAACATGGCGAAAGCCAGCGCATAGTTGGGGTCCTTTTCGGTCGCCTGCCTGAAATACTCGACAGCCTTTGCCAGCCCCTCCGGCGTACTCTTGTTAGAGAAATAGAGACCCATCGAGTACAACCGGTGGGCCTCCATGCTCTCCGTAGATCGTTTGGTTGGTTGCGGCCTTCTTCCTTCCGCGAGCTGCAACTTAAGCGCATCGGACACTTTCTCCGAGATCGAATCTTGCAGCGAGAAGATATCGGTGAATTGTTCGTCAAACTTGTCCGACCAGAGTATCTTGCCGTCGCGCAAATCAAGGAGCATGGCCGTCACGCGCACGCGGTCGCCGGCGCGCTGGATCGTCCCGTCGAGAATGGCGTCAACGCCGAGTCGCTTCCCAACCTCCCGCGCATCGTGCCCGCGTCCGGTGTATTGGGCTATCGAACTGGTCGTCAGGATCGTGAGTCCATCGAAACCGCCGAGTTTAAGGATCAAGGCGTCGGCCATCCCGAGTCCGAGAAAATCGTCGCTGCTTTCACTGCCGAGCGGTTTAAAGGGAAGAGCCGCCAATGACCGAACTCTATTTCCTCCCTTGACGCTTACGTCATCCTGACGTTTCGCCGGCTTCGCAACCCAGAGATATATCCCGCCCGCAACGGCCAGCAATAACACTATTACGATGACGGCGACTTTACGGCCCGAATTTAAGTTTGCTGGGAAAGCTGAGGGCGCCGGTTGGAGACCGGCCCGAGGCGCAGCCTCTTCCTGCCGGTGAGGACGACTAGCATTCCCTTCTTTGATTGCAGCTTCAGTTGCGGCGGTGTGATACGCCAACTCCTCGCCCGCCGCCTCCTCTTTATTCACCACTCTCACTGGCTCGATAAACCTGTATCCGCGCTTCGGGATCGTCTCGATAAATCGCCGTCCGTCGCTACCGTCACCGAGGGCTTTTCTGAGCAGGGAGATATTCTGTGTGAGACTGCTCTCCTCAACAAAGCTGTCGGGCCAGATGGTCTGCAGAATCTCCTCCTTCTCGACGACGCGCCCGCTGTTCTCAACCAACAACAACAGAGTCTCGAAGACTTTCGGGGTCAACGGCGCCTCTTGCTGATCACGTAGTAGAATACGCTCTGACGCGTCGAGACAAAACCGATCGAATTCGTATAGCCGACTCAATTCCTTGTCCATAAATCTCCAAACACACATGGATTTTCAATGGGGGACTATCACCGCCGGACTCAAACTTTGCATCAGCGTTATATCGGCATTTTATCAGCTTTTTATCAGCTTTTTCAGGATTCCATCAAGACATTCACGGTTATCCCCGAGTACAGTCCGGCCTGTTGAAAACATTCCGGTCGCGCCGGCCGTCGCGGAGGTAATCAGATAAACAACAGAGGAAAATATCGATGAAGAACCTCCTAACAAAATGGTCGCTAATTCTTTTGTGCCTCTCTATGGCCGGCGCTATCGGCGGAGGGCTTTTCGAGCACATTGTGCTGGTACCTCTTTGGAGCGCGTCGCCGCCGGCGTCCTTTTCGATCATACAGCCCGGCACGGGAGTCCCACTCCAGAGATTCTGGATTCCCGTTCATACGGCGATCACGATTTTCCTGGTCTTGTCGCTGATCCTGACCTGGAGAGAAACCAAGGTTCGCCGCCTGCTTATCATAGGACTTGTTTCCTATATCGTCATGCGCGCTTGGAGCGGTTTGTTCTTCATCCGCGAGATGCTCGAGTTTCAAAAAGTACCTCTTGACGCTCCTCCATCCGCCGAACTCTCGGCGAGAGTCGCTGCCTGGACATTTTGGACGTGGTTCAGAGAGCCCCTTGATATACTCTCGTTCATCTGTTTCCTTCTGGCTCTTTATCAGGCGCCGGAACATAAAGGTGTTAGGGCGCAGGAGTGAACTAAAGCGTTTCCGACTTCGGTGTTCAGGTGCGCGCAGGTAGCTGGTAAGACGGGTTAATAACCTGTCTTATCAGCTACCTGCGCACTAAATATGGAAGTGCCGTAGGTCGAAGGCAGGCCGGGGATTGCGATTTCACGAACTGTTAAAAGGAGACAGGCGACCGCAAGAATCGCTCGATCGTTTTCGCGCATCCGATGTTCTGGGGCGCGGACGCATTCGACGAAATGCTCGCGGAACTCGCAAAGGATTTCCATGTCGTCGCGGTCGATATTCATGGCCACGGCGCAAGCGGGTATCGAGATACGATGACACTCGAAGGGATAACCGAAGATTTTTACCTTCTGCTGGAAAAACTGAGCTTGCGGAAAGTGATCTGGCTCGGATGCTCCATCGGTGGAAGGATCGGAATGCATCTGGCGCTTGCTCATCCCGAGGCAATCGATTCGCTTATTCTGATGTCGACGACGGCGCGGCCTGATCCGCCGGAGATCAAAGAGCCGATGTCGCGGTTGTGGGAACTGTTCCGCGCCGGACACCGCGAAGACATCGCCGACTCCTCGATGAAATTCTTTTTCGCGCCCAAGACCTACCGGCACAGGCCGGAGTTGATTGAAAAATACAAAAAAGAATTGATCGGCAGGAAAGAGGCCGATGGCATGTTTGCCACGGCGCTCGCGGATTTCAATCGTTCGGATATTGGCGGCGCCATCAGCAGGATCAACGCGCCTACGCTGGTGATCGTCGGACGCGATGATCCGACGACTCCGCCAGCGGTGGCTGAGTTTATCGCCGGACAAATTCCGAACGCGAGGTTGGAGATCATCGAAGACGCCAATCATCTGGTCGCCATCGAAAAACCGCGCGAAGTTACGAAGCTGGCGCGCGAATTTCTACTGGGAGCGGCTTGATGTCGTGACACATCTTCAATAATCACGTTTCACGGTAAAGGCAAGGTAGAATCAAAAATCGGCATCGGACAAAAAAGGCAAAAATTCAGGCCTTTTTGCCCGATGCCGATTTTTGCTTCCCCCTGCATTCCAGTGAAGAGGTTGATTCTGTAAATGTGTCCTGACATCAACGGGGCGGCATAAATAGCTAAACTTGCCTCCCTTTCTTGTCAATAGTTCTCCAAACACGCATGAATTTGAAATGGCGGCCATCGCCGCCGGACTCAAACCTCGCATCAGCGTTTTATTGGCATTTTATCAGCGCTTTATCAGCTTTTTTAGAACTCCATCAAGACATTCACGGTTATCCCCGAGTACAGTCCAGCCTGTCGCAAACATTCCGGTCGCGTCGGATGTCGCGGAAGTAATCGTGAGAATTGACTCCATTAGCCCCACTCACATCTACGTCAAAGATATCCGCTTGATGGCGCAGACAGGGACAATCCGCTTAGGTGTTGGCGCTGAAAGAGAATCTCCCCCCATTTCTGTAAGTGGCCGAGTTCGAGGGCCATTTTTCGCCAATGTTCCATAACTGGTTATTTAAAATAAGGAGAATTGTTATGAGTAAGCTGAGAAAATTTCTCTCCCTTACGGTAATTTGTCTTGCGATGTGGGCCATAATGGCCGCGGTAAATATACCTACATCCAAAACAGTT
>Ga0187894_10007243_pt1 | contig 10549 bp, 9 predicted proteins | sample GBC1701081metaG_FD_136650 | JGI IMG/M metagenome (GOLD analysis project Ga0187894, IMG submission 136650) | White microbial mat communities from a lava cave in the Kipuka Kanohina Cave System on the Island of Hawaii, USA - GBC170108-1 metaG ... | reverse complement strand
TCGCCGGGCTGGTCGGGGCGCATGCCTCATTCACGCTGGAAGATGCCTCGCTGGATGCGCTCGCGGCAATGGCGGAGCGGACCCGCGCGGGCGTTCACATTCACGTGGCCGAGGATCCCTGCGATGCAGCGGACGCATCGCGGCGCGGCCGCGCGTTGCTCGACCGCCTGGCGGGTCATGGCCTGCTGCGGCCACCGAGCGTTTTCGCCCACGGCACGCACCTCGCCCCCGCCGACGTCGCGCGCGTCAACGAATCCGGGCTGACGATGGCGCACAACGCCCGCTCCAACATGAACAACGCCGTCGGCTATGCGCCGGTCGCCGCCTTTCGAGTGCCGGTGATGCTCGGCACCGACGGAATCGGCGGCGACCTCATTGCCGAGGCGCGGGCCGCGTGGTTCATCTCGCGCCATCAGCATGCCGGTCTGTCGCCGATGGACATCGTGGCGATGCTGGCCGCCTCGGCGCGGCGCGCGTCGGCGTCGCTGGGGGTGACGCTTGGGAAGCTGGAACCGGGCGCGGCGGCCGACCTGGTACTGACGGACTACGTTCCCTTCGCGCCGCTCCACACGCTCAACCTGCCCGGTCATCTGATCTTCGGCGTCACGTCCAACCATGTGCGCAGCGTGATGATCGACGGCGAGTGGCGGCTGCGCGATCGACTGCTGCGCGGCGGCGATGAGGCCGCCATCCGCGCGGCGGCCCGGCCGGTGGCGGAGACGCTGTGGCGTCGCATGGCGCTGCTGCCGGTGTGAGATCGCCGCGCCGGGCGGGCGTGAACCGAGTTTTTTTCAGTCGGCAAGAACCCCCCTGGGTCCCCCCTTGAAAAGGGGGGAAAAAGTTCCATCGGAATGTAAAGCCGTGCCACGGTCAAAGCGTGCCCCCCGGTGCCGGTACGACTCACACGGTCCCCACGTCGATCTCGGTGAATGGCACGTCATACTCCATCGCGCCGACGGAGACGACCGCCTGCTGGTGGGCCAGTTTCACGCGCACGATGGTTCCCTCGCGGTCGAATCGTGTCAGCCGCACGCGGTCGCCCGGCCGCAGCGACTTGACCCGCTCCATCCAGCGCGCGAATCGTCTCGACTCCTCCTCCAGCGCCGCCGTCTGACGGCGGAGTTCCTCGGCCTGCAGGTCGGAGCGGCGCGCGGCCTCCTCGGCGGCGCGGCGCGTCTCCTCGGCGCGGCGCCGCACTTCGAGCGTTCCCTCGATCGCCTTGGAGAGAATCCGCTGCTGTCCGGCCAGCAGTTCGTCGGCCCGCCGCAGGATCGGATCGGGCAGCCCCAGCCGCCGCGCGACCTTGATCGCGTTGCTCTCCCCCGGCTCGCCGATCCGCAGCTCGTAGGTCGGCCGCAGCGTCTCCACGTCGAACTGCACCGCGGCGTTCTCGGCCCGCGGCTGCTGGAAGGCGATCGCCTTCAGCGCTCCCAGATGCGTCGTCACGATCGTGCGGCAGCCGCGCGAGAGCAACTCTTCGATCACCGCGTGGCCCAGCGCGGCCCCCTCGTCGGGATCGGTCCCCGCGCCCAGCTCGTCCAGCAGCACCAGCGTGTCGCGCGTCGCGCGGGAGAGCACTTCCTGCACGCGCGCCAGATGCGCGCTGAAGGTGCTGAGCGACTGCTGCAGACTCTGCTCGTCTCCGACGTCGATCAGGATGTCATCCATCATCGGCACCGTCGCGCCTGACGCCGCCGGCACCGGCATTCCCGACAGCGCCATCAGCGACAGCAGGCCGACCGTCTTGAGCGCCGCCGTCTTGCCGCCCGTGTTGGGGCCGGTCACGACCAGCAGGTCGAAATCGTCGCCGAGCCGGATGTCGGCGGGCACGACCGCCTGGAGCGCCGCGTCCAGTCCGCCCGCGTCCGATCGCATCGCCAGCAGCAGCGGATGCCGCGCCCGCGTCAGCCGCAGCGGTCCGCCCTCCTGCACCGCCGGCAGCGTCATGTCGAACGCCGCCGCGAGCCGCGCCTTCGCCACGTTCAGGTCGATCACCGCCGCCGCGTCGAGCGTGCGCAGAATTTCGCGTTCCTGCGCGTGGACCGCCAGGGCGAGCTGCCAGAGCAGCCGGCTGATTTCGCGCGACTCTTCCTGCCGCAGCTCGATCAACGCGTTGTTCAGCGCCACCGCCGCCGACGGCTCGACGAAGAGTGTCTGCCCCGAATCGCTGGTGCGATGGATGATCCCCGGCACGCGGCCGCGCTGCTCGGCCCGCAGCGGCAGCACCATCCGGTCGTTGTGAAACGTGGCGTTGGCGTATTGCAGCCAGCGCGTCACGTCCGGCTGCCGCAGCAGGCGGTCGAAGACGCGCCGCACTTCCTCCGTGCCGCGCGCGATGTCGATGCGAATCTTGCGGAGCTTGTCCGAGGCGTCGTCGCGCACCGCGCCGGCGTCATCGATCACCTCGCGGATGCGGTCGGCCACCTCGGAAAAATCGCCCAGCCGTTCACTCAGCGGCCTGAGCCGGTCGGCCGATTCCGGCAGGTCGGCGAAATATCGCCGCAGCGCCGCCAGGCCGGTCAGCGTTTCGCCGATCGCGCCGAAATCTCCCGGCTCCAGCGGGCTCGGCGGGGCGGAGCGGCGGATCATCGCGCGGATGTCGCGTACGCCCGCGAAGGGCGGCATGCCGCGCGCCGCCATGAGGTCCATCAACTGGCGGAGCTGCGCGAGCCAGTGCTGCGCCTCGCGCGCCCGCGGCGCGGGGGCGATGCGCTCGGCCAGTCCCCGGCCGAGGGCGGTCCGGGCCTGCGCGGCGAGCAGGCGGCGCACCGCGTCGAACTCCAGTTTTTCCAGCGTATGGCCATCCACGCAGCCATTGTATGGGCGGGACTTACGGCGCCCGCGCGGACCGGGCCGCGACAATCGCGGCGAATCGGGTGGCCGAGCCATATTGTTAGGTATATGTTCTATTCTCCCGGAGGAACTTCCTGATGGCCCGATCGCACCGACGGACGCGCCCCGACGCAAATCCCCAACACGCTTCCTCGCAGCCGCCAGGTCGCCCCGCCGCCGGGCGCGCCGCGCCGGATGTTGCCGAAACGCCGCTGACGGACGCCCAGCGCGACGAAGCGGCGCGCCATCTGCCGCTGGTGCATCTGCACCTGCGCCGCCAGCCGGGCGTCGCGCGACGCGGCCGGGCGGACCGCGACGTGGACGACCTGTTCCAGGAAGGGGCGCTGGCGATGCTGCGCAGCCTGCGCGGCTACGAATCGCAGCGGCATGGCAGCTTCGCGGCCTATGCGATGGCGCGGATTCATCACGCGATCAGCCAGTGTCTCTATGAGCAGGAGGGGGGCATCCGCGTGCCGATGTCGACGCAGCGGCGGCGGAGGCGCGGCGACGCCGATCGGCACGATCCCGGTCCGCCGCGGGAAGTGGCCGCCTCTTCGCGCTCGGAAGCGGGTGATTCGAACGTCGCTTCGTCGCGATGCCGCCCGGCCGCGGCGGGTGACGAGGCGCCGCGATTGTCTCATCTGGCGCGCGAACGGTTCGAGCAGATGGCGCGAGACGTCGCGACGGACATGTCGGAGGGGCCCGCGGCGCGCGGCCGTCGCGACGACCTGGTGCGGCACTGCCTGGAGGAGCGCTGGCTCGTGGGCCAGCCGGAGTGCCGAACGTCGCTGCGCGAACTGGCCCGCCGCGCCGGCTGTTCGCTGGGACGCGTGACGCACTGCGAGGCGGAGTTCCGCCGCCGGCTGGAGCGCCGCATCGCCGTGGATGAGCGCTCCCGCTGGTTGCTGGAGCAGGCCGCCGAGCACCCGGAGGGTTTCAGGCGCGCGATGGAGCGCGACGAACTGGTCGTCTACGAGCGACTCGCCAGAGACAATGTGTCTCCCATGACGGGCGGCTCTGCTTGAAGCAGCGGCCCTTCCCGGGGAAGCGGTATCGACTGTCCGGGCGGTTGCATCCACCGGCGCGACGCGGATACCACGAAGGGTTCCGCAGGGAAATCTGAATCTCACTAGACTGGCGGCATGGAACGCACGCCGCTGAACGGACGCCACCGCGCCGCCGGAGCAAAGCTGGTCGACTTCGCCGGATGGGAAATGCCGGTTCTCTACACCGGCATCGTCGAGGAGCACCAGCACACCCGCCGCGCCGCGGGCATGTTCGACGTGTCGCACATGGGCCGGCTCGAACTGGAGGGAGCGGAGGCCGCCGCCGTGCTGCAGCGCGCCGTAACGCGCAATCTTTCCAAGCTTGTGCCCGGCCGTTGCGGCTACGCCCACATCTGCAACGAGCAGGGGGGCGTGCTGGATGACGTGATCGTCGCCTGCTACCCGGACCGCTGGCTCGTCGTCTGCAACGCCTCGAACCGGCCGAAGATCATCGCGCATCTGGAGACGCTGCTTCGCGGCCGCAACGCCGCGCTCTCGGATCGCACGGTCGAGACCTGCATGATCGCCCTGCAGGGCCCCGCGGCGATGGGCATGGTCACCAGCGATCTGCCGGTGAAACTGCCGGCCGGCGCGGCGACGATGAAACGGTACGGCTTCGTCTCCGGCTCCGCCTTCGGCATGTCCTATTCGATCTTCCGCACCGGCTACACCGGCGAGGATGGCTTCGAGCTGGTCGCGCCTGCCGCGGCCGCGCCGATGATCTGGGACCATCTCCTCGGCTCCGCGTCGCGCGGCGGACCGGGGGTCCGTCCCGTCGGGCTCGGGGCGCGCGACACGCTGCGGCTCGAGGCGGGCATGTGCCTCTACGGACATGAACTGAGCGAACAGATCGATCCGATCTCGGCCGGATGCCAGTGGTGCGTCGATCTTGCCTGCGATTTCGTCGGCGCCGCGGCGCTGCGCCGAATCGCGGAGCGCGGCCCCGCCCGCCGGCTGGTCGGTCTCGCGCTGGAGGGGCGTCGCATCGCGCGGCAGGGGGCGGCGGTTACCGCCGGCGGTCAGACCATCGGCGAAGTCACCAGCGGCACGTTCGGGCCGACCGTCGGCCGCTCGATCGCGATGGCCTTCGTCGACGCGCCGCGCGCGGTGGAAGGGACATCCGTCTCGATAGACCTCGGCGGTTCAACGATCCCGGCCGCCATCGTGCCGCTTCCGTTTTACAAACGAGCCTCCTGAGCCGGCTGCAACGGTTCAGGCATCCTCCTCACCCTAACCCTTCGGGCTTCCTCATCGGGCGCCCTCAGTCTCAAGGGGAGAGGGCTTGATTCTTACTCCCATTGCAAGCCGAGCCACTCCTGCGATTTCCGTTGAACCCGACCCACGGCCGCGCCATAATATTTCGACTGCACGCCCCGGCCACCGGCCGCGAGCCCCGAACCCCGCATCGGCCGCCGCGTGCTCCCGCCCCAGGAGACTCGCCATGATCCGCCCCCCATTCGCACTGCCTTTCGCTCAACTGCTTCAGGCCGTCGCCGCGCTGGCGCTCTCCATCATCGCCCCCCCTGCACTGGCGCAGGAAGACCTGCTTGCCCGCGCGATTCAGGACCGCCCCGCGACGGCCGTTGCGGCCGCTGACGAGGCGGCCCAGGGCGACCCGGCCGAATGGCGCCGCCAGGCGGACCTGCTGGCCGAGCAGCAGCGCTATGACGAGGCGATCAGCCTGTATGAGCGCGCGTATCGCCTCGACCCCGCGAACCAGGAGGGATACGCCCGCCTGCTGATCGCGCGGCGCGCGGCGGGCCGCCTCAGCCCCGCCGAGCAGGAGGCGCTGGCGCTGATCGAAGAAGGGCGCGACCTGCAGATCGAGGAAGTGATCCGGAGCGTGCGGCTCGGCATGGTGCAGGCGCGCGAGGCGCTGCGACACGGCGACGCGGAACTGGCCGCGTCGCAGATCGCCCAGTCGCGCGAGAAGCTGGCGGGATTGCCGCGCGGCGTCGATGTGGCTCCCTATCACCACGAACTCGCACGGCTTGAGGCTGCCGCGCGTCGCCGAAACGCCCGTCCGCCCGCCGGAGCGGCCGTCGCGGGAAACCCCGGCGATGCGGGCGTCATGCCCCTTCCGCCGGTCGATGGAGCGGTGCGCGTGCCGAACAACGCCGACGTCGATCCGGCCGGTCCCTACGCGCCGAACGGCCGATTCGTCGATCCGGACGATCTCACCGATCTGGCCGCCGACGATCCTTCTTTCCGCTATCAGCGAGCCATCGCCCGCGCCGCGGCCGCCGCGCGCACGCAGCGATTCCTCGACGTCGAGCAGGATGTGGCGGAACTGAACAACGACGGCCCGACCTATCCGGATGACTGGCCGCAGCGCACCGCGCGGCGCGCCCGGTATCGCCACGGTGAAATCTATCGCGGCCCTTCGACGAAGAATGAGAATGGCGAAGAGGTTTACACCGCGATCTATGACTTGGGCGATCTGGTCCACCCGGTGCCGAACTTCGCTTCGCTGGACTGGGATCCGCGCATCCGCGCGCAGGCGGTGCTCGATCGCGACGCGATCCGCCGCTATAGCTGGATGTTCCGCGGTGACGCGGCCGACCTCGCGGCGGGTCTGCCGGTGCTTCAGTTCTACGGCGGCATCGACAACTGGGCCGCCGGCCCGCGAACCGACCCGGCCGAACTGGAGCGCGTGCTGATCACGATCGACGCGTTCATGCAGGGGCGGTGAGGCGCGGGATGACAACCCCCCCGGATCCCCCCTTGAGAAGAGGGGAAATCATTCCGTTTTTCCTCTCCTTTCCAGAGCAGGGGCACATAATTTTTCCCCTCCTTTTCAAGGAGGGGCCAGAGGAGGTTGAGCCATCTCCCTTCTGAGACTGAGGGCGCTTTCTCCCTCTCCCTTGAGGGCTGAAGGCGACCGATGAGGGAGCCTGAAGGGAAGGGGTGAGGGTGATGGTTTCAAACTGGATTCCCGCTTCCGCGGGAATGACAGATGGCGCGGGAATGACGAATTTCGCGCCGGGTGGCCTGCCCCGATGGGAGGCGCGGCCCTAAGATGGCGAGATGCCCCCGAAACTGAAATGGACCGACTCGGAAGATCTGGGCATCCTGCTGCACGAGAAGTTTCCCGCCATCGACCCGCTCACGGTGCGCTTCACCGATCTGCGCGACTGGATTCTGGCATTGCCGGATTTTGACGACGATCCCAATGCCAGCAACGAGGCCAAGCTCGAAGCGGCCCAGATGGCATGGCTGGAGGAATACCGCGAGGCCGCGGATGAGGATGAGTGAGAGCCGCCGCGCGCCTTATCCCGCTGCCGCGTAGGGCTGCGCCGCCGTCGCGTCGTCGCCGATTTCGGGAAGCAGCGCCGGCAGCGACTCCAGTCGCCGCAGGTACTGACTGAGATCCTTGACCGTGAAGCGGCGCAGGAACTCCGTCCCCGCGGACCGGTTCAAATCGACGATGCGATCGATCAATTCGATTTTGCTCATGGGCGCCAGACGCTCCCGCGGAGATCGGCGATTCCGAGGGCTGTGGGTCGTGCCGGCGGGCCGCGGATTCGCGACGACAGGTTCGCCGACGGGGATGCTATCGGCGGCAACGTCTGAACCGCTTGAAGGATGTTGCACGTCTGATCGCGACGCCGCCGCGCGTCGGAACACTGTCCATTTCTGCGCGATTCCGACGCGCCGCTCGCGGAAGCCGGCAGCCTTGTCGAACGGTAGCGCGCACGTGCGATCGCCGTCGTCGCGCCTTCCGATCGCGCAGATTTGACGCAGCCGCGCGCCGGAACGCGCATCCGCTGCGCGTCGGCCGGCCCGCAAGAGTGGCCGTTCCCTACAATCCACGCTTCCAATGGTCATCGATGTCCACTGTCACGTCGGCTACAGCGCCCGCCGCCTCCCGGCCGATGCGCCGCGATTCTCCTTCGAATCCGGCGGCGACCCGGCTTCCGGCGGGCTGGACAGCTATTTCTCTCCGCGACTGATGGCCAAATGGGACCGGCTGCTGCGCTGGCGCACGGTTCAGCGGGCGATGAAGATCACCTGGGACGGCCGCGCGGGTGAGAGGCTCGACCGGCAGATCGACGCGTTCAACGCGCGCCATTTCGACGGAGCGAAAGGGGTGGATCGCCTCGTCCTTCTGGCATTCGACGCCTGTCACGGTGACGACGGATCGACGCTCGCCCCGTCGCCGCGGCGCGGCGCGGCGGGCGGCGATCTCTATGTTTCCAACTCACTGGTGCGGCGACTCTGCGACGAGCGGCCGGATCGCTACCTGCTCGGCGCGTCGGTGCACCCCTATCGTCGCATCGGATCGCGCGACGCCGTCTCGGCGCTGGAGGAACTGAAGGCCGCCGGCGCGGTGCTGATCAAGTGGCTGCCGATTCACCAGAACATCCGCGCTGACGATCCGCGGACGATCGCCTTTCTGCGCCGCGCGGCCGACCTGCGGCTTGCCATGCTCATTCACTACGGCGGCGAGATGACGCTGGCGGCGCAGCATCCGGAGTTCGAGCATCCCGGCCCGATGCTGAACGTGCTGCGCGGCCTGCACAGGGAAGGGCGGATGCCGACGACGATCGTTGCGCATGCGGCCACCCCCTCGCTGCCGCTTCACTCGGCGGACGGGCATCGCACGCTGATCCGCGCGCTCTGCGAGGAGTTCGCCGACGCGCCGCTCTACGCGGATGTCTCGGCCCTGGCGGCGCTGGGCCGTGCTCCCTGGCTGCTGCGCGTCGCGCGGAACCGGCCGCTGCACCGCAAGCTCGTCTGGGGAACGGACTTTCCGATCCCGGTCTTTCCGATCCTCTGCTGGCGCGCGTTGTGGGGTCGGAGAAAGCGCCTCGACCGGATCGATTCCTGGATCGAGCGCGACCTGGAACTCAAGCGGGCCGTCGGACTCGATGAGTCGGTCTTTCACCGCGCGGAGCAGATTCTGGAGCTGCCGGTGAGGGATTGAACAGCGCCCGTCGGAACGGTTGAAACGACTGCAGGTGGGGCGATCGCGCATCGACGATCTTTAATCGCTCCCGGCTCGTCGCCGCCAAATAGCGCCATTTCATGCAGTTATGTATACAAGGTGTCGCCGAGCTGGGCCGCGAGTGGAGCATTCGGAGTTTCGGACCTGCTCGGAACAAAGTCCGCCGCCGCATTTTTTTTGCGGTCTTGGCGATCGTAAGCTTAGGAATTTAATTGATTTATAACTTTGATGAGATTATGTTTCAATAGAGCAAAATGGCAGGGTTGGGTGGCTGAACCATCCACATTCGAACCAGCGGGCCTATTTGGACGAAATCTATCGTGGAGACTGAAACGGTTCGTCCAGAGTGATTCTCTGGCTATTGCAGTTCGAATGAAGTTGATAAACTCGCCCCGCGACGGTTCGACCTCATGACCCTGCCTTGGAGCGCCGCCGATGTTGACTCACATTGATGCACTCGTTGCGGCGATTGAACGCAGGGAGGAGGACAAGCCATCGCAGCCTGACACCGTTGTGGCGGCATTTCTCGACGCGAACGACCAGGTTCAGACTCAAAACTTCGACTACTGGGAAGACGCCATCGATGAAATGGATCGGCTTGGGATTCCGGCCGATCGACAATTCCTGATGATCGTGCCTGATCCCGATATCTGCTACGTTTCATAAAAGCCGCAACTCCCCCGCTCCTCCTTCCGAACAGCGCGACACGTGCGGGAAATGTCCGGCCCGCGCTTGCGGCCCGCAATCACATACATTTACCATACTCCCGCGTTGCATTCGTGGCGCCGCGGGATGGTTTCATGCCGACTGTGAACTTGAAATGGTTTCCCGCGCACCAGGACTTGAGGCCCTTTGTCTTCGGACAGGTCAGGCTGCGCGGGCATCTCTTCGACCGACCGCTGCGATTCCTGGTCGATACTGGATCGAAACAAACCCTGATTTCTCCCCGGCACGAACTGCTTCTGGCGCGAGATGATCGATCCGCCTATTCGCGAATCAAGTTTTCTCCTGCCGCGACGCCGATCAAGGGAATCACCGGCACCGCGCCGACCAAATACGTTCGCTCCGATGGATATGCCGCGCCGACCGGAATCGAGCTGGCGACGACCAGCGGTCAAGGGCAGTTCGTTGGAATCAACCACCTGTTATTTGTTGACAGAAGCGAACCGATCATGCCGCGGCGACTGAGGTTCATGGGAAAGCTCCTCTGGGTAAGGGTCGATCGATACCGCATGGTGGCCTGCGAAGGCGACGATTACAGCATCATCGGATGGGACGTGCTGGGTACCTGCACCATGCATATCCAAGGCGGCAATCCCCCGTCCGGACACCTGGAATTCTGAGCCTATGGCATCTCACACCGGCTGCTCATATCCTTTTCGCAGAGCATCCCGCTGACTTTCCCGATTTGTGCATGGGCACCCGCGGCATCCCGGCCGAAGTGGCGGAACTGGCAGACGCGCCGGATTCAAAATCCGGTCCTCGCAAGAGGGTGTGGGTTCAAGTCCCTCCTTCGGCATTCTTCCGTTGTTCCTCTCTCTCGCGGAACTCCTCTTTTCCGGTCAACCCCGGAACCCGCTTCAGGAGAAGCGGTGCGACCCATGCGCCGGCACCGACCATGCGCCGGCACCGACCATGCGCCGGCACCGACCATGCGCCGGCACCGACCATGCGCCGGCACCGACCATGCGCCGGCACCGACCATGCGCCGGCATCGACCATG
>Ga0187894_10007242_pt1 | contig 10549 bp, 4 predicted proteins | sample GBC1701081metaG_FD_136650 | JGI IMG/M metagenome (GOLD analysis project Ga0187894, IMG submission 136650) | White microbial mat communities from a lava cave in the Kipuka Kanohina Cave System on the Island of Hawaii, USA - GBC170108-1 metaG ... | reverse complement strand
CACAACAACAGCTACGGCCCGGCGCCGCCCGCCATCTACGACCAGGACGCGGCGGACGTTGACGACGCGATGTGGCGGTTGCGCGATTACACGATCTTTTACTCGGCGGGCAACGACAGTCCCGGCGCTTTTCAGGTGACGAACGCCGCCAAGAACAACATCGTCGTCGGCGCGTGCGACAGCCCGACGAGCAGTCGAGGCAGTCTTGAAAACCTGGCGAATTACAGCAACCACGGCCCGACTTTCGACGGGCGCATCAAGCCGGACATCGTCGCGCCGGGCACGGTGATCGGCGCGACCGAAGACCCCGACGACGCCAAATCGTCTTCGTACAACCACTCGACTTCGGCGACGGCGAAAGACGCGGCGGTCAACGCCACCGATCCGAATAACGACGGCGACCTGGTTGAAACAGCGGTGAGCGGGACCAGCTTTGCTTCGGCGATGGCGGCGGGCAGCGCGTTGCTCGCTCGGCAATATTTCACCGACGGCTTTTATCCGAGCGGAGCGAAGGTAGCGAATAATTCATTCACGCCGTCGAACGCTTTGATCAAAGCGATCATCATCAATTCGGGACGCAACCTGACCGGGCGCTTCACGGCGAGCAACTATCCGATCAGCGCCAGCGGCGCGCTGCCAAACAGCGGTCAAGGTTGGGGCCGCATCGCGCTCGACGACGCGCTCTATTTCGCGGGCGACCGGCGCGAGTTGCGCGTGCTCGCGGATATTTACAACGGCGCGACAACGAGTGAATCAAATCGCCCTGCGCCCAATTCGGCGATCACCACCGGGCAGACGCACAGCTATCAAATTACCAACGTCAGCAACGTCGAACCGCTGCGCATCACGCTGGCGTGGTCTGATCCACGCGCGGCGGTCGGCTCGGTCGTTGCGCTCGTCAACAACCTCGATCTGGAAGTGGTTGCGCCGGACGGCAAGGTCTATCGCGGCAACGTGAACTTTGCCAGCGCGTGGTCGCAGCCGGCGGGCGACGCCGCCTTCGACAATCGCAACCCGATTGAAGCGGTCTACATTCAAAACCCGATTCCGGGAACTTACACCGTGCGCGTCATCGGCGCGAATGTGCCGGGCAACGGCCAGACGCAGATCACCGCGCAGCCTGGCGATCAGAAGATTGATTCCAACCGGCAAGGTTACGCGCTCATCGCCACCGGCAACTTTACCGCCGGATCGCAGCCTGCGCTCAATCTTGCGACGTCGAATGTCAACGGCGGCGTCAACGCCGACCCGTTCATCAGCAAGAACGAGACGGTCACTGCCAACGTCACGATCAACAACCCAAGCTCGCTCACGGCGCAGAACGTCAGCGTCAAAGTCGAGGTTGACGAATTCAGCCAGGTTCCCGCGAGCGTGATTCGCATCAACAGCCAGGCCGACGCCACGATCAATATCGGCGAGGTCGCGTCGGGCGCGAGCAAAAACGCCGCGTTTCAAATCACGCTGCTCGACGATGGCGTTGACCGCCCGGGACAATCGCTCAACTGCAAAATTACGATGACGCCGGCCAATGGCCTGCCATTCGTGACGCGGTTTTCGACGCTGGCGCAGCTCAAACTCGTCACCTACCGCACGCGCTTCGAGTCTGCATCCGATCCGGGCGGCGCGGGCGTCATCGTGATCCCCGAATCCGATTGGAAGAAGCGCAAAGATCACGCGAACCGCGCCGATGAAAAAGATTTTTTCGACGGCGACTGGACGTTGACGACGGCGCAACGCGCCGGCAGTTCGACCACCAGTTTGAGTGATCCCAGTGGCGTTGGCCGCGGCTACGGCGTCGGCCAGGTCAGCCGCAGCGACGGCCAGGTCTACGACGACTCGCGCTGGTGGACGCCGAAGCTGCCCGTGCCCGGATTGTTCGTGACCGAATCAACCGGCCTCATTTCAAATCCGGCGGGCGCCGCCAACCTCAAGGCGGAGATTGATTCGTTCGAGGTTGATGTCAGAGCCGACTTCACCGGTGACGTGACTCAGAGCGCCAGCTCAGGTGACTTCTTCATCCTGCGCCTGCGCACTTACAACAACACGGTCTCGGTTCGTTCGACCGACGACTCCGGCGCGACGACCGAGAGCTTCACCAACCTGCTCTATCTCGATTCGCAAAACGCCAGCGGCAATGGCTTCGCGCATTACTCCGGCGCCAACTTCGCCAGCGGCGGCGGCGTGTTCAACGTGGATGGCGATGACGAAGATCAGTCGGACGTGTTCTTCCGGTTTGAATTGCAGTTCCGGCGCAACGGGTTTCCACAGAGCGGCGAGGGCGTTTTTGTGGACAACCTGGTCGTGCGGCTGCGCGTGGCTGACACCGCCGTTTATGCCTCGCCGGTCGCAGGCGCGCTGACCACGGTTGACGCCGCCAGCTTCGCGCGCGCCGTCGCGCCCGGACAGATCGTCGCGGCGTTCGGCTCAGGTTTTCCGGCTGGAACGCGGGTCGCTGTCTCGGCTTCGTCAACGCCATTGCCGGCTGAGCTCTCGCAGGTTTCAGTCCGCGTCAACGGACGGCTCGCGCCGCTCTTCTTCGTCGGCGCGCCGGGCGACGGTACGTTCCAGATCAATTATCAACTGCCGTTCGAGACGGCGGCTGGCGTCGCGTTGGTCGAAGTCCTGAGCGAAGGCAAGCTGGTCGCCAGTGCATACTCGCCGGTCAGCGCCGCCGCTCCTGGCGTCTTCACTTCCAACTCGTCGGGGCAGGGACAAGCCGTCGCGCTCAACCAGGACTACTCGCTCAACGGCAGCCCAGGCTCCGCTCCCGGCGCCAGGCCCGAAAGCCGCGGGCGATTCATCATCGTTTACGCGAACGGGCAGGGGCGACGGTTGCTGGACGGCGCGACGAGTGAGTTGTTGACGCTGCCTTCAGGCTACGCCACGCCCAACAGCCCGCTCTACCTCACGGCTGAAATTCCAACGGTGACGATTGGAGGAATCCGCGCGCAGGTCGCGTTCAGCGGCCTCGCGCCAGGCTTCGTCGGGCTGTGGCAATTGAACGTGAAGATTCCTGACAACGCGCCCACCGGCAACGCCGTGCCGCTGGTCGTTTCGTTCGGAGAGAAGGTTAGCAAGACGACCACTGTAGCCGTCAATTAAACCCTGAAAGCGTGAGCCATTGGTTTAGTCACGAATCAGCAGGCGCTCTTTCTGTCCCGGAGGGACATCAGATATTAGCCGGTGGTGAAACCACCGGAAATAAGCGCCAATACCCTCTCCAGCCCCGGCAGGGGCGACAGACCGAGCCTGGTCTGTCGCCCTTTCAGGGCTGGGGAGGCGTTGCGCGCGGTTCCGGTGGTTTCACCACCGGCTAATTTCCGCTGCGCCTCCGGCGCAAAGGCACGTGAATAAACCAATGGCATGCGTTCCCAGATAGCAGGAGAAGTCGCATGTCAAATTTTTACCGCATCATCGCCTTCACTTTTTTCATCGCTCTGTCTGCTGTCGCTTTGCCGCGACTGGCGATGGCTCAGGACACGCTGATCGAAGACATCGAGGTCAACGGCAACCGCCGCATCCCTCGAGAGACTGTCCTTTACAGCGTGCAGAGCAAGCCGGGCGACATTTACAGCGAAGCCGCCGTGCGGCGCGATTTCCAGGCCGTCATCGGCATAGGCGTCTTCGATCCGATGGCTGCGAAGCTGCTGGTCGCCGACGGCCCGCGCGGCGGCAAGGTCGTCGTCTTCCAGGTCCGCGAATATCCGATCATCCGCGACATCCAGTACCGCAACCTGAAAGCCGTCACCGAGAGCGAAGTGTTGACGCGCTTCAAAGAGCGCCGCGCCGGCGTCAGCAAAGAGTCGCCGTTCGATCCGCTGAAGGCTCACAGCGCGCGCGCCGTTCTGAAAGAGATGCTGGCCGAAAAGGGCTATCCCGACGCCGAGGTCGGAGTCGAAGTCGAAGACATCTCCGCCACCTCGATCGCGGTCTTCTTCAAGGTCGCCGAAGGCCAGCGCGTGCGCATCAAGGAGATCGAGTTCATCGGCGACCGCGACGGATTCACGCAACGGCGCTTGCGCGGCGCGATGAAGCTGGTCAAAGAAGCCGGGCTGCTCTCGACCTTCACGTCGAAGGACATCTACTTCAAAGACAAATTGCTCGAAGATCTGGAGCGCGTGCGCCTCTACCTGGGCACGAAAGGTCATTTGCAGGCGCGCGTCGGCGAGCCGCAGATCAGTCCGGCGGGCGTCGCCACCAACGGTTTCCCGCTGCCCATTCCGGGGCTACGCAAAAAAGGGCCGGGTCTGAAGATCGTCATCCCGATTGAAGTCGGGCGGCGGTACAAAATCGCCAAAGTTGAGGAGAAGGGAGTCACCATCTTTCAGCCAGGCATCGTCGCGGCGGTCTCGCAGATGAAGGCCGGCGATTATGTGGACGCCAAGAAGATTTCGGAGAACGTTTACAAAGGCGTCAAGGATTTGTACGGCACGCAGGGTTACATCCAGGCCGACGTCCAATTCGTTCCGAAGTTCATTGATAAAACGCCGGAAGAGGGCGAGGTCGAGATCACACTGGAAGTCGAAGAGGGCCGCCAGTTCACGCTCCGCCGCCTGGAATTCATCGGCAACGTCAGCACGCGCGACCGCGTGCTGCGCCGCGAGGTCGTCATCAACGAAGGCGATCCGTACAATAAACGTTACTGGGACCTTTCGATCCTGCGGTTGAACCAGTTGGGACTCTTCGAGGAGATCAAGGAGAAGGACGCGATCACGCGCACCAACGACCGCGACCAGTCAGTGGATATTGACGTGCAAGTGAAAGAGCGCGGGCGGCAGCAGATCACGATCAATGGCGGCGTGTCGGGTTTCGCCGGCAGCTTTTTCGGGATCGGTTATTCGACCAACAACCTGCTCGGTTATGGCCAGACGCTGAGCATCAACTTCTCGGGCGGCAACCGGCAGATTTTCGCCGGAGTGGGATTCACCGAGCCTTACCTGTTCGGCAAACCGATCAGCTTAGGCGTGAACCTTTTCGCGCAACGCCAACAGTACTTCGGCAACAGCATCAATACCTTCAGCAATTTCTTTAGCACGGGCGACCTTTCGCAGGCCGATCTCGATTCGCTCTTCACGCAGGAAGCCGCCGGGGGCAGCGTCGAAATTTCCGCGCCGCTGGCGCTCTTTACCAGGCGTCTGCGCAAATACTCGAACTTCACGCGGGTGGGGATTTCGTACTACCTGGCGACTTCCAGAATCCTCGACCCGAAGGTGAACCGCGACAACGACACGTCGAACGACATCCCGGTCACCTACAGCCAGCCGCGCCTGCTGACCAGCCGCGTCACGCCGAGCCTGTTTATCAACACGCTCAACGCGGCGATTGATCCGACGCGCGGGCAGAGTCTGTTCCTCGGTTTATCGTTCGCGGGCGGAGCGCTGGGCGGCGACGTGAACACGATCTCGCCGAGCATTGAATACAAATTCTTCAAGCCGGTGTTGTACGCAGGCTCGGATAAGCCGCACGTTTTCGGCCTGCGGTTTATGGCCGGGCACGTGCGCAGCTTCGGGACGCCGATCACCACGCAATCACTGTCTTTTGTCGGCGGCGTGCCGATCACCGAACGATACTTCCTCGGCGGCGAGAACGACGTGCGCGGCTACAACTTCTACTCGATCTCGCCGGTGGTCAGGTACGATTACTTCCAATCAACCAGAAACGTCTCGGCGAAGATTCTTAACAGTTCGGGCGAACTGGAGGATGTGGCCGGCGGCTCGATCCATCCGAGCGTGCTGCGCCGCTATACGTTTGAAGCGCCGGAAAACGGCTGTGGCGAGGTGAAAAGCCCCGGCTGCAACGTCGAACGGATCGTCCGCAAAGACGCCGACGGCAAAGAGATTCCTTTTTACACCGCCGTCGGCGGCGACACGCGGATGCTGTTCAATTTTGAATACCGCATCCCGCTGGCCGGCCCGGTCTCGGTGGCGAGCTTCTTCGACCTCGGCGCGGTCTTCAATCTGCGCAAGTACCAGGATCAGGTCGTCAGCTCGAACTACGTTGATCAGGTCATCACGCCGGCCGGGGTGATCGTCAATTCATCGGGCACGATCGCCACGCGCGACGAATTGGACAGCGCGATTGCGGCGGGCGGCGCCGGCAGCGACGGTCTGCCGCCGGGCTTCCGCCAGATTTTCCTGCAAGGCGATTCGCGGTCTTACAACCTGCTGCGGCTGTCGCAAAACGCGACCAGTTTCCTGGAAAATATGCGCGCGTCGGCCGGCCTCGAGTTCCGCGTCCAGGTGCCGGTGATCAACGTGCCGTTCCGGCTGATCTTCGCTTATAACCCGAACGCCAACCCCGACATCACCGACCCCAGAGTGCTGTCTCTGGAAAAAAGGACGGTGGTTCGTTTCAGCATCGGACGAACATTTTGATATGCCCCTCCATTTCAACCGCCATTCACTGCGGCTGCCGGCTGTCCATGCGGCAATGGCCGCGCTGCTTGCCTTCGTTTGCGCTCCGCCCGCGCTGGCGCAAAGCGGGAGGCGGGTAAGCAAACCGCCAACCCCGGCGCAAGCAGATAAAAGCGAGGTCGTCACCATTCGCACCGCCGAAGTTTCGCTGCGCGTCACCGTGCGCGATTCGCTGGGGCGGGCCGTTGACGGGCTGAAGGCGGACGATTTTTTCATCTACGACAACGGGCGGCGATACGAGCCGCTGCGTTTCGAACGGCTGCGGTCGCCGGTCAACCTGGTCTTGCTGCTCGACGAGGCGGACGGATTCTTCCAGGGCGCGGAGGTTGTCAGGAGAGCTTTGTTGTCGTTCCGGCAGGCTCTCAACCCGGCGGACCGCGTGGCCGTGATGCGCTTCACCGACGAGATTATGCTGCGACAGGATTGGAGCAACGACGAGGCCGCGCTGGCGCGGGCGCTGAAAAGAGGCCGGCAGGGCGGGGCCAAAGCGGCGATCTACGACGCCCTCATCCTGGCCGCCGCGAAACTCAATGAGGTCGAGGGGCGGCGCGCCATCGTTTTGCTGACCAACGGCCTCAACACCGCCGGCGCGTCTAGCGCCGGCGCCGCGTTGGCCGCGGCGCAGAGCGTCGAAGCGCCGGTCTACATCTTCAGCCAGACGGAAGCCATGGCTTCCGCCATTCGTCAGCGCCAGCCGAAAAAATCCGCGCCGTCCGTGCTCATCGCCGACACCAACCCTGTCGCCATGGATGACGCCCCGCTGCCATTGCTGGAAGCTGCGGAGCTCGAACTGACCGCGCTGGCCGAGCAGAGCGGCGGGATGATCTATTTCCCGCTCCGGGAAAGCAGTCTGAGCTGGATGCTGGCGCAGGTGGCCGACGAATTGCGCACGCAGTACCTGGTCACTTATCAGCCCGCGACCGACGGCGATTGGGCCGCGGAACCTCACCGCATCGAAGTGCTGGTGCGTGGGGGCCACCAGACGCGCAATGAGATTAAGGCAAGGAATTTGCATCAGCGGTGTGGGGCAGGTTTCCAACCTGCCCCACACCGCGCTCGCGGCTGTTTTAGTCGTTCGCTGGGTTGTGGGGCAGGTTGGAAACCTGCCCCACAACCCCTTGCAAAAAGCTTGCCTTAATCTCATTGACCAGACGCGCCCCGGTTACGCGCGCCGCAAAGCGGATTTCAGCGGACATTTGATGGGCGCCGCCGCGAAGACTCCCGCGTTTGCGCCCGGCGAATATTTACATTGCTTACAAACTCTTTGCCTGCGCTTTAACACTTTGCCGGCGGACGGAACCATAATCGGTCGCGCTTCAACAGAGATCACGCGAAAAACAAGGAGACATTTAAAATGAAAAGACTACTAACGACAGGTTTATGCATGGTGGCGTTGACGCTCGGCCTTTCCAGCGTCTGCGCCGCGCAAGCGAAAGCAACGGACTTTTCGGGCACGTGGACATTGGACAAGAGCAAGACCTCCAATCTGCCGCCTGCGCTCGAAAGCTATACGCTGACTGTCGCGCAAGACGCGCAGCAACTGACGGTCGAAACCGATTTGCAAGGTGAGGTTGGCATGCGCGGCGGGCCAGGCGGGCCAGGTGGCGGGCGCAGAGGCGGTGGTGGCGGCTTTCCCGGCGGCGGGCGAGGCGGCGGCGGCTTCCCCGGAGGCGGCCTTCCGGGCGGAGGTGGAGGACTCCCGGGTGGTGGCGGCCCCGGCGGTGGCGGAGGGTTTCCAGGCGGCGGCGGCGCGGGTGGAGGATCTGGAATACCGAAAGAAGCGGTGATGGGGATGGCGCTGCGAGTGACGACGCCGAAGGCCACCTATACCCTCGACGGCAAGGAGACCGTGCAGGAGATGGAAGCGCGGGAGGGCGCGGGTGGCCAGTCGTCACAACCCGGCGGCAGCCTCGCGCTCAAGGCAAGCTGGAAGAAGGGCGGCAAGTTGCTGGAGCTGCAATCCACCCGCAAGTTCGACACACCGGAGGGTGAGCGGAAGACGGCCAGCAAGGACTATTGGGAATTGTCCGGAGACGGCCAGGCGCTCACCGTCAAGCGCACTATTGATACGCCGATGGGAATGGAGCAGGTCAAACTCATCTTCACCAAACAATAATCCAGGGCTTTTGCAAAGTTGTCAGGGATAATCTTCAGGGGAACTAAAACCTACGACCCAAGACCTAAAACCTATAAACAATTCCTTCAACCCATTGCTTGATCGAACTAACGAAGGATTGGTTGATAGGTTTTAGGTCTTGGGTCGTAGGTTTTAGTTCATCAGCAAAGACCTCAACTGACTTTGCCAAAGCCCTGACAATAATCGGGCAGACCTTTACACCAGCAGGCTTTTTCCTGAAAATCCGTGGAACTTTCGGCGTCAATGACTGGCCTTTATCAGTGATAGGCAAAAGGAGAAACCCGACTTATGACTCGAATCGCAATGGCGGCCCTCTTGGCCATGCTTTGTATAACCCCTTCGCTCGCCCAACAATCCATGCTGACCGATCGAGCCGCCGTCTTCTTTGACGACCGCGCGGTGCGTGAAATCCGCATCTATTTCGACAACCCGAACTGGTACAACACGATGGTGCAGAATCACCAGAACCAGGCTCAGACGGGCGATCCTTACATTCCCTGCCGCTTCAAATACGGCAGCATCGAATTCCCCAGAGTCGGCGTCCGCTTCAAAGGCAATTCGTCGTTCCGCCGCAACGGGATCAAACGGCCCTTCAAGTTCGACTTCAATGAATACGATCCGAACGCGGAGTTTTTCGGGCTGAGCAAACTGAACCTGAACACGAACGACCTGGCGCCGGACTTCATGCGCGAGAAGCTGTTTTCAGACTTTGCCGGGAAGTTTGTCACTTCCATGCGCGCCGTCCACGTCAAGCTTTACGTCAACGACGCTTACTACGGCCTGTACACGGCGATGGAACAGCCGGACAGCGCAATGATGAAAAGCCGCTTTGGCCGAGACGAGGACGGAAATATTTTTGAAGGCCCGGAGATTCCGGGCGGGCCAGCCGGGCGGCCTGATTTGACTTACCGCGGCCCTGACCCCGCGCCTTACCGCGCCATTTATCAGCTTGAGACCAACAAGGAAGCCAACGATTACAGCGGCTTGATTCAGTTCATTGACGTTTTGAACAACACTCCGGCAGCCGAGTTGCCGGGGAAGTTTGAACCGATCGCCGATGTCGAACAGTTGCTGACCTGGCTGGCGATCAACCATTTGTTCGTCAACCTGGATTCTTACGTGAACGACGCCGGCGAGTATTACCTTTACGACCGCAGCCGCGACGGCAAGTTCATGTACGTTCAGTGGGATCACAACGAATCGTTCGGAACGACCGGCGATGGCACTCCGCGGATCGCCAACCCGTTTGCATTCGACGTGTTCTGGCTGCCGGGCGGCGGCGTGGGGGCGCAAAACCAGCGCCCGCTGGCGCAGAAACTGTGGGCGGTTCCCGAATACCGGCGGCTCTATTTGCGAATCTTAGCCAGGTTGCTGCGCGAAGGCTTCAACCCGGATTCCTTCGCCCCGCGCGTGACGCAACTGGCCAATCTGATCCGGGAGCACGTCTACGCCGACCCGAATAAAATCACCACCAACGCCCAGTTTGAAACATCGCTCAACAACGAGACGACCAGCGGTGGTGGCGGAATGCCTGGCGGAGCATTGCCGATATTCGGCCTCAATCAATTCGTGCGCGAGCGGTACAACTACATGCGCGGCTGGCTCAACTCGCAGGCGCAGCCATCCGACGTGCGCCTCAACGAAGTCGTGACGGTCAACACCGGCCTCTACAAAGACGAAGCGGGAGACGCCGATCCGTGGGTGGAATTGCACAACCTTGGCCCAGGCGCGGTAGCGCTGAACAATTTCTACCTGACCGATGACACAGCTAATCCGACAAAGTGGCAATTGCCCGCGCGGACGCTCGCCGACGGCGAGTTCCTCGTGCTGTGGCTCGACGGCGAAACTGGCGAAGGACCCACGCACGCCAGCTTCCGTCTGCAGACGGCGGGCGGAAAGCTTTACCTGTACTCGGGGCAGACGGCGCTCGACGATGTGACCTATCCGGCGCTCACTGGCGGCCAATCGTATGTCCGTTTGGGGAGCTACGGCGGCCGGT
>Ga0187894_10007241_pt1 | contig 10557 bp, 6 predicted proteins | sample GBC1701081metaG_FD_136650 | JGI IMG/M metagenome (GOLD analysis project Ga0187894, IMG submission 136650) | White microbial mat communities from a lava cave in the Kipuka Kanohina Cave System on the Island of Hawaii, USA - GBC170108-1 metaG ... | reverse complement strand
GCTCATACAATGGCATAGATGCATAAGCGGCGGAGCGCGTTGCCGTGAGAGCGGCAATTTCTCATCTAAAGAAGGCTGACCCCAAACTTCGGCAAGTAATTGAGACGGTGGGGCCTTATCGCCAACAGTTTGGCGAGCCGACGTTCGAATATCTGGCGCGGGCGATTGTCTATCAGCAGTTGAACGGTACGGCGGCGGCGACCATCTATGGGCGCTTTCAAACAGCTTGCGGCCGCCCCGGTGTTGTTCCGCAACGCGTCCTTCGTGTGGGTGAAGAGCGATTACGGGCGGCCGGATTGTCAAAGCAGAAGCTGAGTTACCTGCTGGACCTCGCCAAACGGACCAAGCGCAGGGAACTGGTTTTCGAAGGATTATCCGAGCTTCCGGATGAAGCGGTAATTGAAGCGCTGACTCAGGTGAAAGGGATTGGAGAGTGGACGGCGCACATGTTCCTGTTGTTCGCACTGCGCCGCCCCGACATTTTGCCGGTGGGCGACTACGGGATACGCGCAGCCATGAAAAAGCTCTACGGGCTGCCGGAGTTGCCGAAGCCGGATGAGATGCGGAGGATTGGAGCGCCTTGGCGGCCTTGGTCAAGCGTGGCCAGTTGGTATTTGTGGCGCAGTTTGGACGCTAAGAATCCTTGAGGATTTCGCGGGCGCAGTTGTAACCGGGCGCGCCCATGACACCGCCGCCCGGGTGCGCGCCGGAGCCGCACAGATACAGATTCTTCAGCGGAGTGCGATAACGGCCCCAGCCTGCCGCAGGTCTTAGGACAAACATTTGATCGAGACTCATTTCGCCGTGAAAAATGTTCCCGCCGGTGATGCCAAAGCGGCGTTCTAGGTCGAGCGGTGTGAGCACTTGGCGGTGCTCCACGATGTTCTTGATGTTCGGCGCGTATTCGGCAATCAGGTCGAGCACCCGATCGGCGAAGGGCTCTCGCAGTTGGTCCCAAGTGCCTTGACGCAATGTGTAGGGGGCGTACTGAAGAAAGATTCCGATGATGTGCTTGCCGGGCGGGGCCAGCGAGGGGTCGTACATCGTGGGGCACGTCATCTCTAAGAGCGGGCGTTCGGAAGGGCGGCCATACTTGGCGTCATCCCACGCGCGTTCGACATAGTCGATGTCCGGGCAAATGTGCATGGTCGCCTTGTGCTGCGGGCCGGGAGCGCCGGGCAAGCAGGTAAAATCCGGCAAGCCGTTCAGGCCGAGATTAATCTTGCAAGAGGTGCCTTCGGTGCGGAAGCGGCGGATGGAATCGATAAACTCGCTGGGGAGAGCGTTCGGCTCGATCAAGCCAAGGAAGGTTACCTTGGGATCGGCGTTTGAAGCTACCATCTTGGCGCGAAGTTCGTCGCCGTTCTTGAGAATGACGCCGCATGCGGCGCCCTGTTCGACAAGGACTCGATCCACATCGGCGTTGACACGAATTTCGGCGCCGGCGGCCCGCGCCGCCGATGCGATGGCTTCCGATATCGCACCCATGCCGCCTCGCACAAAGCCCCAAACGCCGCGCCGCCCCCCGACGCCACCCATGCAGTGATGGAGCAGAATGTAAGCCGTACCGGCCGAGCGTGGGCCACCGTTTGCGCCGATTACGCCGTCGGTGGCCAGCGTGACCTTGATTTCCGGCGACTCAAACCATGCATCGAGAAAATCCGAAGCGCTTTGCGTAAAGACTTCGACCAGCGACTTCATGGCACGCGCCGAAATTCCACGGCGCTTGGCGGCGAAGCGAAGCCATTCGATATAGTCGCCCAACCCGGAGGGCGGAAAGGCGGGTGGAGTTTCGAGCAACGTCGCTTCGACAAACTGCGCGAGCTCTTCGAGATGCGCTTCGTATGCCGCGAAACGATCGGCGTCTTTTTTCGAGAACTTGGCGAGCTCTTCGTATGTGCGACGCTCGTCCTGCCAGAAGAAAAGATGACGCCCGTCGGGAAATGGCGAAAAAAAAGTTGGTTCCTTTGGCTCTACGCGGTAGCCGTGGCGCGCAAGATCGAGTTCGCGAACGATTTGCTCTTGAAGCAGACTCGAGAGGTAGGCCGCCGTGGAGACGCGATAACCCGGCCAGATTTCCTCTGTCACCGCGCAGCCGCCGACAAGTTCGCGGCGTTCGAGGACGCAGACCTTCCGGGCGGCGCGGGCGAGGTACGCCGCGGTTACCAGTCCGTTGTGCCCGCCGCCGATGATGATCGCGTCATAGCGCGAACTCATTTTGGGGGTTCCTGACGCTCAAATACCACCGCTCCCAGAGGCGGAACCGTAATCTCAATGCTGTGCGGGTGCCCGTGCGAAGGGCGTGGTTGGCTATGAACTCCGCCGAGGTTGCCGGCGTTCGAGCCGCCGAATATTTCTGCGTCGGTGTTCAGAACTTCGCGATAGAAGCCGGCGTGGGGAACTCCGATGCGGTAGCTGCCTCGGACAATGGGAGTGAAATTGCAGATCCAAAGCAAAAAAGCGCGACGGCCTTCGCTCCAGCGCAGGAAGCTGATCGTCGATTGTTCAACGTCATGGAGATCGACCCAGTCGAACCCCTGCCAATCGTAATCGACTTCCCACAGCTCCTTGCGCTCAAGGTAAAAGCGGTTCAAGGCGCGATTGAACTCCTGGAGCTTGCGATGGTAGCCATATTGAAGCAAATCCCAGCGCAGGCTGCCGGCTTCGTTCCACTCCTCGTACTGGCCGAGTTCGGCGCCCATGAACGAAAGCTTCTTGCCGGGGTGGCCGAACATGTACGCCATAAATAGACGCGCGTTGGCGAAGCGCTGCCATTCATCGCCCGGCATCTTGCCGAGGAACGAACCCTTCATGTGGACCACCTCGTCGTGCGAGATCGGTAGCACGAAGTTCTCCGTGAAGGCATACAGCATGCTAAAAGTGATGTCGTTGTGATGAAACTTGCGGTGCACTGGGTCGAGCTTGATGTAATGCAGCATGTCGTGCATCCAGCCCATGTTCCATTTCATCGTGAAGCCGAGCCCGCCCGCGTAGACGGGTCGCGAGACCGCGGGAAAGCTGGTGGATTCTTCGGCGATGGTGATCGCGCCAGCGACTTCATGCGCCTTTTGGTTGAAGATTTTCAGGAACTCGATGGCTTCCAGGTTTTCGCGGCCGCCGTACTGGTTGGGAATCCACTCGCCTTCTTTGCGCGAGTAATCGAGGTAGAGCATGGAGGCAACGGCGTCTACACGAAGACCGTCGATGTGGTACTGCCGCAGCCAGAACATTGCGCTTGAAATCAGGAAGCTGCGCACCTCGTTGCGTCCGAAGTTGAAGATGCGCGTACCCCAGTCGGGATGCTCGCGCTGGCGTTCGTCGTCGTGTTCGTAGAGGTGCGTGCCATCAAAGAACGCCAGACCGTGGGCGTCGCGAGGGAAATGCGCCGGAACCCAATCGACAATCACGCCAATGCCGGCCTGGTGGCACCGGTCAACGAAGTACATGAAGTCTCCAGGTGAACCGTGGCGCGACGTGGGCGCGAAGTAGCCGGTGGCCTGGTAGCCCCAGGAGCCGCTGAAGGGATGCTCGTTAATTGGCAGGAGCTCGATATGGGTGTAGCCCATGCCGGAGACGTAGGTCACCAGTTTGTCAGCAAGCTCGCGGTAAGTGAGCATGCGATTGCCTTCGGCGCGAAGCCAGGAGCCTAGATGACACTCATAGATCGACATCGGCTGGCGGAGCGGATCGATGCGCGCGCGCCGGTCCATCCATACGCTGTCGCCCCAGGCATGGCTATCTAACCTGGCGACGACGGAGCCTGTCTTGGGTGGAAGCTCGGCATAGAATGCGCAGGGATCGGCCTTCAGTTCGGTGTAACCGCCCACCTTCGATTTGACGAAGTACTTGTAGGTTGTACCTTCCCTAAGACCGGGAATGAAGATTTCCCAAATGCCGCCCGTACGCAGTCGCATTGGGTTGCGGCGCTGGTCCCAGCCGTTGAAATCCCCCACAACGAAGACGCATTCCGCGGTCGGAGCCCAAACGGCGAAGCGAACGCCCGCCGTGCCTTCAACTTCAAGCAGATGCGCGCCAAGCATGTTGGCGCATTCGTAGTGCGTACCTTCTCCATAAAGGTGCAAATCGAAGCCGGTAAGCTGCGGCGGATAGCGGTAGGGGTCGTCCTGTTCGTGGACAGTGCCGTCGTAGTACTTGACTTGAAAGCGATATGGGCCGGGGGTAGAGGCGAGTTGCGCAGTGAAGAAGCCGGTATCGTGCGACTTACGCATGGCGACCAAATGGCCATCCGCTGCGAGCGCTACGGATTTAGCTTGCGGGAGAAATGCGCGGACCTCCCATTTCCCGGTGCTTGCGGGATCGGCGATTTGGTGTGGTCCCAGTATGCGAAAAGCGTCGCCGTGGTAACCGCCCAAGATGGCTTCCACTTCGGAGGCGTGCATGGCAGCTAATATCGTAGCAGTGGGGTTCGAGGCATCGGACGCATTCGTTGCGGCACTACCGAAGGCCGAGCTGCATGTGCATTTAGAGGGCACAATCGACGGCGAGACGGCGCGGATGCTGGCTCCTGACGAACACTTGTCGTATGAGTTTTCAAATTTCGACGGCTTTTTGCGATGCTTCAAGAGCGCGGTTACGCTGTTGCGGACACCGGACGACTATGCGCTGGTGACGCGGCGATTGATTGCAAAGCTGGCGGCACAGAATGTTCGATACGCGGAAATTACGCTGGCTGGCGGGGTGGTGCTGTGGAAAGGCCTCGACTTTGGAGCCGTGTACGACGCAGTTGCGGCGGAGTGCCGGAGAGCGGAGTTTCCCGTTTGGTTGATCGTAGACGCCGTGCGGCATTTCGGGTTGGAGCACGTTTGGAAGGTGGCCCGGTTGGCGGTGGAGCGCGCCGGCGACCGGGTGGTCGCGTTTGGCATTGGCGGAGATGAGTCTCGCGGGCCGGCCGGCCAGTTTGTCGAGGTATTTGAGTTTGTGAAATCGAAGGGATTGTGCCTGATTCCACATGCGGGAGAGATGGCCGGAGCCGACAGTGTCCGGGTGTGTATGGAAATGGGCGCTTTCCGGATTGGGCACGGCGTGCGGGCGATCGAAGATGAGGGGTTACTGGCCGAGTTGCGTTCGCGAGGGGTGCCGCTGGAAGTCTGTATTTCTTCGAACGTAGCGACGGGTGCGGTTGTTTGTATGGACGCGCATCCGGTGCGGCGTCTTTACGACGCCGGAGTGCCGATCACTTTGCACACGGACGATCCAGCGATTTTCAACACCAGCTTAAACGCGGAATACGGAATTGCCGCGAAATGTTTCGCTTTTACCTGCGCGGAACTCGAAGAAATCGCCGCTAACGGCTTTCGCTACGCCTGCCGCCCTTGATCCAAGCGCGAAGATCGCGTACGCTTGCCCCCATATGCTTGCAAATGACTGGGCCAATCGGAGACCAAGCTACGACTTCTTGATTATCGGTTCGGGTTACGGAGGAGCGATTACGGCGGCGCGTTTAGCTACCGCGAATCTCAACCCCAAGCCTTCTATTTGCCTCTTGGAGCGCGGGAAGGAGTGGCCTGTCGGCTCGTTTCCCGACTCCATCGACCGCGCTCTGCGCGAGCAGCGGAACAGCGCAAATCCGCTGGGGCTCTACGAGATGCTGACCTACAACGACATTTCGGTGATTAAAGGCTCCGGGCTGGGCGGTACGTCGCTCGTGAACGCGAATGTGGCGATTGTGCCGGATGAAGAGGCGTTCGGCGTGAGCGGATGGCCAACCTCATTGAACCGCACGGTGCTAACTCCATACTACGAGCGAGCCCGGCAGATGCTCGATGCGCGCCAACATCCCCACGCGATGAATTTGAATAAGGTGCGGGCGCTGGCCGTCCGGGCTGCGGAGTTGGGACAGCAGGTAGAGGCGCTCGATATTGCGGTGAACTTTCATATCGACGGCGCAAACGCGCACGGCGCCCGTCAAGTGCCCTGCACGGATTGCGGCGACTGTGTTTCGGGATGCAACTTCGGCGCGAAGAATACGCTTTACATGAACTATCTGCCCATGGCGAAGAATGGCGGGGCGGAGATATACACGCAGACAAAGGTCGAGCACGTAGAGAAGTTGCCTGGTGGTGGCTGGCGTGTGCATGGGCGGCACTATGAATCGGCCCTGAAATCGAAAAAATTTCAGTTGGACGCGGCAAATGTGATTCTGGCGGCCGGCGCCATCAACTCGACTGAGATCTTGCTGCGGTCGGAGTCTAAGGGACTAAAGGTGTCGCCGCGGTTGGGCTCGGGATTTTCGGGCAACGGCGATTTCTTCGGGCTCGCATACAACGGCAATTTCCGTGCCGATGTGAGCGGGCTTGGCCAGCGCGTGCGAAATCCGGGCAGCTTTGTTCCGCCAGGACCGACCATTGTCGCGACTGTTCGCTACGACGGCGCTCGCGTGGAAGACCGGGTGACGATTGAGGACCTCTCTTTTCCAAGCGTTTATGTGGCCGCGGCGCGGGCGGCGTTCACGGCGATAAGGGGGCGCGATACCGATGTCGGGGATGAGGCGGTGGAGCTGGGTCGCAGGTTGATCGATCTGAATCCGTTCGCGCCCGACCATCACAACGGTGCACTCAATTGCACGATGCTCTATCTGTGTATGGGCTTCGATGACGCGAAGGGTTCTGTCATTTTCGAGAAACCGGTGCATGAACCGGATGGGCGCGTGCGGATCGATTGGGACGATGCCGGGCGTCAGCAGGTTTTCACAAAGATCAATGAGGAGCTCTACCGCCACACCAGGGCGCTTGGCGGTTCTTTCATCGAGAACCCATTGTGGACATTGTTCGACCGGAGACACCTGATCACCGCCCATCCCCTCGGCGGGTGCCCGGTGGGCGACGATTATATGCAGGGAGCAGCGGATCAGTACGGGCGCGTGTTCTCGGGGGACGGCTCCGTTCACGACGGATTGTTCGTGGCCGACGGCGCACTGATTCCGGCGGCGCTCGGGGTGAATCCATTTCTGACGATTTCGGCGCTGGCCGAACGTATCGCCGAACGGAAAATCGAGCAACTGCAGGGCAACGATTATCCAGCGTCAAACACGGCCGTGAGTTTCGCCGGGTTGAACGCGCTTGAAACCCTTCATTGGAAGGAAGCCGAGTTGGAGCGGCTGTTCGCGCGGACCGAGTCGCTGCCACTCGATGCGTTGGTAAACAATGGTGGCCGCTCGATCGACAAAGTGAATCGCACGATTCGGAACGACGAGTATTGGAAAGGCTTCTTCCCCCGCGGGCATGTGCTGAATGCGATGTCGAGCGCCATCTTCACCGGCTTTCGAAAGAGGTTTTTCCGCGAGGGCCGGAAGATGATGGGCCGGACCAGCGACACCGATGGGCGCATCAATGCGCGGAATGAGCTGAAAGAAATTACGCTTACCAAGCGTGAAGGGACGCTCGACGCCGGGCGGTACATTTTGCTGAGCTATCTCGATCCCCCATGGCAGGGTTTCTATGACATCTTCAAAATCGTTAATGACGACTTGATGATCGGCCGCGTTTATATGGGCGTCTATCCGCACGGCATCCGGATGTTTACGTTTCCGATGTCGCGGCGGTATTCGTTTGCCGAGATGACGGTAGAAGATCACCGCCAACTTTGGGACGAGGCGACAATGCCGGCGAAAGAGCAGTTGGAAGGCGTTTGGCGGATGGACGCGGTCACCAATCACAATCAGCTTGCCGGGGCCGCGCACTTAAGCTTTCAGCTTCAGCCGGACGGGCGCTTGGAAAGCCGCTATCAATTGATGGGCCTGATGGAAGGCCTTGTCATGCCGAATTTCGTCAGCGGTCACTTTCAACTGCACGACTTCACGCCGTTTCACGATGAGATCCGGCGTATCGAAGACGGCCTGATGGTAGGGAAGTGGGTTGCTGAAGTGCCGGCGGGAGCGGCCCAACTTCTTCCCGCTTCGAGCGCTGGGCTGATTCATGTGGAAAGCACGCCTTCGGGCTCGAAGAGGTTTGGCTTTTACTATACGTTGACCAAAACGGGCGCGAAACAGTTTCCATCCAATCCTCTGCTGGGTGCGTTTCTCGATACGAAGCTGCCCGATGGCTTGGGCATGACTTTCGACGAAACAATGGACGGTTGGTTCCTGGGCGGAGCGGGCAATCCGGAACCCCAGGTGCAGGGGCCGGCAGGTTCATCCGCTTGCAAGTTCACAGTACGGATGAACGTGCGTGACATCAACGAATTCATTGACGCTCCCGCGCATGAGGCGTCTCTTTCCGGGACAATCTCCTTCGACGATTTCGAGGGCGAGCGAAACGTGGTATTCCCGGTCGACTCAATGCGCAGCCGCTTTCAATATTTGTGGGTGAATCCGCGAACCCGCGAAGCGGAGATGGTTTATCACCTGGAGTTCACGACGAATCATGGGAAGCGTTATTTGCTCGATGGGCGGAAGTACATGCAGAAGCACGAGGGCGGCGGCGTGCGTGGCACCAGAGAGGTGCTGGAAGACTACACCACCTTGTTCTGCCGTCTGCATGAACTCATCGAGGATCAGCGGCGCGAAATGGGCACGGCGTGCTTGAAGTTCCGGACGTTTGAGAACGCGACCGCGCTGCGGACGATGTTCGATTTCATGCGCTCGTTCCAAGTGACTGGCACCGCCGATCCGCTGCTACGAGTGCAAGCGCAAATGCGGTTTCTTGCGTTCACGGCGCAATTCGTTCAGACCGAGTACGACCCGCTTTCACCCGATACCGGCGCGTTGCGGGACGATGTCAGCGCGGCGGTTGGGCGGGCGGCCGATACGGCGGATTTCTTTAGCGATCAGTCAACGCGCGACTTGCAATCGGTATTGCGGGAGCAACCCACGTTGCCGTTGGAGCGCTTGCTGAACGCGCGAAAGACAAACGTCGATTTCGGCAAGCGGCGCATCTTGCGTGACTCGTTCTGGAAGGGATCGTTCGCAAAGGACAACCTGCTTGGCTGGGAGGAGCGTGTTCGCACGGCCGCACTGGGCGGGGACGCATCGAAAATGGGGTCGCTCTTTGCCGGCGGCAGTTTTTGGAAGCGGTTCGATGCGGTCGCGAATGGAGCTGCTACCGGGCATGTCGTGAATTATGAGTTGTCGTTCCTGCCCGGCGATCCGGAGGTGCGGGAGGAAATCTATCCGGACGATAACCGTCGCTACTTAAAAAAAGGCGACAAGATACTGCTGCTTCGCTATAAGAACCAACCGTACAAGATCGTGTACGACACGATTAAGGTAATCGACGACAATTCGGCGATCGGCGTCATGCATCTTGGCGAGTATCCGCTCGGGATCGAATTTGCAACGTTCGTGATGGAGCGGCATAACTATCCGTTTGAGAAAATGTCGATCGATGATCACCGTATGCTTTGGGACGATGTGCAGGCGGCAGCGCCGAAGCCGTCGGATTTGGATGGCGAATGGGAAGCCACGCTTGTTTTCCTCACGCGGCCCAATGTAAACCTCCTAAACCAGGCGAACCCTGTGATCTTCCGAATGACTTGTTCGAAGAACGGGCAGACGGTGAATGCGAAGTGCCGTTACGCGGCAGGGCAGGAGTCCGAGCACACATGGACGGCGGCGGCGCGGGAAGAGCGCTTGCGGTTGCTGCCAGACGCGTCCCTGCTAGGCACGTGGCCCCTTTCGGATTTTCCGGCTGCGTTGCTTGGGGCGGCAAGCGAACACGCCAGCGCCGAGACCGGAAGACTGGCCATCCGGTGGGTTGCCAAAAAAGTTTGAACGGTTGACCGGCGGCCACGGTCATAACTGGTGAACGTGGCCGCGAAGCGATGGACGCCCTATTTGAGTTCGAGATCGGAAAAGTGAGCGCGGTGGAAAGCCGTGCCGACACCTTCGACGGCTTGGTGCGCCGGCAGTCCCGATTTGCGTTCCAGGTGGCCTATGCGATTCTGCGGAATTCGCATGATGCCGAGGACGCGGCTCAAGATGTTTTCCTCAAGATCTATCGCGCGGGCGAATGGGAACGCATTCGCGAAGAGCGCGCCTACATTGCACAAGCCGTTTGGCGCGCGGCGGTGGACCGATTGGGCAAGCGCCGCGCGGTTGCGCTGGTGGATGACCTGCCATCGCGAGCGATGTCGCCTGAGCAGTCGATAATTGAGTCGGATCGGCATGCGATGGTGCATCGTCTGATCGATGCGCTGCCAGAGGATCTGCGCCAGACGCTGGCCCTTTCCACTGTGGATGAACTGACTTCTCGAGAGATTGGCGAAGCAATGGGGATTCCGGAGGCGACCGTGCGCACCCGGCTCCACCGGGCACGTGAGATTTTGAGGCAGAAGCTGGCACAGCGAGAGGAGGGCCGCTATGGATCGCGAACTTGACGATGCGTTGCGGGATTACTCGGCCGTTACGCCGCCGGCGGGAATGGAAGAGCGAATTTTGCGGGCTGCGGGGGCTTCGCGTAGGCCTTACTGGGCCTTGCCGGTTGCGGCCGGGTTACTGTTAGGGTTTATTTTCTGGCCGTACGCGGATCGTCCCGTGGATAAGGCCCCGAACCCTGTGAGAGCCGCGCGAGTTGAACCGGGAACGGCTGAGCCTTCCTTGCG
>Ga0187894_10007240_pt1 | contig 10559 bp, 3 predicted proteins | sample GBC1701081metaG_FD_136650 | JGI IMG/M metagenome (GOLD analysis project Ga0187894, IMG submission 136650) | White microbial mat communities from a lava cave in the Kipuka Kanohina Cave System on the Island of Hawaii, USA - GBC170108-1 metaG ... | reverse complement strand
TCGCTTCACGCGCGTGCTCAAGGGCCATATCGCGATCGCCATGGCGCGCTTCCCGGTCGGCACCACGGGCAGCCAGCTCGATGCGCTGGCGCGCTATCACCTGTGGCAGGTCGGGCTGGACTATGACCATGGCACCGGTCACGGCGTCGGCGCCTATCTCTCGGTGCACGAAGGTCCGCACCGGATCTCGAAGATGCCCAACAATGTGGCGCTGCGGCCCGGTATGATCGTCAGCAACGAGCCCGGCTACTACAAGGCCGGCGACTACGGCATCCGCATCGAGAACCTGGTCGCGGTGCGCGAAGCGAAGATCGAGGGCGCCGACCGCGCCTATCTCGAGTTCGAGACCCTGACGCTGGCGCCGATCGACGTGAACTGCATCGAGCCGTCGCTGCTGAGCGACCCGGAGCGCGCCTGGCTCAACGCCTACCACGCGCGCGTACGCGAAGAAGTCGGCCCGCAGGTCGACGCCGAAACGCGCGCCTGGCTCGATGCGGCGACACGCCCGGTGTGAGTTTCTGTCGTCCTGAGCACAGCGAAGGACCCTGCGGAGCGTCAATCGTACCGGCTGACGCGGAGGAATCGAAGATTTCACCACAGAGACACAGAGGGCACAGAGGGACACAGAGAATGATTTTCGTGTGCCGAAGGCGCGCCATTGTCTTACCTCTGTGTGCCTCCGTGCCCTCTGTGTCTCCGTGGTGAAGTTTTCCTTCCTCATCGCTTCATTCGTGTGGTTGCGCACCGCAGGGTCCTTCGCTGCGCTCAGGACGACAAAGGAGAAACTGAGCCATGGCCCGCAAGAGCGCGCCCGCCGTTCCGCGCAAGCTCAGAGACCGGCGGATCACCCGTGCGGCGTTCGCCGATGTCGCGCTGCGGGCGCTGGCGCTGGGCGACCTGCCGCAGATCGCACGCTGGCTCGCCTATCCGCACGTCGCGTCGCGCTGGGATCCGCCGCATGTCGCACTGCCGGCCATGGTGCAGGACATTGACGACGCCGACGCCTCGCCTTTCATCATCATCGCCCGCGGCAAAGCGGTGGGTTACCTGCAGATCTACGCCGCGACAGGCACTGCGTTCTGGGCCGGCCACAACCTACCGCTCGAGACGTTCGGCCTCGACCTGTTCATCGGCGACCCTGCCGCCCTGCGCCGGGGATACGGCAGCGCCAGCCTGGCCCTAGCGGCCGCCCATCTGCTGGACATCCCGGGCGTCGCGCGTGTCCATGGCGATCCCGGTCCCGACAACAAGGCCTCGCTGCGCGCCTTCGAAAAGGCCGGCTTCGAGCGCCGCGACCCGATCACCACGCCCGACGGACCGGCGGTCTACATGGCGATCGATCGCAAGCCATAAGCCAGACCGTCATCGCGAGCGGCTGACATTTGTCGTCCTGAGCGTTTGTGATTCTTTACCTTCCCCCGCTTGTGGGGGGAAGGTGCCCGAAGGGCGGATGGGGGTTGCGGCAAACAGAGTCGAGGTTCAGTGGCAAGCACCATTTCCGTTGGAGCACCCCCCATCCGGCGCTGCGCGTCACCCCGCTGGAAGCTTCGCTTCCACCTGACCCCCGCCAGCGGGGGAAGGTAAAAGATCACACGCTCTGAGCGACGCGAAGGACCCGTTGAGCCGACGACACGCACGGACCGCGAAAAGTCGCACACGTGTGCCATCGATAGTCCCGTGCGATTGCACCGCTCAACAGGTCCTTCGCTTCGCTCAGGACGACAGAAACCGTTCGATTGCGCGGTCACTTCGCCGCATCCGCAATCGCGGACCGCCAGAACTCACCGTGTCGCGTGATGCGGCCTTCGGCCGCCAGGTGCGCAATGGTGGCGGCGATGGCTTCCTTGAAGGCGCCGGACGCCGAGGGCACGCCCAGCAGGGCAGCGACAGCGCGTGGCAGTTCATCATCGCGCGCGCCAAGGCTGCGCTCGATCGTCTCGAGAACGGCGGCGCGCAGTTCCGGCGGCGGCAGGTTCTCCGGCCGGCGCAGCGACTCCTGGCGCACGTCGCTGCGATCGCGCACGCGAACCGGCCGGTCGGCGCGCCAGATGAATGCACCTTCGGTGGTACAACCGCCGGCCCGCAGCACGGCGGCGATCGCCGCATCGACGGCGCCGCGGATCGCCGCGCCGGCGCGTTGATAACCCCACAGCGTGCGCAGGCGGGTTACGATCTCGTCGCGCGCGATCGGCCCCTCGGTGGTGATCACGCGCGCTACGCACGCTGCCAGCTGCGCGATCGGTGCATCGGCGAGGTTGATGGCCGGCACCGCGAAGGCGCTTTCCTCGTAGGCCGGTACCGTCGTCTCCCGCGGCGCCTCGCCGACCCGGCGTAGCGGCTCGATATCGATGATCCGCGCCGGCTCCACGATGCGTGCGGCCGGCGCTTCGGTCGCCGACCGCGCGGCGCGTTGCTCGGCCAGAGCCGCTGCCGACTCTGCCTTCAGCGCTTCCAGGCGCGTCATAAGGCGCCGCAGCTGCTCGTCAGGGCGCTGCCACCAGTCGGTGCTCCAGACGCGATGCAGCTCCCAACCATGGCGTTCCAGAACCAGCTGGCGCAGGCGGTCGCGATCGCGCGCTGAGCGCGAGGCATGATAGGCGGCGCCGTCACACTCGATGCCCAGCAAATAGCGGCTGGGCTGATGCGGATCGACGACGGCCAGATCGATGAAGAAACCGGCGATGCCGACCTGCGGGTGGACCTCGTAGCCCTCGCGTCGCACCGCCTCCAGCACTTCCTGCTCGAACGGCGAGGCAACGTCACGCGTGGTCGTTTGCGCCACATCCAACACGCCGCGTTCGGCATAGTGCAGGAAGACCTTGAAAGCGACGACGCCGGCGCTATGCGCCCGCTCGAGGTCAATGTCATCGGCACGCAGCGCGCTGAACAGGTCGAGCCGCTCCTTGGCACGGGTGATCAGCACGTTGAGACGCCGCTCGCCGCCCTCGGCGTTGAGCGGACCGAAGGCCATGGCGAGATAGCCGTCCTTGTCGCGGCCATAGCCCACCGAGAGCATGATCACGTCGCGCTCGTCACCTTGGATGTTCTCCAGGTTCTTGACGAAGAACGGCTCGGCCCCGGTGCGCGCGAAGAAAGGCTCGAGATCGGGATTCTGCCGGCGCAGCAGCTCCAGCGCATCGAGCACGGCGCGCCGCTGCGCGATCGAGAAGGTACCCACTCCGAGCGACTTGTCCGGCGTGGCGCGGGCATGCGCGATCACCGCCTCGGCCACGGCCTTGGCTTCGGTCTTGTTGTCGCGTGCGCCGCCGCGGTCATAGATGCCGTGCGGCAGATGGTGGAACACCAGCCCGCGGCCGACGGCCTGGGTATGCGGGCTGGGAACAATGAACAGGCGGCTGTCGTAGAACTGCTTGTTCGATACCGCGATCAACGACTGGTGCCGGCTGCGATAGTGCCAGCGCAGCATGGTCGACGGCAGGCCCTTGGCGGCGCACAGGCCCAGCACGCTTTCGACGTCGGCCGTGCTGGAGGCACCGTCATCGTCGACCATATTGCTGTCGAGCGTGCGCGCAAAGAAGCGGGTCGGCGGCAGCTGGCGCTGATCGCCCACCACGATGATCTGGCGGCAGCGCGCGATGGCGCCCAGCGCATCGACAGGTTCGACCTGCGAGGCCTCGTCCACCACCAGCAGGTCGAATTCCAGCGCACCCGGCGGCAGAAACTGCGCTACCGACAGCGGGCTCATCATGAACACCGGCTTGATCGCCTTGACCGCGGCACCAGCCTCCTGCATCAGCCGGCGGATCGGCAGATGGCGTGCCTTCTTCTCGATCTCGCGGCGCACGATCCCCAGTGGCCCGATCCCGCCCGGCTCCCTGGGCACATCGCGGTAGTGCGCCAGCGCCGCTTCCAGCTGCGCCAGCTCGATGCGCTTGACGTCGGCCGTGCGAAAGGCGGCGATGCGCCCGTCATGCACATCCCCATCGAACGCAGCCAGTGCCGGCAAGCGACGGCGGAAGTCGCGGATCAGCTGATCGTAGTACAGGTGGTCGAGAACGTCCGTCGCCGCGGCCGACACCACCGTTCCCGACGCCAGCCGCGCCACGACATCGCCCAGCCCCATATCGACGGCGCGACGCTCCTGCACGCGATAGCCACGCCATACGTCGAGGCTTTCGGGATCACCCTGCCACGCCACCAGCCGTGCGGCGAGAACCGCCAGCGGCACGGCCGCCGGTGACGGCACAGCGAAGGCGCGTGCCATGTCGAGCTGCAGGCGCGACGCCAGATCATCGAGCGCGCGCATCGCAGCAATACGTGCGGCTTCCACCGTCTGCCCCTGCGCTACGACGGCCGGCCGGTCGGGCAACGCCGCGTAGAGGGCGCGGACATCCAGATCGAGTGCCGCGTGGCCGACCGCCCAGTCACGGACGGCGATAAGACGCGGCCAGTCACTGCGGGTGCCGGTCCACAGCGTGCCGAACGCCGTCGCCGCGATCGAGTCATGACGCGCAATGACGGTCAGTGCCTGACGCCCCGCCGCTACCGCATCCAGCAGCGCCAGCCGTTGGGCCTTGGCCCGCGGCGGCTTGTCCTTCAAGACCGAGGCCAGCTCACGCACGCTACGCCGATAGGCGGCGTCGAACAGGAAGGCGACCAGCGGGTGGCCAGCGCGTGCGATCGCCTGGCGCGCGGCGGACAGATCCGTCGACCATGCCGCATCGATGACGCGATCGCCGACTGACCGCACGGCCTCACCATGCGCACGGCCGGCATCCAGCACGGCGTCGAGATCGGCCGGCTTGTCGCGCCAGGCGGGCGCTGTAAGGGCAACCGGATCGGGGTCCGGTGCGGCGCCAACCGCGGCAGCGATCGCCACCAGGCGCTGGATGTCCGACAGCATCGCCGGTGCCGGCTGGGACAGCGCCACCGCGAGGCCAGCGGCGGCCTCGCCCAACCGCGCCAGCGCCGTATGCGCCTCGCCGAGGTCGTCAACCAGATGCGCGCGGTCGCTGGCGATCAGGTCGCTGCGCTCGACACCGCGCCAGATATGCTGATCCGGCAGGCCCATGCGCGCGATCCGTGCCGCGAGGTCGCCGACGATGCCGTCGGCATCTTCTTTCTGCTGCCGGGTCCAGCGTTCGGCGCCCGGCAGCGCCAGCCCACGGCAGGCGCTTGCCATCGCGCGCAAGCGCAACAGATGGCCCATCACCGCTTGCGGCGCGAGTTCCGACGGTGCCAGCGGCTCGTTGAGCGCGGCCGGCACGGCGTTGAGCTCGGCCCGCACCGCCTGCAGCCGCTCGAAGAAGCCCTGGTCGGGCGCGCCAACGGGGCGGCCCAGCTCGAGCGTGCGTTTCAGCTCGGCCAGCAGCGCGCGCTTGTTGGCCTTATGGCTGTGCAGCTCCAGACAGGCATCGCCGACATGGACGGCATCGAGCCGCCGTTTCACGACATCCAAGGCCGCCATCTTTTCGGCGACGAACAGCACGCTGCGGCCGTCGTGCACGGCGGCGGCGATCACGTTGGCGATGGTCTGCGACTTGCCGGTGCCGGGCGGGCCCTGCACGACCAGGCTCTCGCCGCGTCGTGCGCGTTCGATGGCGATGGTCTGCGAGCCGTCGGCATCGACGACATGCACCAGCCGCTGCGGCGCCAGCTCGGCGTCGATGCGATCCTCGCCGGCGAAGCTGGGCTCGGCACCGGGGAACCCTTCACCCAGCAGGGCGGCGATGAAGGGATGTCGATCGAGCGCTGCGACCTGCGGCCAGGTGTCGGCATCGAGGTCGCGATACATCAGGTACTTAGCGAAGGAGAACAGGCCCAGCACCATCTCGTCGGCTGCCACCGACCACGTGCCTTGCCCGTCGATGGCGCGGCCGACCGCATCGACATAAGTGGCGATGTCGAGCTCCTCGACCGCGGGCAGCTCGGGCAGGTCAATGCCGCAATCGTTCTTCAGCCGGGCTCGCAGCGAGATGTTCTCGACGATTTCATCCTCGGTCCACGCCATACCGAAGCGGCTGCCGGCGCCCTTGCGCTCCAGCCGCACCGGGACCAGCAGCAGCGGTGCGCGGCGTTCGACATCCGCCGCATCGGCTTCGCGCCAGCGCAAGGTGCCGATGGCGAAGTAGAGGATGTTGACGCCCTGCTCCTCGATCAGCAGGCGCGCGTCGTAGGCAAGGTCGAACAGCCGCTTTTGCAGCCGCTCCGACGACAGCGCCGTGTGCAGGCGCGTGTCGCGGTGGCGCGCCGCCCCCTCCTCGCCGTCGCCATTCTCGTCGGGTTGCGCCAGCGCGCTGCCGTCAGGATCGACATCGCCGGCATCGGCCGGTGCCGGCAACACCAGCACATCGCCGCCGGTACCGCGGCGGCGACGCGCCGCCTCGGCCGCCGTCTGCGCCGGATCGTGCAGAAAGCTCAGCGTGCGCTTCTCGACGACCAGCAGGCGGAAGATTTCCACAGCCTTCTCGTCATGCACGGCCACGACGCGCGCGGTACCGCCTGGCTTCGGCAAACTGAGCAGCCGGTTGGACGTGCTGAGATCGAGCAGGGACTGCCGCGCCCGGCGCAGCTCGCCAGCGATGTCAATGCTCACGCGGCCACCACCCTGCCGGAATATCGGGAACGCTGGTCTGCATCGATGCCCGCACTGTAAGTCTCATGCCGCCAACCAAACCGATTCTCACACTGCCGCCCGCCGTTTCATCACAGTAGTCGCAACTGCATTTCCGGCCAACAAGCGTCAGCACTCTTGTCCCACATCCATTGACCGCCCGGGGCGGGCGCTGTTGTGATGGGCGCCAGTGGCGTGGGTAGTGCGCCACCAAGGCACGGCCATTGCATCAGGCGCCGTGCGAACCAATGACATCAGGGAGTGACGGCAATGAGCGAGCAGGAACTGCGCGGTCTGATCGCCAAGGTGAAAGCCGGTGCGGTGACGCGTCGCGCCTTCGTACAGCGGATGGTGGCGCTGGGTCTGACAGCGCCGATGGCAGGCCAGATGCTGGCATGGTCCGGGATCGCCCAGGCGCAGCCGGTGTCCACCTACAAGCCCACCAAGCGCGGCGGTGGCGGCATCCTGAAGCTGTTGTTCTGGCAGGGTCCCACCCTGCTCAATCCGCACTTCGCCACCGGCACCAAGGACCAGGAGGGCTCGCGCGTCTTCTACGAGCCGCTGGCGTCGTGGGATCCCGACGGCAACCTGGTGCCGGTGCTGGCCGCCGAAATCCCCAGCCGCGAGAACGGCGGGCTGGCGGCCGATGGCATGTCGGTGACATGGAAACTCAAACGCGGTGTGCGCTGGCACGACGGCCATCCCTTCACCGCCGATGACTGCGTCTTCAACTGGCAATACGCCACCGACCCGGCGACCGCCGCCGTCACCGTCAGCACCTACAAGGACGTCACAGTCGAGAAGCTCGACGATTTCACCGTGCGCGTGAACTTCACCAAGCCGACGCCGTTCTGGGCCGAAGTTTTCTGCAGCACGCGTGGCCCGTTGATTCCAAAGCACTTGTTCGCCGACTACAAGGGCGCCAAGTCACGCGACGCCCCGGCCAACCTCAAACCTGTCGGCACCGGGCCCTACCGGTTCGTCGACTTCAAGCCAGGCGACATGCTGAAGGGCGCGCTGAACCCGGACTACCACATGCCCAACCGGCCGCATTTCGACTTCATCGAATTGAAGGGCGGCGGCGATGCGGTTTCGGCGGCGCGCGCCGTGCTGCAGACCGGCGAGTACGACTACGCCTGGAACATGCAGGTCGAGGACGAGATCCTGCTGCGACTCGAGAAAGGCGGCAAGGGCCGCGTCGTGATCGTCGAAAGCGGCGGCATCGAGCACATCCAGATCAACCCGACCGATCCGTGGACCGAGGTCGACGGCGAGCGTTCCAGCATCAAGACCAAACACCCGATCCTGAGCGACCCGGCCGTGCGCCAGGCCTTGGCGCTGCTGGTCGACCGCCAATCGGTGGAGGACCATGTCTATGGCCGGACGGGCGCCGCCACACCCAACTTCCTGAACAGCCCCGAGCGCTTCCGCTCGCGCACGACGGCGTTCGAGTTCAACGTCGAGAAGGCGAACCAGGTCCTCGAGGCCGCCGGCTGGAAACGCGGGTCTGACGGCATCCGCGCCAGGGACGGCCGGAAGCTGAAATTCGTGTTCCAGAGCTCGATCAATGCGCCGCGCCAGAAGACCCAGGCGATCGTCAAGCAGGCCTGCCAGAAGGCCGGCATCGAGATCGAGATCAAGGCGGTGACCGGATCGGTGTACTTCTCCTCCGATGTCGCCAATCCCGATACCTACACCAAGTTCTACGCCGACCTGCAAATGTACACTACCAACATGGGCCAGCCCGATCCGGGGCAGTTCATGAACCAGTTCATCTCCTGGGAGGTCTCCTGCAAGGACAACAAGTGGCAGGGCCGCAACATCACGCGCTGGCGCAACGAGACCTACGACCAGCTGTTCCGTGCCGCCGACGGCGAGCTCGATCCGGTGAAGCGCGCCGCGCTCTATATCCGCATGAACGAGATCGTGGTCACCGACCAGGCCGTGATCCCGGTCGTCCACCGACGAGTCGCGGCGGCCATGCAGCATCGGCTCAAGGCGACGCTGAGCGGCTGGGACAACGCCATGTGGCGGCTGCCCGACTGGTATCGCGAGGGCGAGGCGTAGGCTGGGGCCATACCGCCGGACCACCCAGCGCACACTGATCTCACCGGCGATTGTTTCATCACGGTGGTCGCAACTGCTTTTTCGTCGAACAAGCGTCAGCGCCCTTGTCCTACGTCCATTGACGGCGTGGGGCGGCACGGTTGTGATGCGCGCCAGTTGGCGTGGGTAGCGCTCCACCAAAGCACGGCCATGGTTTCAGGCGCCGTGCGAACCCTTGACGTAGACACTCCAGGGAGTGATGGCCATGAACGAGCAGCGGCTGCGCGGCCTGATCGCGCAGGTGATGGTTGGCACGCTATCCCGCCGTGCCTTCATGCAACGGATGGCGGCGCTGGGCCTCACAGCGCCGATGGCGGGCCAGATGCTGGCATGGTCCGGTGTTGCACAGGCGCAGCCGGCGTCCACCTACAAGCCCACCAAGCGTGGCGGTGGCGGCACGTTGAAGCTGCTGTTCTGGCAGGGTCCCACCCTGCTCAATCCGCACTTCGCCACCGGCACCAAGGACCAGGAGGGCTCGCGCGTGTTCTACGAGCCGCTTGCCACCTGGGATCCCGACGGCAACCTGGTGCCGGTGCTGGCCGCCGAAATCCCCAGCCGCGAGAATGGCGGTCTGGCGGCCGACGGCATGTCGGTGACATGGAAACTCAAACGCGATGTGCGATGGCACGATGGCCAGCCGTTCACGGCCGACGACTGCGTCTTCAACTGGCGGTATGCCAGTGACCCGGCGACAGGCGCCGTCACCATCGGCGACTACAAGGATGTCGTGGTCGAAAAGGTCGACGACCTCACCGTGCGCGTACGCTTCGACAAGCCGACACCATTCTGGGCCAACGCCTTCGTCGGCAGCCGCGGCCCGCTGATTCCCAAGCACCTGTTCGCCGACTACACGGGCACCAAATCGCGCGAGGCGCCGGCCAACCTCAAGCCGGTCGGCACCGGGCCCTACCGCTTCCTCGATTTCAAGCCGGGCGACATGCTGCGGGGCGAGTTGAATGCGGACTACCACATGGCCAACCGGCCGCATTTCGACTTCATCGAAATGAAGGGCGGCGGCGATGCGGTGTCGGCGGCGCGGGCCGTGCTGCAGACCGGCGAGTACGACTATGCCTGGAACATGCAGGTCGAGGACGAGATCCTGCTGCGGCTCGAGAAAGGCGGCAAGGGCCGCGTCGTGATTTTCGAGACCGGCGGCATGGAGCACATCCAGATCAACCAGACCGATCCGTGGACCGACGTCGATGGCGAGCGCTCCAGCATCAAGACCAGGCACCCTGTGCTGAGCGATCCCGCCGTGCGCCAAGCCCTGGCTCTGCTGGTCGACCGACAGTCGGTGCAAGACCACATCTACGGTCGCACCGGCACCGCCACGCCCAACTTCCTGAACAGTCCTGAGCGCTTCCGCTCGCGCACGACGACCTTCGAATTCAGCATCGAGAAGGCGAACCAGATCCTCGACGCCGCCGGCTGGCCGCGCGGGCCCGACGGCATTCGCGCCAAGGACGGCCGGAAGCTGAAGTTCGTGTTCCAGAGCTCGATCAACGCGCCGCGCCAGAAGACCCAGGCGATCGTCAAGCAGGCCTGCCAGAAGGCCGGCATCGAGATCGAAATCAAGGCAGTGACAGCGTCCGTGTATTTCTCGTCCGACGTCGCCAATCCCGACACCTACGCCAAGTTCTATACCGACATCCAGATGTACAACATCGGCATGGGCCAGCCCGATCCAGGACTGTTCATGAACCAGTTCGTGTCCTGGGAGATCGCCTCCAAGGACAGCAAGTGGCAGGGCCGTAACATCACGCGCTGGCGCAACGAGACCTACGACCAGCTCTATCGGGCTGCCGAGGGCGAGCTCGATCCGGTGAAGCGCGCTGCGCTCTACATCCGCATGAACGAGATGGTGATCGCGGATCCGGTC
>Ga0187894_10007239_pt1 | contig 10561 bp, 6 predicted proteins | sample GBC1701081metaG_FD_136650 | JGI IMG/M metagenome (GOLD analysis project Ga0187894, IMG submission 136650) | White microbial mat communities from a lava cave in the Kipuka Kanohina Cave System on the Island of Hawaii, USA - GBC170108-1 metaG ... | reverse complement strand
TTCAGCGCAGGCCGGTCTTTGACTGAACCTCCCGGATTCGCCCATTCCGCTTTGCCGTAAATTTCGACGCGCGGATTCTCAACCAGATTGGTAAGCTTGATTAGCGGCGTGTTTCCGATGAGGTCGAGCAAGGACGCGGGCGCGCTGTTAGAGGCAACAACAACAGCGCGTGTCAGTGGTGGCATAACAATTTGTGCTCGCCTTATGGTTCATCGGTCTTCGGTCAGTGATTAAAGAAATAAATGACTACGCGGGCATCATAAACCACGCGGCGCCATAACTCAATCCTATTTCTCAGCCCGCAGGCGGATGTAGCTCAAGAGACAGCCTAAATGTCCGAATCGCGCGAACCAGATCTGTTTCTCTTGCCATTCGAACTCGCTTGCGACCGCTTTGAGCGCCTCCGCCCCGGCGATGAGTTGTCGGGGCGTGAAGGCGCTTTTCACCGCTTGCAGTTCCAGTTCGACTTTCTGGCGCAGGTCCCGATCTCGAATGGATGACAAGTTTGGATTGAGGAGTCGTTGTGGCGCGCGCGCCAATTTCTCGGCAAACCACACGATCTCCTCGCGCGTCAGCGGGACGAACGGTTGCCGGTCTTCCGGGTAAAGCAACGTCGCCATCGCCCAGGCGACGCTGCCCGTCAAGTAGACACGCTTGCGATTGGCCAGCCCCGGCTTACTCTCCCGTTCTTTGCGCAGCGCTTGCCGGAGGGACGCGACGCCGGCGAGACTCAGCGTGTCGTGAGGGAGACTCATCGTGACGAAATCATACCCGGGTGGAGCGGACGGCGGATACTTCAGCAATTGGTAGCCGCCGAGCGCGCCGTCGCCATTGATCTCAATCAGCACGGAAGAATTACGGTTATCAATCTGAGTGTCGCCGACCTTCCCCAGCCGCGAAATCGTCCCGACGATGCTGAGTTGAACCTCGGTCTCAACATTGAGGAAGGTGAGCGTTTTACCGGTCGTCCTGCTGATGGCGTTGACCAGGTCTTCCGGGTGGTCAGCCCCCAGCCCACTACTGCCGATAAGGAAGACTCGCTCAGGCGGCGCCTGACACTGTTGCCTCAATCGAGTCAGCAGCGTTAAGACGGTCTGGGCGGCTTCCTGGGCGGCTTGCGGGGCGAACTGTCCGTCGCCGGCGCGCCCCAACGCAAGGCGGATAGTTTCCGAATAGAGGAGTTTGAGACCGGGGTCTTCTTCGCCCCTGGAGATGCGCAGCGCAATCGCTCTGGCCCCTTCAGTGGTGAGTTCAATACCGGCGTAGATTTCCCCGGGTTCGGTTGATGGCTTCTCCTGTCCCATTGCCGTAGCGTCCAGGCAGTGAAGCAGGAGGCATAGCGAACCGGTCAACTTCAAAATCCTGTGGGCGCTGACGGCGCCCAGTCTGATCTTAAGATTCATGATATTGACTAGATCAATTTCGCTCAATGTTCATCGGCCTTCCGGCTGGTTTGAGCGCGGTTGCTTCGTCATTCGATGGGGCCTGGGCGAAATGGCATATTTCATATGAAATATGCCATTTCGCCCGCAATCGAAGACGCTTATCTTGCGCCAGGGGCGAAGACGAAGGTCAAGATACTCGTTACTTTGATAGGAGCGCCATTAAAGATCACCGGTTTGAAAACCCACTTGCGCGCCGCCTCTACGGCCACGCTTCGCAACGCGAAGTGACCGCTGATGGCTGTAGCCTCGGAAACAAGCCCTTCTTCCGAGATGGTAATCTGCACCTCGACTGTCCCGGAGGCGTTTATCTTTTTGGCGCTCGGCGGGTAGACCGGTCTGGCCCTGGTGATAGCGCGGCCTTGTAACTCGGTTTCCGAAACCTTCTCCGGATTCTGCGGCGGGATTAGTAGTGGAGGAGGCGCCTCTACCGGGCTCAAGCCTCCAGCCATAGGGGCAGCCACAGGATCAGCCACAGAGCCAGCCACGGGAGAAGATAGCGACAACAGGTAATTGCCCCGGGAAGGCGGGGTGATCCGGGCCAGGTCCGCTTTTATCACGGGCAGATTGACGGTTCGGTTCTTCGTTTTGGTCGTAGGCTGGTTATCGAGAGGGGCGTCTGGCGCGTGCAACATCTCCGGCAGATCGCTCAACCGGCGGACCTGATGGAACTGTTCGTTTCGTTCAACGACTGCGCGGAAGAAAGCCGGCTTTCCGGTCAGCCCTTTTTTGAACGTCCCGACACTGATCGCGACAAATACCTTGCGTCCATCCAGCAAGTTGGCGTTGACTTCTGCGCAGGCGGGAAGATCTGGCGCCGCATCGTCCGGGGCTGCGATCCGCTCACCGCATTCGGTCAGTTGCCAGACCACACCGGCCTCCGAACCGATGATTTGGTTGAACCAGATTCCAAAAGGACGGCCGGGCAATTCCGCATCGAGGTTGGAAGCAGGCATCCTCTGTACCGAAGACAATGCCTGCTTCTCGAATGATCCTATCTGGGGGACGCCGGTCATCCAGATACATAATGCATTCGCGAGTACAAGTATCTTCAAATTCGTCATGGCTTTCCTCGGAAAATAGCCACGTAGTGACGAATTTATTCGTCACGTCACATGACGAATAAATTCGTCACTACGTGGCGCGTTTTCATCGTCTCAGAGCGTCGCAACGCGACGAGAAGGCCCCTTAGAAGTTGAGCTTCACCGCGAGCTGAATAATGCGTGGTTCATACGCCGAAGTGAAACCTGAGAAGCGGCTTGCCGGTATCTTCGGACTGCCTTTGACGCGGACATCCGTAATCCCAAACTGATCGAGGAAGAGCGCGCCGCCAGTCACGTTATTCACCTCTTTGAAATTGGTCCGGTTGAAGAGATTGAAAGCGTCAAAGATGAATTCGAGCGCGAGCGGGCTGTCGGCGCTGAAGCGAAGCCGCCGTCCCACTCTCAGATCGGTGGTAAAGAACCCCGGCCCGATGCCTGTGTTCCGTCCTACCGCGAACGGTCGGTCGTTGTTGTTGCTATCGAGGTTGACATCAATTCCAGTTCGGATGTCGAAAGGGAAACCGCTGCGCAGGGTGACGATCGGCGAGAGGTAAAAATCGGCGAGTACCCACTCGTACCACGGACTGCCGCCGCCGCTACGGTACGGACTATCGAAGATCGCCGCGAGCGACAGCCTATGACGCAGGTCGAATGACGAAAGCCCACGATCGGCGCGAGTGTTGGTCGGATCTTCCGGCCCCTGCTCGAAGTTGGCGTCGGCTGTGTCACTGATCGTTTTGCTGTAGGTATAAGACCCAATCACCTGATAGTGACGATTGAAGCGTTTGTTCACTGTCACGGCCAGGCCGTGATAGATCGAATTGGCGGCTGACTCAACCAGGAAATCCGCCAGCCGCGTTGGGTTGGCGCGCCCGATCAATGCCGGACGACCCAAAGCGTCCAGCGCCATTGGGTCCGGCAGCGCGTTGACCTGCCGGGACCGGAGGAGCTTTACGCCGCGGTTAACCATATAGTTAATGGAGACATTCCAGTCGCGGCCGAGTTGGTGGTCAACGCCAAAGCTGCCCTGAATGCCGTAGGGATTGACCGCATCCCCAGCCACCCGCACCACCAGCCGGTTGACGCTCGTCTCTCGCGTCAAACCCAGTAAATCAGAGTAGGCTGATTCCGGAATGACCCGAGTCGAAGGGGCCGTCAACAGGCCTCGCGCGACCAATTGCTGGTAGAAGCAGAATGATGGAGGGACGCCAGTCGCAAGCGCTTGGCCACAAGGCGAGGTTGGAGAGATCGGCGTCAGGCGTGGATCGGCTGAGACCAAAAGATTGCTGATCACTCCAGTTCCCAGAATGGACGAGATGAACGACAAGCCAGTATACAGCGGTTGGTAGTAGACGCCGCCGCCGCCACGGATCACCGTTCGCGCGTTGTTGAAAGGGTCGTACGCGAAGCTGAAGCGCGGGCCAAAATTGTTGCCGTCACGCAGCGTGCCAGCGGGCTGTAAATCGTAGTCGTAGCGCAGACCGAAGCTCAGGTACAAATTCGGTCGCGCCTTCACACCGTCTTGCAGGTAAAGCCCGAGGATGTGTCCGGTGAACTCCGCGTTCGGGTCGCCGAAGCCCTGGTTGATCGAGCGCGCAAAGCCGAAGTTCATTTGCTGGATAGTGGTCAACGGCTGCGTCGTGATCACCGGCGCGAGGTCGGGCCGTCCAAGGCCGCCCGCCTCGCGAGGAGTGGAGAGCGTCGTGGCGAGTTGCGTCGCTGCGGTGGCGCCCAGCGCCTGGCCAAGTGGAATTGGCAGTTGCGCGAAGTCAACTGCGCCGCCGAGAAAGACGGCGCTGGTGGTGTCTATGGTGTAGCGGCTGAAATCGGCTCCGAATTTGAAGTTATGCCTGCCGCGCGGCAAGCTGAAATTGTCGAGGAATTGCACGCGCCGCTGCGTTCGTTCAGAAGGCGAGAAGAACTCTCGACCGAAATTGCCGATGCCGGCGACCTGGTAACGCGGTCCGAACGGATCTACGGTATTGATATTGTAGATGTTGCGCAGGGACTGGAAGCGGAATTCATTTGACAATCCATTACGGAAAACATGTGTTTCGCCGAGCACGAAGGTGCTGTCTCGACTCCCAATATCGAAGCCCGCTGAGGGCGCAAAGAGGGCGCCGACGCCGATGTTATGCTGGCTGTCGTTGGTCAGACTGTATCGGAGGAAAAGAAAGTCCTGTTCACTTAAACCGTGGTCAAGCCGGATACTGCCCGTGCTCGAAGTCTGGATTACTGGGAATGCCCCGGTCGAGCCAGCGAGCAGGTTGTAGTTGGCGCGGTTGAGCGGGAACGGGCTGTCCGGCGCAGTGGTGAGTAGCGCCTGAAGCTGTTGTCCTTGCGCGACAAGCGCTGGCGCGCCCGATCCGACCAATGTGTTGATCAGGTCCTGCTGGCCCGCGGTCGGCTGCAGAATCGAAGGATCGGCCAGGATCGTCGTGAAAGCCGATTCGCGCCGGAATAATCCTTCGTAAGCCGTGAAGAAGAAGCTCTTGTCCTTCCTGATCGGGCCGCCGAAGGTGAAGCCTGGCTGGTTACGTTTAAAGGGCGGATCCTGCCGCTGCGCCGTGGCGAAAGTGTTACGCGCGTCGAGCCGCTCGTTACGGAAATAGTTATAGATGTTTCCGTGAAACTGGTTGGCGCCGCTCTTGGAGACGATGTTGATGACGCCTCCAATGGCGCGCCCGAACTCTGCGTTGTAACTGCTGCGGTTGATCTGGAACTCGCTCACCGCCTCCTGGCTGATAGTCGGACGCACACCGTTGCTGGAGGTATCGTTATTGTCGACGCCGTCAATCAGGACACTATTAGCGCGCCCGTTCTGACCGGTGAATGAAAGGCCCGAAGTCGTGAGGGCCCCGACCTGTACACTCGTAATCGTTGGACTCTCCTCGACCACACCCGGAGTCAGCCTGGCGAAGTCGAGAAAGTTGCGGCCGTTGATCGGCAGGTCATTGATCGGCTTTTGAGTGATGGTCGAGGATTGGTGTGTCCGCTCAGGCTCGACCAGCGGATCGTCGGTCTCAATCAACACGGCTTCATTAAGGCCACCAAGTGTCATCTCGAAGTTAAGGGTCAAAGTCTGACCGACTGTGAGTGTGATGCCTTTTTTGATCTGCGTATTGAAGCCTTTAACTTCGACCTTCACCTCGTAGGAGCCGGGCGGCAGAAGCGGAACGCGATAGGCGCCGTTCGCGTCAGTGGCGCCGCTACGTACCAGCCCGGTGGCGACGTTGGCCGCCGTGACCGTAGCTCCGCGCACGAACGATTTCGACGGATCCAGAACGACGCCGGTCAGGTCAGCGGATGAACTTCGAGCCTGCGCCAAAGCGGGCGGGACTCCCATGCCAAGAGCGCTGAGCAGGCAAACGACTTTTACAATTCGATTGAGCATGTAACCTCCAAGTAGACCTCTATTCAAGCGGTGGAGCCGGCCGCTGGGGAAATGTTTATGACTGTCCTACTTTCAATGGTAGGTACAGGGATCGTGATTGTTTTGAGAGTGAGTGACGATAGAATGACGTTGTGTGGCCGTTCCTCCACACGAAGCTTAGTCCCCTTAATGTGACAATAGTCGTATCAGAAGATAGCTATAACCACTTCAGTGGGCGCTCGCCATTATTCTGGGTTTAGACGTGGGGTAATAGTGGAAAGGGGCTTTTTGGAGATTCCTTCCGACAGCTTCTCTTCAGAAGCGCGGAACTGAAATTTCCCAGGGCAAGAAGTGAGTTCCAAAAGAATTAGCCTGTCACCGGCGCTGGTAATCTATACATTTTGGATTGGAAAGTCAATTGAACCATCGCTTGATTGCGCCAGCGGTAGTTCCACATTTAACCGTATCGCCTGACTAATGGGGGAAGAGAGGGTACGGAAAAGACGGAAGAGTTTCTGGTTATTTCCGTCTTTTCCGTACTCTCTCTTCGACCTGGCGTAACGTTCTCCGCGTTAAATGTAGACCTACCGCGCCAACGGCGGATTCCTCACAGTCCGGGGAAACGACGCCGCAACAGCGCCGCCTGGCGTTCGCTGACCTTGATTTCAGTCTGCGCTTGATCGCTCATCACCAGCAGGAAAGAACTTTTCGAGTAAGGATGCATCTCCTTCACCTTCGTCAGATTGACAATCGCCGAACGATGGGCGCGAAAGAAGATCTCTTCGGGCAGGCAGGCGTCGAGATAGTTGAGCTGATAGTTGACCCAGTAGCCTTCAGCCGCGGTATAAGCTCTGACTATGCCATCGTCGGCGCGGAAGAAGATGATCTCTTCAGGCGAAAGAAGAAAGAAGCGGTCACGTTTGCGCCCGACCACTTGCCGCAACAGCGCCGGAGTGTTTTGGATTAAGGAAGAGAGAGCTTGCCGCTCGGCGCCGCGCCGCCCATCGAAGCTGTGGATGCGCCAGGCGCGGTCAAGCACCTGCGCGAGGCGTTCGGCTTCGACAGGCTTCAGCAGGTAAGCTACCGCATTGGCTTCAAACGCCGCCAGCGCGTGCTGATCGTAGCCCGTGGTGAAGACCACCAGCGGCAGCGCCACGTTCTCAGGCAGCGATTGCAACACCTGGAAGCCATTCAACCCCGGCATCTCCACATCGAGAAAGATCAGGTCGGGCCGCAGGCCGGAGATTTTTTCCAGCGCTTCAAGTCCATCGCGCGCTTCGCCGACCACGCTGACCTCCGACGGATGCGCGGCCAGCATACGCGCGAGCCGTGCGCGGGCGGATGGCTCGTCATCAATAATCAGACTTTTCATCATCTCGAATCGGCAGCGCCGCAGGGCAACAGCAGCGTGACGCGGCTGCCCCCGCCGGTTTTGCGTTCAAAAAAAATCTTCGCCTGGCCGGAGTAGATCGTGGCCAGCCGCTCAGTGATGTTCCGCAATCCCACGCCATTCCCGTTCTGCTTCCGCGTCTGAAATGACCGGTAGGCGCCATAATTCGTCTCAAGACCCGCCAGGGCGACCGGCGAGTTTGGCGAAAAGCCTGGGCCGTTGTCTTCCACGGCCAGCCGCAGAAAGCCGTCTTCGCGTCTGGCGCTGATCTGCAAGACGCCGCGTCCGATTTTCCGCGCCAGCCCGTGCTTGAGCGCATTTTCGACCACGGGTTGAAGGATCAACGAAGGGACGCTTTCATTCGCGGCGGCCGAGTCAATATCGAAACTCACGCTCAAACGATCACCGAAACGCACCGCCTCGATGTCCAAGTAGGCGCGCAGAAACTCCAGTTCTTCGCCGACGGTGATCATCTGACGGTCGCTGTTGCTCAGCACGTGACGAAACACTTTGGCGAGCTGGACGGTCATCCGCTCGGCCCTCTCCGGCGCGGTCACAATCAGATCGGCGATCGTGTTGAGTGAATTGAAGAGGAAATGCGGATTGATTTGCGCCCGCAGCGCGCGCAGCTCGGCTTCCGTGATCTGGCGCCGCAATCGCTCTTCCTTGTGCTGACGGTCGGCTTTCTCCTGCTCGAATTGCAAGGCTTCAAGCCGGCTGCTGACCTGCCCGGCGACAGCGCGCACGAAGCTGATTTCGCTCTCCAGCAGATGGCGGCGGCGCGCGCCTGGCGTAATGGCGAGCAGATGGGTTGGTTTTCCTTTCACTCGCACGGGAGCGAGAAATTCGACGCCGGCGTCCAGCTTCCATTTCACCGGATCATCGAAGCTCAGTTCGCAGACTTCGCCGCTGTTGAGTGTCGCCGCAAGATGATCGGCCTCGATGGCGGAGATCGGAATCACACGCGCTCCTTCCAACTCCAGCGTTTCGCGAACAAAGCGCGCAACCGTCTGAAAAATTCTTTCGTGTTCTTCGATGTAATCATGTTCGGCGCCATCCTGGTGGCTGATCTTTTCCCAGATGTGGCGTGTCGCGGCCGTATAATCAGGTTCACGGAAAAGCCAGCGATCAACAAGGCGGCTCAGGATCGGATTGATCCGGACGAAAGTCCACAGAAACAGCGTCAGCAACGCGGTTGCGAAACTTACCAGGCTCGCTGTCGGATAATTTGTCATTCTGCTGACCAGCCACGGCAGTGGTCCGGTAATCAGCAGGCAGCAACTGAGCGCCAGCAGAAGTCCGGTCAGAAATTGCAAACTGCTCTTGACGTAGACATTCGAGAAGCGGAAATCAGCGAAGAAGACAATCGCGCCCAGCAGGACCAGCAGCGGCGACTGATGTTTGACCATACAGAAAGCAAGCATCAGCGGCGGGGACAGGTCAGACGGGCTGGCGGTCAGAGTCATCACCGCTGGCGCGGAAGCTCCAATCACCGTGGCGCAGGCGTAGAACCTGGAAACGAAATCATTCAACCGGCCAGGCAACAGCAGCAGCGCGCCAAGTCCTATCACGACGGCCACATGCCAGGCCACCAGGAGGCTCATCAAATTCTCGGCAGAGGCATCGCCATCCGGCGGAATGTTTGGCAGCGACACCGCCACAATGAAGATCAGCATCAGAGCGATTCCGCTCACAAACGAAATCTTGCACAGAAAACGACAGGCTTTCGCGCGGGTTGATTGCTCGCCGGAAGATTTGCGCCACAGCGCCAGAAAGGCCGGTGGAAAAAACGCCGCGCCACTGAAACGCAGGATCGAAGCCGTCAGAAGCAACGCCCGCTGATCGCGAGCGCCGAAGATCGTGAGTAAAGCGCCAAGCAGTCCGCCCAGATTCCACATCAGCGCGGCTGCGGCCTGATAATACTTGGCGCGCACATCAGGCTGTTTGCCCGCGCCTCGCCGCAGCAAGCCAAGCAACAGCGCTGAGAGCGCCAGCCCTGTGCTGAAGCCCAACACCTCACTGGCGAGATGCGCTTCGATTATTTCCAACGGCATACGATGCGGCATAAGCGGTACCTAAACTCAATTCTGATTCCACTCCGGCTGCGTTGACAGAGAAAAAGGGGGAACGCGGAAAATTTCAGATGAACGCGGCGGCTTTTGTCCGAACAAGGAGCCTTCAACACAAAGGGACAAATGCGTGTGCGGATCAGTACCGCGAGCGGTAGCGAGCGTGGCCCAACGTGAAGCGCGCTCGCTACCGCTCGCGGTACTGATCCGGCGAGCCTTCCTGTATACGCAATCGCAAACTGATCTGGTCGCAAACGGGAAGAAAATCCAAGCCTGGTTCGTCCAATGAGTGTGAAGGGAATTTGCCCACATCGGTTCGTTCAAGCTCGCCCGCGCCGCGCTGATGCGGTTTCTGCCGCGTTCAGCAGGTTTTCATAGCTCCCGGATCACTCTATTCGTATCGTCGGAGTGACGGCCTATTCCGTCCTTCTCATCCGAGGCGGACGCTGGCCGGCTTCGAAAATTGATACGACTCGATCAATGGCCTGGTTCACTAACAGTACCGCGCGCGTAAGCAAGCGGTTTAGGCGAAGGGAGGAGAATGAAAAATCCGTTGCGTGTTTTACTGATCTGCCTGGCGCTAGGCTTGATCGTGGGCGCCGTCTATTGGGCCGTATACGGCAATGAGAAAAGGGAAGGCGAAAGACGACAGGTTGATCGAATCATCGAGACTCTGAATCTTTCACCCGGCCAGGTTGTGGCTGATTTGGGCGCCGGAGATGGGATCTTCACGCGGCCTCTGGCCAGAAAGGTCGGCCACGCAGGGGTCGTCTATGCGATCGAGATCAAGCAGAGGCTGCTGAAGAAAATTGAGGAGAAGGCGCGCGAACAAGGGCTGCAAAACATCCGTCCGGTCTTGGCGGCGGAAGATGACCCGAAACTGCCTGAGCCGGTGGACCTGATTCTGATCGTTGACACTCTTCACCACATCAGCAATCGCGAAACATACCTGAAAAACCTGCGGCGTTACCTGAAACCGTCGGGACGCGTCGCCATCATTGATTTCTCTGACTCGTGGCCGTGGTTTCACGGAAAGATGAAATACTCGCTGGCGGAGCTTGAGGTGTGGATGAAGGCTGCCGGGTTCGCGCAAGTCGAGAAACATGATTTTGTGAAGAAGACAAGTTTCATAGACCAGATAACAGTTTGTTATCAAGCTTTTTTCAACACAAAGGGACAAAGGGTCAAAGGGTCAAAGAAAACAAAACAGATCAAGCCTGTAACTCTTCTTTGACCCTTTGTCC
>Ga0187894_10007238_pt1 | contig 10561 bp, 4 predicted proteins | sample GBC1701081metaG_FD_136650 | JGI IMG/M metagenome (GOLD analysis project Ga0187894, IMG submission 136650) | White microbial mat communities from a lava cave in the Kipuka Kanohina Cave System on the Island of Hawaii, USA - GBC170108-1 metaG ... | reverse complement strand
CGTGGAACAGCCGCTGGCTATGCGAGCTTTGCAGCCATCATTGGAATTGATCGAACAAACAGGAGGAATGCGAATGGAATCGTTCATACAAGACTTGCGCTTCGGCGTGCGAATGTTGATGAAGCGTCCCGGCTTCACGTTGATTGCCGCGCTCACACTGGCGCTGGGCATCGGCGCAAATACCGTGCTCTTCAGCGTAGTCAATGCTGTGCTCTTGCGGGCGCTGCCTTACCCGCAAGCCGAGCGACTCGTCGTGCTCTGGCAGGGCGGGCAGCGCGGCGAACTCGGACAAATGCCGGTCTCGCCGCCGGAGTTGATGGATTACCGCGCCGAGCAGCGGGTCTTCGAGCAAATCGCGGCGCACACGATGGCCGACGTGAATCTGAGCGGGAGCGGCGAGCCTGAACGTTTGCGAGCGGCGGTCGTTTCCGCGGACTGGTTTGCCGCGCTGGGCGCGCCGCCGCTCAGCGGTCGCATATTCCTGCCGGAAGAGCATCAGCCTGGACAGAACAATACGGTCGTGCTGAGTTACGGCCTGTGGCAGCGTCGCTTCGGCGGCGACGCCCAGGTCCTGGGGCGCTCGGTCACGCTCAATGGGCGGGCGCGCACCGTCGCGGGAGTGATGCCGGCGGGCTTTCGCTTTCCCGCCGAAGCCGATTTGTGGCTGCCCCTTGCGTTCACGCCCGAACAACTCAGTCCGGCGCAACGCTCGCGTCATTATCTAACGGCCATCGCGCGCCGCAAGGCAGGCGTCACGCTCGCACAGGCGCAAGAGGATGTCCGCGCGATTGCCGGGCGCTTTCCGGGCGGTGTGAACGCGCGACTCGTCAGCTTGCGCGAGGAGTTGGTCGGGAAGGTTAAAGCGCCGTTGTATGTCTTGCTGGCGGCGGTCGTCTTTGTGCTGCTGATCGCCTGCGCCAACGTGGGCGGTCTCCTGCTGGCGCGGGCCACTGCGCGGCAGGGCGAGATGGCGATTCGGCAGGCGATGGGCGCGTCGCGCAGCCGGTTGCTGCGCCAGTCGTTGACTGAAAGTCTGTTGCTGGCGTTCATTGGCGGATCGCTCGGCGTGTTGCTGGCGGCGTGGAGCAAAGGGCTGTTGGCGCCGCTAGTCGCAGAGGCGCTGCAGCGCGCCGATGAAATCAGGTTGGACGGCTACGTGCTTGCGTTCGCGCTGGGGCTTTCGCTGCTCACGGGCTTGCTCTTCGGACTGGCGCCCGCGTGGCAGGCGGCGCGTACGAACTTAAATGAGACTCTCAAACTCGGCGCGGTGGGCGCGGGTGGATTCAGTCGCCAACGCGCGCGCAGCTTGCTGGTCGTCTCTGAAGTTGCGCTGGCTATGCTCTTGCTGGCTGGCGCTGGCTTGTTCTTGCGCAGTTTCTATCGTCTCACACAGGTCAATCCCGGCTTCGAGCCGGGGCAGGTGTTGACGGCGGATCTGGCGCTGCCCTTTGCGCGGTATGACACGAACGCGAAGCGCGCAACTTTTTATCAAGAGCTTGTACCGCGGTTAGCCGCGCTACCCGGCGTGCAGTCGACTGGCATCGTGAGCGATCTGCCCTTGAGCGGCATGAATGCGGATCGTTCTTACACGCACGACGGCGTCCCACCCGATCAGCAGCGGCGCGCCCCGCCCAACGCCGATTACCGCCATTGCAGCCCGCAGTATTTCAACGCCATCGGCATCCCGCTCATGCGCGGGCGGGCGTTTACCGAACAGGACACGTCCGGCGCGGAAGCGGTCGCCATCGTCAATGAAACGCTGGCGCGTCGCATCTGGCCCAATGAAGACGCGGTCGGCAAACGCATCGCCTTTTTTGCGCCGCAGGGATTGGAGCCCTGGCGCGTCATCGTCGGTGTGGTCGGAGACGTCAAGCATCGCGGGTTGAATCTGGAAACGCGCCCGGAAATTTACGTCCCGCACGCGCAAGCGCCGACAGGCGCGATGACGCTGGCCTTGCGCTCGGCGGGCGATCCGCTCGCGCTTGTCCCCGCCCTGCGCAGCGCCGTGCGCGCCCTCGACGCCGATCAGCCGCTCTTCAACCTGCGCCGGCTCGAAGAATTGCGCGCCGCTTCCATTGCGCCACAGCGCTTACAGATGTCGCTGCTCGGGCTTTTTGCCGCCGTGGCGCTCGCCCTCGCGGCGCTCGGCATTTACGGCGTGCTCGCTTACGCGGTCAGCCAACGCGCACACGAGATCGGCATTCGCATGGCGTTGGGAGCGCAGGCGCGCGATGTGTCGCGATTGGTTGTCAAACAAGGGATGCGGCTGGCTTTGCTCGGCGTGGCGCTGGGATTGCTGGCGGCCTTCGCGTTGACACGGTTGTTGGAGAAGTTGCTCTTCGGCGTGAGCGCGACCGACCCGCTGACATTTGGCGCCGTCACGTTGCTGCTCACAGTAGTGGCGCTCGTGGCGTGTTGGATTCCGGCGCGGCGCGCGACGAAAGTGGACCCATTGATTGCGCTGCGTTGTGATTGAAGCAAATCGTAGCGCCAACGAAAGTAGGAACGCATATGCTCAGACTGTTCGTGACGTATTTGCTGTTGACTGCGCCGTGTTGGGCGCAGTCTGCGCTTGATGGTGATTGGGTTGGCGGCTGGCAGCGCCAACAAATCAAGCCGGCCAAGTAATCGCTATGCCGAACTGGAACCACATCGTGCGCGAACATCTCGCCGCTCTGCGCCTACCGCCCGAACGCGAGATCGAAATCGTCGAAGAGCTGGCGCTGCACCTGGAAGCCGCCTACGAAGACGCGCTCGCCGATGGTTTATCGGAAACGGAAGCCGAGGCGCGCGCCCTGCGGAGTTACGACTGGCGGTTGCTGGAATGCGAACTGAGCCGCGCGGAACAGCCGGGCGCCAAGCGCGCGTTGCAGCCATCGCTGGAATTGATCGAACAAACAGGAGGAATGCGAATGGAATCGGTCATCCAAGACCTACGATTCGGCGTGCGAATGTTGATGAAGCAACCTGGCTTCACGTTGATTGCGGCGCTGACGCTGGCGCTGGGGATTGGCGCGAATACGGCGATCTTCAGTATCGTCAGATCGGTTCTGATTCAGCCATTGCCTTTTGCCGAGCCCGACCGCTTGCTGCAGGCGCGTTACCTGACCAAGCAAGATATTCCGCAGGAGTTTTTGCTCAACCTCATCAACCGTCGCGATCTGGTTGATTGGCGGACGCGCGGCCGCAGTTTCGAGCGCATCGGAGCGTATCGTAATGAAAGGCTCACGTTCTCCGGGGAGGCGGCGCCAGAGTTGATTCTTGGCGTCAGCGTCACGCCTGAACTGTTGCCAATGCTCGGCATACAACCCGCGCTCGGTCGCTACTTTTCGCCGGAGGATGGCCGGGACAAACGCCTGATCGTTTTGAGCGACGATTTGTGGCGCCGTCGCTTCGCAGCCAATTCTGAGATCATCGGACAAACCATTCGCGCAAACGACGACAGCTATGTCGTGATCGGAGTCATGCCGCCAAGCTTCAATTTCCCGCTCAAGCCGCGCAATGATGTGCGGTTCCCATCCAATCAGATGGGCTTCTGGGCGCTGTCCGGCGATGATCTGAGCAGAGAGAGCCGTGACGATCAGAGTTATAACGTGATTCTGCAACTCAAACCCGGTGTCAGGGCGGAGCAGGCGCAGGCCGAAGTGGAAATGCTCTTTGCGCAGCGCATCCGTGATAATCCGCAACCGGATGATCCAATCGGCGTCAAAGTGGTTTCACTGAAAGAGCAAACAGTTGGTGAGGCGCGCGCGATTCTGCTGATCGTACTCGGCGGCGGCGGCCTGGTCGTTTTGATGGTCTGCGCCAATATTGCCAGCCTGCTGCTCGTGCGCGCGGACGGGCGTCGCAAAGAGATGGTGATTAGACAGGCGCTCGGCGCCAGCCGCTCGAGACTTGTGCGGCAGATGCTCGCGGAAAGCCTGTTGCTCGCTTTTCTGGGAGGCGCGGCGGGAGCCTTACTCGCGGCATGGTCGCTCGAATTGCTTTTGCAACTCAGCCCGTACCATATTGCGCGGCTGAACGAAACGCGGATAGATGCCGGGACGCTCGTGTTTACACTGGGCGCGACGGCGCTGGCCGGGTTGCTCTGCGGCGCCTTGCCAGCGTTGCGTTCCGTGCGCGTTGATTTAAATGAAACATTGAAACAGACGGCAGGCCGCGCCAGCAAATGGCGCAACTCGCTCGGCGCGCCCGGCAATCTGCTGGTAACTTTCGAAATCGCTCTCGCAGTCGCGCTGACACTGGGGGCCGGCCTGCTGCTCAACAGCTTTGCTCGCCTGATGATGGTTGACACGGGAGTTCGCATAAAGGGCGTGTCGGCGGCAGTCATTCCATTGTCAGGCAATCGCTATCCCGACGCCGCATCCAACCTTGCATTCTTCCGCCAGGTCATTGAACGCTTGGAGGCGACGCCTGGCGTCGACGCCGCCGGCACGAGCAACGGGCTGCCGCTGACGGGGGTCGGAAACGCTCTTCCTCTCGACATCGAAGGCCGCCCGCGAACCGCAGCCAATGATCCGGCGATAGTCGCCACGACGCATGTCGTCAGCGCGGGCTACCTGCGCGCCCTCGACGTGCCCTTGCTGCGAGGCCGGACGCTCAACGCGCGCGATACGGCCAATGCCGTCCCCGTGGCGGTCATTAACGAAACTGCGGCGCAACGTTTCTGGCAGGACGAAGATCCCATCGGCAAACGCCTCAGCTTCGTCTTGCCGGAGGGAAAAGCGGTCTGGCGGGAAATCGTCGGAATCGTCAGGAGTACGCCTCACTTTGGAATCGGGAGGAAGCTCGAGCCTGAAGTTTATGTTCCGGTCGAACAGGAGCAGTGGCCTGCGGCCTTGCTGTTCGCGCGCTCGTCCCTGCCACAGGCCGAACTCGCCAAAGTCATGCGCCAGGCAGTCGCGGCGGTAGATAAAGATCAACCGGTTTGGGTAATCAATTCAATGGAAAACTTGCTCGCCGACTCCATCGCCACGCAGCGCTTCAGTCTGTTGCTGTTTGGTGGATTCAGCGCGCTGGCCTTACTGCTCGCAGCGATGGGAGTTTACGGCGTGGTCGCGTATACGGTCGCCGAGCGCACGCCGGAGATCGGCATTCGGATCGCGCTCGGGGCGCAACGCCGTGACGTGCTGCGATTGATACTGGCGCAGGGGTTGAAACCTGTGGTAATCGGCTCCGGCGCCGGGGTAATCGTTGCGCTGGCTCTCAGCCGGATGCTGTCGAGTTTGTTGTATGGTGTGACTACCACCGATCCGGCAACCTTTGCCATCGTCATCTTATTACTTTCGGCTGTAGCGCTGCTGGCTTGTTATCTCCCGGCGCGGCGCGCGACGAAAGTTGATCCGCTGACCGCCTTACGACACGACTGAGTTATGCCGAATTGGAACCACATCGTGCGCGAACACCTCGCCGTGCTGCGCCTGCCGCCCGAACGCGAGATCGAAATCGTCGAGGAACTGGCGCTGTGTTTTGAAGCCTTCTACGAAGACGCGCTCGCCGATGGGTTGTCGGAAATGGAAGCTGAAGCGCGCGCAGTGCAAGGCTATGACTGGCGGTTGCTGGAATGTGAGTTGAGTCGCGCGGAACAGCCGCCGGCTGCGCGGGCATTGCAACCATCGTTGGAATTGATCGAGCGCAAAGGAGGAATGCGAATGGAATCGTTCATACAAGACCTGCGCTACGGCGCGCGAATGTTGATGAAGCAACCCGGATTCACGTTGATTGCCGTCTTCACGCTGGCGCTGGGGATCGGCGCGAACACGGCGATTTTCAGCGTCGTCAACGCAGTGTTATTGAAAGCACTGCCTTACGCCGACCCACAACGGATCGTCGTGTTGTGGACTGACAACCCCAAACTCCAACTGGGAGGCCACGAGATACCTCCCGCCAACGCCGACATTTCCGAATGGAGGGCGCGGACGCAGTCCTTCGAGCGAATCGCCGTTTTCAGGCCCAATCTCGCTGATCTTTCGAGCGAGGGCGAACCGGAGCGGGTCGGCGGTGTAGCGGTGACCGCAGAATTCTTCCTGCTGCTTGGTGTCGCTCCGCAAGCGGGCAGGGTGATTACCGCGGCTGACGATCAACCCGGCAGTGACAGGGTGGCGGTGATCAGCCACGCGTTATGGCAGCGCCGCTTCGGCGGCGACCCTGACATCATCGGAAAGACCCTGACTGTAAATGCCGAAAACCGTGTGGTCGTCGGGGTGATGCCGCCCGGTTTCCAGTTCCCGCGCGGCCCGGAGATGCCGTCGGGTTTCGGTTTTGCGGAACAGAATGACGTGTGGGTACCGCTCGCCTGGGACGCGGAGCGATGGCAACAGCCGAGCCGTGAAACGGCGGTACTCGCGCGCTTGAAGCCCGGTGTCGCGCTGGCACAGGCGCAGGCTGAGCTGGATACGCTTGTCAAACGACAAGATCAGCTCCCAACGTCACCTGCCAGAGGCTGGACGGTCGAAGTGCGGCCTTTGCTCACGCAAATCGTCGGCGCCACACGCTCGCTGTTGTTGATTCTGCTGGGCGCAGTGGGCGTCGTGCTGCTCATCGCTTGTGTGAATGTAGCGAATCTGCTGCTGATCCGCGCAACGACGCGCAACCGCGAAATCGCTGTCAGGTCGGCGCTCGGCGCCCGCCGCTCCCGCATCGTCAGGCAACTGGTGACAGAGGCGCTGATCTTATCGGTTTGTGGCGGCGCAGCGGGAATGTTGCTGGCGCGATGGCTGTTGCCTGTAATCCTTGCGCTCAGCCCGGCCAACATCCCGCGCCTCGACGGGGTCAGGATTGACTCCGCGGTGCTCGCCTTCACCTTGCTCATTTCGTTGGGCGCCAGTGTTCTGTTCGGATTGGCTCCCGCTCTCACAGCCTCACTGGTAAATCCGAATGAGACACTCAAGACGGCGGGGCAGCGCGCTGCCGGTTCACCGAGCCGTCGTTGGACAGATTGGCTGATTGCCTCTGAGGTCGCGCTGACGCTGGTGCTGTTGGTGGCCGCCGGATTGCTCATGCGCAGTCTGGCGCATCTCTATGCCGTCGACCCGGGGTTCGGCGCGAGTCAGGTGACAGCCTTCGAATTAAGAGCATCGGGTCGGAACTATGCTTCGTACGCCAGCCGGAGTCAGTTTTTTGAACAGTTACTCGCGCGCCTCAACGCCACGCCCGGCGTCGAGGCAGCAGCAGCCATCAGCATCCTGCCGTTGTCGGGAATGGAGAACCTGGAATGGATAACAGTCGAAGGCCGCCTCAACGACGGGCGTGAAGATCCGCCGTCAGCGGAGCGCCGCGAAGTTACGTTTGACTATTTCAAAGCGCTAGGTGTGCCCTTGCGGAAAGGCCGCGTTTTTAGCGCACAAGACGACGCCAATGCGCCCCTCGTGGTGGTGGTGAACGAAACCTTCGTGCGGCAAAGGCTATCCGGCACAGACCCGCTTGGCGCACGCATCAAACTCGGCAAGCCAGATAGCCAGAGCCCCTGGCGCACCATTGTCGGCGTGGTGGGCGACGTACACAGTTCTTCCCTGACCCTGGCCCCGCGGCCACAGCTTTACCAACCGCATACGCAATTCAGTCAGAGCCGGATGACGATGGTAGTGAAGTCATCACTGGCGCAGGCCGACCTGATTGCGTCAGTCAAGGCGAGTGTGAAGGCGCTCGACCCATCACTACCGCTCGCCAAGATTCAAACGATGGAAGGCGTCCTCTCCGCCACGACCGCCCGTCCGCGTTTCGGCACGGTCTTGCTGGCGCTGTTTGCCGGACTCGCTCTGCTGCTGGCGCTGGTGGGGATTTATGGCAGCGTAGCGTGGGCGGTAAGTCAACGCAGACCGGAGATCGGATTGCGGATGGCGCTAGGCGCGCAACCCTTCGATCTGCTGAAGTTGGTTATCAGGCAAGGGATAAAACCCGTGTTAGCCGGCCTGGGGATGGGATTGATCGGAGCCGTCGCGCTGACCCGACTGATGAGCGGTCTGCTTTTCGGCGTGAGTGCGTCTGACCCGGCGACATTTGGGGGAGTCACAGCAAGTTTGCTGGTTGTCGCGCTGCTGGCCTGTTGGATTCCGGCGCGGCGGGCAACGAAGGTTGATCCACTAACTGCTTTACGCCACGAGTGAGCGATGCCGAACTGGAACCACATCGTGCGCGCGCATCTCGCCGCGCTGCGTCTGCCGCCCGAACGCGAGATCGAGATCGTCGAGGAGTTGGCGCTACATATGGAAGCCGCCTACGAAGACGCGCTGGCAGACGGTTTACCGGAAGCGAAAGCCGAGGCGTGCGCAGTGAAAAGCTACGACTGGCGGTTGCTGGAATGTGAATTGATCCGCGCGGAACAGCCGCTGGCGGCGCAGGCTTTGCAACCATCATTGGAATTGATCGAACGCAAAGGAGGAATGCGAATGGAATCGCTCATCCAAGACCTGCGCTTCGGCGTGCGAATGTTGATGAAGCAACCCGGATTCACGTTGATTGCCACGCTGACACTGGCGCTGGGCATTGGCGCGAACACGGCGCTTTTCAGCGTGGTTAACGCCGTGATGTTGCGCCCTTTGCCTTATCAGCAGCCAGAACAGTTGGTGATGGCCTGGGAGAGGTCAACAAGGGAGAAAATGGCTCAACCGGCGATGAACCCGGCGGGAGTGTTTCTCGCCTGGCGTGAGCGGAAAGAGTTTTTTTCGGATGTCGCAGCCTTTGAAGACGCTGCGATCTCCCACCGCTCCCGATTTTTTCTGACCGGGGGAAATGAGCCGGAGCGAATTATGGGCGCGCTCGTTTCAGGCAATCTCTTTTCTATGCTGGGAGTCAATGCGGCGCTGGGCAGGACATTCACGGTCGAGGACGAACAGCCGGGGCGAGAGCAGGTCGTCATTCTCAGCGACGCCTTTTGGCGACGCCGGTTCGGCGGCGATCCGAATGTAATCGGCAAAACAATTCGATTGAGCGACAAGATGTTCACCATCGTCGGTGTAGCGCCGCCGGAATTCAAACTCAGTTACCCAAATGCGACTGAGTTGTGGGCGCCTCTCACTTTCGGGCCGAAAGAGCGAGCTGATATGGATGGGGCTACCTTCAAAGTCGTAGCGCGTCTCAAACCTGACGTGACAATCCAACAGGCGCGTGAAGCGATGAGCCGCCTGACGCAGCAATTGAAAGCGCCACACAGAAAATCAGTCCAGGATCTTTACGTTCAACTTGATCCGCTGCACGAATATCACTTCGGCGAGACGCGAAGACCGTTGCTGCTGTTGCTGGCTGCGGTCGCCGCAGCGCTGCTCATCGCCTGCGTCAACGTCGCCAACCAGTCGCTGGCGCGCGCGACCGAGCGAGGCAGAGAGATCGCCGTGCGCGCCGCAATGGGCGCAAGCCGTGGGCGATTGATCAGGCAGATGTTGACGGAAAATATGATGATTGCGACGCTCAGCGGAGTTACTGGAGCGATACTGGCGTTTGGGGGACGTAATCTGCTGGTGGCATTGATGCCGAATACGATCCCGCGCAGCGGCGACGTGAAAATAGATGTCTGGGTATTGGGCTTTACCGCGCTGCTCTCAATTTCAGCCAGCGTCGTCTCTGGATTGCTGCCTGCGCTCCAGGCTTCAAAGCCGGATTTGAATGAATCGCTCAAAGCGGGCGCGAGCGCCGTCACAGTAAGACCACATACTCGGCGATGGCGCGATTGGCTGGTCGTCGCGGAAACGACATTATCGCTGATTCTATTGATCGGCGCCGTGCTAATGATTCGCAGTCTGTGGAAGCTTCATAACGTCGAACTTGGTTTCGATCCAAAGAACGTTCTGACGATGCATTTTACGATTCCAGATTACAAATTCGCTCCAATCACCAGGCAGACTTGGCCAGTTATCTGGGCGCAGCAAACGGCCCTGATCGAGCGAGTCGTCGAGCGCATCAAAACAACGCCGGGCATCGTGACCGTGGCAGCGACGTCTTCTGTTCCGTTGCGTGGCCCTGATGGTTTCTGTGGTTTCGACATTGCCGGGAAGCCGGGCAAAGGATACGGCGCCAACTGCCGCAAGGTCAGCAATGATTATTTCCGCACGATGGGAATTCGCCTGCTGAAGGGGCGCACGTTCACCGAACAGGATACGCAGCAATCCGGCAATGTGGTAGTGGTGACTGAAGAGTTTGCGAGAAGATTTTTTCCAAATGAGGAACCTCTGGGTCAGCGGCTAGACCCTTCCGATTGGAACGCCGAGATCGTAGGCGTCATCACCGATGTGCGCCACAAAAGTCCCAACCACCCGCTCCAACCTGCCTACTATGTCCCGCTCAGCCAAAGTATGGGGTTCCGCCCAGTGTCTTTGGTTGTTCGCACAGCAGGCGATCCGTCGCAGTTGGCGCCCGCGATGCGGCACGCCGTCTGGGCTGAAGATAAGGATCAACCGCTGGAAGAGATCGCAACTATGGAGCAAATCACCGCGGACACAATCGCCGATTCAAAATTCATCTCGATCACGCTTGCGGCCTTCGCGCTTATCGCGATGCTGCTCGGCGCGATGGGAATTTACGGTGTGATTTCGTATTCGGTCACGCAACGCTCGCACGAGATCGGCAT
>Ga0187894_10007237_pt1 | contig 10562 bp, 8 predicted proteins | sample GBC1701081metaG_FD_136650 | JGI IMG/M metagenome (GOLD analysis project Ga0187894, IMG submission 136650) | White microbial mat communities from a lava cave in the Kipuka Kanohina Cave System on the Island of Hawaii, USA - GBC170108-1 metaG ... | reverse complement strand
GGTGAGCCTTTCAGGTTCTGCAGGCCGGAGAGCATGGGCGCGGCATCCACGATTTCCTTCGGCAGAAGCTCAACAAGCGCGTGATGCGGAACGGACGACACCACGTAGTCCGCCTGTTCGCAGCGGCCATCGCTGAGCTCGACCAGGCTCACTCGCCCCTCGCTGACGGCGATCCGGCGCACGGCGGATCGCAGCGAGATTTCCCCGCCCCGCGCGGCAATCGCCTGGGCACAGCCGTCGTAGAGCTCGGCCAGAGGAACCGACGGAATGCCCAGTTCAAATCCCCGGCGATTGGCGAGGAATCCCTTCCAGAACACCTGCACTCCGTAGCGCGCATCGGTGCGCAGGAGTTCTTCGTTCAGCGCGCTCACCAGCACGGTGCGCCAGAAGCGCTCGATCGCCGGTTCGGTTTGATCATGCCGCCGGAGCCATTCCAGCATGGAGCGGCCATCCATGTCGTCCAGCTCGCCGCCGCGCCGCGCGATCCGAAGCAGCGCGGAGGCGATGACCCGTTTGTCACGGAAGGAAAGCCCCGGAAACCCGAGGAAGGACGGCGCAAGGTGCCCCGGCGGCATCAGGAACGATGGCCCGACTTCGCCGCGCCGCCCCGCGCGATCGGCAAAATAAAGCCGGCGATACCAGCCTATTTTCTTCTCCGCGCCGACGCGGCGATAGAAGTCCCCGAGGTTGGTGCAGCAGGCCATGGTGACGTGCTGGCAGTTGTCCACGTGGCTGCCGTCCGGAAGCCAGTAGGAAGTTGCGCGGCCGCCCAGATGGGGCCGCGACTCCAGCAGCCGCACACGAAAACCCTGCTCAGCCAGCGTGACGGCCGAAGCCAGCCCGGCCAGTCCCCCGCCGATCACGATTACGGTCTTCAATCGCCTTCTCCGACTTCCAGAACCCCAGCCAGGCCTTGAGCATGACCGCGACCTTATGCGCCGTGGACAGGCGCACGACGCCGCGCGAGAACACGTCGTACTCCCGCGACTCAATGCCGCGGAGAATACCGCTGTAAATTCGCATCAGAGCCCATAAGGCCGGCCGGCTGTCCTCATCAATCATCGGAAGCAGATCGTTCCCGGCGGCATAGAATTGCCAGGCGCGTTCCGATTCAAATTGCATCAGTTGCCGCGCGGCCGGCGCCAGCGGCGAGCCCAGGTCCTGCGGCGTGCAGCCAAATCGCCGGAGGTCTTCGCCGGGCAGATAGACACGTCCCATCTGATGGTCCGCTTTGACGTCTCTCAGGATGTTGGTCAGTTGAAAGGCAATGCCCAGGCGCTCTGCCAGCTCCGGCGCGCGGGAGTCACGAAAGCCGAAGACGTGAATGCAGCACAATCCCACGGCGCCGGCCACGCGATAGCAATACTCCCGCAGCGCGGCGAAGGTGTCGTAGGACGCGGGGCCGAGGTCCATCTCCGTTCCGGAGATCAGATCATGCAGGTAGCGGGCGGGCACGCCAAACGTCCGCACGGCATGATGAAGCGCGGGCAGCGCCGGATCCGCGGCCACCTGGCCGGCCAGCGCGGCGTCCAGAACGCTTCGCCACGCGTTCATCTGCTCCAGCTTTGTGGCGGCGTCTCCGGGCGTATCGGAGATGTCGTCGGCGCGGCGCATGAAGGCGTACAGCGCGCAGAGCGCGTCACGTTTGGCCTTCGGCAACAGAAAAATGGCGTAATAGAAGTTGCGAGCCGCGGCGCGCGTCAACCGCCGGCAGTAGCGGTAGGAACGCTCGACCGGCGTGGACTCAGACATTGCGGCGCGCCACGCCGGCATTTTCGTCGCCGCCGGATAGCCAGGGCATGAACATGCGGGAGAGCAGGGCCCGGCCGAGCAGCCGCACCTGCGCCGAACGGCTGATGGCCGGGCGTTTCTCGAGAGTGTTGTAGCCGATTCGCTCGATGGCGTCCAGTACCGCCAGACCGCCCCGGCTGAAAAGTTCGAGGTCAATGCGCAGCTCGGGCTCAACCATCTCCGCCAGGGGCAGGCCGCGCAGGAACAGCGGCCGGGTGCGCTCCACCAGATCCTTCATCAACCCGGCGTAGCGAGGCGCAAACTTGCGCTTGAACAGAAAGTCCTCGGTCACTCCGTGCGCCTTCATCCTATCCAGAGGAATGTAAATGCGGTCCTTGTCCAGATCACGATTCACATCCTGCCAGAAGTTGGCGAGCTGCAACGCGGTGCACGTGGAATCAGAGAGCAACTGGCGCTCCTCGTCGCGATGGCCGCAAAGGTAGAGCACGAGGCGGCCCACCGGATTTGCGGAATAAGTGCAGTAGTCCAGCACCGCCTTCCAGTCCGCGTAACGATGGACCGTCTGGTCCTGCCGGAAGGCCTTCAGCAAATCGGAGAACGGCTCGACGGGAATATCGCATTCGACGATGGTTGGACGGAGGGCAATGAACACGGTGTGCGAGGCCCGGCCCAGGTAGCAATTGCGCAACTGTTCTTCCCACCAATCCAGCAGCTCGAGGGCCTGCCGCGGGTCGGAAACTTCGTCAGCGAGGTCGTCTGCCCAGCGGCAATACGCGTACACGTTGTAGAAATGCTGGTGCAGGCGGCGCGGCAGCAACCAGGAAACCACGTTGAAATTCTCGTAGTGATGGGTGGCCAGCCACCGCGTGTAACGCTGGGCCTCGGCAACCGTGGCATTGGGCGGCGGCAGTTGGCGGGCGATTTCCAGATCAGCAGGTAGCTGCATAATTGCTGTGAGGGAGGGCAAGTGTACCATTGTGGCGCGCCGGCGCCCGCCACGCCATCACGGAATGACCGCGGTCTTCAGCTCGCCATTCCGCTGCTTCATGTGCTCGAACATCCTGGGGAGTTCCTGCAACGAAATTTCTCCGGTCACGAAGTCGCTGGCGCGAATCTCACCGCGCGCCACCGCGGCCAGCGCTTCACGGATGAAGCGCGGCGTGTGGTGGAAGGTGGACTTGATGCTCACTTCCGAATAGTGCAACGCCGCCGGGTCAAACTGCACGTGGCTGCCGCGCGGGCAGCCGCCGAAGAGCTGCACCGTGCCGCCCTTGCGAACCATCTGCACCGCCCATTGCCAGGTGGTGGGCGAGCCGACCGCCTCGATCACCGAGTCCGCGCCGCGGTGCCCGGCGGTCAGCTCTTTCACCCTGGCAATCGGATCCTGCAACTGGGTCACGTCAAAGGTGGCATAGGCGCCCAGGCGCTCGGCGGCCTTCATCTGGCTGGCGCGCTTGCCGATGGCAATCACCTTCACGCCGCGAACGGCGAGAATCCGGATAAACTTCAAGCCAATGGGACCGCAACCGATGAGCACCGTGGTGTCGCCGGGCTCGATGCCGGTCTGTTCAATGCCGCGCAGGACGCACGCCAGCGGCTCCACCATGGCCGCATCGAGGAACGAAACGTTGTCGGGGATTTCGTACAGGTTCTTGCGGACGATACGCCCGGGGATGCGCATGAACTCCGCGTACGCGCCGTTGTTGAACAGCAGGTCTTCGCAGAGATTCTCGCGGTTCTTCAGGCAGTAGAAACACTCGCCGCAGGGAGCGGAGTTTGAGGGCACCACGCGCATTCCCAGGCGCGTCCCGCCGTTGACGTGGCGTCCGATGCGCTCGACCACGCCGCTGAGCTCGTGCCCGAACACCGCGGGCGGCGTAATCATGCGCGCATGGTAGCCCTGCTTCCAGACTTTCAGATCCGTGCCGCAGGTCAGGGCAACTTTGACCCGCACCAGGACTTCATCGTCGGCAACCGGGGGAATGCCGACTTTTTCGACCTTAAGGTCCTCGCGGCCGTAGAGTACGGCGGCGGTCATGTCACCGTTTGGTTCTCGATAACTCAAGGACGTATCACCACTTTGCACGAGTCTCCGACGGGGTGCGCGGCCAGCTCCAGCGCCTCATGGAACGACTCCAGCGGAAACACGTGAGAGATCATTTCTTTCAACGGCAGAAGCCGGCTGAACACAATCCTCGCTGATTCCGCCTGCAGGTCAACATCGGCGCTGTAGCTTCCGAGGATTTCCTTTTCATCCACGCCCACGGACGCCGCCGGAAACTCGATTCGCATCTGGGGATCGTTCTGCGCAAACAGCAGCACGCGCCCGCCCGGGCGCGCCATGGCCAGTGATTCCTCCACCAGTTTCGGAAACGGAACAGCCAGCAATACCGCATCGGCTCCCCGCCCGCCGGTCAGCGCTTTCATCTCCCCGGCAATGCCGGTGACGGCGGGATCGAAGGACTGCACGGCCCCGCAGCGCAGGCTTCTGGCGCGGCGCTCCGGCATCGGATCGCTGGAATAGACGCTCGCCCCGCGATACCTGGCGAGCATCAGCAGTAGCAGGCCGATGGGGCCCTGCCCCACCACAGCGACCGTCTCGCCCGACTTTACCCGCGCTTTCTCCACCGCCTTCAGGCAGGTGTTCACCGGCTCGACGAAGGTCGCTTCCTCAAAGCTGACCTCCGGAGGAATCTCCTCCATTCCCCGCTCGACAATCCACGGCATCACCCTGACAAACTGCGCGAAGCCGCCGCCATTGGGGTCAAAGCCCGCCGTGACGCCGGTTTTCTTGTACGTCGCGCACTGTGAATACAATTTCCGGTCGCAATAAAAACACGCGCCGCACGGCACGTGGTGGAAACTGACGGCGCGATCGCCAACGCGCCAGCGGGTAACGCCTTCGCCTACCCCCGCCACAACTCCCGCGATTTCGTGGCCCAGGATCTGCGGCGGCTTCACGAAGCCGTGATGAATCTTCTTGATGTCCGTGCCGCAAATGCCGCAGGCGCCCACACGAAGCAGCACCTCGCCCGCTCCGATGGCCGGGACGGGGACCGATTCCACGGTGACGCGCCCGCTGCCGCGATATACCGCGGCGTTCATCGTCGCCTGACCGGGAGCGCCGGCCAGCGGCTCCACGTGGGAAATGGCTGTGCTGGTCATGCCAGCACCGCCCGTTCCGGCGTGCGAAACGCGCTGGCGACTCCGGCCGCAAGGTAACGCTCCAGAAACTCCGCGAGTCGCTCGGACGCCAGCCGGCTGTTCTTTCCCAGGCGAATCAACTGCGGCAGCTTGCCGGGCTTGCGGGCCAGTTCACCCAGAACGCCACGCAGCCGCACCCCGCCGCGCGAGTCGGCGCTGCGCATGAAGTCAAACGGCATGGCGAAGTCCGCCTCGTCGCTGACGGCGCGGATGGCCACCGAGCGCACCCCGGCGGCGCTGCTGGTGCTCAGTATCGGAAAGCTCTCCATCTCCACGGCATCGCCAAATGCCGCCAAGCCCGCCTTTTCCGCCGGGGCCGCTGCCAATTGGCGGGTGCACACGAACCGCTCCACGGCCGCAGCGCCCTGCTCGGCCGCCAGGATTACCATCTCGCGGTCACAGGTGATGGCTTTCGCGGTACGCTCGGCGCCCACGCTCTGCGACGCCAGAACATCACCGCACCGATGCGCTGGCGCCAATGCGCCGGCGAACCCCGAGGAGATGCACACATCGTAGTCGTCGGCCAGCGCATAGAGCGCGGCGGTGCGTGCGTGCTCCCAGCCCATGCCGGTAAGTACCACTCGAATGCGGGAATCGCCCAGCCGTGATTCAAACCGCTCCGGAGCCCAGGCCTCCGCGCGCACCATCTCTTCAAAGCGCCGCAAGCGCCGCCAGGGCGCGAATTCCTGTTCGAGGGCGAATGTGACCAGAACCTTCATAATGGGCAGTGCCTTGCAGCTTCCTTGCTTCCTGCTACGCCGCCACGCCAACCGCGCCGCGAGCGGCGCGCGTCGCAACGTATCCGTTTTCCTCATACCAGCGGACGGCGCGCGCCAGGGCGTCTTCCACCGATGCGGCCACGAATCCAAGCTCACGCGGCGCTCTGGAGGCATCCACAAACATTTTGTGGCGCGCCATGCGCACGCCATCCATCGGGATCTGCGGTTCGCGTCCCAGGACGCGCGCGATGGAGTTCTCCACCAGTCCGGCCGCGTAGGCCACGGCATACGGCAATTGCACCTTTGGCGCGGTACGGCCGGTGATGCGCGCCAGGCATTCGAGAATCTCCTTGAGAGTCAAATTCACGCCGCCAAGAATGTAACGCTGGCCCGCCTTGCCGCGCTCGGCGGCCAGCAGGTGGCCCTCCGCGACGTCCTCGACGGGAACCAGGTTGAGCCCGGTATCCAGGTAGGCCGGCATTTTGCCGCGCAGGAAGTCCAGGATGATTTTCCCGGTGGGCGTGGGCTTCCAGTCCGCGGGCCCGACCGGAGTGGTTGGATTCACAACCACCACCGGTGCGCCGGCCTGCGCGGCCTTCAGCGCTTCCTGCTCGGCGAGGAATTTCGAACGCTTGTAGTCACCGATCATCTCAGCCAGGCCGGCTTGGGTGGCTTCGTTGGGAAGCAAGTCCGGGCGGTGAACAGCAATCGTAGCCACACTGCTGGTGTAAACCACCTTCTCCACGCCGGCCTGGTGCGCGGCATCCAGAATGTTCCGCGTGCCGGTCACATTGCTCTCGTAAATGCTGCGACGGTCCGCAGACCAGAGACGATAGTCGGCGGCCACGTGAAACACGCGATGCACGCCGCGAACCGCTTCGCGCAAGGACGCCGCGTCCCGCAAGTCGCCGTACACTCGCTCGACGGGTAGTTTCTCGATAGCGCGCAGGACGCTGGAGGGCCGCACCAGGACGCGGACAGATTCACCCCGGGCCAGCAGCCGGCGTACTACATGGCTGCCGACAAAGCCGGAAGCACCCGTGACCAAATTAGTCATCGAGCGATGGGACTCCCGCCGATCTGTATCAGTGTGTCGTTGCCGGGCCGGGCGGCCGGCTTGGAGCCGGCGTGCGCGGCGCCGTTGCCGCCAGGGTGGCCGTTTCCATTGCTGCGGCCGTTTCCGTTGGCGTGACCATTGCCGTTCGTTCTGCGGACTTCGCCCATGTTCCCGGAAAACTGCCACTTCAGCATTTTCCAGTGATCGCCGAACTTGCGGTTGGCGCCGAGCACTGCGCTGGGCTCAAAGCCGACGTGCATCATGCAGTCCGCGCATCGCGGATCCTTGCCGGGACCGTAGTTCTCCCAATTGGTCTTTTCGATCATTTCCCGGTAGGAGCCGTAATGCCCGTCGGTCATGGGATAGCACGGCGCCTTCCAGCCGCGCGGGTTGAAGGTTGGCGTGCCCCACGCCGTGCAGGCCAGCTCGCGCTCGCCGCGGAGAAACTCGTAGTAAATCGGCGACATCATCAGGTTGTACGGCTCGAGCAGCCGCTGCACGGCCTGGAACTTTTCCCGGATGTCGTCGCGCGAGAGGAAAATGTCCTGGGTCTGCACGGCGGCGTAGGAGTAGGCGGGAGAAATCATGTAGCCGTCCACGCCCAGGCTGTGCAGATACTCGAAGAGCTCGGCGATTTCGTTCAGGTCGGTCTCTTTGTAGATGGTGGTGTTCGAGCAGACCAGGAACCCGGCGGCCTTGGCGGCCTTGATGCCCTCGACGGCTTCGCGGAAGACGCCGTCGCGCTCGACGCACAAATCGTGGGTACGCTCGAGTCCATCCAGATGCACGTTCCAGAAGAAGCTGTCGTTCGGCTTGAACTCGTGCAGCCGCTTGCGGATGAACATTCCGTTGGTGCACAGGTAGATGTGCCGCCCGCGCGCGAGGATCTCCCGCACCAGCCGGTCCATCTCCGGATAAATCATGGGCTCGCCGCCGCAGATGGAAACCACCGGAGCCCCGCACTCTTCCATTGCCGCCAGGCACTGTTCGACGGTCAGCAGCTCGTCAATGGTGGACTTGTACTCGCGGATGCGACCGCACCCGGTGCAGGTCAGGTTGCAGGCATGCAGGGGCTCGAGCATCATCACCAGCGGAAACTTCCCGCTCCCGCGGATTACGTTCCCCGCGATGTACCTGGTCAAATTGGCCGTCAGCTTGAAGGGAAATCTCATCGGCTTACTCGCGCTCCATTGCGGCGTTCAAATTGATGCGGTGAAACCAGAATCCCGCAAAACGAACCTGCGCCCCGCAGTTCATTGTGATAACGGGCCAGGGCATAAACCGGAAAGCAGTTACGATACAGGTGGTACTTCAGGTAAAAGACGCACGGGAAACCGGTGCCGGTGAAGGCATCCTCGCTCCACGTGCCGTCCAGGTTCTGCGCCTGCAGGAGGTAGCGGACGCAACGTTCAATGGCCGGATCGGAGGGCTCGCTGGCCGCGAGCATCCCGATCAGCGCCCACGCGGTCTGTGACGCGGTGCTCGGACCTTTTGCCTTCTGCGCCGGATCATTGTACGACGCGCAGGTTTCCCCGTATCCACCGTCGGGGTTCTGCACCGAGCGCAGCCAATCCAGGCCGCGCTGCACTTCTTCGCGCTGGGTAAGCTCCAGGGGCTCCATGGCCCGCAGCACGCCGCCCGTTCCGTAAATGTAATTGACGCCCCAGCGCCCGTACCACGAACCGTCGCTCTTCTGCTCGCGACAGAGGTAGGCCATGGCCCGCTTGACAATGGGGTGATTGGAATTCCAGCCGAAGCGGCCCAGACATTCGATGACGCGAGCCGTCACGTCTTCCGACGACGGGTCAATCATGGCGTTGTGGTCGGCGAAGGGCACCTGCGTGAAAATCTGGCAGTCATTGTCGCGGTCAAACGCTCCCCAGCCGCCGTCGCAGTTCTGCATGGCGATCATCCAGGCCAGCCCGCGGCGGATGGACTGTTCCAGGCGGTTGCGGTCTGGAAAATCCACGCGCTGCAACGCCATCAGAACGAAGGCCGTGTCGTCCACGTCAGGATAGAAATCGTTGCGGAACTCAAAGGCCCAGCCACCCGGTCTGACTCCCGGGTTCTTCACCTGCCAATCACCGGGCCCGAGAATCTGCTGATCCATCAGCCAGCGCGCCGCTTTCACCAGCGACGGATGGTTCGGCGGGAGCCCGGCTTCCTGCAGGGCGACCATGGCGATGGCCGTGTCCCACACCGGGGACATGCAAGGTTGCAGTCGAATCGCGTCCATCTCCTCGATTTCAAATCGCGCGAGCTGGTCTATCTCGCGCGCCGTAAGCGGGTCATCCGGCGCGTGCCCCAGCGCCACCAGTGCGTAGATTGCATTCATCATCGCAGGGTAGATGGCGCCCAGCCCGTCGCTGCGTTCGAGATGCTCCAGCAGCCATGTGCGCGCGCGCCGCACCGCCAGCCCGCGCAGCGGCTTCCACGGCAGCACTTCATACACCTTGAAAATCCGGTCTATGGCCAGGAACAGGTTCCGCCAGGAAAAAAACCGCTCATCCCAGCGAAACGCCGCATGCTTGTCGTTGGGGTCGCGGAAGAGTTCGTCCACCCGGGAATGGTCGGGGACGGGCCAGTACGGCTTGCGCGAATACAGGAGCATGAGGGGGATAACAATGGCCCGCGTCCACGAGGACATCTCATAAATGTTCAAGTACAGCCAGTTTGGAGCGAGGATCAACTCGGGCGGGACGGCCGGCACCAGGTCCCAGCCCACCGCACCCACCATCGCCAGATAGAACCGCGTGAATGAATTGGTGTGCTCGAGGCCGCCGAGGGCATGCACGCGCTCGCGCGCCCGGAGCATGTGTGGTGCATCCGGACTGTCCCCGGCCAGCTTCAGGGCAAAATATGCCTTTACGGTGGCGTTGAGCTCCGCGGGGCCGCCCGCGTAGATATTCCAGCCGCCATCGGGCAGTTGGCGCGGACGGATGTAGTTGGCAAGCTTGCGAACCCGATCGCGGTCAAACTTACCCAGAATGTGAAGATAGAGTATGTAATCGGATTCTAGTGTGGTGTCCGCTTCGAGCTCAGCCAGCCAGAAGCCTTCCCGGGACTGCTGGGAGAGAAGGCTTTCAACTCCCCGTGAGACGGCTTCACTAACCGATTCCTCTAATCCTCGTTCTTCCAGCTCGACGGATCCGCCAAATCGCGGATCCAAATCAATCTCCGCCTCTCCCATTCAGCCCTCACCGAAAAATACCTACACGGCTACCTTCCTCAGAAGAAGCCGTCCACACGCTATGGATGCTGCCTGGGCTAGAAGTGCTGCGCCCAAAACCGGTTGCACCGGATATTATTGCCCCCGCCGGCTCGCCGGTCTGTTGAATAGCAAAGACTTAAAACCAACCTTAGAATTATCGGTGTGATTCCAGATTAGGTCAACTGGAAAGATGCCGGTGCGGTTCCTTGCCGCACGCCCCATCCGAAAAGTAACGGCGCGTCAAAAACGCCCGCAGGTCTTCAGGCAGCGCAGCACCAGGCGCCTGAAAGAACCGCGGGATTGATTCCACGACGCTCACCGGGAGCTGCCACTCGGCGGGCAGCGCTCGCCGTGGTGTTTCCCGCCGAAACACCAGCGCGTCCGCGTGGGTCACAAACCGGCGCGCGGATTCCTTGAAGTCCGTGCAGGCCGGATCCAGTACCATGAGGAACAGTTCCGGGCGGATGAACGCCAGCAGCGAGTTGCTCTCCAGGATTGTGTGTTCGGCGCGGGAAAGGAGTTTGCGCACCTCGGGCATCGCTTCGGCCAGGCGGCCCTCCCGGGATCGAAGCCAATAGGAGCTGGCTGCGCCGGCCTCGAGGAACCGGCCGCTATCGGT
>Ga0187894_10007236_pt1 | contig 10562 bp, 8 predicted proteins | sample GBC1701081metaG_FD_136650 | JGI IMG/M metagenome (GOLD analysis project Ga0187894, IMG submission 136650) | White microbial mat communities from a lava cave in the Kipuka Kanohina Cave System on the Island of Hawaii, USA - GBC170108-1 metaG ... | reverse complement strand
GGCGTCTCGCGATCGCCTCGACAGCTGCTTTCTCTTCCGCCGTCTTGCGTGCGGCTTCCTCCTCGGTTTTGCGCTTGGCTTCGGCCGCCACGGCGCGCTGGCGCTCGGCTTCCTCGGCTTGCCGTCGCGCGGCAGCCTCGGCCGCCGCCTTTTCCTCGGCGGCCTTGTGTGCGGCTTCCGCTTCGGCCTTGCGCCTGGCTTCGGCCGCTGCGGCGCGCTGGCGCTCGGCCTCCTCGGCCTGCCGTCGCGCCGCAGCCTCGGCCGCCGCCTTCTCCTCGGCCGCCTTGCGGGCGACCTCCTCCTCGGCCTTGCGCTTCGCTTCGGCGGCGGTGCGTTGGCGCGCCTCCTCTTCCTGGCGCAGCCTGGTCGCCAGCGCCACCTGTCGCTGCGCCTCCGCCTCGGCGCGCTGTAGTTCCTGTTCCGGCGTTTCGGGCGGACCGCGCAGCATCACCCAGGCACCGCCCCCGGCCAGCGCCAGCGCCATCACGCCGGCCGCGATCCACATGAGCGAGCCGCGACGACGCCGGGGCGCAGTGCCTGCCGCCTCGGCCATGCGTCGCGTTCCCGGCTCGTCCATCTCGCGCGTCGCCGCGCCCAGGGAGTCGCCGCCGCTGGCGCCGATGCCGGACAGCACGCGGCGCCAGTCGCCGATGGTCTGCGGCCGCTCGACCGGCTTCAGTTTCAGGCCGGCATCGATCGCCGCCAGCAGGCTGGGCGCATAGCGGCCCTTCCCCGCTTCGGCGGCCGGCACCAGGCAATCGTCGATCATGCGGTCGCTGGCTGGCGGCGGCGGCGCGCCCGTGACGCAATGGTAGAGCGTCGCCGCCAGCGCATAGATGTCGGTCGCCGGTCCCTGCTTGGCGGACGTCGACTGCTCGAAGGCGGCGTAGCCCGGCGTGTAGACCGCGGTCAGCGCCTGGGTGCGTCCCTGCAGGGCCACGCGTGAGGCGCCAAAATCGATCAGCGTCGGGCGGCCCGTTCCGTCGAGCAGGATGTTGGAGGGCTTGATGTCGCGATGCAGGAAGCCGGCCTCGTGCACTCTCTCCAGGCCGTCGAGCAGCGGATACAGCAGCAGCTCGATGGCGGGCTGCGGCAGGCGCCGGTCGCGCTTCAGGCGAGCCTCGATGGTCTCGCCGCGTACCAGCGCCATGACCATGTAGGCGGTGCCGTTGGCCTCCATGAAGTCGTAGACGTTGACGATGCCCGGCGCGTCCTCCAGCGTCGCGAGGGTACGTGCCTCGTCGAGAAAACGCTCGCGGCCCCAGCGGAAATCCTCGGCAGTGTGAGTCGAGCGCGGCAGCACGGTCGTGCCGCCCTGACGCATGGCGAAGCTGGTCGGCAGGTACTCCTTGATGGCCACGTCGCGGCGCAGCTGCGTATCGCGGGCACGATAGGTAATGCCGAAGCCGCCTTGGCCCAGCGTCTCGCCGATCTCGTACTTCCCGACCGTCGTGCCCGCGCGTAGCGCGCCGAACGGATCGTCCTGATTGGCCCCAGGGCTCGACACAACCTGTGGACCCGTGGGGCGATCGTCGCCGATCATCGTTCTCCCCTTGTGAGAACGATGATCTCGCAGTTGACGCCTTTGTGCAACTTTATGCGTGAAAAGACCAACTCCGCGGCCGGTTGCTCATCACATGCAGCGGTCGCGAACGGCCGATTGACGAAGCGATCGCCGCTCAGGGCGGAATGTCTCGCCGGCGGCAATTGTGGGGCATGCCGAATCTGTGATCTGGATCAGTGATCCGATCCGTGCAGGATCGTGTCGCGCAGCCCGGTGTCATACGCCAGCCCGGCCGGCGTCAGCGTCGGCGTGTCGACCATGCCCGTGGGCGCCACCAGGCCCTTGCGCGCCAGCGCGATGTGGACGGAGGGATTGTGCAGCCCGGTGGCATCACTGCTCGCCACCACACGGCGCCCGATATGAAAGTGGTTGCCGTGCGGCTGCGGCAGCTCGTCGATCGTGACGTGGCCGGTGGCCTCATCCTTGCGCGCGACCTCCGGGTAGCGCGCCAGCTCCTGCAGCAGGGTCAGGGTCTTGAGCTGGAGGTTGTTGAGGTTCAGCGGATTGTGCTTCTTGGCCATGGGAATTCCGTTGCGAGGGGGCCTGCCTAACCGACGACGCGGGCGCTATACTATTGCATCGGACAAACCCTCAATCCGCCAGGAGAGCGTCATGGACGACAAGACCCGGACCGAGCTCGAAGCCGCCGCCTTCCGCCGGCTGGTGGGTCACCTGCGCGAGCGCACCGACGTGCAGAACCTCGACCTGATGAACCTCGCCGGCTTCTGCCGCAACTGCCTGTCGCGCTGGTACCGCGAGGAGGCCGGCAAACAGGGCATCGAGATCCCCGACCCACAGGCGCGCGAGATCGTCTACGGCATGCCCTACGACGAGTGGAAGGCGAAGCATCAGAAAGAAGCCTCGGCCGATCAGAAGGAGCAGTTCGACAAGAGCATCGCCCAGACCATGGCCGCCGAGCAGAAGCACAAGCACGGGTGAACGGTCGCCACTCAGAAATGTGCCGCCGCCGTCGCTTCACCGCGGCGGCGTACTGACCGGAACGAGCATCCGCTCCGTGGTCACGCACTGTATCTCCTCGACCCGGTAGCCCTTGGGCGGCCAGTCTTGTCTGGACATGCCGGTGACAACGAACTCCGCGCGTCGGTTCTGGGGCTCCGCCACGCCGGGACGCGTCGGCACGAGCGGCAAGCTGTCACCCGGCGGGAGGAAGCTGTAGCGGTTAGCAGGGACCCCGAGCGCCACGAGAGCGTCGCGGATCGCTTCACCGCGTCGGCGCGAAAGGATGTAGTTGGCCGCTTCGTCGCCAACCCGATCGGCATGAGTCATGGCATGCGCCCTGCCGTCGGTGGACATGTTGACGACGCGCGCCAGGTTCTGCAGCGTCCGCGCGGACTGGGCGGTGATACGCGCGTTGCCGGGTTCGAAGAATATGATCCAGGAGTTCGCGACGGCTGGTGGATAGGCGGGTGACGACGGGCACGGCGGGACCGTATCGCAGGCGGCAAGCGCCAGTGTGGAGAGTGCTGTCATAAGCCAGTGCAGGCGGGCCGGGGGATCGCTCATGGCGCCTTGACCGGGACGAGTTGCGGACGCGTCGTGACACACCGCAGCTCCTCGTACCGGTAGCCATCGGGCGGCCATTTCGGTTCGGGCATGGAGACGCGCAACGCCACACGGCGGTTTTGTGGCTCGGCGACGCCGCGACGGGTCGGCACAAGCAGCGTGTACTCGGCGACCGGCCAGAAGGAGTACCGATCCGCGGCGACGCCGAGCGCCAGAAGCGCCTGCCCGACTGCTTCGCCGCGCCGGCGGGAGAGGAAGAAGTTGGCAGCTTCATCGCCGGCCCGGTCCGCGTGGGCCCTGCCATATACCCGACTGCCGGGCGTCGCCTTGATCAAGTCGGCGACCCCCCGCAGCGTCTGCACCCCTTGGCTTGAGAGATCCGCACTGCCCGACGCGAAGAGTACGTTGATAGGCGCGTCTGTGGGCGCCCGACTCGGTACCGGCTGCGGCGGACAGGGCGGCACTGTCTCGCAGGCGCCCAGGACCAAGGCGCAAGCGATCGGCAGCCACCACAAGCGGATGGCCCCACGCCACGCTTCCGATCGTCGGCGCCCGGCGCGATCGCTTCGAAGCGTGGGAGAAGCTGCTGCGACCATTCCGGGAAGAAATGCCAGCTTCGGCGCGCAGTGACAAGAGAACGACTTGCGTGTGTTCGAACCAGGGACAGCCGATGAGCGCAGTCCCAGTCGGTTGCCTGATTGAGTGCGGCGCGCGCTGAGCAGACGTCAATGGCTGCGAGCCGATCCTTACCCCCGTTATCCCCATCATCCCCTGGTGCGGCGTCATTGAACCGACACCGGCAGCAAGCCTAGGGTCTGCGCTCCCGCGTGGTCCTGTTGGACGAGGAGCGTCATGCCGGACGGCAGCCCCATGAAACAGAAACCCTCCGCCATCGCCGCCGACCGGCTGAAATCGTTCGTCGAGCGTATCGAGAAGCTGGAAGAGGAGAAGAAGGCGATCGGCGCCGATATCCGCGACGTCTACAGCGAAGCCAAGGGTGTCGGCTTCGACGTCAGGACCATGCGCCAGGTCGTGCGCCTGCGGAAGATGGACAGCGCCGAGCGCGACGAGCAGGAGCAGCTGCTCGACGTCTACAAGACGGCCCTGGGCATGGCGTAGGGCCTGGGAGCGCGGGGCGTCCCGCCCACATCAGTACCAGATCGCCATCGGCAATCCGTACCGGTCGCGCTCGATCCGGCCGGGCAGGTGTGCCGCTGCGTCGCCGTGGATGAGCAGGGCGGTGCGGCAGACGGCGGCCGCATCCAGCGCGTCGTCCAGGCCGGCGTCGCTGCGGCGCAGGCCCGTGTCCTGACGGTAGGCCGCCCACACCCGCGCCGCCGACGCAAATCCGTGGCGTGCCAATAGCCGCTGCCGCGCCGTCTGTCCTTCGGCCGTGCGCTTGGGCGCCAGGACCGGGCGGCCGCCGTTCATGCGCGTGAACGCCAGCTCCGGGTGTGCCTCGAAGATGTGACGATGAAGCGTTGGCCGGCTACGCAGCAACGCATCCAGCTCCTGCATCTTCGGGAACAGGTTGTAGCACTGCTTCGTCAGCCGCACGCCGTGGGGTCCGCTGTCGCAGTTGAGCGTGCTGGCCGCGGCGTAGGTCTTGGCTTCCAGCGCGGCGCGGCACGGCGTGGCGAACACCGACGACGTCTTGCCCGGCAGGAGCTTGCGCGCCGCGCGCTCGCACGGCCGTCCGCTGCGCTCGGCGCAGTCGGCGAAGCCGGTCGGCATGTCGATGGCGACGATGCGCGGGCGCTCCTCAGCATCGACGATCCCGGTGAGCGTCGGCGCGAACCGGAAGCGCCAGACGCCGGATTCGATGCTCCTGAAGACAGCGATCCATCCCGCGCGGCAACCATCCACGCCCGCAATCCAGATCGTCATGTGAGGCTCGTCGGTACCTGTTCTGTCAGTGTCGTGTCGAGCGTAACGGGGAATCCGTGCGCGGCAAGAGCATGGTCGCGCCGTCTCGTGCCGCTGTCGACCTGCGGCTAGTTATTCCGGTTTTGTACGTGACATCTCAGACTGTATTTGTACTGTTTGCATATTTTATTTGACATGTTCTTCTAGTTCGGTTAGAAGGATCGTTCACTGTGCCGGTGGTGCGTGACAAGGATTTGGCACGATTGAGCCATGGCGAGAGATGGTATTGGACTTCCTGCGAATGCGAGCCGAGCGACGTCGGTCGCGATGTGCTTGCTGCATGCCACAGCGGCGGAATCCCGGCGGCGTCGCTCGATGATCCTGGTCCGGCTCAGCCCGGCTGTGCCGGCGTGCGATCGCACGGCCACGACGGCAGGATGGGAGCGCCGGGCCGTGCGGCGATCGACTTTCCGCACCTTTCCGCACGTCGCGCGCCGCCAGCCACCGTGCCGGCAACATGTTGGCAGACAACACAGTTTGGACTTTCCGCACTTCGCGCACTTTCTGCACGCCCGGCCGAGTTCACTGGGTCGCCGGGTGGCATCTCACGAAAAGATGGCAGCACCCGATCGGAATTTCTGGCCATTTCTGCCAATTATTGGCCAATTTCTGGCCAGCGATTCGGTCGGGCCAAACCCTTGAAATCACGACCAGAATGAATTTCTGGCCATTTCTGGTATTTCTGCCGCAGCTCTATGGCTCGCGGGTGCTACTTTCGAAGCGTTGCCGCCCGTGCAAGGCGCTGGTCGCCGCTACTCCGCGGCGTGCTTCAGCGGCTCGGGGTTGCGGAACGTCGCCAGCAGCGCCGCCCACTTCGTGCGGACCTTGGCGAGGTGCGCGTCCTTGACGTGGCCGAAGCCGCGGATCTCGTCCGGCAGGCTGGCGAGCTGGACCGCGAGCCCGTGGTTCAGCGGCGAGAGCTTGCCGAGGATCTCCTCGACCAGCCCTTCGTACTCGGCGATCAGCTGGCGCTCCATGCGCCTCTCCGCCGTGCGGCCGAACGGATCGAGCCGCGTGCCGCGCAGGAACTTCAGGCGCTTCAGCGCCGCAAACGCCATCATCATGTGCGGTCCGAAGGGGCTCTTCTGCAAATGCCCGGTGCGCGGGTCGCGGTCCGCCATCAACGGTGGCGCGAGATGGAACTTCAGCTTGTAGTCGCCCTCGAACTGGTTCCGCACCTGCTGAAGGAACCTGCCGTCGGTGTAGAGGCGGGCCACCTCGTACTCGTCCTTGTAGGCCAGCAGCTTGGCGTAATGGCGCGCCACGGCCTCGGCCAAGCCGGTGGCGCCAGGCGCGCGTGCCGCCTCGGCAGCCTTCACCTTGTCGACCAGCGCCGTGTATCGCCGGGCATAGGCCGCGTCCTGGTAGCCGGTGAGGTGCTTCACGCGCGACGCCACGATCTCCTCGAGCGTGCGCGGCAATCGGGCGAGCGGCGCAACCGCGGCCGGCGGCGCCACGAGCCTTTCGACCGCCGGCAGGTCGTGCGCGGCGCGCCGGCCCCACAGGAAGGCCTGCTTGTTCATCTCGACCGCCGCGCCATTGAGCTCGATGGCGCGCTCCAGCGCCGCGGCCGACAGCGGCAGCAGGCCCTTCTGCCAGGCATAGCCCAGCATGAACAGGTTGGTGGCGATGGAGTCGCCCAGCAGTGCCGTGGCCAGTTCCTGGGCATCGAGGAAGTCGCAGGCCTCGGCTCCGGCGGCGGCCTCGATCGACAGCCGCAGCACCTGGCCGGGGAACTTCATGTCGGGGTCGCGGGTGAAGGCGCCGGTGATGGTCTCGTGCGTGTTGACGACGGCGCGCGTCGTGCCCTGCTCGATCTTGCCCAGCGCGTCGGGGTAGCTGGCGACGGCGATGTCGCAGGCCAGCACCAGGTTGGCGCCGCCGTTGCCCAGGCGCACGGCGTGGATCGCCTCCGGCGTGGCGGCGATGCGCACATGGCTCATCACGGCGCCGCCCTTCTGCGCCATGCCCATCATGTCGAGGATCGACGTACCGTAGCCTTGCAAGTGTGCCGCCGTGCCCAGCAGGGCGCCGATCGTGACCACGCCGGTGCCGCCGATGCCGGTGACGAGGATGCCGTACGGCGCGTCGGCCACCGACGGCAGCGTCGGCTCGGGCAGGGCAGGCCAATCGCCATTGGTGCCGGACACGGCGCCGCGATCGTCGCCACCACCTTTGCCCTTGCGCACGCGGCCGCCCTCGATGGTCACGAAGCTGGGGCAGAAGCCCTCCAGGCACGAATAGTCCTTGTTGCACGACGACTGGTCGATGGCGCGCTTGCGGCCGAACTCGGTCTCGACCGGCACCACGGACAGGCAGTTCGACTTGGCCGAGCAGTCGCCACAGCCCTCGCAGACGGCCTGGTTGATGAACACACGCCGCGCCGGGTCGGGGAATGTGCCGCGCTTGCGGCGACGGCGCTTCTCGGCGGCGCAGGTCTGGTCGTAGATCAGCACCGACACGCCCTCGTAGCCGCGCAGCTCGCGCTGCACGGCATCGAGCTCGCGCCGGTGATGGAAGGTGACGATGGGCGCCCAGTCCAGGCCGGGCGGATACTTGTCGGGATCGTCGGTGACCAGCGCGATGCGGCGCACGCCCTCGGCATGGACCTGGCGGCTGATCTTCCACGGCGAGAGGTCGCCGTCGTGGCGCTGCCCGCCGGTCATGGCGACGGCGTCGTTGTAGAGGATCTTGTAGGTGATGCGGGTGTCGGTGGCGACCGCCTGGCGGATCGCCATGTAGCCGGAGTGGAAGTAGGTGCCGTCGCCCAGGTTCTGGAAGATGTGCGGCGTGTCGGTGAAATGCTGCAGGCCGACCCACGGCGCGCCTTCGCCGCCCATCTGTGTGAAGGTGAGCGTGTCGCGGTCCATCCACATCGCCATGGTGTGGCAGCCGATGCCGGCCATGGCGACGGAGCCCTCGGGCACCCGCGTCGAGGTATTGTGCGGGCAGCCCGAGCAGAAATAGGCCGGCCGCGCCAGGCCCGGCGCGTTGCGCGTCTGCGCCGCCTGGCGTCCGGCGAGAAGCTCCAGCTTGCGGCCCACCGGCAACGGCAGGTGCTCGGCGCCCAGCCGCTCGGCGATGATCTGCGCCAGCTTGGCGGGCATGATCTCGCCGGTGACGGGCAGCAGCGGCGCGCCCTTCTCGTCGGTCTTGCCGAAAACCCGCGGCCGGCGGTCGGCCGGCATGTTGAACAGCAGCTCCTTGATCTGCGGCTCCAGCACCGGCCGCTTCTCCTCGACGACCAGGATCTGTTCCAGCCCGTCGGCGAAGCGGCGCAGGCCCTGCGGCTCCATCGGCCAGCTGAGCCCGACCTTGTAGACCGTGAGCCCCAGCCGTTGCGCCTGGGCCTCGTCGATGCCCAGCTCGTCCAGCGCCTGGCGCACGTCGAGATAGGCCTTGCCCGTGGTGACGATGCCCAGCCGTGCGCCGCGGCCGCCGACGGTGACCCGGTCCATGCCGTTGGCGCGCCAGTAGGCGAGCGCCGCCGGCACCTTGAACTGGTGCAGGCGCCGTTCCTGCTCCTGGAAATCGTCGGGAAAGCGCAGGTTGAGCCCGCCCGGCGGCAGGTCGAAATCGATCGGCACGACGATCGGGATGCGCGCCGGGTCGACGGCGACCGTGCTGGTCGAGTCCGCCAGCTCGGTGACGATCTTGAAGCCGATCCAGCAGCCGCTGTAGCGCGACATTGCAAAGGCGTGCAGCCCGAGATCGAGGATATCCTGCACGCTGGCCGGGTTCACGACCGGCATCATGGCGTCGATGAAGGCGAATTCGCTCTGGTGCGCCACGGTCGACGACTTGGCGTGGTGGTCGTCGCCGGCCAGCGCCAGCACGCCGCCATGCCGGGACGTGCCGTTGACGTTGGCGTGCTTGAAGGCATCGCCGCTGCGGTCGACGCCCGGCCCCTTGCCGTACCACATGCCGAACACGCCGTCGTACCTGGCGCCGGCGACGAGGTGCAGCTGCTGCGTGCCCCACAGCGCCGTGGCCGCGAGGTCCTCGTTCACGGCCGGCTGGAAGACGATGTGGTTCTTCTCGACGAACTTCTTGGCCTGCCACAGCGCCTGGTCGAAGGTGCCCAGCGGCGAGCCGCGGTAGCCCGTGATCAGCCCGCCCGTGTTCAGCCCGGCGGCGACGTCGCGCTGGCGCTGGATCATGGGCAGGCGCACCAGGGCCTGGATGCCGGTCAGGAACACCTGGCCGGACTCCAGCACGTATCTGTCGTCGAGAGTGGCGTCGGCGATGGGACGAGTGGCGACGGCCATGCCTGTTACCCACGCAAGTTTAGGTCAGCAGTGCTAACTCTTCTCGCACCGTCATTCAATCTACGGCGCATCGCGGCACGCAGAAAGACCATTCATGTCGTGATCCAATACCGCCTCGGCGCGGCATTGCCGCGAAGGGACGAAACACGCAAAGAAATTAGCGGCTTGTGCAGCCGCGAAGAGGGGCGCCTGACTGAAAAAGGGCGAATCGCTTCATGGTGAGCACAGGCAGACGCTTCGCGTCTTGCCTGGTCGAACCATGAAGCGACCGCCCAACGCGTACGGCCGCCTTCATGGTTCGACAAGCTCACCATGAAGGCTACTGAAACAGCGCAATTTCAGTCAGGCTCTCAGCGCCCCCGGGCGCAGTACTTGGGCAGAGGGCCGTACTGACTGCTGAGGTAGCTGCGCCAGTAGTTGTAGCAGGTGGTGCCGCATGCAGTCGCGTACGCATTGCAGTTGACATGGTATCCGGCACACCGGTTGATCCAGCACTGGTGCCAGTTGTAGCAGGCCTGTCCCCTGGCAGAGCATGCCTGCGCCGCGGCCTCGGTACCGCCTGCCAGCAACGGCAGGACGGCGCAGGCGCTCGCGACCACCATCCGCACCGCGACCATTTGCACGTGCAAGGCGATAGCCCGCACCCCCATGTAGCCAGTCATCGCGTCCCCCCTTTTTCTAGTCACGAGTACCAGGCGTAGCAGCCGGCTGGACGGTGTGAAGGCCCCCTCAGCCGGGCGCGCCGCCTATGGGCCCGGCGCGCCAGATGCTTTTGACTCGGCGCCAGCCTATCGTCATGTTGCCAAAAATGGAACCGCGTCTCAAACCCCGTCACCGGATCGGCAATGGCAGCGCAAAGGAAGTTGGCCCGCCCGGCAAAGGCCAGGGCTCGCGCCCAGACGCATGTCGTCCTTTCAACGCCGCGATGAAGCGTTCCAGATAGCGATCATGACCATTCTCGTGACCGGCGCCGCCGGCTTCATCGGCTCCCATGTGTGCCAGGCGCTCTTGGCGCGTGGCGCTTCCGTGCTCGGCGTCGACAGTCTCAACGCCTACTACAATGTCGCCCTGAAGCGGGCCCGCCTCGACACGGTATGCGCCGGCAACCGGTTCACGTTCGTCGAGGCCAGCATCGCGGACCGCGAGGCCATGCTGGCGCTCGCCGACAGGCATCGCGATATCTCAGGCGTCATCCATCTCGCGGCCCAGGCGGGCGTGCGCTATTCGCTGGTCGACCCCTACGCCTACGTCACCGCCAACGTCATGGGCCACCTCGTGAT
>Ga0187894_10007235_pt1 | contig 10563 bp, 8 predicted proteins | sample GBC1701081metaG_FD_136650 | JGI IMG/M metagenome (GOLD analysis project Ga0187894, IMG submission 136650) | White microbial mat communities from a lava cave in the Kipuka Kanohina Cave System on the Island of Hawaii, USA - GBC170108-1 metaG ... | reverse complement strand
GCTTTTCATCGCGTTTGAGATATTGCCAAGTGTTTGTTGCTGGATCGCATGTATCTTTAAGTCTCTGCAACACCGCAATTTGCTGTTCGCGGTTTACGGTTGCATTAAGTTCCTGTGTGAGCCGCTTGTGTTCAGCTTGCGCGTCCTCATAGCGTGATTGCACTACTCGAACCATTTCAGAATTGGTAAGCTCTTCAAGACTCAGTATTTGCCTTTCCATCACACGCTCAAGAGTTGCAATTTGGGTGCGAATACGTCCTTTTTCTCGCTCAAACTCGCCCAGAGCATCTGCAATCGTGGCATCCCAAGTTTCAGGCGCAAAGGTCGCTTGGAGTTTTTGCCGCATAAGATCAACAATTGCCAGATCAATGAAGTGGGCATTTCTTCTCCATAGGATGACCTCACGTGGGTAGCGCGCGGCGTGCATGTAAATGTATTCTTCACGGCCTTTGATCCACACAGTACCGACATTTTTCCATTTCCCCTCATACGGCGATACCATCATGCCAGCACAGAGGGGACGTTCTTTGGGACGATCCTTCTCTAGTGTAGGTCGGGCTTGTTGGGCGAATGGGCGAAAATCGGGATTTGGACGGCCATCAAAAGCAACAGAAGAGAGATAGTTAAATGCCTGCCAGAATAAGGCTTCGTCAACGATAGCCGGGTGGTTATTCCAACGAACGACCACGCCATTAACAGCCCAATGTCCAAGTAAGGTAGCATTGGTAAGTAAATTTACGAGGCCGTTTCGAGCAGGACAGAACCCATGACCATACCGCTTCATTCGTGTAATGAACTTATATCCATCGGGTGGGGGAAACTCACTCGGATTTGGGTAGTACGGGCCATAGGCATGAATATGCTTAACGGTGGCGTGGATGTTGCCTGCATAGGAAATAAACAGGCGGAAATACTCATTCACTACCTCGGCGTATTCAGGGAAGGGAACATAGCGCCGCCAGTTCGGATTTTTGCTTCCATCTTGTAACTCTTTTCGCACATCTACCATGTAGCCGGGAACAACGATAAAACCAGCCCATCGCCCTTCCATGAGCAATCTACGTTTAGCGCGGTTGAGTTTCCCTAAAATAACTGTGTTGATGTAATCGGCTGCCATTTCGCATTTGAAACGAAATTGGCGGGCATGAAATGAGCCTGTAAGCTCGTTGGCAAAGTCGTAGACCATGTTTGGCGTGAGAACCAAGACATTTGCGCTTCGACACGCCTCAATAAAAATGTTGACTTGAATTTGGGTGACATCACGAAATAAGCGGTCTTCATCCTGGCACGCAACGGCGCGAATTTTACCCTCTGTGATGAGGCTAAAGAGCGTCCTCATCCCATCACGCTCATCAATCTTTTTTGTGCCGCTTACTCCCTCATCCATGTCAATCATCCAAATGTCTTTTTCCTGCCAACCTCGCTGCTTGAGGTAGTGTTTCATGTCAATTGTTTGAATGTCTGTGGAGATATTGCCGACTTGGGCATCGGTTGATTGGCGGTAATAGACCGCAATCGGCTCATCGGTGGGAAGGGTACTTTCTCCGGTGGAGAGTTCCCACGAGTCGGGCTTAGGTTGATAGTATCGCTTACTCATTTTGCTTACGCTCCTTCTTCTCTTTGTGTGGGCTGCTCAACTCCTTGTTGGGTGCTATGTGCGCGTGCATAAGCATGAACTAACAATCGGTATGCAATCCCCACATCAATGCGAGGAGTGGATGAACTTGCTCTTGGTCTTATGTATTGTTTTTGATCTGGTTTTGACATCGCTCCTTTCACTCAAAAGTCTGTAAACAAAAATCGCCATTGCTGGAAATAGCAAATGGCGACTTGGATGCTAGAATCTGAACTAGCCTCCCACGCTGCTAACCCCAGCTTGGTTGGTTAGCCCTCGGTGGGTGGTGGAACACCTGCCGGGGGCGCTTTGTTTATGTTGTTCTGAACAAGATACTATAGGTTTTTGGCTGATGTGTCAAACCTCGTAGACTATATATTTGTGCTGATCCTTTTGCTAAATACTTTAGTCTTGGATTTATGAAGCGACTGAGGGAGTGCAAAAAATAAGCGGCGCGCAACATGCGAGGGGACTTTAGGCGGTAGTGGAGGATACGCCTTTCTTCGTCTGCAAGTCGGATTCTATAGAGCCTCAAGGGATGAAATAGCTTTTTCCTTTCAGCCCAATCAACTAAGCGGTTGAGTTCATTTCTACGATTGAGACTGCAAAGCATCGAATACAGTTCAGAAAAAATGGAGTAGCCAGTTGAGAGGGGAAAATAATATTCTCTCATAATACTATGAGTCTATTGCAACGTTCATCAAGAGTCAAGTGTCCTAAAAACTCCAACCCAATTATAATGTAAATAATCTCTTAAACTGCGCGAAGATTTAATGATATAAGTCACTCCCAAACAGGACTACAGTCGGTGAGCAATATACTCTACCAGAAGCTCAATGTCTTTATTTCATCTCCTGGCGATGTCGCTCAAGAACGAAAAATCGCGAAGGATATGATCCATGAACTCAATGCTATGGACATTTTAGGGAATTGTCGCCTTGAACCATGTGCCTATGAAGATATTGTGCCAGGAGTCGTAGGGGAGCTTCCACAACTCACCGTTGATCGGTATATGCTTCGCCCACAAGATGCAGACATTTTAGTCTGTATTTTATGGAGTCGAATGGGGACTCCATTTGTGGATGACAAGACTAATACCTCATACCAATCAGGCACAGAATATGAATTCATTCACGCATACCGTAGCTACAAAGAACGTCAGCGTCCAATCATTCTGTTATACCGATGTACGCGGCAAGTAGACCCCTTACAAATTGATACTAATCAGTTAAATGCACTCCAAAGGTTTTTTAGAGATATTGTTGGGAATGAAGGTGAATTTAAAGGTTTATATCGAAGTTATGCACAGGAGTCTGATTTCAGCCGATTTATACTTCAGGATTTGCTCAAAATCGTTTATACCGATTTTATCAGTAGGGATGTGCTACCAAGCCAACCTCAGCCTGAAATAGTAGAAGCACCAAGCCCTACACAGGTTACTGAAGTATCGCAGACCGAAATTCGGAAAAAATTTTTGGAAGCAAATGCAGAGTTACGAAATTATCCCTCATTAATAGGGGGAAAAGTTGAAATTCAACGGGGTGAAGTTGAGCAAGTTACTAAGTGGGTGAACGCTCACGACCCAACTCAACAACTTGCTTTGTTGATAGATATACCGGGAAGCGGCAAAACGGTTGTTATGGCGCAAGTATTGAAGCGCTTAGAAGAAGCACATAAAACAGTTCTTGCCATAAAAGCTGATTATCTTTCAGGAATAAAGAAAGATAGTGATTTGCAGGAAAGACTGAAACTGCCAATGTCCGTCGAAGATTGCATTCAGCTTCTCGCCGCTGAAGATCAAGTAATAGTATTGGTGGATCAGCTTGATGCTCTATCAGTTGCATTGTCCCAAGATTTCGCCACTCTTGATGTGGTGTATAGGCTGATACTACGACTTTCCGGTCTTCAAAACGTATGTATGGTTGTGTCATGCCGTGAATTTGATCTTAACTTTGATCCGAGTTTGTCAACTCTGAGATTTAAACAGTATCAAAAGTTTGTACTTACGCCTTTAAACGACGACCAAATTAACGGCGTTCTTCATGCCATCGGCATACGAGATGTAAATCGCATATCTAAACGAATGAGGCAACTTTTTTCAATTCCGCTACATCTTAGCCTATACGCGGAACTCTTACGTAACGAGGATGTGGGGGTGGTAGAAGATGAATTTCATAGTTTGCATCAACTCTACGAACATCTATGGCAAAAGTATATTCTTTCCTGTCCAGTACCAAATGTTGTCGCGGCCATAAATGTTCTCGTGGAAGCTATGCAAAAGGAAAGGAGACTGGCTGCACCAGTGGGACTACTTGATACGGATGAGTATCGCGCAGCGGGAGTATATCTTCAAAGGGTAAACTTTATTCGCAACGAAAAAGGAAATTATGTCTTTTTGCATCAAACTTTATTTGACTACTGCTACGCTCGAAGATTTATTGCCGGAGGTAACTCACTGGCCGATACTATCTCTAAGAGTTCCCAGGGGTTATTTGAACGGTCACAAATGATACAGGTACTTGTATATTTGCGTTCTGCCAATCCATCTAAATACTTAACTGAAATGGTGAGCCTGTTGTTTGCAGGAAAAATACGTTTTCATCTACGACTATTACTTGTTGAGTGGTTCGCTGCGCTTCCTGATCCAAGTGAAGATGAATATTCCCTTGCGAAGCGACTACTTCAAGACCCACAAGATGAATATGACTTCCTACGTGCTGCTCAAGGGAATGTAGGATGGTTCGATAGGCTAAATAACGATTTTTTGCCATCGGTACTTAGGAGTGGGGATGACGCGAAGGTAGAGAGGATTACACTCAACTATTTGGCCTCACTTGTTTCATTTCGTACCGATGCAATACTTACCCTACTTTCACCGTATAAAAATCGTTCTACCCATTGGAACGGCATTATTATGTATTGTCTAAGCCATAAGCCGAAAATTTTCGCAATTGACAAGGGACTTCATCCCCTTACTGCGCTGGATTCATGTTGGGCGACATTCGATCTCTGGCTTAGCTCGCTTGGATAATTGGAATGACAACTGAGCGTATTCCTATGCCTCTGGAATTATTCTGTGATCTTCTGAGGCAAAAAATCGAAGCAGCTTTTGACATTGAACGTTGCTTCCAGCATTTGGCAGGCTCAAACCCATCAGGGTGCTGTATTGCATTACGTATTTACCTTGATACTCAATTTGATATGTTACTGAATAGTCAGACTGAAAGCCCTCCAGATGCCGAGTCAAATTCCTTTCTCAAAGGATACAGCCTACAACGCGAATTTGAGAAAATTACAGAGCAGCATCTAATGCAAGATGTGATTGCACACACAGCGCAAGTAGTGCCGATAGCTTTTGTCGAAGAGTTACTTCCCTGGTTTGTTCGAGTTGGCACGACATTTATTGACCCCCATGAACGAGAAGATCGTTATCCGTCTGAACCATTCTTTTCCTACCAAGTTCACACCTTTTATTCACCAAAGTTGGATTACGCACCAGATGAGACTACTTTTATACAGGCTTTGATTGGAGCTTTGCAGTATGTCGCAAAGTCTGATCCAACTTCTTTTCGGGCAATCGCTCACGAATTATCGCAAGTGGAGTCTGACTCGGTTCAAATCGTTTTGGCAAGAGCTTATTTAGGTAAGCCAGAAGAGTATTCGGAAGACATTTTCAACTACCTAATGGCGGACGCGCGGCGGTTTACGCTTGGTGATAACGATTACGACTCATGTCAACTCTTCAAAATCGCCTTCACGTATGGAGATGATGTCAGACGGGCAACACTTGAGCAATATATCCTAGATATGATACCGGATTGGGAAAAGCGTCATCGAGGGATGGGCTATACACAGACGCTTTTTCTAAAAAGCATAGACCCTCAATTATTGAGTCGAAGAGCCTTTCTTCGCTTGCAGGAATTACAACGTCGTTTTCCCGAACTTGAACCTAAGCCAAATGCTGCGGAGATCAGAGGTGGATTTGTCGGCTCACCAATAAGTGCGGTTGAAATTGATAAAATGTCGGACGACAACTTATTGAATGCAATGCGAGTCTATGATGAAACTACAGATTGGGATGCCCCCCGAAGTGAGAGACTCCGGCATGATATGCGCGACTTTTTAGTGGGAGGACTGGTTGAGTTCTCCCGCGCAATTGGTGAGAAGACGAAAGAACACCCAGAGCGGTTTTACAATCTCACAAAACAATTCGATGAAAGAATACACGTCGCTTATATAGGCGCAATATTGAGTGGGATTGCAGACTCGCCTGCACCCGCAAATTGGGTATTTGATGTCGCACGCCAATTTGCAAACCGCTTTGAGGGTTATTATCGAATTGGGTTCTCTAATGCGTTGAGACGAAGAGCAAAAGATTATGTTCCTGATGATTTACTAGACATTATCATGCATTGGGCGTTAAACGATCCAAGTCCTGATCCATCCATTGTCTCTGAAAACAAACGTCTTAACGAGTGGATGCAACAAGGAATAAATTCTGTACGTGGTGTTGCTGTTGAAGCTGTCAGTGATTGCAGTTTAGGGGGAAATCCAAAGCGTACACAACGAGTATTAGACTTATTGAGTAAATCGGTTCATGATCCTTCTCCTGCTGTCGGAGCATGTGTGTTACAGTGCATCGGTCAGTTGCTAGGAGATAATGATGAGCGGGGCAAAGTTTTGCTTTTAGCAGAAACACTACTGGAAAAGCATCCTCAGTTGTTGGATGATTTGTTCACCTACCGATTTCTCAGTTGGGCTACATTTTATTACTTTGATTTGTTTGGCGTATATATTGAAAGAATGCTCAATAGTGAAATTGAGCATGTACGCCAAGAGGGAGGTAGACTCGCTTGCCAAGCTGCACTCAATACTAACAGAGCTATTCCGCTACAGGAACGAGTTATGGCAGGGGATGTAAATATGCGGCGGGGCGCTGCACAGACGTTTGCAGCATATCTACCAAATCCGAAGTGGCAAGCTATTTGCGAAAAATACCTACGAGAATTGATGTTTGATCCCGATGAAGAGATACGCAAGCACGTTGCGTCGTGTTTTGCGTCCCTCAAACCATCTCACATAGAGACTTTGCGATCCTTCGTCTTTGCGTATCTTGAGTCACCAGCTTTGGGTGTCGAACCACGTCACCTAATTGACTACGCTAAGTCACTATCAATAGAGGAGCATGATGTTGCGTTGGCAGTTACTCAAGCGGTAATTCGAGCAATTGAGGAAGGACATATCGTGCATTTTTGGGATGACGATATTGTAAGTTTACCCCTCGCGGTATACAACCGCAGTAACGACGAAGCAACTAAGAGTCGTGCAATGATGTTGTTTGAAACGCTGCTTCGACGAAATATTCATGGCGCAAAAGACGCACTGAATAAGTGGGATGAATATCGAGATTGGGAGAAAGTGCTGGCAAGAGCATAGATGCCTTAAACGAACAACTTCACTCTCTTGCTACTTTCAAGTTCAGTCAGGCCGCCATACTTAGGATAATGGAAATAGGCGATCTGACTTAGGAACGGGCCAATTTCATTATCAAATGAGCAATATAAATGGGGCATAGAATACGCTGTGTCCCCATCTGGATCAACTTCAAGAACATACTTGTAAGGCAGAAAGTGACACACAAGTATTGAGGCTTGGTCGGTTTCTGGTACGACCTCCTCTAGTTTGGTTATCTCATCCCATTTTGGCTCTTCATCGGCAAATCGTTGATTTACATCCATATGAAGCTGGTGATATAGCCTATTTGGAGAGTTGTCTGCGACATCCCATGTGGTATCTGTTCGTATCCAACCAACTTTCTCAGTATGAGCAACCAACAAGCCTCGTACACCCATATGCAAAAACTCAACTAAGCCATCAGTCGAAAATGCTGGTGCTGGACAAGGGGCTTAAGCCCCTTGTTGGAACCAGATTTCTGTTGGCAGACTTTCGAACACTGGCTTAGCTGCCAGGGGGAGGTTAATAGGCTATTGAAGAAGGGTATATCCGCCCTATGAGGATATTTTTCATCGTCAATATTTCGGATAAGACAAGGCTTAGAATTTCCGATGTGTTTTTCTACCTCAAAAACCTTCCGTAGTTTTCTTTTTATTGCGAGAGTTTGACGAAGAGAATAGAGTTTTGATTTCTTTTGCATACCTAGAGAAATTCCGAAATAGGCAAATAGGAGATGGTCATAACGTGGCTGAAAAAGTAAATCTTCTAATCTAGCCTTTGTCCATAAGTCGAATTCTTGTACTCCCTTTTCTCGCGCCGCCTGCCGAAAGGCATCATAAGTTTTCTTGGTTACGTCACAGGCTGCTGCTATTACAAGCCCGTACACGGGATCACTACCATCTGGTAGAGCCTCATTTACGGTCTTGCGAATAAGAGCGGGGCTTATATTCTGATACCGTTTACATTGAATAACCCAAACGTGTTCCTCAACCTCTCTAGTCTCCTCACTATCTTCATCCGTCACTTGAGCTTGCAGCGGATTGAGAAAAATCAGTTCAGTCGCACGTATGTCCACGCCGTCATCACCACCTAATCTACCCGTTGCTTCAATACCTGACCAATTGCGATAGTCATAGGCAAGCTGTCGAACTAAATCCTCAAATCTATGAGGCTCGAAGTCTTCAAAGTGTAATGGGTTAAGAGTGCGGGTTGGGGTTACTTTTTTAGCCATAAATACGTTTGAATTATCGTCCGTCAAAAGCTACGATTTGAAGACTGTTATCGAATAGATAATGATTGACTTTGTTGAAGACCTCGTTTGTCTTTTCTTCACCACCGCAATAGCTAGGTTCTCGTGCTATTGTAAGTAGTCCTGATGTCTCAAATAGCTTTTGAAAAAATTGTTTGCCTGTCCATCCATTTGTAGACCAATAATCCGACGGGATTTCAAAACGATCTACGAAAACCTCGTCCGGCCAGGGAAACAAGTAGTCCTGCCAATTTATAACAAAACAATCCAAATCTATATTCAGCCATATTTTTGCGCGCTCATTGGAAAATTGAAAACCCTCTTGGGGAACTAGCTCCCATTGAAATAAATTCCATAGACTCCTTAGCTCATTTTGTCGCGCAACATCGCTCAGTGATCCTTGATAACCTAGCAATTGACCTGGGGTGCAACAAAGCACATGCAATGTATGTTCGTAACCTGTCTGATCTTCATATTTGGGTTTACGATCAGGTTCATCAAACTGCACTCCAAAGCTCACTAAATTATCAATCATGCCCAATTCCATACCTGCATAAATCCAATCACTATCGTCTTGTCTTAATTGATCTTTACAGACTAACAATAGTTCTTCAAAGGAAAATCCATCAAGTCGCATTTGGTGTAATTTGGTTAATAGCTCGGAATTTGGATAGGCCAAATCGTGATGCGCGTCAAACAAGATTAGATTAATGGGCTTAGGTACATTATTTTGGCTTTGTGCTTCATACAACAAAGGAAGACAATATCTATGGTCATTATGTAGGTACATCGGGGTAATTCCCCCGTAATTGATGGACTTTAATTCATCAAGCTCTATAAGGGTGTTCAAATCCATTGGGTATTTCCTTCTTGAGTATTGCACTTATAGGAAATGTTTAGCGAACTTTCTTACTTGGCTGGCTCATTAATGAGCGTTGAAATCCGTTTTATCCCCTGATCTAAAGCATTAAAGTTTCGATCTTCGTACTCTCCCCATAACTTGAACTCCGCGAAGTTATGGTTTTTCGTGACTTGATTTACAGTGAGCCAAATATCCCCAATGTACTTCAGGCTGTTTTTGGCTGCCTCATGTAAGAGTCTGAATTCTGCAATTTCTTCGTCGCTCGCATGAGAGGGGATAACCATTTGGAGAGCTTCAGTCGGGCAAGGCTTGTCATCAAATCTGGATGCCCGCGTAATTACTTTTTGAGCGGCTGAGATAAGCCGTTCATGCTCATCAGAGTCGCCTCTGCGACTACCTCTCGAAAAACGAATATATTTAGACCTCGCATCCTTAAGCTCTGCAAGCAAATCATACAGATCAGCTTGCCGTGTATCCAGTTTTCCAATTGGTAGGGTCACATCTGGCAAAAGTTCCAACCGTTTGAGAATAGAGGTGAGCAGTCTTACTCCGCGCTCGATTTCGGCACGCATGATAGTTCTGCCACGCGAAGCCCGTTGATAGGTAGCATTTGGCGTAGCGGTCACTTCTTTATACTTCTCTGCCAAACTTGTTCCCTCAAAGGATCGCGTTAGAAGTTCTATGTTGTATGAATTCCACTGATCCTGGGCAACCTGGGCTGGCTTTAGCCCTGTTACTGTCCGAATACGTCGCTTTGCAATAGCCGTTCCAGCTTCAATTTGCTTTTTAATTCTCTCTTCCACTTCTGCTTTTGACACTTTGAGGTTAGGTAAAGTCAGTAGTTGCGAACCGCTGTCAGTCGCACTCACTTGAGCAGGCACAGTGAGCGATGGCGTTATTACCATATCAGCGGCCTGCATTTCTTTGGTCAGTTGTCGTTTCCATTCGCCTTCGGCATCAAATGAGATATATATAATTCCATAAATATCAGAAGGTATTTCGACATTACCTTTACGAAGCAAACTGACTTTTGCGCGCCCCAACTTAGCCTGAAAATATCCTAATTCATAAATCACATTTTGGCGGGCGCGAAGGTTTTGCTCTGTTGCATGAGCGACAGTAGCTCCCAAGTCGTCGGGGGACATTAAGACAATAGCAAATGCTATGTTGGCGACCTCTTGTTCAAACTTCTCAATCACAGTCCGTCCGAGATTTGGGCGTTCCTGCAATACAATAGGTGTATATCCGATTTCCTGAATGAACTTATGGACAAATCAAAACGGCCACTACTGATGTAGAATAGTGGAATGGCAAAGCGACAATTTCAACTCACAGAAGAAGAGATCAGGGCGTTTCGGCAGGCAGAATCCCAGACCCGTGATG
>Ga0187894_10007234_pt1 | contig 10564 bp, 10 predicted proteins | sample GBC1701081metaG_FD_136650 | JGI IMG/M metagenome (GOLD analysis project Ga0187894, IMG submission 136650) | White microbial mat communities from a lava cave in the Kipuka Kanohina Cave System on the Island of Hawaii, USA - GBC170108-1 metaG ... | reverse complement strand
TGATCGCCGGCGGCGCCGGCGCGTGGAAGCATTTCGTCGAGGGCGTCGTCGAGGGCGGCGCGTCTGGGGTTTGCACCTCGAACATCTACCACTTCACCGAAAGCAGCATCCGCAGCGCCAAGGCCTACATGAGCAAGGCCGGGCTCGCGGTGCGGCTGTCCTGACGCGGCACGCGATGCGGCACTGCAAGCGCTGCCTCATGCCCGACACGCGTCCGCGCGTGCAATTCGACGCGCACGGCGTCTGCAACGCCTGCCTCAACGCCGAGAAGAAGGGCAGCATCGATTGGAATTCGCGGCGGCGGGAATTCCTCGACTATGTCGCCCGCTATCGTGCCAAATCGGGGCAATACGATTGCGTGGTGCCCTGGAGCGGCGGCAAGGACTCGAGCTACGTCGCGCACCGGTTGAAGTTCGAATTCGGCTTGAATCCGCTGCTCGTCACCTTCTCGCCGCTGCTTCCCAACGAGCTCGGGATCGCCAATCGCGAGCAGCTTCTGCGCCTCGGCTTCGACCATGTGATGGTGCGCCCCAACCAGAAGGTGGCGCGGCGGCTCGCGCGCCGGTTCTTCCTCGAGCGCGGGAACCCGAAGGTCGCGTGGGACGCCGGCGTCAACACGATCCCGGTGCAGATCGCGGTCAAGTACGGCATCCCGCTGATCTTCTATGCCGAGCACGGCGAGAGCGAATATGGCGGGCGCGTCCTTTCCGAGGAATCGACGAAGGTGCGCGATCTCGCCGAAGTGTTGGAGCACCAGATCGGCGACGATCCGTCCAATTGGACGGACGAAGAGATCGCGGAGAGTGACTTGGCTCCCTATCTCTATCCCGACGCAGGCGAGATCGAGCGCGTCGGCGTGCGCGCGATGTACTTCGCCTATTTCTTCCGCTGGTCGATGCTGGAAAACTACCGTTACATCAAGAAGGCGATGCCGTTCGCGACCGCGCCCAAGGGCCGCACCGACGGCACCTTTACCGATTTCGACAGCTTGGACGACAAGATCGACAATCTCTACTACTACATGCAGTTCATCAAATTCGGCTTCGGGCGCGCGACGCGCGACGCATGCCGGATGATCCAAAACGGACAGATGCGGCGCGACGAGGGGCTCGATCTTGTCCGCAAGTATGACGACGAATTTCCGGCCACTCATTTGGCCGACAACCTCGACTATCTCGGCCTCACCGAGACGGAGCTCACCGAGATTGTCGACAAGCACCGCAACCAGGAAATCTGGATGCGCGAGGGCAATCAATGGAAGCTGCGTCTCCCGCCCGCATGAAGCCGACCCGCGGCACGCTGCCGATCGTTCGCTACGGGAAGCCGAGCCTTCCGTTCATGGATCTGGCGCGCCCCTTTTTCGATCCGGCGGGTCAGGACTATTTTGTCGAGGAATCGCGTCAGGTCTATAAGGCCTACAAGCGCCAGCCGAAGCGCACGGCGTGCAAGAACTGTGGGGCGCCGCTCGGCCCGCCGGCCTTCGTGAAGCAGGAAGTGCCCTATCACCTCTGCGCCCGCTGCGGACATCTCACCGGGCACTATGAGGACACCGAGGCCTTTTACCGGACGCTGTTCAGCGACAACGACGGCGCGGTCGTTGCCGGGCATTACGCGGCGCCCGACCGCGCCGCCTTCGACGCGCGCGTCGAGGTGATCTACCGCCCAAAGATGGATTTCCTCGCCGAAGTGCTCACGGCCGACGGCGCCGATCCGGCGCGGCTCGGCTATGCCGACATCGGGACTGGGCTCGGCCATTTCGTTCAGGCGATGCTCGACCGCGGCGCCACGCGTTGCCGCGGCTACGAAGCGTCCCGCGCGCTGGTCGAGCGGGGCAACGGCATCCTCGGCGGGGATTATCTCGAACTTCTCCGCATCCCCGATCTCGCCCGAATCATTCCGTCGCTCGATGCGGAGGTGGTCACGATGGTGTTCGTGCTCGAGCACCTCATGGACCCGCGCGGCATCCTCGAGGCGCTGAAGCGCAATCCGCATGTGCGCTATCTGCTCGTCGCCGTGCCGGTGCATAGCCCGGCCTGTTACGTCGAGCTGATGTTCCCGACCGTTTACGAGCGCCATCTCTCCGGCCACACGCATCTCTACACCGACGGTTCGCTGCGCTGGCTCTGCAACGAGGTCGGCCTCGAGCGCATCGGCGAGTGGTGGTTCGGTGCCGATGCGATGGACTTGTTGCGCTCGTTTCGGACGCGCATGCACCAGCTCGGCCAGCCCAAGGCGGCGTTGCAAGACTGGGAGAAGATGATGATCCCGGTCATCGACGGCTTCCAGCGCAGCATGGACGACGCCAAAGTCTCGTCCGAGGTGCACCTCGTGCTGAAAGTGCCGCGATGAGCGCGGTCGAGACGCGTCCGGCCCGGTCGGCGGGCGACTCGGCGCTGTTCGACTTTCCGTGCGATCTCTGCGGCTCCAACGACGCCGCCGAGATCCCCGAGGCGCGGCACTACACGGGCGGTCATCCGCTCCATGTCTGCCGCGGCTGCGGTTTCGTCTATGTGCGGCGCCGGCGCTCGGCCGGCGCCATCGCCGCATCCTGGTCCGACGATCTGTTTGGAACGAAATACACGGCGCGCATTCCGGCAATCATCGCTCGGCTTACCTTCGTCGCCGAGATGGTTCGCAAAGAGATTGGATTTGAGGGCCGCAGCGTCTGTGACATCGGCGCGGGGGAGGGTACCTTCCTCGACCTCGCGCGCGGGATGGGCGCCGACGGGTTCGGCGTCGAGCCCTCGGCAGCCAACGGCAAGCTGATGGCCGGGCTCGGCATCGAGCATTTCACCGGCACGATCGAGGACTATGCGGGAACCGGTGCCACGCGGCGCTTCGACGTCGCGACGATCCTCTGGACCCTCGAGAATTGCCAATCGTGCCTCGGGATGTTGAAGGCCGCCCGTGCGTTGCTGAAGCCCGACGGCCACGTCGTCGTGGCGACCGGCAGCCGCATCCTTGTCCCGTTCAAGAAGCCGCTGCACTACTATCTCGGGCCCAACGCGCCGGACACCCACGCCTTCCGCTTCAGCGCCAACGCCCTGACGCGCGCGCTCGCCGTCGCCGGGTTCGAGGTCGCGCACGTCAACCGCTACATCGACCACGACGTGCTCTGCATGATCGCGGCGCCGGCGCGCGCTCCGTCCGCCGCGCCGCTGCCGGCCGATTCGTCCGCCGCCGTGCTCGACTTCTTCCGCCGCTGGCACGCCGACACCGTCGCGCATTACGCCGATGCCTGACGTGTTGAGCGAAGCCTTCGTGTTCGAGCGACTTCCTTTCGAGAGTGCGCAGTTCGGGCGGCCGGTCGCGCGCCTCGTCTTGCGCGGAACGCCGGGCGCCGCGGATGCGGCGTTCGCGCGACGCCTCGCGCAAGAAATGGCCGAACGCAAGCGGGCGGGCGAGTTTCTCGTGAGCTGCCGCTTCCCGGAAGCCCAAGCCGATGCGATGGATGCCGCGCTGCGCGACGCCGGCTTCGTCGCGGTCGAGACGCTCGTCACCTTCGAGCGCGCGATCGAGGCGCCGCTCGCGCCGCCGGAGGCTACGGTGGCGCCGGCCACACCGGGTGACGTCGATGCCTGCGTTGCGATCGGCGCGAGCGCCTTCGTTTACGACCGCTTTCACGCCGATGCGCGTCTCCCCAAGGACCGCGCCGATGCCCTCAAGGGCGCCTGGGTGCGCAACGATCTCACCGCGCGCGCCGACGCGTGCTTCGTGGCGCGCCGCGAGGGCCGCGTCGCCGGCTTCGTGCTCTGCCTCCGGCACGAGAATGTCGCCATCATCGACCTCATCGCGGTGGGCCGGGGCCATCAGGGTCGCGGCCTCGGACGCGCGCTGATGCTCGCCGCGATCGCGCACTATGCCGGCCCGGGGCGCCGCATGCGCGCCGGAACGCAGCAGAACAACCGCCCCTCGACGGCGCTTTACACGCGCCTCGGCTTCGCCGTCGCGGCTCGCGCGCGCACCTATCACTGGGTGGCGGCATGAAGCCGCTGCGCGCCGGCGTGATCGGCCTCGGCGTCGGCGAGCAGCATGCGCGCGCCTACGCGGCGCTGCCCGGCGTCGAGCTGCGCGCGGTGTGCGACATCGACCCGGTGCATTTGGCCCAGGTCGGCGCGCGGCTGGGCGTGTCGCGGCAGCACACCGACTGGCGCCGCGTCACCGAGGACCCGGAGATCGACGTCGTGTCGATCTGCTCCTATGACGACGTGCACGCCGAGCAGGCCGTCTCCGCGTTCCGGCACGGCAAGCATGTGATGGTCGAGAAGCCGATCGCGCTCGACCGCCGCGACGCCGAGCGCGTGCTGAAGGCGCAGCAGCAGAGCGGCAAGCGCATCACGTCGAACCTGATCCTGCGCCGCTCGCCGCGCTTCGTCGAGCTGCGGCGGCAGATTCGCGACGGCGCCTTCGGCGAGATCTTCTACGTCGAGGGCGACTACATCCATCAGATCCTCTGGAAGATCACGCATGGCTGGCGCAGCCGAATGGCCTTCTACTGCGTCGTCTATGGGGGCGGCATCCACCTGATCGATCTCGTGCGCTGGCTCCTCGGCCGCGAGGTGCGCGAGGTGGCGGGCATGGGCAACAAGATCGCGAGTGCGGGCTCCCCCTACAAGTTCGAAGACACGATCGTGAACCTGCTCAGGTTCGAAGGCGACACGATCGCCAAGATCATGACGACGCTCGGGCCGCAGCGTCCGCAATTCCACGCGCTCAACGTCTACGGCACGCGCCGCACCTTCGTGAACGATCTGCCTTACGGCCGCGTCTTCAACGGCGAGCAGCCCGAGGACGCCGAGGCGGCGACGGCGCCCTATCCCGGCGTCGGCAAGGGCGATCTCCTCGCCGATTTTGTCGATGCGATCCGCGCCGATCGCGAGCCCGATGTGTCCGCGCGCGACGTGTTTCGCGTGATGGACGTATGCATCGCCGCCTGGGAGGCGGTGCAGCAGCGCCGCACGGTTCCGGTCTCCTACCTGCTCTGAAGCGATGAACGATACGCCGCCCCGCCAAATCGCCTTCGCGCGCCCCTTCCTCGACGATACGTTGCGAAGCTCGGTGCTGCGCGTGCTTTCCGGCACGACGTTGGTGCACGGCCCCGTCACGCACGAATTCGAGCAGCGCTTCGCCGCCCGGGCCTTCGCCAAGCATGCCATTACCGTTTCGTCCTGCACGGCGGGCATGCATCTCGGCCTCTTCGTGCAGGGCGTCGAGGCCGGCGACCGGGTTGCCGTGCCGGCGATCACGCATGTCGCGACCGCGCATGCGGCGCGCTTCTGCGGCGCCGATCCGCTGTTCGTCGACGTCGAGCCCGACACCGGCAACATGGATGCCGCCGCGCTGAGTGGGGCGCTGACGGGGCAGGATCGCGTCAAGGCCGTGATCATCGTCCACTTTCTCGGCTTGCCCTGCGACATGGACGCGATCAACGCGACGGCGGCGAAAGCCGGCGCCTTCGTGATGGAGGACTGCGCGATCGCGCTCGACGCCACCTACGGCAACCGCAAGGCCGGCACGCTGGGCCGGCTCGGCTGCTTCTCGTTCTATCCGACCAAGCACATGACGACGATCGAAGGCGGCATGATCACGACCGACGACGATGCGCTCGCCGCAACGTTGCGTGCGCGTCGCGCGTTCGGCTACGACAAGGGACTCGGCGAGCGCACGCGACCCGGCGTCTACGACGTCAACGCGCTCGGCTACAATTACCGCATGAACGAGGTCGAGGCCGCGGTCGGCCTTGCGCAGATGGAGCATCTCGACGCGTGGCAGCAGGCGCGCGCGCTCAACCACGCGGCGTTGCGGCGGGGGCTCGCCGCGCTCGACGAAGTGACGGTCTTCGCGCCCGAGAAAGGCAACGCGCGCTCCTCGCATTTTTGCCTCAACGCGGTGCTGCCGCGCGACGGCTCGATTTCGCGCGATCTCGTCATCGACCGCCTCAAGGCGCGCGGCGTCGGCACCAGCGTGCACTATCCCAAAGCGCTGCCGCTGATGGCCTATTATCGCGAGCGCTATGGCTACAAGCCGGGCCAGTTTCCGGTTTCGGAATGGCTCGGCGATCAGTCGATCTCGCTGCCGGTGGGCCCGCACATCGGCCCCGGCGACATCGACTACATCGTCGGCGAATTCAAGGAAGCGGTGCGCCGCGGGCGCCGTTGATGCGCTCCGGCCCGGAATGCCTGCTCTTCACCTCGCCACCGTCGTCTTCGCGCGCATGGATTCGCAGCGCCTCCCCGGAAAGGCGCTACTGCCGCTCGCGGGGCGTCCGCTGCTCGCGCGCGTGCTCGACCGGGTCTTGCGCGCACGGTTTCCGGTGATCGTGGCCACCTCCGATCGCACGCTTGACGATCCGATCGCGGCGCTGGCCGCGGCGGAGGGCGTTTCCTGCTTCCGAGGCGACGCCGACGACGTCGCCGGCCGCGCGCTCGCCTGCGCGGACGCGCACCGGCTCGACGCGCTGATCCGCATCTCCGGCGACAGCCCCTTCATCGACCCGGCGCTCATCGAGGCCGTCGCCGACTTGTTTGCGGCGGGTCCCGACACCGAAATTGCCACCAACGTGCACCCGCGCAGCTTCCCGACCGGCGAGAGCGTCGAGGTGATCGCGCGTACCGCGCTGGCGCGGATCGCGGCCGAAACGCGCGACCCGGCCGACCGCGAGCACGTGACGCGGTATCCCTATGCGCATCCGGCGCGGTTTCGCCTCGCCAATCATGCGGCTTGCGGGACAAATTATGGCGGTCTCAACCTCACCGTCGACACGCCGGACGATGTGAAACGCGCCGAGTGGATGCTGGCCGCCGGCGCCGATGCGGCGGCGCCGCTCGCGGCGGTGGTCGCAACCGCGCGCCGCTACGAAGCGGAACGGGCGGCCCTTCCGTGAGCACATTGGCCCTACTCGGCGGCGCGCCGATCATCGACAAGCCGCTGCCGCCTTATCGCTCGATTGGCAATGCCGAGAAGGCCGCGGTCGCCGCCGTGCTCGATTCGGGCTGCCTGTCGGGATTCTTCGGCAGCCCGGGACCGGAGTTCTTGGGCGGCCCGAAGATCCGCGAGTTCGAAGCGCTGTGGGCCGAGCGTTATGGCGTGCGCCATGCGGTGACGGTCAATGCGAACACGTCGGGCCTTGTCGCCGCCATGGGCGCCATAGCATTGAGTCCCGGCGACGAGGTCATCGTGCCGGCCTGGACCATGTCCGCCACGGCGATGGCGCCGCTCGTCTACGGCGGCATCCCGGTCTTCGTCGACATCGAGGACGACACGTTCTGTCTCGATCTCGAGGCCGTCGAGGCCGCCATCACGGCGCGCACGCGCGCGATCTTCGCCGTCAACCTGTTCGGCCATCCGGCGCGTCTCGCCGCGCTGCGCAAGCTCGCCGACGCGCGGGGCCTCTATCTCGTCGAAGACAACGCGCAGGCTCCACTCGCCGCGGAGAACGGGAGGGCGACGGGCACCATCGGCCATATCGGGGTGTTCAGCCTCAACTACCACAAGCACATTCACACGGGCGAAGGCGGTGTCTGCGTCACCGATGACGACGATCTTGCGTTCCGACTGCAGATGATTCGGAACCATGCCGAAAACTTGGCCGAACACGCGGGCATCGAAGTGCCGGTGAACCTGATCGGTTTCAACTTCCGCATGACCGAGATGTCCGCCGCGGTCGGCATCGAGCAGCTGAAGCGCGCCGAGGAGCATGTGCGGCCGCGCGAGATGCTCGCCGCCGCGCTGAGCGCCGCCATCGCCGATTGCACGGGCCTCACCCCGCCGCGGGTGCGAAAAGGCTGCCGCCACAACTATTATGTCTGGATGCTCCGCTACGACGCCGCGGCGATGGGCATCAGCCGGGCCACCTTCAGCAAGGCGTTGGCGGCCGAAGGTTTTCCGCATGCCGTCGGATATCTTCGTCCGCTCTACATGCTGCCCGCGTTCCGGAAACGCATCGCGATCGGGCGGGAAGGATGGCCGTTCACGCTCAGCGACCGCCGCTACCACGAAGGTCTCTGCCCCGTCGTGGAGCGCCTGCACAGCGACGAGGCGCTTCTGTTCGAGCCCTGCGCCCACGCGGTCGACAGCGAGACGACGGAGCGCCTTTGCGCGGCGCTGCGCAAAGTTTACGACGGCCGCCACGATCTCGCCGCCTATGACCGGCGCAACGAGCCCTGATGCGCGTCGTCGCGAGCATCGAGGCGCGCTTCAACGCGAGCCGCCTGCCGGGGAAGGTGCTGCTCGATATCGGCGGCGTCCCGGCGCTCACACGGCTGTTGCGCCGGCTGCAGCGCGCGCGTTCCATCGACGCCGTCGTACTGGCCACCACCACCTCGGCGGCGGATGATGCGTTGGCCGATTGGGCGCGGCGCGAGAATGTGGCCTGCCATCGCGGCAGTGAAGACGACGTGCTGGCGCGCGTCGTCGGCGCGCAGCGCCAGCTCGGCGGCGAACTCGTCGTCGAGATCTGCGGCGATTGCCCCCTCATCGATCCAGAGGTCATCGACATGGCGGTCGCCACCTTCCGCATCAACGATGCCGACGTCGTCAGCAACACGAGCCGGCTCGGGTTTCCGCAGGGTGCCGATGCGCAGGTCTTCCGCCTGGCGGCGCTCGAGGAGGTCGAGCGCGAGGTGTGCGACCCCGCCGTGCGCGAGCACGTTTCGCTTTATTTCTACGAACACCCGGAGCGGTACCGCGTCATTCATCTGGCGCCGCCGCCGCGCTGGCATCGGCCGGAGCAGCGCCTGCAGCTCGACTATCCCGAGGACCTCGCTTTCGTCCGCGCTGTCTACGATCACCTCGGGCCGACCCATGGCGATGCTTTCGGGCTCGACGAGATCCTCGCGCTTCTTGCGCGTGAACCCGCGCTCGCCGCGATCAATGCGAGCTGTCGCGAAAAGCCGGTCCGCTGATGCGATACCCGACGGTGCTCATCGGCTTCGGCCGTGTCGCCGCGTCGCTCGCTGGCGATGCGCGGATGATGCGCTGGTTCCCGAAGGCCACACATCTCCAATGCCTCGCCGACCATCCGAAGTTGGAGCTGGTCGGCATCGCGGACCGATCGGAGGAGGCGCGCGCGGCTGCGCGGCAAATGTGCCCGGCGGCAAAAGTGACCGCGGAGGCTCGGGATCTCGCCAAACTCTCGCCGAGCGTTGCCGTCCTGGCGATCCCGCCCGCAGGACGTCTTGCAGCGCTTGCGGCATTGCCGAGCGTGCGCGCCGTCGTGCTGGAGAAGCCACTGGGCGCGGCCGAGGCGAGGCTGCCGATGGCGGCGCTCTGCCGTGAAAAGGCGATCGTGGCGCAAGTAAACTATTGGCGGCGCGGCGATCCCGCGTTGCGCGCACTTGCCGGGGGGCGCCATGGCCTCGGCCGGCCGCAGGCGGCATTCGCTCTCTACGGGAACGGGCTGCGTAACAACGGCAGCCACATGATCGATCTCATCCGGATGCTCATTGGCGAGAACGCCGCCGTCCGCGCGACATCGGCCTACGTAACCGACCCGCGGTTTCCGCTCGCCGGAGACGGCGCGCTTTCTTTCGTCCTCGAGCTCGCGAATGGCATGCAAGCCTCGGTCCAGCCGCTCGACTTCCAGCACTACCGCGAGAACGCGCTCGATATCTGGGGAGAGCGGGGCCGGCTCGCCATCGAGCAGGAGGGACTGCTGATCCGGCGATTCCCGCGACGCCCGCATCGCGGACTTGGAGACGCCGAGGAAATCGCGTGCGATGCGGCAGAGGAGATTCCGATCCGCGCGGGCGAGGCGATGCCGGCGCTCTACGATAACCTTGCCGAGGCGCTGGAGCGTGCGGTGCCGCTGCTTTCGCCCCTGTCCTCGGCGCTCGAGACCGAACGCGTCCTGGACGCGCTGATCGCTTCGGCATCGGCGGGTGGCGCGCGCATCGAGATGGCGGGCCGGGCATGAGCGCCGATGTACTGCTTCTCGCCGAGGATCCGGGCGCTGCGGCCTACCTTGAGGGCGTGCCCGAGGCGCTCGAGCGCGCGGGACACTCCGCGCGCCTGCTCGCGGCAGGCCACGCCGCCGCGGCTTTTGCCCGAGAAAAAAGGTCGTTCGAGCCGATCGCCGATCTCGCGGGCGCGCTCGCGGTCCTGCGCACCGAGACGCCCAAGGCTATCGCTGTTGGCACTTCCGAAGATACGCGCGGGATCGGTCTCGGCTTGATCGATGAGGCACGCGGCCGCGCCATCGCTTCGATCGGGCTCGTCGACGGCCCGGCCAATGCCGCTTATCGATTCCGCGGCGAGTCGGACGATCCGCTCCGCCACGCGCCGGCCTGCATCGCGGTTCCCGACGAGGCGACACGCGAGGACTATGTCGCGCTGGGCGTGGCGGCCTCGCGCGTGCGGGCCTGCGGTCACCCACGGCGCGACGCGCTTTATGCGGCGCGTGATGCCGGGCCCGTCCTTGGCCGCGCGCGGGCGCTGCGCGAGCGGTGGCTCGGCGGGCGGGAGCGCGGCGTGTTGCTGTTCGCGGCGGAGCTCTCGACGGGGCTCAACGATCGCGCCTATCGGAAAACGCCCGAATACGCTCTCTCGGGCAACGGCGGTTCCGACG
>Ga0187894_10007233_pt1 | contig 10566 bp, 12 predicted proteins | sample GBC1701081metaG_FD_136650 | JGI IMG/M metagenome (GOLD analysis project Ga0187894, IMG submission 136650) | White microbial mat communities from a lava cave in the Kipuka Kanohina Cave System on the Island of Hawaii, USA - GBC170108-1 metaG ... | reverse complement strand
GGAACACACCAGTTCGCTCTTGGTCTGGTCAGTATAGATCGCCACCTGCTCTTTGAGCGCGATGCGCTTCTGCTCGGCAAAGGCCACAAGATCGCCTTCGGATCCATCCGGGTTGGCTGCCGAGACCAGATACCTGTTAATCGCGAACGTAACCTTCTGCCGGACGATCAACCGTTGCCGCGCTTGCAGCGAATCCAGGCGCACGTCGTCAGTCTCCAAAGCCCGATTGATCCGAGGGTACTGCTAGGTCAGTTTTAGCGAGCTCCTCGACATTAACATCCTTAAACGTCACGACCTTGACGTTTTTGACAAAACGAGCGGGTCGGTAAATGTCCCACACCCAGGCGTCTGCCATGCTGACCTCGAAATACACCTCACCATCGGCCGAGCGCTGTTGCAGGTCAACATGATTAGTCAGATAAAAGCGCCGGTCTGTCTCCACGACGTACGAGAAGAGACCGACCACATCACGATATTCCCGGTAGAGTTGCAGCTCCATCTCGGTCTCGTATTTTTCGAGATCCTCAGTGCTCATGATCCCGCTCCCTCAAGCTCTCACTGGCCCATATATCTCTCATACGCGGATACGTCACGGCTTTGCCATCCACCGTCTGGTTATATTTGATGAAACAACGCTGATTCCTTGATGGAGAGCGGTGTGCCAGGCAGACCCAGGAGTTCCTCTCCTCATTCTGCCTTACCCGACACCTCGGGCAGAGATACTGCCGAGTTATCCACAAGCCGTTCCCGAACGTTGCGGTAAGAAAAGCGATGTTCCGAGCACGGCCCATACTTCATCAACGCGGCTTGGTGCTCTGGGGTTACGTATCCTTTGTGCGTCGCGAACTCGTACTGCGGAAACCGCTGGTCCAGCTTGACCATGAGGCGGTCTCTGCTCACTTTGGCCAACACCGAGGCCGCGGCCACACACGCGGCGATCCGATCCCCCTTGATCAACGCCAGCCCTGGCGCCCCCAGCCCGCTGACGCCGAACCCGTCGACAAGCGCGTAGGCCGGCTGGACGACGAGCTGCGCCAGGGCCCGACGCATTCCGCTGAGGTTGGCCTGGTGCAGGCCGAGCTGGTCTACCTCGCGTGCCGGAATGACCACCACGGTCCACGCTAAGGCTCGGTCCACAATCTCGGCATACACCCGCTCCCGCGCTGCCGGCGTGAGCAGCTTGGAGTCCGCCAGTGCCGGGATGAGCCTCCGGCGACCGGCGGGAAGAATGACGGCAGCCGCGACCAACGGACCAGCGCAGGCGCCTCGGCCAGCCTCATCTATGCCCGCCACCGGGGAGAGCCCGCCGCGGGCTAGCGCCTGTTCGCACTGATACAGATCCACGTTCCGACGAATTGGTTGAAGGGCCCCTTCAACCAATCCTATTGGTTCAAGGGCCCCTTCATGTGATCGCCTGGAAGGTTTCCGGGATCGGCAACCGGCCCATGCTCACCAGCGGCCATACGATGACAAACGCCCGGCCCACTACCGCTTCTTCAGGAATCGTGCCCATACCCGGGTTGTCCTGATGCGCGCTTGAATCGGCAGAGTTCTGGCGATTATCGCCCATGACCCACAGCCGGTTAGGAGGAACTGTCACATCGAAGGGCGCCACGCATGGCCGGTTAAGGCCAATGTAGGGCTCGTCCAACGCCACTCCATTGACGGTCACTTTGCCGGGGGGAGAGCAGGCCACCCGATCACCCCCGACCGCGATCACCCGCTTGATCAGGTCATTCTGGTTGTCGGACGGTAACAGACCAATGAATACCAAGGCATTGCGCAGCCCACGCGACACTGGATTACCGCTTGAATCCGCCGACGAGGGCAGCCATCCTCCCGGATCGCGGAAGACCACCACCTGACCACGTTCGATTTCTCTATCCAGCCTTCTGCTGAGCTTATTGACCAACACCCGATCACCGACCAGCAGCGTCTTTTCCATCGACTCGGACGGAATAAAAAACGCCTGCACCAGAAAGGTCTTGATGAGCAATGCCAGCACCAGCGCGATCCCGATCAGCACGGGCAGTTCGCGCAGCCAAGAGCTTGGCTTGATGCGCCGGTGCTTGGCGCGCTCAGCCACGGCAGCAGGCATGAGGCGCTCGGTAGCGCGGAACAGTCAGGATGTCAGTTCCTCCCCAGACGTATAGCAATGCCACGATAACGGCACGTTTCCCTTCTCGCTGAATGAACTCGCCGGGAAGGCGGCGCGCTAACGCTTCTCCTTGATCTTGGCGGATTTACCGCGGCGCTCCCGTAGATAGTAGAGCTTGGCCCGCCGGACATGCCCCCGGGTGACCACCTCGATCTTGGAAATGACAGGGGTGTGCACTGGGAAAGTTCGCTCCACCCCGATGCCGAAGCTCACCTTGCGGACGGTAAAGGTCTCCCCCACCCCACCGCCTTGACGCCGGATCACGACACCCTGGAATATCTGAACCCGGGAGCGGTTGCCCTCGATAACCCGGACGTGCACCTTGACGGTGTCACCCGGGTGGAAGTCCGGAAGATCCGAGCGCATCGAGGCACTGTCGAGCTCAGCAAGTGTCTGCATCGTGGTGGTCTTCCTTAAAGGTTGCGATGCGCGAGACATCGCTGAGTAAATGATAAGGTGAACTGCCCCGCGCGTAGTCCATATTCGCTCGGTGTCACAACACCTCAACGACTGCGCTACGATTCTGCCACATCAGGCGGAGTCGGGAAAAACCGGCCAGCTCGTTCGCGCCACCCCTCCTCCGCCAGCACCTCCCGATCGCGCGGCTCGAGCGCGGCAGGATCCAATCGCGCGATGAGGTCGGGCCGGCGGGCAGCGGTGCGACGCAGCGACGCGTCTCGCCGCCACCGGGCGATCGCGGCGTGATCCCCGGACAGCAGCACCGCGGGCACATCATGACCCCGCCAGGAGGCAGGCTTGGTATAGACCGGGCCCTCCAGCAACCCAGCCATCGGCCCGACAGCGAACGAGTCGTCGGTCACTGAGTCGATCGCGCCGAGCACTCCAGGCAGCAGCCGGGTAATGGTCTCGACCATGACGAGGACAGCCGCCTCGCCACCGGCCAGCACATAGTCGCCCAGAGACAGCTCGTCTACCCGCATCCGGCTGGCTGCCGCTCGGGCAGTTCGGTCATCGATGCCCTCGTACCGGCCGCAGCAGAACAGTAGCCATTGCTCCCGCGCCAGCTCCTGGGCTACCTGCTGGGTGAATAAACGACCGCTAGGTGACGGAAGAATCAGCCGGGGGAAGTTTTCGCCCTCCGGCGGGACGAGAGCCTCCAGGGCACGGCCCCATGGCTCCGGAGCCATCACCATGCCCGGACCCCCACCGTACGGGGTATCGTCAACGGTCCGATGAGGATCCGTGGTCCATGCCCGCAGGTCGTGAACGTGAATATCGATCAAACCGCGCTGTTGCGCCTTGCCGAGCAGTGAGATCCCGAGTGGTTGCAGATACTCGGGGAAGATGGTGATGGTATCGATTCTCACTGTGCCCCTTTCGTATCGGGAGAAGACGGCTTCGTATGGGAAGGAGGCTACTCCGGATCTGGACAATCAAGAGGAACGAGTAGCCCGGGGGGCGGGTCGATCACAATACGCCCAGCCGCCATGTCAACCTGCGGCACCAGCTCCATAACGAACGGAATGAGCACGTCCCCGCCGGCGGCATCCCGCACCGCTAGTACATCCTGGCCTGGCAGATGCAGCACCTCGCTGACCGTGCCGACGGTCCTCGCCTCGCCGCGTTCGTCCATCACGGTCACAACGGTCAGGCCCGTCAGCTGATGATCGTAGTACTCATCCGCATCGGGTGAGCTCGCCTGCGGATCCACGTCCACCAGCAGCACCACGCCGCGCAATGCTTCCGCGGCAGTACGATCAGCAACGCCGGTGAACTCCAGCAGCAACCGGCCGCTATGCATGTGACGCGAGACGACGGTCAACGGACCGACTGAGCCAGGATCGGTCATCAGGATGGCGCCCGGAGCGAAACGGTGCTCTGGATCGTCCGTGCTGACCTCGACGACCACCTCGCCACGCAGCCCGTGAGGCCGACCGATACGGCCCACAACCAGCCGCATAGTCAACGAGCCCCGTGACGATCGACCAGATCCACCCGGACAGACCGCCCAGCCAGAGCGCTCATGACGGTACGCAGCGCCTGGGCCGTGCGGCCTCTACGGCCGATAACTTTGCCCAAATCGTCCGGATGCACCTGGGTCCGCAACACCTGACCTCGACGCAGCGGCCGCGAGGTCACACAGACGTCCTCAGGATGCTCGACAATGCCCTTGACGAGATGCTCGAGGGCTTCGAGAAACACGTCTCAGCCCTACTCGGGTGCTGCCTGCGCATCGGCGCTCACTGCCTGGTCAACTTTTCCGGGCACCTCGTCAAATTGGGGAACCGACTGGTCAGCCTCTGGACCTGGCTGGGTATCGGCAGCTTTGGCGCGAGTGGTCTTGGCGCCGGCCTCAACTTCGCTTTTTCTGGCCCCGCCGGCTTTCGCCTTGGCGGTGGTCGCGGCTTTCGCCTTAGGGGTGGTCGCGCCCTGCTTGGACTCACTCGCGGCCTGGCTGACAGCGGCCTCAAATGCGGCCTTTCTATCTGGCTTGGGCGCGGCCACTCGCATCGCCGCCGGCAAGGGCAGACCCTTGAACTTTTGCCAATCGCCGGTGACCTCGAGGATGGCCCGTACCGGCTCGGTGGGCTGCGCGCCCACGGACAGCCAATACTGTGCCCGTTCGGTGTTCACCTCGATGAACGACGGCTCCTGCTTCGGGTGGTATTTGCCGATCTCCTCGATGGCGCTGCCGTTCCGTTTGACACGGGCGTCAGCCACCACGATGCGGTAGTACGGCGCGCGTGTTTTACCCAGGCGCTTGAGTTTGAGCTTCACTGCCACGGATGCGGGATCTCCTGGTCTAGTCGGGATGAGAGCGGAATACGAATGCTCAGCGCTCTATTGTGTCAGAACTTAGTGCGGGAACCTACCCTGGGCAAAGCGTGGCCTACATGATTGCTTCCTATTCTCCCGGCGGCAGGCGTTGCGCTTGCGCTCGGGCACACAACCCGCCCACCCTGGGGGGCCACCGCCTCGGCTTCAGTGTAGCTGGGATCATCAGGCGTTGGGGCTAGTGCGGAAAAGTTGGGGATAACGTGGGTGAAAATTCTCTGGGGATAACCTGACTTGCCACCATGGCCGAACCGGAATCACGCACCTAGTACGCCCGTGCCACTACAGCAAGCAGGTCCGGTTCGTCGTCGGATTCCGGCACCGCGCCATCAGGGCGTAGCAGACAGCGCACGGTCACGCCGGCCTCGGCCAGCTCAGCCTCACCAGCCAGTCCCAGCGCCGACCATGGCAGGCGAGCCCATCCGGCAGTCACGGCTTCGAGCGCGTCGGCGGAGGTGGTCACGTCCGCGATCCGGGCATCTCGCCGAGCAGTAGCCTCGTCCAGCAGACGCTGCTGGTCCGCGTCTAGGGCTTTGCGCACTGTGTCGACGACCTCGACCAGCGCAATGGGCGCCTTATCGGCGGAAATCCGGCGAGCCACGGTGGCTTTCCGCTCGGCCAGATCGCGCGGACCGAGCTCAAGCCGAATCGGCACACCTTTGAGCTCCCAGTCGATAGCGCGGCGACCGAACGGAATATTCACCCGGTCGTCGACCTCGACCCGCACGCCGGACTCCCGCAGCTGAGCGCCTAACGCACGAGCCTGAGCTAATACTTCGGGATCGTCCTTGACCGCCAGCACGACCACCTGGACCGGCGCCAGCCGGGGTGGCAGCCGCATGCCGGCGTCGTCGCCGTGACCCATGATCAGGCCTCCGATCATACGCGTGGATACTGCCCAGGATGTCTGCCACACATGCCGACGCTGACTGCGCTCGTCAAGGAAGGAGATATCGAAGACATGGGCAAAATTTTGCCCCAGTTCGTGACTAGTGCCCATCTGCAAGGCTCTACCGTCCCCCATCATGCTCTCGAGGGTGAAGGTGTTGATGGCGCCAGCGAACCGTTCCTTAGCGGTTTTCCGTCCCGTCAATACCGGCATGGCCAGCACGTTGACGATGAAATCCTGATACACCTCACGCAGAATCGTTAGGGCATAGTCCCGCGCGTCGGCCTCGTCAACGTGCGCGGTGTGACCCTCCTGCCACAGGAATTCAATGGTCCGCAGAAATAGCCGAGGGCGTAGTTCCCAGCGGACTACGTTGGCCCACTGGTTGATGAGCAGCGGGAGATCCCGATGGCTCTGCACCCACTTGGCGAAGTAGTGGTTGATGATGGTCTCGGAAGTCGGCCGAACTACCGCGGGCTCCTCCAGCTGCTTACCACCTCCGTGTGTCACCACCGCCAGCTCAGGACTGAATCCCGCCACATGCTCGGCCTCACGGTGGAAATAGCTCTCGGGGATGAACACCGGGAAGTACGCGTTCCGCGCGCCAGTAGCCTTGATCCGCTCATCCACCTCGGCCTGCATGCGCTCCCAGATGGCATAGCCGTAGGGGCGGATGACCATGGTGCCGCGCACCGGTCCGCTTTCCGCCAGCTCAGCCTTGCTGATGACGTCCTGATACCACCGGGGAAAGTCCACCCCTTGCGGGGTCAGCACAGAAGTATTCGCCATAACCCCCGATGCTATCGGATGGCGCGCGGTGGACAGCGCAGGATGTCCGGATGAGCTTTCATATGTATGCTCCCCCTCAGGTTGGCTTCACGCCCCTGGGCTGACAGTAGGAATCCCAGCAGCAGTAGCGGCTTCCAGAAGACGTTTATCATAGGCCACCAGCGCGGTAAGCCCCGCCCCGAGCCGAAGCGCGCTGGCCAGGTGGATAGCGTCCAGACTATGTAACATCTCTGGGTTTAGATGAGCGGCGGTGTCCATTAAGGCAAATGTCAACTCGACTAAGTGAATACGATCAGTGAACAGCCGATACGCTGCCGCAACGGGATCGCTGCCATAACGCCGTACGGCCCGCGGAACCTCTACACAGGCCACTGCGCTGCTGACTCTGGCCTCGCTCTTCCGGGCGGCAATCCAGGAACGCAACGAATAACTTTCGACCTCGATGATAACGAGTTTCACCAAGGCCGAGGAATCAAAATAGAGCACTCAGTACCTCTCGTCCTCGCGCATCCGCGCCAGGATCTCAGAGGGAGGGATCGCTCCAGGCGGTAACGGCAAAGGCTCGATGTCCAACAAATCACCGCTCGCGGGAATAAGCGCTCCTTCAGCGATGAGTTGGTTTCGGATACTTTGCTCTTCACTTGGGGGAACAAGCATCGCCACCAAGTGGCCTCGGTCGGTGACTTCAATCGATTCCCCCGACTTCACCCGATTAAGGTAACGGCTGGCATGTTGCCGCAGCTCCCGTACTCCAATACTCAGCATGCAGTCTAAAATAGCACACGACGTGTCACATTCTCAACGGACCACCACACGCCGGGAAGATAGATTCAGCGTCAGCCCTGGTTAGGTGGAAGCAGGTCTTTGAGCTCTTGGGGCAGCTGAAAGTTCGACGGCAGTTGCGGACCGCCGGGCGGGATCTGGCCAGCCAGCTGGGCTGCTCGCTTGGCGGGGTTTCCGCTCAGCTTGCCTTTCTTGGCTTTCTTACCCGCTTGTGCTTTGCCGTGCTTGCTTCGCCCCAGACCTGACACGCCGGGCATGCCGGGGAGTCCCCCAGCCAGTTGTTTCATCATGGCGCGGGCCTCGGAAAATCGTTGCAGCAGACCGTTCACCTCAGTGACGGTCACGCCGGAGCCCCGGGCGATACGAGCTCGCCGTGAGCCGTCGATGATCTTGGGATCCGCTCGCTCGGTCGGAGTCATCGACTTGATCATGGCTCCGGTCCGATCCAGCTCCCGGTCATCGATATGGGCGAGCTGTTCCTTGATTTCCCCCACGCCGGGGAGCATGCCCAGCAGTTTGGAGATCGACCCCATCTTGCGGATGCTTTCCATCTGGGTCAGAAAGTCCGCCAGAGTGAACTCCTCGCCTCCGCCGGCAAGCTTGCGCGCGGCTTTCTCCGCCTGCTCAGCGTCAAACGCCTTCTCCGCCTGCTCGATCAGGGTGAGCACGTCTCCCATGCCAAGGATGCGGGAAGCCATCCGGTCCGGATGGAAAACGTCGAAGTCCGCCAGCTTCTCACCGTGCGAGGCGAACATCACCGGCAGGCCAGTCAGCTGCGCCACGGACAGAGCCGCGCCACCCCGGGCGTCACCGTCCAGCTTGGTCAGCACAACCCCGTCAAAACCCACCCCGTCCAGGAAAGCCTGGGCAGTGGTGACGGCGTCCTGACCCACCATGGCGTCCACCACGAACAAGATCTCGTTCGGCTGGATGGCATCACGGATATCCGCGGCTTGCCGCATCATCTGGTCATCAATGCCGAGCCGGCCCGCGGTGTCCACCACGATCACGTCATGCAGCTTCCGCTGGGCGTAGGCGACGGAGTTCCGGGCCACTGTGACCGGGTCACCCACCCCGTTGCCCGGCTCGGGCGCGAAGACCTCCACCCCAGCCCGCTCCCCGACGACCTGCAGTTGCTGTACCGCGTTGGGACGCTGCAGGTCGGCCGCAACCAGCAGCGGGGTATGCCGTTGTTCCCGCAGCCAGCGCGCCAGCTTGCCAGCCAGTGTGGTCTTGCCAGTGCCCTGCAACCCAGCGAGCATGATCACGGTGGGTGGGTTCTTGGCAAACCTCAGCCGACGAGTCTGACCCCCGAGAATGCGCACCAGCTCGTCATTGACGATCTTGACGATCTGTTGGGCCGGATTCAGCGCGCGCGAGACCTCGGCGCCACGGGCCCGCTCTTGAATCCCCGCGATGAACGAGCGCACCACCGGCAGCGCCACATCGGCGTCTAGCAACGCCAGACGGATCTCCCGGCAGGTGACGTCGATGTCAGCGTCAGACAGCCGGCCCCTGCCGCGCAGGTTCTTGAACGTGGTAGCTAAGCGATCAGAAAGAGTGTCAAACACAGTGGTGGCGAATCCTCTGGTGCGAAAGAGTGGACGCTCCCAGCGTAACCGGCCAGCTGATGGATAGTCGCCACGGTGGTCCTCAGGAAAGGCAACCCGTAACGGCATGGCATCCGGTTCACCCATGAGAAGCAGAAATTATCGGACATTTTGCCCAACTTAGGCGAAGCGGTTGCGCGCGAAAGATTCTTCCCTCATCATGAGTTCGTCGCCACGGAACGTTTCTGTGGCATCTTCAGGGGAGGGTTTTCTTTGTTCACATCACGTCGTACCCGTGTCGCGATGGTAGGAGCCGGTCTAGCGGCCACCCTCGCGTCCACCTTATTCCTCACCGCCGGCGCTCAAGCTAGATCATCAAAAAGCCACAGAAGCCCTTTCAGAGCCAACACACCGTGTCCAGAAGGACCCGTAAATCGGTACAACAGTACCGAAAAATTTATTGCCGAGACTCCATTCGAAGGCGGTTCAGTCAATCTTTTGGAGTACAAAAAGAATTGCGGCAGCCAAAAAGCTGTAATGGCTTTCCTAGAGATCACCTCCCAAGGATATTCTGGCTCCGTGACTCTCTATAAAAACGGGGATCGTTATGGGGGCGGGGAGTTTACGTGCTCTCAGGACGGCGAGGGTATTTGCTATATGGGAGTGACACCCCGAGCGGACCCAGCCGAGTATTATCGCTTCTCGGCAGTAGCTAGCATAAAAGGTCCAGGTGGATTTCGTAGAGAGGTGACAGCCCGAGGCCGATGAGTCCTGTTTGAGGGCGAATGAATTTCGTTTTGATAGCAGTGAACGGATGAACTGGTTGAATTTTTGATTTTTCTCCTATATGCAAACTCAATGGAAGTCCTTTCGCCTAGGCGAAAGGACTTCCATTGAGTTTGCATATACCTACAGGACGACGCAATCTAAATCTAGATTTTCCTGTATTAAGTATTGTATTCACGTAGCTCCTCCCTTCACGATGGATCACTGACACATTCGTGTTCGTGATCGGGAGGAGGGGATTTTCGTGTTCGAACGTCATGCCCGCAAAATGACGGCGACGGCATCGATTCTAGCAAGTATGACGGCGTCTACCGTACTTGGGGGAAACGCCAGTGCGGAGCAGGGTTGCGTGGATGCTGGGAGACTGGTGGATTTTGTTGCGCTAGAGAACGGCACAATCAACGGCTACCAACAGTACGGCACAATAGAGGTGTGGTACAGCAGGACATGCGACAGCGCATGGGCTGTCCTCACCACCAATAAAGCCGCTGGAACTCAACCAGCGAAATACGACAGAACCATAATTCGGGGCGAGGCTGTCATCTACTCCGCAAAAAATGACGCTCAGGCTAGAAAACACAAAAACAATGACAGGTGTTCTCTCAAGCCAGGAGAAAAATCCTGCCGAACCCCATCGATCACGAAACCACAGCTATCCGGCTACGCCCAAGGCAACGTGACAATAACACACCCCAACAACTCAACTATCGAAAGATATCAGGGTATTGTCGACTTCGACCCCACCTGGCCACCGCAGGCAGCAGGAAACGAGTAACTGAAAGCAGAGAGGCAGTCTCAGCCGAGCGAGACCGCCT
>Ga0187894_10007232_pt1 | contig 10566 bp, 5 predicted proteins | sample GBC1701081metaG_FD_136650 | JGI IMG/M metagenome (GOLD analysis project Ga0187894, IMG submission 136650) | White microbial mat communities from a lava cave in the Kipuka Kanohina Cave System on the Island of Hawaii, USA - GBC170108-1 metaG ... | reverse complement strand
GTCGGCACGGCCGCGCTCGGCGAAGCGGCGGGCGTCCATGGGCGCCGCCGTGGCCGCCACCTCCACGGTCCACCCGCCCTGCCGCAACGTTTCGCGCACCGCCGTCAGCGCCTTGGCGTCGTGACGCGCGGCGGCCGGATTGGTGATCAACAGGGCCCGGGTCATGTCAGTAGCGCCGCTCCCAGAACAGGTCGGCGCCAACCTGACGTTGGGTGGTCGCGGTCGGCCGCGCCGTGGTGCAGGCCGTCGCCGGCTCCATGCTCGCCTCGGTGCGCCATTCGGGACTGATGCGGAATTGCAGGCTGGCGCCGAGTGAGTTCGTCACGGATCCCGGGCAGAGGCTGGCGCGAACAATGAAGAAGGTCTTCGTCCCGATCTGCCAACCGGCCGCGAAGCTCGCGCCCAGGAGCGGATTGCCGGGATCGCCCGGTCGAATCTCCACGTAGTCGAGCGGGATGCCGAGATCGGACACGGCGCTGCGCTCCAACTCGCCCGAAATGGCTCCGCTGATGATGCCGGCCACGGTGCTCGAGAGCAGGGCCGAGCGGTTGGCGGCGGCCACCCCCGCCGGCCCACCGGTGATGTCGGCGCTGGGCTGCCCGAACATCAGGTAGGAGATGAGATCGGTCTGCGACAGGTCTTTGTTCCTGGCGCTGAGCGTCAGCCGTGGGACGTACAGGGTTCCCCCGATGTGCGCGATGACCGTGACGTCCTCGTTGCCGCGCGGCCCGGGCGTGGGCACCGGATGAACCACGTGCTGCGCTTCGATATCGAGCCCGGCGTCGAGATCCGGCGTGCCGAAATACCGCACGGTGCCCTGCGTGACGATGAATTCGCGTGTGACCGGCCCCACCTTCAGCCGATAGGTGCCGCGCGGTCCTTGCAGCGTCCCCGTCAACAGATAGTTGCGGAGGATCTTGTTCACGTTCAATCGACCCGTGAGCTGGATGTTGGCTTCGTTGGAGCGCAGCCAGACGCTGCTACCCATCGTGAGCTGCAGGCCTTGAATGGAGAGGCTGTCGAGGAACAGGTTGTGCAGCCCCGGCCCCAGTCCCTGGCGCTCGATCACCGCCGCCAGCGACGTATCGATCAGCGTCGCCAGCGCCGGGTCGGGCGCGTCCAGATCGATGATCCGCTTCTCCACGAGGTCGGCGAAGTAGAGCACGCCGTTGGTGACCGTCCCGGTTCCGGAGAGAGTCGCCCCGAACATCGGGCCGCGCAGCGACAATTGCGCATCGCCCGTGACGCTCAGGTTGCCGCGAATCTCGAGCGCCGTGAAATCGCGCGCCCGGATCTCCAGCGCCAGCACCGGACGCGTGAGCCGGTCGAAGCGCACCGTGCCGGAGACGTCGGCCAGTCCCCGTTCGCTGTGCAGGATCAGCGAATCCACGGCGATGGTATCCCCACCCAGCCGCAGGCGCCCGAGGATGTTCTGCCAGCGGACACCCAGGGCGGGGATACTCACGGCACCGGAATCGATCTGCAGGGTGCCGCGGAGCAGCGGATTGTTCCACGTCCCGCGGATCCCGACATCGGCGGTGAGGTGTCCCTGCACGTCGCGCAGCGTGGAGGTCAGCGCTTCCAACGCCGCCAGGTCCACGTCCCGGGCGATCGCCCCGATCGCGATCGTGTCCGATTCCTGGCGGCGCGCCACCCGCTGCAGCGCCAGGTTGATCGGCAGATGCGCCGTCAGCGCCAGCACCTGACGGCCCGCGATGCGCAGCCGCGCGTCGCCGTCCAGTCGCCGGGCGAGGTAGGCGACCTTGCCATCGAGTGCGACGCCCTGGGAGGAATCGGTGGGGACGACCGCGAACTGGCCGTGTACACGGGATCACGCCGGGTCCCCGACAGCCGGACATCCCCCTGCACGGTCCCCCCGGCCCCCGTGGTATCGCGCTGCAGCAACGCGTAGACGCCGGCGAGTGGCAGGCCGTCAATGTGGAGCTGAACGTCCCCCGTTCCCCGCGTCGGGATGGTCCCATCCAGTTCGAGGCGTCCTTTTCCATTCACGCGTTGCAACGCCAGCTTGTCTACAGTCACGGCACTGTCTCCGATGACGATCACCGTCGGGGATTCGAGCGCCCAGGCGCCGCCGGGGATCGCTACGCCAAGCGAATCGAGCGCGAGCGTGCGCGCGCCGGCGCTGTCATCGGCGAACCGCCCGAAGGCTGCGATGCCGCCCAGGTCCCCGACGCGCGTCCGCGCGTGCCAGGTCAACGAATCGACCCGGCCCCGCAAGGTCCCCGCCGCGGCGCCGAATCCGAGCGATCCACTGGCAATCGAATCGGCGTTGACGTCGAGCCAAACCAGCGGAGCCGGTCCCGGCTCGAGCTGGCCGCGGATCTCCGCCGATGGGACGCGCCAGTCGCCGATCGCGAGGCGCTGTACTTCTCCCAGGCCACCGATCGCCAGTGAATCGAGCGCGCCGGCCAAGCGGAGGTGCGCCAGCACGGCGCCGTTGTCCAATACCGCGCGCGTGGTGTCGTTCCCCGTCCCACCCAGCCACGCGACCAGCGAGTCGAGACGGTTCAGACTATCGGCGTCGAGGGTGAGCAGCACTTCGCCGGCCGCCGGTCGCCGCCACCCGAGAGCGCCCGTCCCTTCTGTGATGAGGCCCGGCTGCCGGAGCCACACGGTATCCAGCTGCATGCGGCTGTCCGAGAATCGGGCATGGACGACGCCGCTGTCCAGTGTTGTTCCGGCTACCCGCGATGACGCGAGCCGGGCGAGGACGTCACCCACGGGGGCGATCCCCGCCGAATCGATCTCGAAGGAGCCCTGGATCGTGACGTTGAGGGACGAGGGCGGGGCGTGGGCAATCCAACGGTCCAGCGAAAGCTGCCGGCCCTCGAAGCGCAGCGCGCGGGCGCCGAAGCGATCTGGGAGCATGACGACCGCTCCGTCGGCGTTCACGGAGCCACCGCCACCCAGGCGGGCCAGCTCCACGTGCGTCTCCAGCGAATCGAGCCGGCCGACGAGGCGGGCCGTTCCCCGCACGGACCCGATCAGCGGTGCGTGTGCCGCGTCCGCGGCCAGGCCGTCGAGCGCGAGCGTGTCGACCTGCGCATCGATGTCGAGCGCTACGGTATCGGTCCGGGCGTCCACGGCGAAACTGCCGCGCAGGACGGATGGGGCGCGTGCGCCGTCGCGGTGCCGTAGCGAGCCCACGAACCGGAAGTTCGTGAGCGGCCCATCCACCGTGCCGGCCGATTCGAGCGTGCCGTGCAAGCCGGCCGTGGCCACCAGGCGGGCGATGGTCCCGAAATCCAGGGCCGTCGTGTCGACGGTGAAGGACGAGAACGTGATGCCGATCGGGGCGATCAGGTCGACCTGCCCCCGACCCTTGACCAGGTTCACGGGCTGCCCGGGCGCCAGCGAATCGCGGAACTGCCAGTCGGCGTCGAGGGCGAGCGCGCCGAGACCGCCGTCGGCGCGCGTGTGACCGGTGAGATGGCCATAGAACGGCAGCGTATCGAGGAACAGCCGCGGCAGCGCGAGATCGAGGTCCTGCGTCGTGACGTCGACGTCCCGCACCGCCACGAGCCCGGAGTCGGCCGCGATCATCACGGTCGCGTTCCCGTAGGCTCGACCGCCGTGATAGTGGAGGTCGACCGGATCCAGCCCTACTTCGAGCACGCGACCGCCGTGAGAGCGAACCGTCACGTTGCCGCGCATGCCCGACCCGTGCGGGAACCGGGGATCGATGAACCGGGCATCGGCCAGCGTCACGGTGTCGGCCCCGATTCGGAGATCGTAGAGCAACGTGTCGCGCGGCCAGGCGAGCCGGCCGCGCAACGAGAACCGCGAGCCGGGCAGCCGCACCTGGGGCAGGTCCGCCTCCAGGGAATCGCCGTCGATCGTCACCCGACCGTTGCCATCGCGCAGGTCGATGGGCGGGTCCGAAACGCGGGTCGCGAGCGAGCCCACATCGACTCGGATCCCGCTCTGGCCGGGCGCGGAAATGCGAATCGCGTGGAGCCGGGCCGAGAGATGTGTAAAACGGCGGATGCGACGCCGGCCGTCCGTTCCGAACGCATCGATCTCATGCAGACTGTCGGCCGGGCTCGGGGGTGACTGGAGCCGCAAGATCAGGTCCCCGTTATCGATGCGGACGGCGCGCAGCACCACGAGGGGTTTGGGACCCCGGCCCGGCGGGCCCTCACCCAGCCGCAACAGCTCCTCGAAGTTCAGCTTGCCATTCTTGTGCTGGACCAGGTTCACGTACGGCTGTTGCAGTCGAACGCCCTGGAAGACGATGCGCCCCGCCGCGAAGTCGAGCAGGTTGTAATCGAGCTCGGCCTTGGGCAGCCAGGCCACGAGCGTGGTGTCGTGATCGTAGAGCTTCACGTCGGTGAGGGCGACGCCGGTGAGCAGCGTCCCCGAGACGCCGCCGATCTCCACCTCTCCGGCCACGACACTCTCGAGCGCGGTGCGGGCGACGCGGGCCACGAGATGCCGACCCGTGGCGGTCCCCACCAGCGCGGACAACGTGCCCAGGAAACAGGCCAGCACGCCGACCAGCGTCCACAGGACCGCGCCCAGGGAACGTCGCATCAGAACGCCTGGCCGATGGCGAACTGGAGCACCAGCCGCCGCCAGAAGGAAGCCGGTGGGCTCCGTTGGTAGGTGACCGGGAGCTCCACCAGGGTGGAGTCGGTCTGCAGGAGCAGCGTGCCCGGCTCGAGGGAGTACGCGTTGTACGCCACATCCATGCGCACGGGACCGAGCGGGGCCGTGATGCGCAGGCCCGCGCCCGGCGTCACCCGCACGGAGCGAAACGAGTACACCTCGGTCTGGCGTTCGTAGACCTGGCCGACGTCCACAAACAGGGCGACCCGGAGGCGGTCGGGCAGCACCGGCGCCGGAACCCGCAGCTCGGCGTTGGCCAGCAGGATCGAGTTTCCGCCGGTCGCCACCGTGCGGATGCTCCGGTACACCTTCTCCCCGTTCGGGAGCGAGTCGTAGTTGTTGCTTGTTGAATCCGTGATCACATAGACGTGCGGGCCCAGCTCATTGGCCCCATATCCACGCACGGTGTTGGGACCGCCGGCGTAGAACCGCTGCTCTGGAGGCACGAAACGCAGATTTTGACCGGCGGCGGTGATTCGGGTCGCCGGCACGAGCGCGCCGGCATGCAGGCGCCAGGCGAACACCCCGCGGCGGCCGAACGGCATGTAGCGGGCGATCTCGAGCTCACCCCGGTTGAACTCGTACAGCGTGTCCGATCCCAGCCAGCGGGAGGCGTGCAGGAGCGTGATCCCGACGTGGCCGCCGGACCTGGGATCCAGCGCGAAATCCTCGGTGTGCTCTCCCGCCGTCACCGTCAAGGAAGCGAACCGGCGCCGCTGCCGCAGATCCGCCTGGGTTTGCAAGTCACAGACGCTGAACACGCTGCAGAATATCGCCGCATCGGCGTCGGTGCGGCCCACCGACACACCGTAGGTAACCCCGACCGGCACGCGCCGCCGCGCGTTGAAGACGACCCCGAAGTTCGAGCCGATTTGCGTGCGCGTGAAGGTCCCAACTTCCGAGCGCCGTTCGGCGAACACGCCCAGGCTGGCGGTATGCCGGGGAGAGAGGAACGCCTGCTGAAACAGGGTCATGCCCACGTTGTAATTGAGCCGGTTCGATCCCGAGTCGCTCTCGAGCGGGTGGCAGACGTTCCCGTCGAACCCGGCGTCGAGCGGCCGCCCGACCCCGAGCTTCGAGACACGAGCGCTCAGGTCCAGTACCCGGGCACCACCGAGCAGGCCGTAGGCCGACCAGCCCGTCTGCGCGCGGAAGCAGTCCAGCGTGCCATAGCCACCGCCGAAGCGGATGCGATGGCGCGGCCCTTCGGTGACCCGCACGATGACCTGGGCCGTCGAATCCCGCCCCCCGCCCGACGCCACGCTGTCAGCGAGCGTCACCTGCGCCGAGCGGAACGTCCCCGTGCTGTAGAGATCGCGCTGGCTCTGGAAGAGCAGATCTTCCTTGTACAGGTCGCCGGGGTGCACTGAGAGCAAGCGCAATACCGTGGCCGTATCCACGTCCCCGACGCTGCGTACGGCGACTTCCCCGATCCGTACCAGGGGGCCCGGGATCACCTCGAAACGCACGTCCGCCGAGAGCGCCCCGGCGTCGGAGTCGAAGTTCCGGAGCACCTGGGCGTAGGGGCGCGCGCGGTTGCGCATCCAGGCGGCGATCGTATCCGCCGAAGCCTGAAACAGGAACCGGTTGAACGGGTCACCCACCTGGAGCGGAATGGCCCCGCGCATCCGGCCCTCGTCCACGATCCCCGTGATGCCGTCGATCGAGAGCTGCCGCACGCGGACGGGCTCACCCTCGTATACGCGGAACGTGACGAACACATCGCGTGGCGTGCGCCGCACAACGGTATCCACGACCACGGTCATGAACCCGCTCTGGCGGTAGAACAGAATCAGCCGCACCACGTCGCGGCGGAACTCCAGCTCGTCGAAGTAGCGCTTTTCGCCCAACCCGATCCAGCGGATCAGCCACGCGGTCGCAAAGAAACTCGACTTCGACGTCGCGATCACGGTGCGCAGCGTGTAGTCGTCGATCGACTGGTTGCCCTCGAAGGACAGTTCGCGGACCACCCGTCCCAGCTCCGCTTGTGCGGCGAGCGATGGAGGGCGACTCGCGGCCAGGCAGAGGCCGGCGATGGTAAGGAAAGACGCGACGCGCAATTGACGGTGTATGAAGAGCCTCGTATGTTGGCCGGCCACCACCCCGACTGTCAACCTTTTCGACACCGAGTTTGATGCGACGTTCCCGGCAGTTTTGGCTGGCCGTCATCGCCATCGGCGTGGCCTGCGGGCGGTCCGATGCCGGGACCGCGCCCCTCGCCTACTACGAGAGCTACGACCCGCGCTCGCTCGATCCGGCCCTGTCCACTGATGTGCCGACCGGCGAGATGGTCACCTACCTCTATGACGGGCTGACGCGCTTCAGTCCCGATGGGACGCTCCGGCCCGGTCTCGCCGATCGGTGGAGCGTGGACGAGCGCGGGCTGCGTTACGTGTTTCACCTGCGTGCCGGCGTGACGTTTCACGACGGCTCTCCCCTGACCGCCCGGGCCGTGCGGCAGAGCTTCCTGCGGGTGCTCGATCCCAAGAGCACTGGAGGCCGCGCGTGGCCCCTGTTGCCGCTCGAAGGAGCGCGGGATTTCGCCTCCGGGAACGCAACGGACGTGCGCGGCATCGCCCTGCTCGGCGACTCGAGCATCGCGCTGACGCTGAGCGAGCCGCTCGCGGTGTTCCCCAAGTTCCTGGCGATGCCGGTAGCCTCGATCGCGCCGGCCGATCCTCAGGAGCTGGGCACGCACCCCAACGGGACCGGTCCCTGGCGGTTCGCCGGCTGGGCGCACGATGACGCGCTCCGGTTCGCCCGCAACCCGGACTATTGGGGCGGTGCCCCGCACGCCGACTCGCTCACCGTCCGGATCATCCCGGACCAGCTGGTCCGGGCCGCCGAATTCGAATCCGGGCGGCTCAGCGTGGTCGAGGTCCCGTTCGGCGAAACCGCGCAATGGCGGCAACGCCACCCGACGTGGCTCCAGGAGAAACCCGCGCTGCGCGTCACCTACGTGGCGCTCAACAATCGCCGTGGCCCGCTGCGGGACGTCCGCGTGCGCCAGGCCATCAATCATGCCGTCAACGTGCCGCAGATTCTGACGACGGTCTGGGGCGGCCGCGGTATTCTGGCGCGTGGGGCCGTCCCGCCGAGCCTTCCGGGCGGGGATACGACGCGCGCCGCGTACGCCTACGATCCGGCCCAGGCTCGCCGGCTGCTCCAGGACGCCGGGTTCGCACAGGGGTTCGCGCTGCAGCTGTGGCGCACCGCGGACAACCTGACCCTGGGGCGCGTCGCCCAGGCAATCCAGACCGACCTGGCCCAGGTGGGCATCCGGGTCGAAATCGTCGAGCGCGACGCATCCAGCCAACGGGAGGCGGCTCGCGCGGGCAACGCCGACATGGCGGTGCTCGATTGGTGGGCCGACTACCCCGACGGGGACAACTTCCTGTATCCATTATTTCACAGCGCCAGCGCCGGCCGGGGCGGCAACTACGCCTTCTACTCCGATGCCACGACCGATTCGTTGATTCTCGCCGCCCGCCGGACCCAGGACGACGCCGCGCGCAGCGAGCTGTACCGGCGGATCGACGATCGAGTGCACGGCGCCGCGCCGTGGCTGTACCTGTGGTTTCCGGTCGATCTCTGGGCCGTTTCTCCCACGATCACCGGCTGGGAGCTCCCGGTGATCTTCAACGGGCAACGCTGGACCGAGGCGCACCGCGTGCCATGACGGGATTCGTGGGGCGGCGACTGCTGCTCGTCATCCCCACGCTGTTGGGTGTCCTGGTAGCGGCGTTCTTGCTGTTGGAGGTGGCCCCGGGCGACCCCGTGCAGGAGATGGTGGGTGAGCGAGCCGATTCACTCACGATGGCCCGGTTGCGCGCCGAGCTGCATCTCGACGACCCCCTGCCGGTGCGATTCGGACACTACCTGGGCGGCGTGGTGCGGGGGGATTTGGGACGCTCCTACATCACCCGCCGGCCGATCGCCACCGACCTGATGGAGCGATTCCCGAAAACCGCCCAGCTGGCGCTGGCGGCGATGGGCTTCGCCGCCTTGACCGGCATCACGCTCGGCGTCCTCGCCGCCGTACGGCCCGGCGGCCTCGCCGACCGCGCGGCGATGCTGCTGTCCTACCTCGGCGTGTCCTTCCCCGTGTATTGGGTCGGATTGCTCCTCATCCTGTTGTTCGCGGTCACGCTGCGCTGGTTGCCGCCATCGGGATCGGGGAGCCTGGCGGCCTTGATCCTCCCGGCCGCCACGCTCGGCATGCGCTCGGTCGCGGTTCTGGCGCGCATGACCCGTGGGGCGATGCGCGAGGCCCTCGCCAGCGACTACATTCGAACCGCGCGCGCCAAAGGTCTTCCCGATCGCCTCGTGTGGTTGCGGCACGCGCTGCGCAACGCCCTGGTCCCGGTGATCACGGTCCTGGCGCTCGATACCGGCAGCTATCTCACCGGCAGCCTGCTCACCGAATCGATTTTCGCGTGGCCGGGGCTGGGGCGGTATGTGCTGACGGCGATCGAGAAGCGCGATCTGCCGGCTATTGAAGGCGGCATCCTGTTCATGTCCGTCGTGTTCGTGCTGGTCAACCTCGTCGCGGATCTCCTGTATGCGAAAGCCGATCCTCGCATCGCTTACGACTAACGCCCTGCTCGCGGCGCTCGCCGTCGCGCAAGGGACCGCAGCCCCCGAGACCGCGACGCCCGTGGCCGCCCGACGCGGTGGGCTCGTCCAGCGACTCGATGCGCTGCTCGACCAGCCGCCCTTCAATCGCGTGAGCTGGGGCGTCTCGGTCGTGGACGACCGCGGGCGGTCGTTGTACCAGCGCAATGCCGACCGCCTGTTCGTGCCGGCCAGCAACACCAAGCTGGTCGTCGCGGCCGTCGCCACCGCGCTCCTGCCCCCGACCTACCGGATGCGCACCAGCGTGTACGTGAACGGCACGCTGCAGGACGGCGTGGTGGACGGCGACCTGGTGCTGTATGGCCGCGGTGATCCGACGTGGTCCGAGCGCTGCTTCGGCGTCGATACGCTCGCGCCCGGCGCCTGCGATTCGACCTTCACGGCGATCGACGCCATCGCCGAGTCGCTGCTCGCCCGGGGCGTGCGGCACGTCACCGGCAAGATCGTGGGCGACGGGTCGTATTTCGAGCCGACGCTGGTCCACCCGTCCTGGAACGTGTTCGACACCAACTGGTGGTACGCCGCCCCGGTATCCGGGCTCGGCTTCCACGACAACAGTGTCGACTTCCGCATCACCCCCGCCGAGTCGGTGGGCCCTCCACCCACGATCACCTGGTCGCCCGAGCTGGGCATGTTTTCGTTCGAGAATCGCGCGCGCACCGGTCCCCGCGGTCGCTCGACGATCGGTGACAACTTCTATCGGGTGCCGGGGACGATGGATATCTGGGCGGAAGGCACCGCCGGGCTAGGCCGCGATCCCTGGATCGAGAGCTTCGCCCTTCCCGATCCCAATCGCTACGCCGCCCGCGCGCTCGCCTACGCCCTGCAGCGCCGCGGCGTCGCGGTGGAAGGAGGGGCGAGCAGTACCACCGACTCGCTGGCGACCCGGGCCGCGCGGTGTTGCGGGGCTCCGATTGCGGAATACTTGGGACGGCCGCTCCCGGACATCGTGTTCCCCATCCTCAATACCAGCCAGAACTGGTTCGCGGAGATGTTGCTCAAGACGCTGGGCCGGGAAGTGTCTGGCCAGGGGAACTGGGACGCCGGGCTCGAGGCGGAGCGTCGCTTCCTCATCGATTCGGTGGGTATCGACTCGACGGCGTTCTCGCTCGAGGACGGCTCGGGGCTGGCGGCGGGCAACCTCGTCTCTCCCAATGCCTTTACCAAGCTCCTCAGCTTCATGTCCGCCCACCCCCGGCGCGCGCCGTTTTTCGCGGCGCTCCCCCGCTCCGGTCAACCGGGGTCGCTGCTGCGACGCTTCCTCGGCACTCCGCTCGAGGGCCGCGTGATCGCCAAGACCGG
>Ga0187894_10007231_pt1 | contig 10566 bp, 4 predicted proteins | sample GBC1701081metaG_FD_136650 | JGI IMG/M metagenome (GOLD analysis project Ga0187894, IMG submission 136650) | White microbial mat communities from a lava cave in the Kipuka Kanohina Cave System on the Island of Hawaii, USA - GBC170108-1 metaG ... | reverse complement strand
GCTGGCGCTCAAGGCGAGACTTTCCGCCGATGGATTGAACGATGTGCCATAAGAGAAATAGATGCTGCCGATGCTCTGCGGTTTATAGACCACCGCGCCGCGCCAGCTTGTCATGCGGTCAACGCGATTGAATGCCGCTATTGGCGCGACAAACTGGCGAAAATCGGCGGCGAATCGCTCCCAACGCACGCCGCCTACCAATTCCCATTTCTCACCGAGTTTTATGGTATCCAGAGCATAAGCGGCAACCGTCCTGCCGACGGTGCGAACCCGCGAGCTAATTGTCGAATTGCCTGAAAAACGCTGAGTGGTATCGGGATTAAGTAAACTCGTGGTCGGCACATTGGTAAATGTCCGTCGCGTCGGCTCTGACAATTCGCGCCCAATCTCCAAACCGCCAACCAGCGTATGCTTAATAAAACCTGTGCTGAATCGCGCCGTCACATCGGTCTGGTTTTGCAAAAAGGTTTCGTCGCTCTTCGCCGTAATCTGATTGCGATTGACGATGATGGAACGAAGCGGCGTTGTCGGTGTCACCGTTCCGGCAATGCGGGCTTCGCTAATCTGCACGTCACGGCGGTAATAGGAATACCGTAGCTGACTTCGCACACTGATATTCTGATTGAAATTGTGTTCCAGTTTAACAGTGCCGATGTCAACGCTGGTCTTGAGGAAATTGCCTCTGCGGAAGCCGTAATAATTGTCTCGCGGTACTGGCGCAGGAGCATTAAAGAGCCACGGTATGCCGTAGTCGGGTATGTCGTTCGCCGTCTGATGCAGATAACTGAGCGTCAGGCGCGTCGGCGTTCCCAAGCCCATGGTCAGCGACGGAGCAATACCGTAGCGCCGGTTTTCGGCAATGTCACGACCGGCAACCCCCGCATCGGTTCCCATCAGGTTCAAGCGAAACGCCGTTCCCGTTCCAAGTTTGCCGAGGGGTTGATTGAGGTCAACCGTTAGCCGTCGGGTTGCATCCGTACCGAAATTGACGGAGCCGCTCATAAAGCGATTCATCTGCGGCATCTTGGATGCTTGATTGACGATGCCGCCGGTTGTGCCGCGTCCGAAGGTCACAGAAGACGGTCCCTTTAAGACTTCGACCTCTTCAAGATTGAACGGGTCACGATAGTAGCTGCCGAAATCGCGCATCCCGTCAATAAAGATGTCATTGCGAGCCGTGAAGCCACGCACCGTTAAGCTGTCGCCCTGCGCTCCACCTTCACCAGCGGCGAGGCTGATGCCCGCGACATTTCGCAGGGTGTCGCGCAAGGTCGTTGCGCCTTGCGCTTCGATTACCTGACGCGGCAAGACGCTGATGGATTGCGGCGTGTCGCGCAGTGGTTCGGTATATTTTGGCGAGATGGTCGAGCTATCGCCGGTCACCTCAATCGTCTCTTTGACCGCTTCCAGTTCGAGAGTTACGCTGGTCGCGCCGGTGAAGCGATAGCTGATGCCTGTACCTGTTAAGAGTTGCTTTAATGCCTGTTCGACTTTGAAAACGCCGGAGACACCGGGAGAGTTGATGGTGCGAATCGCCTGGTGTTCAACTTCAATGCGAATCCCGGTAGTATTTTGATAGGCGCTCAATACCAAATCGAGCGCTCCTGGCGGAATGTCAAAGCGTTGGGCGGGCGACGGCGTTTGCGCCAGCGCATAGATGCTTGCCGGTAAGCGTTGCGAACTTTTGGCGCTGGCTGCCGGGAGCGTGATACCGCTAAGGGCAGCGCCGGCGACAATGGCGCTGGCTGTGCCTATTGCCAACCAGTTTCGGAAACCATTAGGGCTGGCTGGCTGTTGGTTTTTCTTCGCTTTCTTACGACGATTCTTTTTGACGCTGATTTTCATCACCTTCCTCCAGAGAAATAGAAATGCGTGAGCAGATAACGCCGCAAAGCGATTGGCTCTGGCGTTGCCTAAGAAGCGATTGGGAAAATCGGCAAACGAGTTGTGTTACATTCAGCAAGCAAAATGATGTCGCAAACATCTTGGCGTATCTGCGCGAAATTTGGCTAACTCTCTTTTGCTCTGTACTTTACAGAGACTTTTCAAATCGCTTCTCAGGGCTGCGGGAATGGTTCGCGGCAGCGATTAAGAGTCACACTTATAAAGCGGACAGCCTTTGCAGGCTTTGCTTTTTTTCCACTTTTTACAGCATTTCTTCTTAGATCGTTGATTATTCATAGACTTCTTAACCTTTACGGGGCGAATCTCACTCGCTGCATAGGGTCAACCCATTGCCGTCAAGCGATGGTAAAGTTTGGCGTTTCTTAGTTGCGCCGGACTTGTCTATCGTTTTGCGGAATGAGGTATATCTTCCTTTGGATGGTGTGCTAGAATAGCGTCTGCACGCCACCCGTCAATGAGCAATCCAGACCGGGTTGGTCGGTGTATCAAAAGCCTTTGGCGCTCCACCGCCGAAGGCTTTTTCTACTTTCCTCAAAATCAATCATCTTTCATAGATGGTTTTGATTTTGAAAATCACTTTCAAGATTGGCAGAATACGACTTCTTCCTATTGCTTGTCAAGCATTTTTTTTGTGGTAGCGAAGGTAGCGTAAACGGTCAGGTTACGGTATTGATGAGGCAACCCTTTGAGAGCAATAGAAGCGATTGGGAAGCGGTCTGCCTATCTTTCAAATCTGCCAAATCACCACGCAAACTGACCGTTTACGCTGCCTTGCTTTTGCAACGCCGCAAACTAACCATTTACGCCACCTCTTAGCCTGCTTTTCTCTCAATATGCCTTGGGCAAGTTCCCGGTGTCACCAATGCGGCGGCTGGCACAAACCACTCTGCGTCAAATTGATTATTCTTGACAGTTGCTCTGGTGTTCTGGTACATCTGCACTGAAAGTATTCAGCGGACTACCCCTAACGGTTAGTGTTTCACATCGTCGGATGAGGCGAACGACGATAACAAGATCATCACCGGCAGCAGCTCTCTCTGCGCTGCAAACCTTACATTTGCCAGTGATGTCATAAAAAAGCATGGGTATTTCAATGACTGAGTTGCTTTCCTGGTGGGAGATCAATCAATGAGTGAGATTAACTGGGCGAGCCTGTTGACAGGCGAAGATGTGGAAGGTCTATGGAGCGGACTCTATCAACTCATCTCACGCCATCCTGCCGTCCGCCCACTGCACTTTGCCACCGATGGCGCTGCCGTCATTTCGCCTTTTGAAATCAATGCCGATTTAACGCAGGAACTCTTTCTCGAACTCTTCCAGAAACAACGCTTTGACCACTACTTATTTAACGAATACAGCGATGTCGAGATTGAAAACGAAATCGCTTATATCGAAGTGCCTAATCTGGTTGGCGCACGACTTCGCAAACGCTACCCGGAATCCTTCCGTATGGCTCGCCGCGTCAGCGCCCTCTTAAAATCAAGCCCGCGTTTTCGGCGCTTTGGCATTGACGAAGCAAACGGCAGCGCCGAAGTCGCCAAAAAGAAGCGTGGTCGTCCGGCAAAAAACGGCAAAGCAATAGCTTCTGTCGTCGAGGTTGATGAGGATGACGAATTGGAAACCCTCGGCGATTTAACCGGCGAAGAGTTAGGTCTGCCCAAAGCAGCGCCCGTCAGACGCCAGCGCATGGTCAATCAACTTTTCGGCTTGAACGAATGGCGCTTGATCAAGCCGTTACGCGACACCGGACATTTTTCGGAGAGCGTGAAAAGTGTGCCAATGCGGAAACGCGACCGCCGCATTGTTGGGCGTTCCGGCACATCGCAACTGATTCTCTCGAATCCTGACCTCGAAGATTTGCTGGTGGAAATTTTTGAAGCGATAGATTCACCCGCCGATGTTCGCACACTTCGACAACTAACACTCTCTAAAATTCCGCTACAGGATTACAATGTCGCTTCGCTCGATGAAGAATTGAGTATCAGCAGCAATGGTTCGACGTTGCGGCGTGACCCGGCAGACACCCGCGAGACTGCCGAAGATTCGCTCTTACGGCAAGAGAAGAACCGCTACGTTGCCGGACTCGCCAACGATTTTCTGCACGCTCTACGACGGCTAGTGAATCATAATGAAAGGCGTTATTCCCGTCTGCTTTCGACCCTCTGGCATTGTTATTACGACCCGCAGAATCCTTCGCAACTGGAGATTGCCGAACAGCTTGGCGTCTCCGATTCTCTGGTTAGTGACAATCGCCGTATCATTGAATATGAATTGAAGAAGCTGCGTCTTTCGGTCGAAGAGGGCGCGGTCTTTTCCGAATCCCTGCGGATGCTCGTCGCGCCAACCACCATCATCAATTGACCTGTCTGCTTATCGTCTGCTAATTCCCGATGGTATAGCGTTTGCTCTCTTATGATCATGCAAGGTTTTGCTGAAGGATATTTACAAACTTTGTAAGAAAATCATACGAATTCGGGAGATGTAGACGATGAAAAAACGTATTCAATCCATTTTAACGACAACCGCGTTTTTGGCATTTAGCATTGCCGCGCCGTTTACTTTCGCGCAGGAAGACACCACTAAAGCCAAACCGACAGCGGGCGGACAGATGAAAGAAGCCGGTAAAGAGACTGGCAAAGCCGGCAAGAGTCTGGGCAGCAATGTCAAAAAGGGGCGCGTTGTGCGCGGCGGCAACCGCTTCGGCGTTCACATGGGACACGCTGGCAAAAATGTCGGTAAAGGTACAGTAACTGGCACGAAAAAAGTAGTACGCGGAACCAAAAAGGTTGCCAAAAAGACCGGCAGCGCCATCAAAAAAGCGGTGACTCCGTAATCATAGTCAACCCATATTTTTTTCGGCAAGGGGGCGGTTTTTGTCCCCTTTGCTGTGTTTCAATCCGCCTTTCACCCGACAATAACTCTACTTCCATTCACTTCATCCTGCACCCATCCGAAACATCATTCCATAGCTACGGTAGTAAACCGTCGGCTCTTTGCGCTTTGCAGAAAATTTTATCCGGCTGGAATATAACGTTGCTGCTGCGGCATTACTAAAGTGAAATTGAAAGCAAGAGTGCAGGTGAAATCGCCCGCGTTTTTCGTGCTGCCGCAAAAGCTCATCTCGAAAACACCCGGCGATAAGTAGTTCAAAACCGGTTTACCTGCTGAGAATTACAGAAGCAACAAATGGGTGTGAAACAATTTTATGAGTCTGTATTCGGGAGTGACGATATGACCAACGAAAAGAAGCGCATCGTTATTTTAGGCGGCGGTTTTGCGGGCGTTTATACGGCGCAGTATCTCGAAAAAGAACTGCGTCGCGGCGATTTTGAAATTGTGCTGATTAACAAAGAGAACTACTTTGTCTTTCAGCCGATGTTGCCGGAAGTCATTTCCGGCACAATCGGCTTGCTTGATACCGTCAGCCCGATTCGTCGCTTGCTGCCGAAGACCATTCTGCACGTCCGCGATGTGGAAGCGATTGATTTGCAGAACAAGACCATTACTACCAGTCAGGGCTTCAAACCGCATCCGCACATCATCGGCTACGACCATCTGGTTTTGGCGCTCGGCAATGTCACCGATTTTCGCGGGCTGCGCGGGCTGCCGGAACACGCCATGCCATTCAAGAACCTTTCCGACGCGCTCTACCTTCGCAATCACGTCATTCGCGCCCTTGAAGAAGCGGCTATCGAAGACCACGATATGGATTTGCGCCGTCAACTGTTGACCTTCATAGTTGCCGGAGGCGGTTTTTCCGGCGTTGAAGTCTGCGCCGAATTGAATGACTTTGTGCGCCGCGTAGCCAAGAATTATATGGGCATCAATCCGCAAGAGATTCGCGTTATTCTTCTCCATTCACAGGACAGAATTCTGCCTGAAATGTCCGCGAAACTGGCGCTCTTTGCTCAGGATATTCTGATGAAGCGCGGTGTTGAAATTCGCTTGAATACCCGACTGGAAGCAGCAACCGGCGAATCAGCAATCCTACATGGCGGCGAAGAGATTCCGACGCGCACACTGGTTTCTACCGTGCCAAGTTCGCCGCATCCGTTGATTGAAAATCTCGATTTGCCAAAACAGCAAGGCAAACTCATAACCAACGCTTTTCTTGAAGTCGAAGGCGCAAAAGATGTTTGGGCATTGGGCGATTGCGCTCTCGTCCCGGCTCCCGATGGTAACGGCTACGCGCCGCCGACCGCGCAACACGCCATTCGACAAGGCAAGACCGCCGCCCACAACATAGTTGCCGCGATTCGCGGCGGCAACCCGAAAAAGTTTGACTTCAATGGTTTGGGGCAGATGGGTTCGCTTGGGCATCGCTCCGCCGTAGCGCAGATTTTCGGCATCAACATTTCGGGCTTTATCGCCTGGTGGATGTGGCGGACGATTTATCTGATGAAGTTACCGGGCTGGGGCAGACGCTTGAAGGTGGCAACCTCGTGGTCGCTCGACCTCTTTTTAGAGCCGGAATTGATTCAGTTGAAACTCGCCGCTTCCTCCGGGCTGGTGCAGGAACACTTTGAGCCGGGGCAGGCAATCTTTCATCAAGGCGATTTGGGCGACCGGATGTATATGATTTTGAGCGGCGAAGCGGAAGTTGTTCGCACCGATGATGGCAAAGAAACGGCGCTTGCGCGTCTACAACAGGGCGAATACTTCGGTGAAATGGCGCTGTTAAATCATAGTGTGCGCGGCGCGACGGTGCGTTGCACCAAACCGATGAATACCTTGAGCATTCCCAAGAGCGAATTCAGCACCTTAGCGGCATACCTGCCGGAGATGCGACGCAGCGTTGAGAATTTGTCCGATGCCCGAACGCAGGCAAATGACGCAACGCTGACGAGCCAATCGGCAGAACCGCAAGAGATGCTCGCGGCTTCCTGAGCAGCCAGAGCATTTTAGTCCGGAGTCCGTAGCGCTTAGTCCGTAGTTAGTAGCTTCCCGTTATATCCCACTTGTTGACTGAACAAGTAAGAGTACAACGAGAAGCTACTAACTACGGACTAAGCGCTACGGACTCCGGACTCTCTTATCTTTCTCGCCAATAAACTTGATTGCTGAATCATAGTGAAGTATGATGCCGCCTCGCCAAACGCTGTGCAAATCGGTAATCGCCTAATCTGTAATCCTGCCGTAGGCGAATGAGGTTTTCGACTCAGCTGCGCCGGCGCTGGAAGAAATGGCATCGGCAGCGCAAGGAATACAAATCTCATTCTGCTACTATGCGGCAGGGATAAGCTGACATTGATAAAAAGAAAACCATAGGAGCAGAGATATGAAAGCAACCACCAAACCATTGACCAAACGCGAGGCATGGAAAGCCCTTGCCAAGCACCACAAACAAATTCAGGAAGTGCATTTACGAGACCTCTTCAAAAAAGACCCGAAACGCGGCAAACGGCTGACCGCCGAGGCAATCGGGCTTTATCTCGATTACTCGAAGAACCGCGTCACCGATGAGACGCTTAAACTCTTGCTGCAACTGGCGGAAGAATCGGGCTTGAAAGAGAAAATCAACGCCATGTTTCGCGGCGAGAAAATCAATATCACAGAGAATCGGGCGGTGCTGCACGTTGCCCTACGCGCTCCGAAAGGCAAGACGATTAAGGTTGACGGCAAGAACGTCGTGCCTGAGGTTCACGCCGTTCTCGACAAGATGGCGGAGTTCGCCGACCGCGTGCGGAGTGGCGCGTGGAAAGGTCATACCGGCAAGCGCATTCGCAATGTCGTCAACATCGGCATTGGCGGATCCGATTTAGGTCCGGTTATGGCTTATGAAGCTCTGCGACAGTACAGCGAACGAAGCATGACGTTTCGCTTCGTTTCTAATGTAGATGGCACGGACTTTGCCGAAGCGGTGCAAGACCTCAACCCGGCGGAAACCCTCTTCATCGTCTCCTCAAAAACCTTTACGACTCTGGAGACGATGACCAACGCGCACACCGCCCGCAACTGGTTACTCGCCGGACTAAAAGGCAAACAAAATGCCGTCGCCAAGCATTTTGTCGCCGTTTCGACGAATGCGGCGGAAGTGACGAAGTTCGGCATTGACACCGCTAATATGTTCGAGTTCTGGGATTGGGTCGGCGGGCGTTACTCGATGGATTCAGCTATCGGTCTGGCGACGATGGTAGCGATTGGACCAGATAACTTCCGCGCTTTGTTGAGCGGCTTTCATCAGATGGATGAGCATTTCCGCAGCGCTCCCTTCAAGCGCAACCTGCCGGTGCTTATGGGTCTGCTGGCAGTCTGGTATAACGACTTTTTTAAGGCTCAAACGGTTGCCGTACTGCCTTACGAGCAATATCTGAAACGCTTTCCGGCGTATTTGCAACAACTGACGATGGAGAGCAACGGCAAGCACGTAACCCTAAGCGGGGCAACGACGAAGTATGCGACGGGCCCGATTTACTGGGGCGAGCCGGGGACGAACGGACAGCATTCCTTCTACCAGTTGATTCATCAGGGAACTATGCTGATTCCTTGCGACTTCATCGCCTTTGCCAAGCCCTTGAATGAACTTGGCCGCCATCATGACATTCTCATGGCAAATGTCTTGGCGCAGAGCGAGGCGCTGGCATTCGGCAAAACACAGGAGCAAGTCGAGGCGGAAGGCACGGCGGATTGGCTCGTGCCGCATCGCGTCTTTGACGGCAATCGTCCATCAAATACGGTTCTTGCCGAAACGCTGACGCCGGAGACGCTGGGCAAGCTGGTTGCCCTTTACGAACATTCGGTCTTTACTCAAGGGGCGATCTGGGACATTAACTCGTTTGACCAATGGGGCGTCGAGCTTGGCAAGGTTCTGGCACAGAACATCGTGCCGGAACTCGAAAGCGAGGATGAACCCAAACTCGGACATGACAGTTCAACCAATACCTTGATTCGTCGTTATCGCAGTCTCAAGTGAGGAAGTAGGATGTAGGATTTAGACATAGCGGGCAACCGCTCCTTCTCCTAAATCCTAGCTCCTGCATCCTACTTTCTCTGAAGCGGTATCAGCAAAAAGATTTCTTTGCTGGCAAAAATCGGAAAACCCGTTTGCTGTCGTAGGGGAAGATGTTCAAGCTAAAAAGCCTGAATAATGGTCGCCAAATCGTGGCAAAGACCAATGAAAGCGTCTGCATCTTCACTTTTAGACGACTTCAAAAAATTTTAACGCTTTTTTCAGCCCGAAAAGGGCAAACTATTTCACAAACCTGTTGCAAAGATTCGCGGTTAGCGATAGCGTTGTCGCTGCATTTTTTTCCGCTGTTTGCAATACTCAATCCCAAATCTATCTGAAAGGGGACTAAACGTGGACACGAAAAACATTGAAACTCTCTCCGTAAACACGATTCGCACCTTGTCAATGGACGGCGTGCAGAAAGCCAATTCAGGTCATCCCGGTACGGCAATGGCAATGGCTCCGGTCGTTTACACCATCTGGCAACGATTTTTACGCTTCGATCCTGCTGATCCTATTTGGCCCAACCGTGACCGTTTCGTATTGTCCATCGGTCACGCTTCTATGCTGCTCTATTCCATCCTGCACCTGACGGGCGTTAAATCGGTCAATCCGAGTTATGAAGCCCTCGGCGAACCGTCCGTCACCCTTGAGGACATCAAAGGTTTCCGGCAACTCGACAGCAAATGTCCCGGACACCCGGAATATCGCTGGACTTCCGGCGTTGAAACGACTACCGGACCGCTCGGACAAGGCGTTGCCACCAGCGTCGGTATGGCGATAGCCAGCAAATGGATGGCGGCACACTATAACCGTCCCGACTTTGAGATGTTCAATTATGACGTTTACGCGCTTTGCGGCGACGGTTGTATGATGGAAGGCGTTTCCAGCGAAGCGGCGTCACTCGCCGGTCACTTGAAACTCTCGAACCTCTGCTGGGTTTACGACAATAACAAAATCACTATCGAAGGCAATACGGCGTGGTCATTCAGCGAAGACGTAGCGACGCGCTTTGTCGCTTACGGCTGGAACGTCACCCGCGTCAGCGATGCCAATGACCTCGATACGCTGAGTCGCGCTTTCAACACCTTTAAGAACGAACGAGAGCGCCCGACGCTGATTATCGTTGATTCGCACATCGCCTGGGGAGCGCCGAACAAACAGGACACCCATGCGGCGCACGGCGAACCGCTTGGCGAAGAAGAGATTAAATTGACGAAGCGCAACTACGGCTGGCCCGAAGATGCGAAATTCCTCGTGCCGGATGGCGTCTACGAACATTATCAGGAAGGCATCGGCAAACGCGGGGCGGAATTACGTGCTGCCTGGATGGCGAAATTTGAGGAATACCGCAAGGCACATCCTGACCTTGCCGATCATCTCTACCGGATGCAGAAACGCGAATTGCCGGAAGGCTGGGACGCAACAATTCCTGTATTTCCTGCCGATCCGAAAGGCGTTGCCGGACGCGATTCGTCAGCCAAAGTTCTGAATGCGCTGGCGCAGACGGTGCCGTGGTTGATTGGCGGTTCGGCTGACCTTGCGCCGTCAACCAAGACACGATTGACCTTTGAGGGCGCGGGCGACTTTGAGGCGGGCAGCTACGGCGGGCGTAACTTCCACTTCGGTATCCGTGAACACGCCATGGGTTCAATTCTTAATGGCTTGTCACTGTCAAAGATTCGTCCTTACGGCTCGGGCTTTTTAATCTT
>Ga0187894_10007230_pt1 | contig 10567 bp, 7 predicted proteins | sample GBC1701081metaG_FD_136650 | JGI IMG/M metagenome (GOLD analysis project Ga0187894, IMG submission 136650) | White microbial mat communities from a lava cave in the Kipuka Kanohina Cave System on the Island of Hawaii, USA - GBC170108-1 metaG ... | reverse complement strand
CCTTCGCGCTTCGCGTCCGCATCGTCGCCATCGCCGCCTTCGCCTCCGCCTTCTTCATCGCCGCCCGGGCCACTGCCGTCCGCGCCCTGCGCCGCTTCACGCTCCTTGGCGATGTCGGCCTGCGCCGTGCGCACCGTGGCGTCGAAGGTGCCGAAAGTCTCGTCGAGCCGGCGCCCGATCTCGGCGCTGCGGCCGCCTGAACCGCCCGCTCCGCCCGGGCCCTGGCCCGCGTCGCCGCCACCGCCGGTACCGTCAGCATCACCACCGCTAGCGCCACCGGCTCCGCCGATGGTTCCGCTTGGACCGCCGGGAGTACCGCCGCCCGTGCCGGTGCCTGCTCCGCCTGCGGTGCCCGCACTGTCTGCTCCGCCTGCGCCGCCGCCCGTCGCACTGCCGCCGCCGTCGCCGCCACTTCCGGCCGTGGTACCTGCGCCCTGGCTGCCGCCGCCTGAACCCGACTGACCGGGGATGCCCGGCACGCCGCCTGCGCCACCGCCGGACGCGCCGGGCTCGCCACCGGTAGCGCCACCCGGGAGGCCGCCGGGAAGGCTACCCGGCAGGCTTCCGGGGAGACTGCCGACTTGCGGGTCCACGCAACCCTCGACTTTCAGGTCGTCGTCGTCTTCGTCCGTGTTTGGATCGTCCGTGCTGATGCATGGGCGACCGTCGGTGCCCTGGCTGCCGTCGGCGCCGCCCGAGGCGCCGGAATCCGGACCTTGTCCGCCGCCGCCATCCTCGCCCGGCATGGGTATCGGCGCGCTCGCGCCACCCGGTAGCTCGCTCGTCGACGGAAATTCCGAGCTGTCTCCGCCACCGCCGGACGAGCCACCGCCACCGGACGAACCGCCGCCTGACGATCCGCCGCCGCCCGAAGAACCGCCGCCACCGGAGGAACCACCACCGCCCGATGAGCCGCCGCCACCGGAGGAGCCACCGCCGCCAGACGAGCCACCGCCCGACTGACCACCCGACTGTCCGCCTGATTGCCCGCCAGACCGCTGGGTCGATTGCTGGGTCATGCAGCCGATCAGCAGGCCGAGCGCCGCGGCCATCGCGATGGCACGAATGATACGAGTGGGTTTCATTTCAGCCTCCCGACCCGACGCCCGCAAAAGGCGGCCGGTCTTGGGTCGATCCTTCGAACTTGGAGACATTGCCCCGGCATTGGTTCACCGGCCGGCGCCATCCCCGGCTCAGGTTCCCCTGGGGGGCGCCGGGATATCTTCGCCCTTCAGGAAGGCCCCAAGCTGGCCGGCAAGCCGGTCACAGGCGGTGCCCTGCACGCGCGCGATGAACGGCAGCGGCACCACGACGCCGACCAGGGCCGAGGTACCCGTGACGTTGGTCGTCAGCGAACCTGCGGAGCGGGCCGTGTTGAGGTCCCAGATCGTCGCCTCGTAATCGGACTCCTTCTCCCACCAGCCGAAGCCGATACAACCGCCGCCCGCAGGGCCGATGGTGCAGGTGATCGAACCGCCGCTGTCGGTCTGCCGCGTCGCGCCGTCGATCCAGACGATGTAGCGCACGCCGCTCTCGGCGACGCGCGCGGCGACGACGTCCTTCGCGAGCAGTTTGCTCACGCCCTCCGGACGTTGCGGCGCGGTCGAGGGCTCGAGCCAGGGAAACATCGAGTCCACGAAGGCGTCGTTCGCGCGCACCTGGATGCCGGTCTTGCTCGCCATCTTGGCGCTGACGCAGTCCATGAACTCGTCTTCGGCCGTGATGCCCTCGACGTGGGGTTTCGCGAGCAGCACGACTGCCTCGTGCGAGGCGATCTGGGTCGTGAGCTGGCGGTCCTCGTCGAGCTGCGCCGTCATGCAGCCCGTGAGCAGCAGCAGCGTCGCAGCGCCGGTGCCGGAGCGACACATCGAATAACCTGTCGTGCGCATCATGAAAATCCTCTTCCGAATGCGCTCCCCGCGAGTCCCGAGTATACGCCCGGGTCACCACAGTTCCATCTGTCCGGGCGTGCGGTTTGGCGGCCGAAAGTGCGCCGTCGTGAGCGGCTCCGAGCGGCCGCTGACCAGGCCGTGTTTCCTGCAGGCCGCGTCGAAGCGACGTCGGAGGAGCTCAGCCCAGGGGCCCTGGCCTCGCATGCGGTGGCCGAAGCGCGGGTCGTTGTCGCGGCCGCCGCGCAATTCGCGGATCCGGTGCCGCACTTTCTGCGCGCGGTCCGGGAAATGCAGGTCCAGCCACTCAAAGAAGAGGTCCCTCACTTCGCCCGGCAGGCGCAACAGGACATAACCCGCCGTCGTCGCGCCCGCGGCGGCCGAGGCATCCAGCACCGCCTCGAGCTCGTGGTCGTTGATGGCGGGCACCACCGGGGCGTACATGACACCGACCGGAATCCCCGCCTCTGCCAACTTGCCGATCGCCGCCAGGCGCGCCCGCGGGGAGGCGGCGCGCGGCTCCATGCGCCGCTTCAGCGCGTCGTCGAGCGTCGTCACACTGACAAACACCTTGACCAGTCGTTCCGCGGCGAGCCGGCCGAGCACGTCGAGATCGCGGACGACGAGCGCGCCCTTGGTCACGATCGTGACCGGATGATTGGCTTCGGCGAGGACATCCAGGATCGAGCGTGTCACGCCGAGCGTGCGCTCGAGCGGCTGGTAGGGGTCGGTGTTCGCGCCCAGGTTGATGGCGCTCGGCTTGTAGGACCGGCGGTTCAGTTCCTCACGCAAGTGCGCCGCCGCCTCTTTCTTGTAGAAGAGCCGTGTCTCGAAATCGAGGCCGGCGGACAAGTTCATGTAGTTGTGACTTGGGCGGGCATAGCAATAAGGGCAGCCATGACTGCATCCGCGGTACGGATTGATCGATTGCTCGAATGGAATGTCCGGCGAGCTGTTGCGCGTGATGACGCTCGCCGGCGGCTCGGGCTGCACGATCGTCCCGAGCGGCGGCAACGGTTCATCGGCGATGCCCCAGCCGTCGTCGACGCGCTCGAGCGTGAGCGATTCGAAGCGGCCGGCGCGATTCGACAGCGCTCCCCGTGTCTTGTCCGGTCTCGACCGCATACTGTACGGATATACAGTCATGCAGCGAACGGGTCAAGCCCGGGTGGCGGGCTCCGGAAACTCGTCGATTCGGCGCAGTGCAGGGAACCACCGCATCCAGAGGCCCGCGATCGCGACGCTTGCAAGGCCGCCCACCACGATGGCGGGCTTGACGCCCCACCACGCGGCAGTGACGCCCGACTCGAACTCGCCGAGCTCGTTCGAGGCGCCGATGAAGACCGCGTTCACGGCGCTGACGCGGCCGCGGATCGTGTCCGGCGTCTCGAGCTGCACCAGCATGTGGCGGATGTAGACGCTCACCATGTCGGAGGCGCCGATCACGACGAGCGCCGCGAGTGACAGCAGGTAGTGGGTCGAAAGCCCGAAAACAACCGTGGCGATGCCGAACACGGCGACGCCGGCGAACATCTGCGCGCCGACGTGGCGCGTGATCGGCCGCCACGCGAGCGCCATGGCGACGAACGCAGCGCCAATGCCTGGCGCGGCGCGCAACCAGCCGAAACCATCCGGGCCGACGTGCAGGATGTCACTCGCGACCGCGGGCAGGAGCGCCACGGCCCCGCCGAACAGCACGGCGAAGAGATCCAGCGACACGGCGCCGAGAATCACTTTCTTGCGCCACACGAAGCGCAGCCCTTCCAGCAGCGTGTGCCAGCTGTCCGGCGTCTCGGGTCGCGCGGGCTTCCCGGTCTTCACGCCGACGACGAGCAGGAATGCCGCGGCCAGCAGTCCCGCCACCGACGCATAGACGATGTCGGGACCCGCGAGATAGACGAGTCCGCCGACCGCGGGCCCGACGATCGTCGAGACCTGCCAGGTGCTCGAGTTCACGGCGACGGCACGCGAGAACAGCGACGGCGGCACGAGATTCGGCATGATCGCCTGTCCCGCCGGCATCGAAAACGCGCGCGCGATGCCGAACACGACCATCACGCCGAACACGGGCCAGGCGACTTGCAGGCCGGACAGCGTGAAGGCGAGCAATGCGAGCGCGCAGAAGAACTCGAGCGCGATGCAGAGCGCGAGGATCGCGGCGCGGTTCTGCCGGTCCGCGACGTGGCCCGCCGGCAGGACCAGCAACACGAACGGCAGGAACTGCGAAAGTCCTATCAGGCCGAGATCGAGCGGGTTGCCCGTGATCGCGTAGACCTGCCAGCCGACCGCGACGGTCTGCATCTGCACCGCGACCGAGGCGAGCAGGCGCGCCGACAGGAAACGCGTGAAGCTCGGGTACTGGAGCAGCCGGCCAAGCGGCGCTCCCCTGCTCTCGATGGAGGACATGCAGCGCCGGTCAGCGCCCGACGAGCAACCGCAACATGCGCCGGAGCGGTTCGGCCGCGCCCCACAGGAGCTGGTCGCCGACCGTGAACGCGGTGACGTAGTCCTCGCCCATGGCGAGATGGCGCACGCGGCCGACCGCGACGCCGAGCTGTCCGGTGACCGCGGCAGGCGTGAGCGCAGCCAGCGAGGCTTCACGCTGGTTCGGAACGAGGCGCACCCACTCGTGCGCGCCGGTGAGGATGCGTTCGATCTCCGCGATCTTCATCGCGCGCTTCAGCTTGATGGTCACCGCCTGGCTGTGGCAGCGCATCGCGCCGACGCGCACGCAGAGGCCGTCGATCGGCACGGGCGCCGCGGCGAGACCGAGGATCTTGTTGCCCTCCGCGCCCGCCTTCAGCTCCTCTCGGCTGTAGCCGTTGCCGAGGTCACGGTCGATCCAGGGCAGCAGGCTTCCCGCCAGTGGAAAGCCCAGTCGTTCCGCAGGCATGCCGTTCGTGAATGCGGCGCTCGCGCGGCGGTCGATGTCGAGGATCGCGCTCGCCGGCTCGTCGAGCAGCGCGCCCGCGGCGTCGCGCAGGTAGCCCATCTGCAGCAGCAACTCGCGCATCTCGCGTGCGCCCGCGCCCGATGCCGCCTGGTAGGTCATCGTCGTCATCCACTCGACGACGCCCGCACGGAACAGGCCTCCGAACGCCATCAACATGAGGCTCACGGTGCAGTTGCCGCCGATCCAGTCGCGGCGACCCGCGGCGAGCGCAGCGTCGATCACCGGCCGATTGACCGGGTCGAGAATGATGACCGACTCGTCCTTGAGCCGCAGCGCGGAGGCCGCGTCGATCCAGTGGCCGGCCCAGCCGCGCGCACGCAATTTCGGATGCACGGCCTCCGTGTAGTCGCCGCCCTGGCAGGACACGAGGACGTCGCAGCGCGCCAGCGCATCGAGGTCATGCGCGTCGCCGACCCGGTCCGGCCCCTGGCCGACGTCCGGTGCCGCAACGCCCGCCTGCGTCGTCGAAAAGAACCGCGGCGCCACCACGGCGAAGTCGCTCTCGGCGCGCATGCGCTCGACCAGCACGGAACCGACCATTCCGCGCCAGCCGATCATTCCGGTCGTGAGTCTTTCGGTCATGGGCTCGCTTGTGCAGCGCAAAGTGCGCACTATAGCGTGCCGTCGGCAAGGGGCCGAAATGAGCGAAGCTGCGCCGCAATTGTCGATACCGCCCGAAGCCGAGTGGGGACCGACTTTCGACGTTGGCCGGGCCGCCGACGCTTACATCGCGACCATCCCCGCGGCCGACCGCGAGCGATCGGACGCCTATTTCGAAGGCGGCTACTGGATCGGCCTCTGGGGCACGCTGCTGACGGTCGCCCTGTGCGCGCTGCTGCTGCACTTCCGGTTCGCAGCGCGCCTGCGCGACCTGGCCGCATCGCGCGGCCGTGGTCCCTGGGTGCAGTCGCTGGTCGTTGCCATCGGCTTCATGGCCGCGCTCGCCGTGCTCGCGTTGCCCTGGACGCTCTACACCGGCTATTTCCGCGAGCACCAGTACGGGATGTCGAACCTCACGCTGGGCGGGTTCCTCGGCGAGTGGCTGCTTGATACGGCGATCGACGTCGCCGTCATCGGCCTTGCCATCTCCGGCATCTACCGCCTGCTGCGCCGCGTGCGCGAGCGCTGGGTGGCCTGGGCGACCGCCGTGACCTTCCTCTTCGTCCTGTTCGTATTCACGGTCGCGCCGGTGGCCGTCGACCCGCTTTTCAACGATTATCATCCGCTGCCGCCCGGCGAGGTGCGCGAATCCATCCTCGCGCTCGCGACGGAATCGCAGGTGCCGGTGGACGACGTCTTCTGGTTCAACGCCTCCAAGCAGACCAAGCGCATCAGCGCCAACGTCTCCGGCCTCGGCAGCACGGCCCGCATCGCGCTCAACGACAACCTGATGAACGGCACCTCGCTGCCGGAGATCCGCGCGGTCATGGGCCACGAGATGGGGCATTACCGGCTGCACCATGGCCTGAAGCTCGGCCTGGGCTTCACGCTCGCGCTCGGCATCGGCTACCTGGCGGTGAACTACGCCTTCGGCCGCTTCCAGCGCCGGTACGGCGACCGCTGGGGCATCCGCGACCTCGCCGACCCGGCCGGCCTGCCGCTCGCCTTCGCGATCCTCGTCGTGGTGCTGTACCTGCTGACGCCTGTCACGAACACCCTGACGCGCGTGGCCGAGGCGCAGGCGGACGCCTTCGGCCTCGACGCTGCCCGGGAGCCGCACGGATTCGCGTCCGTCGCGATGCGGCTCAGCACCTATCGAAAGCTCGAGCCGGGGGCGCTCGAGGAGGTCGTGTTCTTCGACCACCCGAGTGGGCGGGCTCGGGTTGAGCGGGCCATGAAGTGGCTCGCGGAGCATCCGCCCCAGTAGGCCGGGCGCGCGGGATCCAGTGTAGTCGCTCGCGCGCGGACTTCGCCGGCGGGACTCCCCTCGCTTGCGCCGCCGGAACTTACGCGCTGCGCTCGGGGGTCCCGCTACGGCTCGTCCGAGCGCGCGTGAACTGTTACCTGCTCGGCGTGAGACCCGCCGGAATCAGTCCGAGCAACTCGTCAGACGCCACGACGGATTTCGCGGCGGCGATGTCGGGGGCGAACAGGCGGTCGTGGTCGTAGAAGGCGACGCGCTTCCTGAGCATTGCGTGGGCGGCCTCGAGAGCCGCGCTGGAGGCGAGCGGGCGGCGGAAATCGATGCCCTGCGCGGCCGCGAGCAGCTCGATCGCCAGCACGCCGCGCGTGTTCTCCGCCATCGGCCCGAGCCGGCGCGCGGCGAAGGTCGCCATGCTGACGTGGTCTTCCTGGTTCGCGGAGGTCGGCAGGCTGTCGACCGAGGCCGGGTGCGCGAGCGACTTGTTCTCCGAAGCGAGCGCGGCCGCCGTCACCTGCGCGATCATGAAGCCGGAGTTCAGCCCGCCCTGGCGCACCAGGAACGCCGGCAACTGGCTCAGCGAATCGTCGATCAGCATCGCGATGCGCCGCTCGCTGAGCGCGCCGATCTCGGCGATCGCGAGCGCGAGGTTGTCGGCTGCGAACGCGACCGGCTCGGCATGGAAGTTGCCGCCTGAGAGCACTTCGCCCTCCTGGCCGAACACGAGCGGATTGTCGGAAACGCCGTTCGCCTCGAGCGTCAGCGTGCGCGCGACGTCCTGCACCTGCTGCAGACAGGCGCCGGCCACCTGCGGCTGGCAGCGCAGCGAGTACGGGTCCTGGACGCGGTCGCAATGTTCGTGCGAGCGCCCGATGTCGCTCTCGCCGAGCACGTCACGAAAGGCCGCGGCGACCGCGATCTGCGCGGGCTGGCCGCGGGCGTTGTGGATGCGCGCGTCGAAGGGCGTGCGGCTGCCGAGCGCCGCATCCACCGACATCGCGCCCGTGATGATCGAGCCCGCGAGCAGGTCCTCGGCGGCGAACAGCCCCTCGAGCGCCAGCGCGGTCGAGACTTGCGTTCCGTTCAGGAGCGCGAGCCCTTCCTTCGGGCCGAGCTCGAGCGGCTCGATGCCGGCGGCGCTCAGCGCCGCCCCGCAGTCCTGCTCCTTGCCGCCGATGCGCACGCGGCCCTCGCCGATCAACGCGAGCGAGAGGTGCGCAAGCGGCGCGAGGTCGCCGGAAGCACCGACCGAGCCCTGCGAGGGTACGACTGGGTGGATGCCCGCGTTCACGAGCGCGAGCAGCCGCTCGATCACGACCGGCCGCACGCCCGAGAAGCCGCGCGCAAGGCTTGCGGCCTTCAACACCATCACGAGACGCACGCTCGTATCCGCGAGCGGCGCGCCGACGCCCGCCGCGTGCGAGCGCATGAGGTAGAGCTGCAATTTTGCGAGCTCGTCGTCCGAGATGCGGGTCTTCGCGAGCTTGCCGAAGCCGGTGTTGATGCCGTACAGCGACTCGCCCGCGGCGAGCCGCGCACGCACGGCCGCGAGCGCCGCCTCGACCGGTGAGCGCCAGCCGTCCGTGAGCGCGACGGCGTCCGTTCCGCGCGCAACGCGGCGCAGCTCCGCCAGCGAGATCGCGCCAGGCTTCAGCGTGACGGTCGTCATCAACGCACGGAAGGCAGGTCGAGCCCCTGCGCGCGCGCGCAGGCTATCGCGAGCTCGTAGCCCGCGTCTGCGTGACGCATGACCCCGGTTCCCGGGTCGTTGCGCAACACCCGGGCGATGCGCGCGGCCGCCGCGTCCGTGCCATCGCAGACAATCACCACCCCGGCGTGCTGCGAGAAGCCCATGCCGACGCCGCCGCCATGGTGGATCGAGACCCAGGTCGCGCCGCCCGCCGTGTTGAGGAGCGCATTCAGGAACGCCCAGTCGGACACCGCGTCGGAACCGTCCTTCATCGCCTCCGTCTCGCGATTCGGGCTCGCGACCGAGCCGGAATCCAGGTGATCGCGGCCGATCACGATCGGCGCCGAGAGCTCGCCTTTCGCGACCATCTCGTTGAACGCGAGGCCGAGCCGCGCGCGGTCCTTGAGGCCGACCCAGCAGATGCGCGCCGGCAGGCCCTGGAACTTGATGCGCTCGCGCGCCATGTCGAGCCAGCGATGCAGGTGCGCATTGCCCGTCGTCAGCTCGCGGACCTTCGCGTCGGTGCGGTAGATGTCCTCCGGGTCGCCCGAGAGCGCGACCCAGCGGAACGGCCCGATGCCCTCGCAGAAAAGCGGCCGGATGTAGGCCGGCACGAAACCGGGGAAGTCGAAGGCGTTTTTCAAGCCTTCCTCGAGCGCGACCTGGCGGATGTTGTTGCCGTAGTCGAAGGTGACGGCGCCCTGGGCCTTCAGGTCCAACATCGCTTGCACATGCACCTTCATCGACGCTCGCGCCTCGCGCTCGACGCGCGCAGGATCTTTCTGCCGCGCCTCGGCCGCCTGCGCCATCGTCCAACCCCGCGGCAGGTAGCCGTTCCGCGGATCGTGTGCGGAGGTCTGGTCCGTCACGACGTCCGGCACGACCTTGCGCTTCGCGAGCTCGGCGAATACGTCAGCAGCGTTGCCAAGCAGGCCGACCGACAACGCCTGCTTCGAACGCTGCGCCTCGTCGATCATCGCGAGCGCCGCGTCGAGCGTCGTCGCCTTGCGGTCCACATAGCCGGTGCGCAGGCGGAAGTCGATGCGCGACTCGTCGCATTCGACCGCGAGCATCGAGAAGCCCGCCATGGTCGCCGCGAGCGGTTGCGCGCCGCCCATGCCGCCGAGCCCCGCGGTGAGGATCCAGCGCCCGCGCGAATCGCCGTTGAAATGCGTGCGCGCACAGGCGCCGAAGGTCTCGTACGTGCCCTGCACGATGCCCTGGGAGCCGATGTAGATCCACGAGCCCGCCGTCATCTGGCCGAACATCATGAGTCCCTTGCGGTCGAGCTCGTGGAAGTGCTCCCAGGTCGCCCAGTGCGGCACGAGGTTCGAGTTCGCGATCAGCACGCGCGGCGCGTCGGGATGCGTCCTGAAGACGCCGACCGGCTTGCCCGACTGCACGAGCAGGGATTCATCGTCCTTGAGCCGGCGCAGCACCGAAAGAATGGTATCGAACGACTGCCAGTCGCGCGCTGCCTTGCCGATGCCGCCGTACACGACCAGCCGGTCAGGATGCTCCGCGACCTCGGGATCGAGATTGTTCTGCAGCATCCGGAACGGCGCTTCGGTCAGCCAGCTGCCGCAATTCAGAGACTTGCCGCGTGGCGCGCGGACGACGCGCGGTCCGGACGCGGCGCTTGCAGGCTCGGCGTTCATCGGGCGGCAAGGATAGCGCGGATCGGGCATGATATGCGCCGCCGGACGGCTCCCCATGAACCCATCGCGCTCCCTTTCCGCGGCCACACTGGGCGCGCTCGGTGTCGTCTACGGCGACATCGGCACGAGCCCGCTCTACGCACTCCGCGAGGCGACAGCCGTCGCCGGCGGGGCGGCGGACACCAACGCCATGCTCGGCGTGCTGTCACTGATCTTCTGGAGCCTGCTGGTCATCATCACGCTGAAGTACATCGTGGTGATCCTGCGCATGGACAACGAAGGCGAAGGCGGCGTGCTGTCGCTGGTCGCGCTGGTCGAGGACAAGCTCGCCGGCAACGGCAAGGCGGCGCAGCGCCTGGTCCTGCTCGCGGTGCTCGGCACGGCCTTCTTCTACTGCGACGCCCTCATCACGCCCGCGATCTCGGTGCTCGGCGCCGTAGAAGGGCTCGCAATCATCGACCCCGGGATGCAACGCTACGTCGTGCCGGTGACGCTCGGCATCCTGGTCGTGCTCTT
>Ga0187894_10007229_pt1 | contig 10567 bp, 6 predicted proteins | sample GBC1701081metaG_FD_136650 | JGI IMG/M metagenome (GOLD analysis project Ga0187894, IMG submission 136650) | White microbial mat communities from a lava cave in the Kipuka Kanohina Cave System on the Island of Hawaii, USA - GBC170108-1 metaG ... | reverse complement strand
TCCGTGGCGGGCGTGAACCGCTCCCTCACGGTCGCGGCTCTGATATCACATTCCCATGTGATTCGTCATTCCCGAACGGGGAAATCCAGATTGAAAAACAAGCAGCCCTCATCCCGCATCGGGCTCCCGAATTGGTCGCCCTCAGTCTCCTGCCGGGAGAGGGGGAAAAAAATAGCCGCTCTCGAGAGAGCGGCCATCCCGGAAACTCAGATTGGTTCGTCCGATAGATTCATTGCACGAGGATGATCCCGCGCGCGAAAGAATCATTCAGCGATTCAGCGCGCGGCGCGGCGGCGTCGAGCGGCGATCATCGCCAGCCCGACCAGGCCGGCCGTCGCCGGCTCCGGCACGAAGCCACGCACGGCAATCACCCGGCTGCCGCCACCGAAGGTCGAGAAAAGAAAGTCGCCCGTGACCGGGTCGATGAAGGCGCCTTCGGCTCCGCTCAGGCCGGTGATGAAGTCGTGCCGCGTGGCGACGATCGGGTCGCCGTTGCCGTCCATCTCGTACGTGGCGATCTTGCCCGCGCCATACTCGGCCAGAATGATCGAGGCATTCGTGAACTGCGGTGAACCGAGCGGCACGAAGTCGAAGCCTTCCGGGGCGCCGCCCAGCCGGGACGCGGGAACCTCCGTCACGCCGACCAGGTCATAGGTTCCCATGCCGTCCGGTGTCACGGTCGCGTCGTTCCACTCTCCGCCGCTGTAGGTCACCATCTTCAGGCGGCCCGCGCCGGGATAACCGGCGGGAACGAAATTGAGCGCCGAAAGCGAGCCTTCGACGCCCAGCGCCGCGGTGTCGATGGCCTTGTCGGTCAGGGTGCTGCCCGGCTTGGTCTGGCCGAGCTGATTGACCGGCCACTTGGCGAGGAAGAGCACGTTGCCCGGCCCATAGACCACGCCGCCGTCGTTAAAGGTCGCGTCGGCAAAATAGCTGGCCGAGCCGGAGAAGCCGGTGACGTGGCCGTCCATATCACGGACGAGGCCGACGGAGTAGAGCGCGCCGGAGGGACCATTGGCCGCGCCGCCGATGATCAGCGTATTGGGGTCGTCATATTTGACCGTCAGGCCGCCGTAATTCGCCGGCACGCCGGGAACGCTTCCCAGATCCACGAAGGAATAATCAGCCGCATAGAAGGGAGCGATCACCTGGCCGCGGGCGGCGCCCGTCAGGCCGAGCATGAGCGCAAACATGCCACCCAGGACGATTTGCTTCTTCATTTCACCCCTCGCCGTGAGACAGATTCATCGTTTCGAATGCGCCATGAATAGACGCTTTCGATGCTATGGCTGTGAAATTCAGAGTGTCAATTTTCGGATGCGTATATTCCCTCAAATGTTGCAGGCCGATGCGAGCAGAAGAGTCCCTTTCATTCGATCCGGCATTGGTCGCCATGGACCATTCATTGCACGCCTGGAGCGCGGCTGTCGCTTTTGGAAGGGGGGATCAACCGGGTCCGCGAATCATCCATGGAATAAACGCGAAAGGTGAAAGCCAAGGCGTTTGAATGGTGCGCCATTTGACCGGCCGCCGCAGGGACGAGAAATCGTTCAAGGATTGGACGCGGTTTGTGATAATCTGGATTTCATCCTCACCATCGCGGCGTTGCGGTTGCATGCCCACGGAGTCTGATTCATGAAGTTACGACCTGTCATGACCGCCGCCTTCGCGGGGGCGGCCCTGATCCTTGCGGCCGCGGAACCGGCCGCGGCTCAGTTCACCTTCCGCAAGGTGATCCTCAACGGTGACGTCGCGCCGGGAACGGGCGGGGCGCATCTCCTGTCGGCCGACTATCCGCCGACGATCGACGAGGCGGGACGCGTCGCATTTCGCGGACAGCTCGTCATCAACGTGCCGCCGGACGCCACGGCGAATGATTTTCTCTGCGTATTCACCGAGGGAACGGTGGGCAATCTTGAACTGCTCGCGCGGCAGGGATCGGCTGCGGGCAGCACCGGCTACACCTTCGGCATCAACAGCTTCGTCGCGACGCACAAGAACGGCGGCGGGCTGGTCTCCTTCATCGCCGTCGCGCAGGGACCGATGTACGCGTCGGACATCGTCTGCGCCACGCTGGCCGGCGGCGGATTCTTCACGCTGGCCTACAAGGGTTCGCCGGCCGGCGATCCGGTCGGAGGGATCTTCAATACCGTCGGCACGCCTCAGCAGGGGCTGGCGGGGAATGTCGCTTTCAGCGGCTCGCTGGAGATCGGTATGGGAGGCGTGGGACAGTTTGACGACGAGGGAATCTGGGTCTCGTCGTCCGGAGGTCCCGCGCTGCGGCAGGTGGCGCGGGAAGGCGGATCGACCAACGCGCCGGCGCTTCCGGCGGCGCTCTTCGCCAGCTCCGCGCCGGGGCCCGGCGCGGTCGCCGTCTTCGGCGGAAAGCCGCAGGTCAACGTCAACGGTCAGGTGGCCCTCTATGCGCGCGTCACCGGCGGCTCGACGGACGCGGCGATCCTCGTGGAAGGCGCCGGGCCCGGCATGCTGCGTCCCGTCGCTTACAACGGACAATCGGTCCCCGGCCTCGGGCAGACGATCATCGGCCAGGTCAGCGGCCTGCCGGTGCTGAACAACGACGGCTACGTCGCTCACCTCTCGACGCTCAACGGCCCCGGCGTCGGTGCGAACAACGACACGGCGATCTTCATGGAGGATGGCGGCGCGGGGCTGCTGATCGTCGCGCGGGACGGCGATCCGGCCGGCGGCGGCAATGTCTGGGATCTTCTCTTTCAGCCGGAGTTCAGCGGCGGCGGTGAAGTTGCCTTCGGCGGTTTCCTGCGCGAAGGCGTGGGCGACACGACCAGCGCCAACGCGCGGTTCGTCGCCTGGGGAAATCAGAACGAAACGCACATCGTCGCGCGGCAGGGCGATCCGGCGCCGGGATTCCCCGGCGTCACGTTTTCATTCTTTCAGAGGCCGTCGATCAACAGTAATGCACAGGTTTTCTTTCACGCGGGGCTGGCGGGGCCGGGCTTCAGCCAGTCGGTCGAGGACAGCGCGTGGATCACGCGACCGCCGGACATGATGAATCCGAACGGCGAACTGGTCTGCGTGGCGGCGCGAGGTCAGACGATCCCGGTGTCGCCCGGCGTGATGGGGACGATCAGCTCCGTGAAGGATTCCTACACGGGCTCGGCATCGCAGGGAGGCGACGGCTGCCCGATCAACGAGAGCGGCCAGGTGGCGCTGCGGATCAACACCAATGCCGGCAGCGGCGTCTTCGTGGCGACGCCCGGCGCGCCGCCCTGCAACCCGCCGATGGTGACGATGAATCCTGCCGCGGCGCAGGTCTGTAGCGGCGGCTTTGCGCAGTTCCAGGTCGCGGCGACCGGCGATCCGGTGCTGATGTATCAGTGGCAGCGCGGTGTGACCAACCTGGTCGATGGCGGCAAGATCAGCGGCGCGAACATGCCGCTGCTGACGATCAGCCCGGCTGGCCCCGGCGACGCGGCGACCGACTACCACTGCGTCATCACCAACGGTTGCAGCATGGCGACCAGTGCCGATGCCTCGCTCAGCCTGCTGACGGCGGCGAGCGTGTTGGCGCATCCGGGCGATCAGACGGTCTGCGAGGGAGGCGTTGCTTCCTTCACGGTCGCGGGTGCGGGCAGCGGTCCGCTGACTTATCAATGGGCGCGCGGCGGGGCCGCGATCTTCGACGGCGGCAATATCAGCGGCACGGGGACGCCGATACTGAAGATCGATCCGGTCGGCGTGGCGGACGCGGCGGTGGATTACACCTGCTTCGTGAGCAACGCCTGCGGCTTTCAGCAGAGCAATCCCGTGGCGCTGACGGTTCCGGCGACGACGATGATCATGGCGCAGCCGACGCCCAAGACGGTGACCGAAGGCGAGGGGGTGTCGATCTTCGTGACTGCGACGGGGAGCAATCTCACCTACCAGTGGCGGCGCGACGGGACGAATCTTCCCGCCGACGCGGGGCCGATCTGGGGTTCGAAGATGGCGATCCTGATGCTCCACCCGACGGCGCTGACGGACGCGGGCGACTACACGGTGGTCGTGACGGGCGATTGCGGCGTCGTGACGAGCGCGGCGGCGAAGCTGACCGTCAACCCGGCGCCTGTGCCGGTTTCCGATCCGGGCGGAGGCGGGATGCCCGAGCCGCCGCCCCCTCCGCCACCACCGCCACCTCCACCGCCGGTAGGGGCAATGAATCCATGCGGCGCGTGCGGCGCGGGAATCACGATGCTCTCGCCGCTGGCCGCAGGATTGGCGCTCGCGGGATTACGCCGTCGGCGGGCGCGGCGAGCGTAAAGCGGGCTCGACGGAAACCTAGCCGCGCCGGCCATGCGGTCCCCTGGCCAGCACGCTGTTGAACTGTCCATAGACGAAATAGATCACCAGCCCGATGCCGAGCCAGACCGCCAGACGCACCCAGTTCTCGGCCGGCAGCGAGAACATCAGCAGCAGACAGGTGATGATGCCCAGGATCGGCGTGAGCGGCGCGCCGGGGCAGCGGAAGGGGCGCTCCGCCTCCGGATGCCGGATGCGCATGATCAGCACCGCCGCGCAGACCACCACGAAGGCAAAGAGCGTGCCGATGTTCACCAGATCCGCCAGGATGCGGAGCGGCAGCAGCGCGGCCATCACCGAGACGAAGATGCCGGTGAGAATCGTCCCTTTCCAGGGGGTGCGATAGCGGGGGTGTACCTCCGCGAAGAAAGGCGGCAGCAGCCCGTCGCGCGACATCGCCAGGAGCACGCGCGGCTGGCTGAGCATCATCACCAGCAGAACGGAGGTGATCCCCGTCAGCGCGCCGAGCGACACCAGGAACTGCACCTGGGGAAGGCCGACCTGTTCGAAAGCGTTGGAAACCGGCGCGTCCACATGAAGTTTGTCGTAGCGAACCATACCCGTCAGCACGCCCGACACGAGGATGTAGAGAATCGTGCAGAGCACCAGCGAGGCGATGATGCCGATCGGCACGTCGCGCCGCGGATTGCGGGCCTCTTCCGCGTGCGTCGAGACGGAGTCGAAGCCGATGTAGGCGAAGAAGATCGTCGCCGCGCCGGCCATGACTCCGACCGGCTGACCGCCCGCGCCGGCCTCGCCGAAGATCGTCTTGCCGAAGAGGCTGATGCCGCTGTAGCCGAAGGGGGCAAAGGGCTTCCAATTCTCAGGGTTGATGTAGAAGACGCCGACGCCGATAACGAGCAAGACGACGGCCAGCTTGACGATCACCATCGCGACGTTAAACCCGGCGCTCTCGCGGATTCCCTTGACCAGCACCCAGGTAATGATGAGGGAGATCAGGATCGCCGGGAGGTCGAACCAGGTTCCCGTGGAGGAAAAATGCGACGCGGCCGCGGGATCGAAGTCGAAGGGGGCGTTGGTGAAAACCTGCGGCACATTCATCCAGCCGAGCAGGTCGGGGAACTTCTTGCTCAGGATGCCTATGAAATCCTGGAAATAGTGCGACCAGCCATGAGCGACGGTGGCCGAGGCGACCATGTATTCGAGCACGAGGTCCCAGCCGATGATCCAGGCGAACAACTCGCCCAGCGTGGCATAAGCGTAGGTATAGGCGGAGCCGGCCACCGGCGTCATCGAGGCGAACTCCGCGTAGCAGAGCGCCGCGAAGATGCAGGCCGTGCCCGCCGCGACGAAGGAGAGCACCAGCGCGGGGCCGGTCTTGTCGTGCGCCGCGACGCCGGTCAGCACGAAGATGCCGGTGCCGATGATCGCGCCGACGCCGAGACTGGTCAGTTGCACCGGTCCGAGGATGCGGCGAAGTCGATTCTCGCCTTCCGCTTCGGCCAGGAGCATGCTGAGTGGTTTGCGGAGGAAGAGTTGGCTCGGCATTCGATTCTCCGATGGATCAGTCGCGAAACGCCGGCTTGCCGGCGGGGGGATGACGCCCGGTTCGATCGGGCCGGCCGCCGCGCGATGCGGCTGGGCGGGCCCGTCGCGGGGCTCATTGGAACTTTGGCGGGTCGATCCTGCAACCCGCGGCAGAGGATGCTTCTGATTTTGTGCCATGCTCGCCATCGTCCTGCACGCTGCCCCCGTTTCTGATTTGGATGTTGTTGTGGCACAGCCGCCCTCGGTTGTGCAGGTCCCGGGAACATTCACCAGCTCCTGATTTCTCAGACGCCGCCCGCCCCGGGAATCTCTCTGGAAAAATGGAATTCAGGCACGGGGTCCGCGATGACGCGCGGCGAGCGCCTTGAGCGCGGCGCGCGTCTCGGGGGTGAGGACCGGCTGCGGCATCTCCCCGTCCTCGCAGGGAATCCGCCGCGCATCGACGAGCCGGCGGCGCAGGGCGGAGGCGTCCATGCCGGTGAAGATGAGGATGCGGTCCATCAGGTTGTCGGTGTGATCGGGGTGCAGGACGCGCGGCAGCCGGTCGTCCAGGTCGCAAAGCGCGACGAACCCCTCCGGCACGTCGAGGAATCGCAGCCGTGCCGTATCGAGGCGGGCGCGGCCGAAGGGGCCCAGCGCCAGGTCGACCGACGAATCGCTCCAGGTGATACCGAGCGGCCCGGGCCACAGGGCGAGCAGCAGCCAGCGCAGCGCCGAGAGCGCGAGTCCCGCGGCCGGCAGCGCCAGTGAGGCGACGACGCATGCCAGCGCGGCGCAGGAGAAGGCGTCCGTGCGCCACATCAGCCGCCAGTCGATCCGCGACGCGATCAGTGCGGCCAGTGCCGCGAGCAGGCCGGCGCAGAGCGCCCGCCAGCCGGCGCGGATGACGGCTCGGGAGCGACTTACAGAAAATAGATCGAAATCGCGTGTCGGCACGGAAGAAAAGTCTATTCGCGGGGATACGTAATTGCGCGGGTGCGGCAGACCACAATTGAGAAAGAGGCAGAACTCCATTGAACGTGACTTGTTGGAGAGGCATACTGTTCCAGAACACGTTGGCAGTCCGGCGACCAGATTAATTTTGCTGGGAGGTACTTCATGAATCGGCATGAATGTAGTCTGCGCGGTGCCCTGGTCGGACTTGTCGTCCTGGTTTCGGGATGCGACGTCCTCTGCCCGATCCTGCCGGGATTCTGCGCCTCAGGACAGCGGGCATTCCTGATGAACGACGTGTTCCTCAGCGCCGTGCTGGCGGATCAGAATTCCGGGATCGGGGTGGTCATCACGCCGGAGTGGGGAATGTTCGTCGAGGCGGGTCGATTTCGACTGTTGCACAGCGAAGGCTACTCGATTCACATGGAGACTGCTTCCAACGGCGGCATTTTCTACGTCATTTACGATCAGGCGTCAGATCAAAGCGTTGCAATCCGATCGCACGAAACTGCGTCGGACCTGATCGTTTCCCTGTATGAAGTTTCAAGTTCTTTCAATCCCACGAGTCAAAGCGCATTGAACAGTTTGAATTCGCAGAACCCAAAGGAGACGGTAACGCTTAGTCAGGCGCGGAGGGATCGGAGCAAATCCAGTCGCACATGGCGCAAACTCGAAGAGTGCGGAAAGCTGGATTTCGGACAGGGATTCGCGGATTGCGTCCAGCAGTCCTTTAAGGACATGGCTGCGGATCAGATCGACCGCATCACGAACGGTCTGCTCTCCGCGACAGAACGGTTCAGAGGCGCTCTGGGTGAAGTCGCTTCCACGGCGATGCGCCTTTCCAGCGAGGCAATGAAGGATGTATCAGATTTTCTGCGCAGCGGAGCCGTCGATGCGACGGATGCGGTGAAGCGATCGATCGATTTTGACGGACTCATCGATTCAGCGAAGGGATTCCTGCGAAACCGCGCCATCTCGACCGGGATTGGAGCGGATCAGGATGCGGTAGATCAAGTGGAACAAGTATACAACGTCATTTCACCGCCGAGTCAGGTGCCGCCGACCTACACCCCGCCCGTGGTTCCCTACGTGCCCTACGTTCCTTATGTTCCGCCCACTTACTATCCACCTACCTACTATCCGCCCTATACACCTCCCACAACACCGCCAACCAGTGGTTCCTGCCCTCCGGATGGATGGGTCTATTGCAATTGTGCTGAAAAGCACGGATGCATCGGCTCCTACTGCGACGGAGCGCTCTACCATCCCGATGGAGTTTATTGTGATGAAAGTCCTTGCGGCCTTTGACGCGGCTTACCGCGAGCCGGTCGACTTCGCCTTGTCCTCCCGCACAATCTTCGCCGCGCCGATCTCCTCGATCCGTTTCAGGTCGGTCCAGAAGGTCCCCTCGCCGCTGTAGATCAGCCGGATGCTCTCCGGCTGAAACTCCTTCGCGAAGGTGTAGAGGTTGTACGCGGCGCCGGAGCCCAGCGCCTCGATCAGCATGCGCCGGCCGTCCGACTCGGCCTGCCGCTTCATGCGGTCCGCTTCCGCCGCGGCCTTTCCGAGCAGCTCGGTCTTCTGCGCCTCCAGCAGCGCGATATCGCGATCGATCGAGGCGACCGTGAGGCGGCCCTGCGCCTCGATCTCGGCCGCCTTCCGCTGGCCGTCCGCCATGATTTCGGCGACGCGCTTGCGCGTCTGAGCCTGGATCGTTTCGCGCGTCACGTCAACGGTCTTGCGCGCCTGTTCAAGCAGCGCCTTTTTCTTCGCCGTCTCCTGGAGCTTGACGTTGGTGAGCTGCCGCTCGATGGCGATGAAACTGTCCTGGATTTCGGTCTTCAGATCGGCCTCTCCCTCGGCCGCCTGACCCTCGCGGCTGTAGACCTCGATCGTGCTGATGAGGGCCAGCATCAATTCGATGTTCTTGCCGGCGCAGACTTCGTGCAGGTTTTTCGTCAGGACATGCTGGAACTCTTCTCGTTTTTCGCCCTGAATGAAGTCGCGGGCCTCGTAGAGCGACCCCTGATTGCGGCAGATGGAGCGGAGCTGCGGCTTGATTACCTTCTCGAGAATTTCGGTGGTGTTGCCGAACTCGTTGACGACCTGCGCCGCGTGGCGCGGATCGAGCCCCCAGACGACCGTGACGCCCAGCTCGATGTCGAAGCCGGACTTGGAGGGAAAGCGGATCGTGTCGGTCATGCCGTGTCCGGCGGCCTGCGTGAATTCATTGAATCCCACCTCGGTGATGCGAACGCGCACGACGTTGGGGTTCAGGTAATAGATGCCGGGCGTCAGTACGTTGCGCAGCGTGCCGCGCTGGTTGCCTTCGGCGAGCGGGCGGATCCACTTTTTCGGCTGGTTCGCGGGATCGACCGGCTGCGTCGACGGGATGGGGGCCGTGGCGTCGGGCACTTCGACCATGGCCGGCTGTTCGCCGAGCTGATTCGTGACGACGCCGACGAAGCCGGCGGGAATGACCAGCGCGGGCACCTTGTTCACTTCGTATTCATAGGGATTGACGCGATAGAGGCCGGGCGTCAGCACCTCGGCGATGATGCCCTTGTATTCGCTGTTCATCGGAACGACGGCATCCCCCTGCGGGTGAGGCTTGCCGGTCTTGCGCGTGAGGATGCCGATTTCGGGAAATTCACCGGCGATGATGTTTCCGCCGGGGCCGACCTGTCCGCCGTAGGGCAGGCGATGAGCGGTGTGGACCCACGTCCACGTGGCGGGATTTCCCGACTTGATCTCGACCATCTGAACCAGTTGCGCGTCCCAGGTGAGCGGGTTGTAGAAGTAGCGGCCCGGCCCGGACGTGACGCGCTGAATACCCTTCTGCCCGGTCTCGGCCAGTTCCTGCTGCGCGGGCAACGCCGCGCCGGACTTGGCGACCCAGACGACGCTGTACCCCGGCGGCACATAGACGCGGCACCAGGCGAAGAGCAGCAACGTCGTCAGGCCGCCGACGACAAGCACAAGTCCGAGCACCAGCCGCACCGAGCGGCTGAGCCGACCGAGCATCTCGAGCAGGAATTTCATCGCATCACTCCGAAGACAGTCGCTTCAATTCAGTCCTCTCCATCGAGGGAGAGGGTTGGGTGAGGGGGACCACATTTCACGGCGCGGTTGTCCCGCGGTCCCGTTCAGCCGTGCTCCCGCTCGCACCACCCGCCGCAACGCCGCGGGCCGGCGCGTGCGGCTGAACGCCGGCGGTCGAGCCCGATTTCTGAAACTGTCGAAAGACATCCGCGAAAGAGCCTTCGGTGTTGGAAAGAATGGACTGAATCGCCGGCGCGACCTTCTGATAGAACTGATTCTGCGCGTAGGTGTATCCGTCACCGTAGGCCGCGACGGCGGATCGCAGCGGTTCAGCCTGCGCGGCGAATTCGTACTGCACGACCTTGGCGGCCGCCTCGCCGCGGGCCAGCACCGCCTCCGCTTCGCGGCGGGCGGATTCCAGGTCGAGCTTGACGACGTCGAGCCGTTTGCGGGCCTCGGTGATGGCGACGGTGGCGGACTGCTCCGCCTTGACGGTGATCGAGACGACGTCGCGGTTGACGTCGCCGATGGACTGCTGCTGCAGCGCCAGCTCCTGCTGCTCGACGAGTTGTGCGCGGGCGACCGCTTCGGCGATTTCATTTTCATATTTTGCCATGGTCTGATCGGCCAGCTCGCGCTCGCGGATGATCGAGCGCACGCGCTCGGGCGGCTTGAGGTCGCGCACGGTGACTGCCTTGATCCAGATGCCCTGCATTCTGCATTTGGCGGTGAGGTCTTCGATCAGGTTTTTCTGGAAGTGCTCGCG
>Ga0187894_10007228_pt1 | contig 10567 bp, 8 predicted proteins | sample GBC1701081metaG_FD_136650 | JGI IMG/M metagenome (GOLD analysis project Ga0187894, IMG submission 136650) | White microbial mat communities from a lava cave in the Kipuka Kanohina Cave System on the Island of Hawaii, USA - GBC170108-1 metaG ... | reverse complement strand
TGGGAGGACCGCTGGTGGCCCAAGCCCATGGACCGCGGCCAGCGCGCCGCCGTCCCGGCGTTCCAACCGCGGCTCGCGGCGGAGTGACTGTGTCGTCTTCGGTCGGGCCGCGCCGCTCCAGCGGCGCTCATACCGGCAGCGCGCCTTGCACATCGGCCGTATCATGAAGCGCCGCTGGAGCGGCGCGGCCCGACCGAAGAATCACCGGAGAATTTCGTGACTGAACCGCAGACGCTGACGGTCGACGTCAACGGCTTTCCCTGCCGCGTGTGGCGCAAGGGCAACGGCCCCAAGCTGGGCTTCCTCGCCGGCTTCGGCGGCCTGCCGCGCTGGATCCCGTTCCTCGACAGGCTTGCCCAGACGCGCACCGTGATCGTGCCGTCCCTGCCCGGCTTTCCCGGCGCCACCGGCCACACCGTGCTCGACAACCATCTCGACTGGATCGTCGCCGTCAACCTGTTGATGCGCCGGGCAGACCTCGCGGGCGCCGACCTTGCCGGCAGCTCGGTGGGGGGTGCCTTTGCGGCCGACATGGCGGCGATCTTCCCCGGCCTGGTGAGGCGGCTGGTGCTGATCGCGCCGTTCGGCCTGTTCGACGAGAAGGAGCCGGCCACCGACCCCTGGGCCCAGCGCGCCGACAACGTCGCCGGCCTGATGTGCGCCGAGCCCGACAACTGGAAAAAACTGGTCGAGATGCCTTCCGGCGCCAACTCCATCGAATGGCCGATCGAGATGACGCGCGCCAGCGAAGCCGCCGCGCGCGCACTGTGGCCCCTGGGCAACACGCAACTCGTCAAGCGCCTGCCCCTGATCGACGCGCCGACACTGATCCTGTGGGGCGACCAGGATCGCATCATGCCCAGGAGTTACGCCGCTGCGATCGCCAACGGGATCAAAGGCCCGAGTCAGGTACGGACGATCGCCGGTGCAGGCCACCTGGCGCATCTCGACCAGCCAAAGGCGGTCGCGGAAGCCGTTGAGACATTTCTTGCCTGATGCCCGGAGCAGTTGCCCGGGATCGGCCAGGGCTATCGCATTTGGGCTTGCGCATGGACTATGCGTCGTCCTGCGCGCAGCGAAGGACCTTGCGGCAGTTCGATCAGTCGCCATCCCGGGCGAAGCGAGGGGATCTTCTGCGAACGAGGACTCCATTCCCGGAAGATTACTCGCTTCGCTCGGGATGACAGTCTGGCCTGACGACCGCAAGGTTCTTCGCTGCGCTCAGGACGACGGGAATACGCCAGATGCGATGGCCCTGCGGGATCGCCCGGCCCCGCTTGTGTCGCAACGCTGATTGGAGTTAGATTCAGGGTTACGAAAAATACCCTGCGAGTTCCTGCGTTGCCCTGGCTCCGTTCCGCATCGCCCGCTCTGGAAGCGACGCCCCGCCCAACGACGGCGACGCGAACGGATCTCTTTCGCCGCACGCTGCTCGCCGCCATGGCGACGACCATCGCTGCCAGTCTTGCCGAATCCGCATCGGCCGCGCCGACCGCGGCGGCCACCTGTCAGGCCGAGCCCGTGCGTATCGTCGTCATGGGCGATTCGCTTGCCCAAGGCGTATGGGGCAGCCTCTACCGGCGCTTCGTCCGAACCCGGACCATGCGTATCGTGAACGCGGCAGTCGCATCGACCGGCTTCAACCGCACGCCGTACGAAGACACGCTTCGCGACTTGCTGGGCCGGCATCCCGTCGACATGCTTGTCATGATGACGGGTGCCAACGATGCACAGGATGCCTTCGGGCTGGACGGTGGCGCGAACGGCCACTTCGGCACGGCCGCATGGCACGATCTCTACCGGCGCCGCATGCAGCGCTTCCTCGATCCCGTGCGCGAGCGCAAGCTGCCGCTGATCTGGATTGGCCTGCCGATCATGCGGAGCCCCGGCTTCGAGGCCAAGATCGCGCAGGTGCGAGCCGCCCATCGCGAATTGTGTGAGGCGTACCGCATTCCGTTCTTCGACCTGCACGCGGTCATGAGCGGCGATGACGGCGCTTACACCAACGTCAAGCGCGACGACCAGGGCCGGCTGCGGGTTTCCCGCTACGAGGACGGCGTGCACCTGACCGAATTCGGCTATGACGCCGTGGCGGAAATGATCCTCGTCTACCTGCTCGAAAGCCGCGCCAATTGGATGAACCCGGACATCGAGAGGGACATCCAGACCGCGCTGCGGTAAAGATTGTCCGAAAATCAGGACGCGCTTCATGGTGAGCTTGTCGAACCATGAAGCGCCGCACTGCGGCCGGTGCGAAACCTTCATGGTTCGACAAGCTCACCATGAAGGCTACCGCGGACACTGCGAACGGCAATCCGCTCGCCGTCAGAAGCTACATTTCTCGCCGCTTGCCACGAACCGCACGTTCACGACGAAATCCATCACGTCGGGGACAGCGCCGTCGACCGTCAGCTCGGCCGGCCGGTGGCTGCGGGACCGCGGGCGCGTGCCCAATCCGGTCGCCTCATGCCGCCAACCCGATTCGCACCAGGTCAACCAGGGCACGAAGGTCGTGCGCCCGCGCGGCGCCGGCCGACGCCGGGCATTGCCGGTATTGAACGGAGATACCGTGGCCCGCGCGCCGTAACGCAACAGTAACGCCGCCGCATCGAGCACCATGACGACCTGCGGGTGGCGACGACAGGCGTGCATGTGCCGGTTCAGCCGCTCGACATCGGCCCAGAAGAACACCTTGGAGTTCAGCAGCGCATACCATTCCTCTGGCGTCATGCCATGCAGGCACGGCCGCAGCGCGTCTGGCGGCATCGGTGTCTGGTCGCGCACGACCGCTCCGTTCGACAGCACGGTGCGGGCCGCGCGATGGCGCTCGACGCGAGCCCGATCGACGTTGGCATTCCCGGCAAGCCCGAGCAGCGCCGTCGCGCAGAGCAGGCCGTGCTTCTGGATCGACGGCCAGTTGTCGGCCTCGGCAAGATGGAAGACGTGCGTGATCGACGTACGTGGCCGCGACTGCTGCACCTCGATGCGCACCGGAGGCAACGTCGTCATGCCCGCTTCCACGTCGTACCCCTCGGCCCGTCCTCGAGGATCACGCCTTTGCCGGCCAGATCGTGCCGGATGCGGTCGGCCTCCGCGAAGTTCTTCGCCTTGCGTGCGTCCTGGCGCGCGGCGATCGCCGCATCGATCTCCATCTCGCTCGGACCGCTCGCCGCCGGTGTCCAGCGGAACCACGACTCGGGGTCGCCCTCGAGCAGTCCCAATGCACTGCCGGCCGCCAGCAACGCCGCCTTGGCGCGCGCCTTCTCCTCCCGCATGCAGGCGCGATTCAAGTCCGCGGCCAACTCGTGCAGGTGAGACAGCGCCAGCGGCGTGTTGAGATCGGCATCGAGCGCCGCCGCAACATTGGCCGGCACCGCGTCGGCCGGCGGCACGTCGACATCGGCGGCATTGCGCAGTGGCTGGTACAGCCGATCAAGCTGCGTCCTCGAGACCTTCAGCCCTTCCTTGGTGAAGTCGAGCGGCTGGCGGTAGTGCGCCGAGAGCAGCAGCAGGCGGATCGACTCGGCGGGAAACTCCTCGAGAAGCTCGTGCACGGTGAAGAAGTTGCCCAGCGACTTGGCCATCTTCTCGCCGTTCACGGTGATGAATCCGTTGTGCATCCAGTAGCGCGCCATGAACGGCGTGCCGAAGGCCGAGCGCGACTGCGCGATCTCGTTCTCATGGTGCGGGAAGATCAGGTCGAGCCCGCCGGCGTGGATGTCGAAGGTCTCGCCCAGGTGCTGCAGGCTCATGGCCGAGCATTCGATATGCCAGCCCGGCCGGCCGCGGCCCCACGGGCTCTCCCAGCCCGGCTGCTCCGGCGTCGAGGGCTTCCACAGCACGAAGTCGGCGGGGTCCCTCTTGTAGGGCGCCACGTCGATGCGCGCGCCGGCCACCAGCTCGTCGCGGCTGTGGCGCGAGAGGCGGCCGTAGTCTTCCATGCTCGGCACGTGGAACAGCACGTTGCCTTCGGCCGCGTAGGCATGGCCGCGCGCGATCAGCCGCTCGATGATGTCGATCATCTGCGCGATGCACTGGGTGGCGCGCGGCTCGACATCGGGCACCAGCGCGCCGAGTCGCCGCATGTCGGTCTGAAAGGCGCCGGCCGTGCGCTGCGTCAGCGCCTCGATCGGCTCACCCGACTCGCGCGAGCGGTCGATGATCCGGTCGTCGATGTCGGTGATGTTGCGCACGTAGGTGACGCGCGGATAACGCCGCTTCAGCAGCCGGTAGAGCACGTCGAACACCACGACGGGCCGCGCGTTGCCGATATGCACGTGGTCGTAGACGGTGGGGCCGCAGACATACATGCGCACGTGCGCCGGATCGAGCGGCGCCACCTCTTCCTCGCGGCGCGTCAGCGTATTGTAGACGACGAGGGACATGATCCCCTCACTCCCGAAAAGACACAGATGGGTGGACGCGGCCCGCGGCGGCAGGCCGGAGTCTCACATACATCGCGCTGCGGGGCGTGCCACGCGCGGATTCGGGAGAAGGAACGGGCTCATGCGGGCTGCTTATACCACCGCAACCGCAAAAAGACAGGGGGCCGATTGCCCCGATTGTCCCCACGGCCACTCGCGTCCAGCCAGCTGTCATCCCGAGCGAAGCGAGGGATCTTTCCTCCCGCCGTCTGCACCGGTCGGCGGCCCGAAGGAAAGATCCCTCGCTTCGCTCGGGATGACAGCCGGTGAGAAACCGGGCACACAATGAACTGTTCCACGCGGCGACCGCGCGGGAGGCCGTTACGCCGTCTGTCCCCGCAGCCGTGCTTGCGTCCGCTGATGGCCGATCAGCGGCAGCAGCTTCGCCATCTCGGGGCCCTGCTCGCGTGCCGTCAGGGCCAGCCGCAGCGGGTGGAACAAGGTGCGGCCCTTATGGCCGGTGGCCGCCGACAGCGCCGATGTCCAGACCTTCCACGTGGCCTCGCTCCATGGCTCCGGCGGCAGCGCGTCGGCCGCCTGCGCCAGGAAGGCCGTGTCTTCGACCGCGGGCTGCAGTGGTCCCTGCACCACCGGCACCCAGTCCTGGGCGTCGGCCACCCGTGCGAGGTTGCCGCGCACCGTAAGCCAGAATCCCTCGCCCAGTTGCGCCGCCGCCGCATCCAGGCGCGGCTTGACCAGGTCGAACGGCAGGCCGTGCACGGTACGCTGGCTGAGCGCGCGCAGGTCGTCCTCCGCGAAGCGGGCCGGCGCGCGGCCGACACGGGCGAAGTCCATGGTATCGATCAGCGGCCGCAGCGAGGCCACCGGCTCGATCGGATCCGCCGTCCCCAGCCGCGCCAGCAGGGCGCAGACCGACAGCGGCTCGATGTGCTGGGAGCGCAGATCGGCCAGCGACAGCGAACCCAGGCGCTTGCTCAGACTGTGGCCATCGGCGCCGACCAGCAGCGGCAGGTGCGCGAATTCAGGCGGCTCCGCACCGAGCGCACGGAAAAGCTGGATCTGCGCGCCGGTATTCGTGACGTGGTCGTCGCCCCGAATGACGTGGGTGATGCCGAACTCGATGTCGTCGACCACCGACGGCAATGTATACAGGTAGCTGCCGTCGGCGCGGATGACGACAGGATCGCTCTGGCTCGACTCGTCGATATGCTGCTCGGCGCGCACCCGGTCCTGCCAGCGCACATCGCCCGGCTCGAGCCGGAAGCGCCAGTGCGGCTTGCGCCCCTCGGCCTCAAGCCGCGCGCGGTCGGCGTCGGTGAGCTTGAGCGCGGCGCGGTCGTAGGCCGGCGGCCGTCCCTGCGCCAGCAGGCGCTTGCGGCGGAACTCCAGCTCCTGCGGCGTCTCGTAGCAGGCATAGAGGCGGCCGGACGCGATCAGCCGGTCGCGCGCCGCATCATAGGCGGCAAAGCGCTGCGACTGCCGCTCCAGCCGGTCCCAGTCCAGGCCCAGCCAGCGCAGATCGTCCTGGATGCCCTGGGCGAATGCCTCGGTCGAACGCTCGCGATCCGTGTCGTCCAGCCGCAGCACGAACGAGCCGCCGTGCCGGCGCGCGAACAGCCAGTTGAACAGCGCCGCGCGGGCATTGCCGACATGCAGCCGGCCGGTGGGGCTGGGCGCGAAGCGGACGACGGGCGGTGCGGTCACGATGGTCGTTGCCGATGACAGGGATCGAGGGTGCCTACATGCACCCTCCGGCATGTCGGAACAAGGCCCCGTCGGCATCGGATCGCCGTCGTAGCTGGCAACGCGACAACGCTGCCATGTGACGACCCGCGCGGGCCGCGGCTGGCATGGATCGTCGGATTTGCCTACCCTCCCGTCCGAGCCGCGCATCAGACGCGGTGTCGGGAATGGAAACGCCGATGGGACGACATCACATCCTGCATCGCCGTGCGTTCGTTGCGGGCGCCTTGGCGGCCGGCGCGCTGCCTGCCGCGGCGCAGGCCAGGTATCCGGACAAGCCGATCCGGTTCGTGATCCCGTTCCCGCCGGGCGGGCCGACCGACATCATCGGCCGCATGATGGCCGAAAAGCTCGCGGCCGACCTTGGCCAGCAGGTGATCCCCGACAACAGGGCCGGCGCCGCCGGTGCCATCGGCGCGACCGAAGTCGCCCGCGCCCGTCCCGATGGTTACACCCTGTTGCTCGGCACGTCCTCGACCCAGGCCATCAATCCAACGACGATGGTCAACCCGACCTATGACGCGCTGAAGGACTTCAGCTACGTCGGCCTTATCGGCGTCAACCCGGCCGTTCTGGCGGCGCATCCCTCCATGCCGGACACGCTCAAGGGCATGATCGAGCTGATGCGCGCCAACCCCGGCAAATATTCCTACGGCTCGTCGGGCCAGGGCGGCATCACGCACCTCGCCAGCGAGCTGTTCAAGCAGATGGCCGGCGGCCTCAACGTCGTGCACGTGCCCTATCGCGGTTCGGGGCCGGCGCTGCAGGACGTGTTGGCCGGCAACCTTGCCTGGATGTTCGAGACCATCAGCACGACCCTGCCGCAGCATCGCTCGGGCAAGCTGCGCATCCTCGGCATCGCGCTGGCCAAGCGGACCGCGGCCGCGCCCGACATCCCGACGATTGCCGAAGCGGGCGTGCCCGGCTTCGAGGCCTATACATTCAACATCGTCGCGGCACCGGGCGGAACGCCCCGGCCAATCATCGACACGCTGCACGCGGCGCACGCCAGGATCATGGCCGATCGGGCGTTCGTCGAGAAACTGGAGCAGCTCGCGGTCGTGCCGATCGTCGACTCGACGCCGGAGTCGGCTGCGGCGTTCGTGAAGCAGGAGATCGACAAATGGGCGCCGGTCGTGAAGTCGACCGGAACCAGGATCGAGTGACGTCGTCAACAGGCTCAGGCATCGGGGATGAGCAATGAAGCGTCGCAACGCATTGTTGGGCTTGGTGGGCGGAATCACCGCCTTGGCCGCGCCGGCTGTCGGCCGCGCCCAGGGTAAGTACCCCGAGAAGCCGGTGCGGCTGGTGATCCCCTTCGCGCCGGCCGGACCGACCGACATCATCGGCCGCATGGTGGCCGACAAGCTGACGGCCGTGCTGGGCCAGCAGGTCGTGCCCGACAACAAGGCCGGCGCCGCCGGCTCGATCGGCACGGTCGAGGTCGCCAAGGCCAGGCCCGATGGCTACACGCTGCTGTTCGCGACCTCCTCGACGCACGCGACGAATCCCACGACGTTCGTACGGCCGCCATACGATGCCGTGAAGGACTTCGCGCCCGTCGCCCTCATCTGCGTCAACCCGCTGGTGCTGATTGCACATCCCTCGATGCCAGCCGACCTCTCGGGGCTGATTGCGGAGATGAAGAAGAGCCCCGGCAAGTACTCCTACGGCTCCTCGGGTGCCGGCGGCATCTCGCACTTCGCCGCCGAGATGCTGAAGGACGCAGCCGGCAAGCTCGACGTCGTGCACGTGCCCTACCGCGGCTCCGGGCCGGCGCTGCAGGACCTGCTGGCCGGCAACATCGCCTGGATGTTCGAGACCTTCAGCACCACCCTGCAGCACCACCGTACCGGCAAGCTGCGCATCCTCGGCTTCGCGCACGCCAAACGCGCCGCCATCGCGACCGACATCCCGACCATCATCGAAGCCGGCTTGCCGGGCTACGAGGCCTATACCTTCAACATCATCATGGCGCCCGCGGGCACGCCGCAGCCGGTGATCGACACGCTGCACGCGGCGTATCTCAAGATCATGGCCGACCCGGGGCTGATCAAGGGCCTGGAGGACATCGCCGCCGTGCCCTACACCGACTCGACGCCGGCCAGCGCTGCGAAGTTCGTCACCGACGAAATCGCCAAGTGGGCACCGGTGATCAAGGCGACGGGGACAAAGATCGAGTGAAGCGATTCGTCATCCTGCGCGTGGCACCTGTCATTCCAAGCGTAGCGCGGAATTATCCGCGAGTGACGCACCGTGCACCTGCATCAAAAGATTCTTCGCTGCGCTCGGGGTGACAGGTGTTGCGCTGGAGGCGGCACTCAGCGCCCTGCCCCCGGAACAGCCAGCCGCCTGGGGAGTGACGCCCCGCGCAGGCGCGGATTAAGCCGCCTCGCACCCCCCATGCGTTGTACCAGCCGTTCGACCGCCGCCTCCGCCGCGGCCAGCGATTGCGCCAAATGCTGGTCGGCGAACGCATCGGCTTCGACCGCGATCGACACGACGTCGGTAATGCCGATGTAGCCGAACGCCGCGCGCAGATGCGGCTCTACGTGGTTCTTGTGCGCAATCCAGCCGCCGGGGTCGTAGCCGCGATCGCCGCGCGAGCTCAGGATCACCAGCCGCTTGCCACGCAGCATCGGCCAGTCGGGATCGCCCGCCCGCGTGCGGTCGAGACCGAACGTGCGCCCCACACGCACGATGTTGTCGATATAGGCCTTCATCTGCGCCGGCAGACCGAAATTGTACATCGGCACGCCGGCGACGATGATGTCGGCGCGCTCCAGCTCGTCGACCAGTCGGTCGCTTTCCGCCAGCGCGGCGATCATGTCCGGCGGGCGTCGCTCCGGTCGCGTGAAGGCGGCCGCGATCCAGGAGTCGGTGACCGGCCGCGGCGGCTCCCGCCCGACGTCGCGATGAACCACCGTGTCGTCCGGACGCAGCGCCCGCCAGCGCTCGACGAACAGCCGGCCCAGGCGCCGCGTTTGAGAGCCGGCGATCCGGGCGCTGGCGTCGAGATGCAACAAGATCGTCATGGTCGTCCTCGTCTGGGGGACCGCTGTTCGCCGTGCTGCGCGACCGGCTCGACGCGTTCGCCCACGCGATCGCCGCGTTCACGGCCAAACCGGCACGCCGCACCCTGACCGTCTGAACATGCAATCCCGCGACAGCCATCGGCATCGCGTCGGCCGATGGCCACCTGCCCCGCCCGGCCAGGACACCGTCCACGCCGGCCAGCAATGCGGCATCGAGGGCCTGCACGATACTCCCAAATGGCAATGGATCACCGCGCCGGCACGTGCGTGGCGACGTTCGTCGCGGACGAGGGCCATGAGGATGAAGGTCGAGCGAGTTGCGCTATTCTTCCCACACGACGGGGAAAGAGCCTTCATGGTGAGCCTGTCGAACCATGAAGGCTTCACACGAACCGTGGTGCGACCGCTTCATGGTTCGACAAGCTCACCATGAATCTTACTTGCGTCTTCGTGCGGGCTACCCCCGGAAGGCGTTGGTGATCGGGTAGCGCCGGTCGCGCGAGATCGTGCGCGACGTGATCTTGACGCCCGGCGGTGCCTGGCGACGCTTGTACTCGGCCATCTCCAGCATGCGCCAGACGCGCTGCACCGTGGCCGGGTCGTGGCCCTCGGCCACCAGCTCCTCGGTGGCGAGGTCGCGTTCGATCAGGCCCTCGAGGATCTTGTCGAGCAGGTCGTAAGGCGGCAGCGTGTCCTGGTCTTTCTGGTCAGGTTTCAGCTCGGCCGAGGGTGGCTTGGTGATGATGCGTTCCGGGATGACGCGGCCACCCGGCCCCATGGCGCCCTCGGGCATCCGTTCATTGCGCCATCGCGAGAGCTCGAAGACCGTGGTCTTGTATACGTCCTTCAGCGCGTTGTATCCGCCGCACATGTCGCCGTAGAGCGTCGAGTAGCCGACCGCCATCTCCGACTTGTTGCCGGTGGTCACCACCATGTGGCCGAACTTGTTGGAGAGGGCCATCAGGGTGATGCCGCGGGCGCGCGCCTGGATGTTCTCCTCGGTGGTATCGGCGGCGCGGTTGCCGAACACCGGCCGCAGCATGTCGCCGAACGCCTTCATCGCCGGCTCGATCGACACGATGTCGTAGCGGATGCCCAGCGCCTCGGCGCACTGCGCCGCGTCCACCAGGCTGTCGCGGCTGGTGTAGGGCGACGGCATCATCACCGTGCGCACCCGGTCCGACCCCAGCGCGTCGACGGCCACGGCCGCTGTCAGCGCCGAATCGATGCCGCCGGACAGGCCGATGACGACGCCGGGGAAGCGGTTCTTGTTCACGTAGTCGCGCAGGCCCAGCACCATCGCCTGGTAGATCGACTCCAGCCGCGGCAGGGCCGGCAGCACCGTGCCCGGCAGGCAATCCCATTTGCCGTCGGCGCCGCGGCGCCAGTGCGTGGCCACGACCG
>Ga0187894_10007226_pt1 | contig 10569 bp, 11 predicted proteins | sample GBC1701081metaG_FD_136650 | JGI IMG/M metagenome (GOLD analysis project Ga0187894, IMG submission 136650) | White microbial mat communities from a lava cave in the Kipuka Kanohina Cave System on the Island of Hawaii, USA - GBC170108-1 metaG ... | reverse complement strand
GATGCGCGCACCTTGATCAGATGCAGCAGCGCGTGGTCAATGCCGCTGGTGCGGACGAGGGTTTCCAGGCCGAGCATGGCCTTGAACGCCCCCGGTGACGCGTTGTTGTAGTTGATTCGTGGTTGCATCGTCTCCTCCTCCTTCACATGGATTCACGCGTGACGAAAGCGATTCGTGCCGGCTACGGATCGAGCCGGAAACAAAGACGGCTGATCGCGGTGGCCGGCGCGTGAGCACGGCCGGTCAGCGCGGCGGCCTGGTCAGTTTCGATGAGCACGCAGTTCATTTGAATGTCGCCTTCGGCCACGGCAAAGCGCGCGGGCAGTTGATCCAGGAATTTTCTGATGATGCCGGTGCGCTCCATGCCGATGACGCCGTCGTGCGGGCCGGTCATGCCCACATCGGTGATGTACGCCGTGCCGCCGGGCAGCACGCGCTCATCGGCGGTGGCCACGTGTGTGTGCGTGCCGACCACGGCGCTGACCCGTCCATCCAGATACCAGCCCATGGCGATTTTCTCACTTGTGGTTTCCGCGTGATGGTCCACCAGGACAAACCTTACATCTTCGGGGATTCGCGCCAGTTCCCGGTCGGCGACGCGAAACGGATCATCCAACGCAGGCATGAACACGCGGCCCTGAATGTTCAGCACGGCAAACCGCACCCCGTTCTTCCCGGCCCCGACGAACAGCCCTGAGCCCGGCGCTTCCGCGGGATAATTCGCCGGACGCAGCAACCGCGGCTGGTGCGGAAAGTAGTCCAGGATTTCCTTGCGGTCGAAGATGTGATTCCCGCCGGAGAGCACTTCACAGCCGGCGTCGAGCAACTCCTCAACCAGCCGCGGCGTAATGCCGAAACCGGAGGCGGCGTTTTCGCAATTGGCGATGGTCAGGTCAATCTGCCGCTGCGCGACGATGTCGTGCAGGCGGTCCTTGACGATGCGCCGCCCGGGCGACCCTACGATGTCTCCGATGAACAGCACTCGCATCTGCGTAGCGGCGGCGTTCACGCCGGCGCGTTTGACCTTTCATCCGCGGATAACGCGCCGCCCTTCGAGGCGCCGCTGAGAAGGAGCCGTCCGCTTCGCCGTGGATGCCTCGGCCGCTGAACCTCTGTGTCAGGTGGGCGCCGATGGCCTGCTTTGAGGCTTTCCCGCTCGCGCGATAAACCGCGAGCCGGGACGTGCACAAGGGCGGGCGCACCGGCCCCCGAAGGTCCAGTGTTGGTTCAAACAGACCGAAGGCGCCGCACGCGCGTTCCATCCGCCGAAGCAAAAGGAACGGAATGCGCACCACCGCAGGCGGAAATGCGCATCACGTCGCAGGCCGCTCCGGCAGGCATTGTAACGTGGGCCCGCCGCGAAAGGAAAAGACGTGACCCGGCGTGGCGGCCTACTCCCGGCGTACCAGCGCCATGGCCTCGTGCAGCAGGCGCGCCGCAAGCGCGGCCGTGCGATCGTGCTCATCAAACTCGGGATTCACTTCCACCACGCTCATGCCGGCCAGATTCCACCGCCGGCCCTGAATGAAGTTCAGTGCTTGTCGCGACGTGAGCCCGCCGGGCACCGCATGGGAAACTCCCGGCGCAAATGCGGGATCGAAGCCATCCAGGTCGAAATCAAACCACACCGCTGCGCCGGGCGGGATGTAGTCGAGCGCGGGTAGTTCACCGGAAAGCTCGCGGGCATGGAACATATGCACGCGGCCGGGGTGCGCATCCGCGACTCTCTGTTGCGCCGAATTGAGCGTGCGAATTCCAAGCTGGGTAATCGATGCAACATGCTCCATTTCGAGCAGGCGCGCGGCCACGCAGGCGTGCGACGTCCGGCTGCCTTCGAATTCCGGGTACAGGTCCGGGTGCGCGTCAATCTGAATGATGTGGATCGGCTGTTGCAGGTCGCCCGCGGCAGCAAGCACCGGAACCGAGACGGCATGGTCGCCGCCGGCGAAAAACGGAGTCAGTCCCTGGCGCAGTATTTCCCGCGAGGCCTGCTCGAATCGTGCCGCCGTCCCGTTCCAATCCGCAGCGGGAGCGAAGTCGCCGAAATCGCGAACGGCGCGCGCCAGGTCCACCCCCGATTCGGACGTGGAGTTGTAACTCGATGCCGTGTAGGCGCGGCGGATCCGCTCCGGCGCCCGCGCCGGCCCCTGGTGGAGTGAAGACTGGGACGCGTCCGCGAGCCCGGCGAAGGCAATGCGGGCGCTGCGCCTTTCGGCCGCGGTTTGCGCAAAGCACCCGGCAAAGAACGCTTCAGGTCCGGTTCGCTCATCCCCGGTCATTCCGATTTCGGCCTTTTCTTCTCCGCTTTCTTCTTTCCCGGCGGAGGCGCGCCAAGCTCTTCGACCATGGCCACGCAGATCGCGTCCAGGATTGCGGTGGATTCGCGCCCGCGCAGGCCGTGGTGATTCCCGAACATGGAGAAGATCAGCTCGATGCCGTGCCGGGTGGTGGCGTAACCGGAAACCGCGTTGACGCTGCCCAGTGTTCCGGTCTTGGCGAACACATGATCCGCCGCCGCTGTTTCCTTCATGCGATTTTCCAGCGTGCCGTCCATGCCGGCCACCGGCAACCCGGCGCGGAACGGCGCGGCCCACGATTGCGCCGCGGCAAACTGCAGCAGCTTCACCGTGCCGCGCGGCGTGATCAGATTGCGGCGGGAGAGTCCTGAGCCGTCGTAAAGCGCGGCATCGCCTTCGATGATTCCGATGGATTTCAAGAATTCCTGCTCCACGCGCAGCGATGCGCTCACCGCGGCATTGCCCTGTTTTTCCTTGCCCACGGCGCGCAGCACCAGCTCGGCGTGGAGGTTCTGGCTGATTTTGTTGATGAGCCGGACGGCGTCAATCAGTGGAACCGAAGTGTGCTCCGCCCACACGGTGTTCCCAGCCTCTGCGGCGGGCAGTCCTCCACCCGGCGTGGAAACGGGAGGCTCATCTTCTGCGGCGTGGCGTGCCCGCGGCCTGCCATAGACGCGCAAGCCGCGCGCTTCCAGCAGCCGCTTCAGCAACACCGCGGCAAGCTCCGCGGGTTCCTCGATGGCCAGCAACTCGGTCTGCGGCGGCGCGCCGGCGGCAATGGTGCCGCGCAGGGCAACGTGACGTGAGCCTGGCTCACGGTCGGCCCGGATTCGCGTCAGTCCGCTGGCTCCCACCGTGCGCACATGGTTCTCAAACTCGTAGAAGTCCGCCCAGGGTTCCACGCTGAACCACGCCGGTGCGCCTTCCTGCTCGCCCGGGCGGATTTCAATGCTCAGGGCATTGTCATTCAGGCATAACGCGCTCACCGGCGCGCCATACCCGAACGTCATGTCGTCAATCGCCCATCCCGTCGGAAAGCGTTCATAGGGGTAGTAGCTGTCGTCGGCAACGATGTCGCCTTCAATCTGTTTCACGCCGCGCGCCACCAGCGTATCGGCCAACTCGGCAAGCACGCGGTCCGCCGGGCCGTCGCGTTCCACCGTCAGGCCGAAGGGGAAGCGGCGGTTGGAGAGGTTCGGGTCGCCGCGCGCCACCAGCAAAAGGTCGCCCAGCAGCCTGCCGTAGCGGTCCACCGTGCCGCGCGATTCCAGCGTGGTGCGGAACTTGAAATCCGGGCCCAGCAGGGCCAGGGCCGTGACCGTTGAGTACAGCTTCGTGTTGGATGCCGGGGTGAAATACTTGTTCGCGTTCAGCGCGTAGAGCGTCTCGCCGGACCTGGCGTCCACCACCAGCACGCCCCAGTAGCCGCGCTCTGCTTTTGCATCGCCCAGCGCCAGTTCAACCCGAGCGCGAAACCTGGCCACGTCGGCGCGCTCTTTCGGCGGCTTCGGCTTGCGCTGCGCGACCGACGGCGGAACTGCCAGCGTGAAACAAAACGCGCATAGGACGGCAACGAACCTGCGGCGGATCATCCCTGCTCCCTTGGAAAAAGACGAACAGCGTTTTTACCACAGGCGCGCCCGCTGCGCAGCGAATGGCTGTTCCATTTCATCCCCGTTGTGGGAGAATACCGCCGGGCACTTCCGCGCACCCAACCTCGCCAGCGCCCATCGCCGACTTGGCAGGAGAAGAACGCCCATGAAAATCAGGCTTGCCATTCCCCTGGTGGCCGCGCTGCTGGTTGTTCCGGCAATCGCCCAGGACCGCGAAAATGAACGGCTGGAGGAAGCTGCCACCGTCTTGCGGGAAATCATGAACGTCCCCGACAACATCCCGCAGGACCTGATTGACAAGGCGGAATGTGTAATCGTAGTGCCCTCGGTGAAAAAGGCGGCGTTCATCTTCGGCGCCAGCTACGGGCGCGGCGTGATGAGCTGCCGCACCGGGGAGAAATTCAACGGGCCGTGGAGCTCGCCGGCCATGATGCGGCTCTATCAGGGCAGCTTCGGCCTGCAAATCGGCGGGCAGGAGACGGACTTTGTCCTGATGGTGATGAACAAGCGCGGGGCAAACTCTGTGATCAACAGCAAGGTGAAACTCGGCGGCGACGCATCGGTCGCCGGGGGGCCAAAAGGCCGCACCGCTGAAGCCGCCACCAACGAAGCCATGCGCGCCGAAGTGCTCACCTACTCGCGCGCGCGCGGCGTCTTTGCCGGTATTTCGCTTTCCGGCGCCAACCTGCAGTCCGACGCGGGCGACAACGAAAAAGTGTACGGACAGAAACTCACGCCGCGGCAAATCGTCCGCGAGGGCAAGGTGAAGGCCACTCCGGAAGGCGCCAAGATTGTCGCGTTCCTCAACAAGAAGTCGCCCAAGAACAAGTCCGCTGACGCCGAAACCGAATAGTCGCGGCAGGCTGGCTGTGAAAACATCGTTCGAGCCTTGGGGGTTGTTGCTGATGAACGCGGCTGGGTTTCGTCGGATCGCGCTGGCCATGCAGGGCGCCTTAGAAGGGGCGCACATGGGCCACCCGGACTTCCGCGTGAACGGCCGAATTTTCGCTACGCTTCATGCCGGCGGAAGTCACGGCATGGTGAAGCTCCCTCCCGAAGTGCAGAAGAAGTTCATGCGCGAAAGCCCGGCGGCGTTTTCGCCCGAAGCCGGCGCTTGGGGCCGCCGGGGCTGCACCCGCGTCCACCTGGCGTCAGTGGACGAGGAGACGCTGGGCGAAGCCATGACGCTGGCCTGGCAAGCCATCAGCAATAAGGGTCTGAATTCGCGGGCAAAGACGAAGGGTGCACCCACACCGCCGCGAGCGTCTCCCGCCCGGCGGCGGCGGCCCAGCGTGGGGTCGGTGAAGGGCCGCACAGGCGCGGCGCGGCGCCGCGCGAGGATGGGATTGTAGGCCTCGAACGGCGTTGCACCGTCCGGCAGCACCAGCAGAGCCGGGCCGTGGCCGTTCAAGCGGGTCACCCGTACCAGACTCGCAGGCGGGCGGAGGACAAGCCACTGGTTCTATTGCTCGACGACGCAGCGAAGGTCTCGAAGGCCCTTCTGTTGCCGGATTCTTCTACGCGAGGTGCGAAATGAAGGTACCTACGAGGGCCGTTGTGTATTTTGGCGTAGTAGTCGCTGCCCTTTGCTGCCGCACGGCTGGCGGGCAGGGAACGATTGCCGCGCAGCGGCGGATCGCCTACGAAAGCGGCCGCGGCAGCATGGCGGTGCGCGCCGCGCTGAATGGTGACCTCTATGTGCTGAACCGGGAAGATAAGTGTGTCTGGGTGTTCGATTCGGCCGGCAGTTCGCGCGGACACATCTCGAGTGTCGGCCAAGGACCGGCGGACCTCCTTGAGCCAGCGGATCTGGCTGTGGACCGGGGCGGCAACGCCGTCGTCGGCGATTTGGGCGGCGCCATAAAGGTATTCGATCCGTCTGGTAAGCTGATCTCGTTCTTCCCTTTTAAGATGCCGTGGCATGTCGGAGTGCTGAGCGACGGGCGCATGTTAGTCAGTGGATACCCGTCCACCGCGCTGATCGAGGTTTATGACAAAAGCGGCAAAAAGGTCGGCCAGATCGGCGAGTTGATCACGCAAGACGACGACCCCTTCCGAAATTCGGTTTTGAACATGGGCCTGATCGTCGTCGATGATTCGGATAACATCTACTACGTTTTTACGACGCGAACCACGCCCACCGTTCGCAAGTATTCTGCGAGCGGGGTGTTGCTTGCCGATTGGGTCATCAAGGCACCCCATTTCGATACCTTCCTGCCACAGGCACAGGCGACGCTGGTCAAGAACAAAGAGGAAGGCCAGTTCGGCGGTCTTCGGGTCTTTAGTGCGGCGGCCTTCGACGCTAAGACACGCACCCTCTGGCTGGCATCCCTGGACCACATATTCAGTGTGGATGACTCCGGTCAAACAGTGAGGTTCTTGACTCTGCGGCAGCCTGACCTGCGCCTCATCGGGCCCAGTAGTGGACTCTGGGTTTACGGGAATGTCGTCGTCGCGTCATCCATGTCGCACGGAGTCCACCAGTTTCAACTACCGATAGCTCCAGGGAACAAGGAGGAATAGGGCCGTGAGAAAAATGCGCTTGCAACTCATCCTGTTCGTTCTCGGGTTGACGATTCGACAAGCACTGCTCCCATAATCTAGCCTGCCGCTAAAGACACCTCATCGGCGATCCGAGCGCAACATCGCAGGAAAAGCCATCACGATCTAATCAGTTGAATGAATCGAGCAGGCGGTTGATGGTGCGGTTGAGCTCCTTGTCGGAGCGACGCAGCGTATCGATCTTGTTGATGGAATGCAGCACAGTGGTGTGATGTTTGCCGCCGAACTGGCGTCCGATTTCCGGCAGCGACGCCGAAGTGAGCTGCTTCACCAGATACATCGCCACCTGCCGCGGAAACGCGATGGCCTTGGAATTCGAGCGGACTTTGAGGTCCACGGCGCGCAAGCCGAAGTGATCGCCCACACGCTTCTGGATGAGCTCGATGGTCACGCGTTTGTCCTGCGTATCAATGATGCTGCGCAGGGCCTGTTGCGCGGTGGAGAGGTTGATCTCCAGTCCGGTGAGCGAGGTGTACGCCACCAGCCGCGTGAGCGCCCCTTCCAGCTCGCGGACGTTGCTCTTGATGCTGCGGGCGATGAACTCCGCGACTTCGTCGGAGAGTTTCACCTTCTCGAGGTCCGCCTTCTTCTGCAGGATGGCAATCTTGGTTTCCAGGTCCGGCGGCTGGATGTCCGCGATGAGTCCCCACTCGAAGCGCGAACGCAGCCGCTCTTCAATCGAGGAAATCTCCTTCGGCGGGCAGTCACTGGAAATCACGATCTGTTTCTGCTGGTCGTAGAGCGCGTTGAACGTGTGGAAGAACTCTTCCTGCGTGCGCTCCTTGCCGGCGATGAATTGGATGTCGTCCACCAGCAGCACGTCCACCGTGCGGAAGCGGTCACGCAGCGTGGTCATGCGGTCGAATCGCAGGGAGTTGATGACTTCGTTGGTGAACTTCTCCGCGCTGATGTAGGTGAGCCGCGCCGCCGGGTTGCGCCGCTTGATCTGGTGTCCGATAGCCTGCATCAGGTGGGTCTTGCCCATGCCCACGCCGCCGTACAGGTACAGCGGGTTGTAGGCGCGGGAGGGAGAATCGCCCACGGCCTGCGCCGCGGCGTGCGCGAACTGGTTCGACGCGCCGACCACGAACGTATCAAACGTGTAGCGCAGGTTGAGCTGGTGATCCACGCTGTCAAAATCGAGCCGGGTCTGCGTTACCGAAGGCACCGCAGGCTGCGGCGCCGCGGGCGCGTCCGGTTCGGCGGAAACGAACTCGATGCGCGTGTCGGTCATGCCCACTTCACTGAGCACGGCTTGCAGCAGCTCGCCGTACGTTTCGGTCAGCCTCTTGCGAAATAACCGGGTGGGAACGCGCACCAGCAGGCGGCCTTCGTCCGCGCCTTCCTGGCGGGTGGGCCGGAACCATGTGGCAAAGCTGTGGGGGTTCACCCGGCGTTCCATATGCTGAAGGATTTTGTCCCAGGCTGTCTGCGGAGCGGCCATGCAATCACCAGTCAAAACGAGCGTAAGATATCCACAGGCTGTGCAAAAGAGTGTTGAAAACCCCCGCCGTGGCGGAAGCTACGGCTGCTGCTGCCTTGTTGTGAAATGCGCGGGTCTTCCTCCCGGCAGCGCCCCTTCCACCCGTGCTGCCGGATTTCCACCACGCGCCTTAGGAGTGCTAAGGAACCCTCGACTTCCTGCCCGGTGCTGGAGGGCTGGAAGCAAGGGCGAGATTGTGCACGAGCGAAGTGAATCCGGCAAGCGAAATTTGTGCGAAGCGATTTTTTGATTCACACAAGTTATCCACTGAATTTCAACAGGCGCGATGTGCGGGGATTTTCCTGCGCCGCCCTGTGCGCCGCGCGGCTGCGCGCGTACAATACGCCATCAGGCACTCGAACGGAGCTTCGCATGACCAAACCGCTCACGGTCGTCGCCCACACCTTCGCCAAGCCGGGCAAGGAGGAACTCGTTCGCCGCGAGCTGCTGCACCTGGTCAGCGAAACACGCAAGGAAGCCGGCTGCATCAACTACGACCTGCACGTATCGCCGGAAAGTCCGGGGCACTTCTTCTTCTATGAGAACTGGGCCAGCCGTTCGCACCTGGATGCGCACGCCCAGAGCGCGCATATCCTGGCGCTGCGCGCGAAAGCGGATGAACTCTTCGCCCGGCCGACCGAGATTACGCTCTACGAGATGCTGTCCACTCAGCAGAAGTGAGAAAGGAAGCGGGCATGGACGTCGGAGCGCTGTACCTGGAATGTTCGCTGAAGGAATTTCGTCGCCTGAAGAACGGAGCGGAGAAGGCCCTGGCCCAGGTGAACGACGCGCAGTTCTTTGCGCAACTCGACCCGGAATCGAACAGCCTGGCGCACATCGTCAAGCACATCGCCGGTAACCTGCGCTCGCGCTGGGACAAGTTCCTCACCACCGACGGCGAGAAGCCCGACCGCCATCGCGACGCCGAATTTGAAATTACGCCGGAGGACACGCGCGCCAGCCTGATGGAGCGCTGGGAGAACGGCTGGGCCATCCTGTTCCGCGAACTCGAGCCGCTCAAGAGCGAAGACCTGCTGCGCACGGTGCTCATCCGCTGGGAACCGCACACTGTTGTTCGCGCCGTGCATCGCCAGTTGACCCATTACGGCGAACACGTCGGACAGATTGTGTTTCTGGCCAAACACCTGGCCGGCGCCGGCTGGCAGACGCTCTCCGTCCCGCGCGGCAAAAGCGAGGAAGTGAACGCCAAATGGGCGGCAAAGTTCAAGAACTAGCCTCCGCTCATCCGCAAGAAATCTGAAGGCTCCGGGCGTCAATGACGGCCCGCGCAAGATTCTCCGAAGGCAGGTGCCCTTTGAACCGTTTGCGATTCCTGCTGGCGCTTGGGATCTGCATATCTCCCCTGGTGTTGACGGCCAATGCGGACGTGCGCGTGCAAGTGATGGAGACTGACCCCGCGTCGCCGGCCACGCTCAAGAACGGCGAAAGTTTCTATCTGCGCATTCAGTACGAAACGGACCGGGCGATTCGCATTCGCGGAGAGGCGTATTTCGCGGGGCAAAAGATCACCGATATGACCGGGGGCTCGCCACGCTACCAGCCGGGTACGGGCGAAGCCATGTTCTGGTTTGCCTGGCGCCAGCCGGCGCAGGTGGACCGCATCGTCATACTAGCGCAGGACGATTCCGGCCGCCAGGTGTTCGCGGAGACGAAAATCCCGGTTCAGCTCACCTGGTCAAGAGAACTCGATACCGCCCCGCGCGCGCGGGCCGAATGGGTGCAGCGCATGCGCGTCGAAGATGCGCGGCGCGTGCAGGCCGAGCTCGAGGAGTACCGCAACCGTCCCGGACGCGCGTGGGAAACATTGCTCGGAATGGCCATCGTCTGGTGCGTGCCGGCCTACTTCGTCGCGCAGATTCTGACCCTGGTGCGCTGGCGCGAACGCTGGCGGTTTGCCGCAGGCCTGCCGCTGATTGTGCTGGCGCCGGTTCTCCTCTACACGGTGTATGCGTACTTGCAGGGGAGCAACATCTTTCCGCTGGTGCTCATTTTTACTTCGCCCGTGCTGCTCATGTACCTCGGCGTCTTGTGGGCGATCCGCCGCTCGCGCTTGCGGGCGGCGTAAGCGAGGAAAATCGAAAAAGCTGGCGCAGAGAGCCTGGCTCGCGGAGGAGATGAGGAATGCAGGGCGCGGTGAAGGAGACCATCACCAAGGAAGTTCTGGAGAAGGTGGATATTCGCGTGGGCACCATTGAGTGCGTGCAAGAGGTTGCCGGGTCGGAAAAGCTGGTGCGACTTATCGTCAACTTCGGAGAGGCGCTGGGTACGAGGACAGTTCTTGCCGGCATGAAGCAAGAGCGCGCCGACGTGCGGGAGATTGAGGGGCGGCAGGCGCTGTTCGTGGTGAATCTGCCGCCGCGCAAAATGATGGGCGAGCTGAGCGAAGCGATGCTCTTCGACATCGGCTACGCCGACGGCATCACGCCGGCGCTCGCCGTGCCGGAGCGGCCGGTGCTCAATGGCGCGCGCTGCGGGTAAGACCATGACCACAGAAGAGCTCGGATGAACTCCGCAGCCAGTTGCTCCTTCAGATCTTGCAATCCGCGAGGCACGCGCGAGCATCTATGACGTACCAGGGTGATTCTGGAGGAAG